>Ga0187777_10002149_pt1 | contig 12675 bp, 12 predicted proteins | sample 1015_Q2_SP5_10_M_FD_132416 | JGI IMG/M metagenome (GOLD analysis project Ga0187777, IMG submission 132416) | Tropical peat soil microbial communities from peatlands in Department of Meta, Colombia - 1015_Q2_SP5_10_MG | ecosystem: Environmental > Terrestrial > Soil > Wetlands > Peat | place...
CAGTCGGCATCTTGCAACATGTTGCATCTCTGACGGGAAAGATGCACCGAAATGCCTCCTCCGGAGAGCATCGTGAGTGAGCCGTCCGTCGTTCACCCGGGGCGCCCGCCGCGCGTCGACTACCAGACCGAGCCCTCGCGGTACCGCCACTGGAAGCTGACCGTCGAAGGACCCACCGCCACGCTGGCCGCGGATGTCGATGAGAGCGCCCCGCTCCGTCCCGGCTACAAGCTCAAGCTCAACAGCTACGACCTCGGCGTGGACATCGAGCTCGCGGATGCCGTCAACCGCATCCGCTTCGAGCACCCCGCGGTGCGCACGGTGGTCATCACCAGCGCCAAGGACAAGGTGTTCTGCTCGGGCGCGAACATCTTCATGCTCGGGTCCTCGAGCCATGCCTGGAAGGTGAACTTCTGCAAGTTCACCAACGAGACGCGCAACGGGCTCGAGGACTCCTCCCGCCACGACGGTTTGAAGTTCCTCGCCGCGATCAACGGCGCCTGCGCCGGCGGCGGCTACGAGCTGGCGCTGGCCTGCGACGAGATCATTCTCATCGACGACCGGTCGAGCGCGGTGAGCCTTCCCGAGGTGCCGCTGCTCGGCGTGCTGCCCGGAACGGGGGGGTTGACTCGGCTCACCGACAAGCGGCGCATGCGGCACGACCTGGCGGACGTGTTCTGCACCACCACCGAGGGGGTCCGCGGCCAGCGGGCCAAGGACTGGCGCCTGGTGGACGAGATCGCCAAGCCGGCGGCATTTCCCGCGGCAGTGCAACGGCGGGCGCTGGCCCTGGCGCGGCAGAGCGACCGCCCGGCCAGCGCCCGCGGGGTCGAGCTCACCCCCATCGTGCGTACCATCGGGGCGGATTCCTTGCGTTACTCCCGGGTGACCGTGGACATCGACCGGTCGAGGCGCGCGGCGATCTTCACCGTGCAGGCACCGGTGGGGCCCCAGCCGGAAACCCTGGAGGCCATCCAGGCGGCCGGCGCGCGGTGGTATCCGCTGGCGCTGGCGCGCGAGCTCGACGACGCCATCCTCTCCATGCGCACCAACGAGCTCGACGTCGGCATCTGGCTCTTCAAGACCTCCGGCGACGGGCAGGCGGTGCTGGCCATGGACGCGACGCTGAAGACCCACGCCGGACACTGGTTCGTGCGGGAGACGATCGGCTGGTTGCGCCGGACCTTGAGCCGCCTCGACCTCTCCTCCCGCAGCCTGTTCGCGCTGATCGAGCCCGGCTCGTGCTTTGCCGGTAGCCTGCTCGAGCTCATGCTTGCCTGCGATCGCAGCTACATGCTGGCCCTCCCCGCCGCCGCCGCCGCCGACGCCCCGCGCATCACCGTCGGCGCCGCCAACTTCGGTCTGTATCCGATGGCCACCGGGCAGAGCCGGCTCGAGCGACGCTTCTCCGGAGAGGCGCCGGCGCTGGAGGCGGTGCAGGCCAAGCTCGGCACTCCGCTCGACGCCCAGTCCGCGCTCGCCCTCGGTCTGGTGACCAGCGCGCCCGACGACATCGACTGGACCGATGAGACACGCCTCGCCATCGAGGAGCGCATCGCCATGAGCCCCGATGCCCTGAGCGGCCTGGAGGCCAACCTGCGCTTCAACGGCCCGGAGAGCATGATCACCCGCATCTTCGGACGTCTGTCCGCCTGGCAGAACTGGATCTTCCAGCGACCCAACGCGGTCGGCGACAAGGGCGCCCTCAAGGTGTACGGCAAGGGCGACAAGGCGGCTTTCGACTGGAACCGGGTCTAGAGATGATCAGCTACGGCGAGAAGATCCCGAACAACGTCAACCTCGGCGACGACCGCGCACTGCAGCGGGCGCTGGAGCAGTGGCAGCCCAACTATCTGCGGTGGTGGAGCGAGATGGGGCCGGCCGGCTCGCAGAGCTTCGACGTCTACCTGCGCACCGCGATCAGCGTTCATCCACAGGGGTGGGCCCACTTCGGATTCGTGAAGATGCCCGAGTACCGCTGGGGGATCTTCTTGAATCCCGGCGAGCCGAACCGGACGATTCACTTCGGCGATCACCGGGGCGATCCGGTGTGGCAGGACGTGCCCGGCGAGCACCGCGCCAACCTGCGACGGATCATCGTCACCCAGGGCGATACCGAGCCGGCGTCGGTCGAGCAGCAGCGGCACCTCGGGCTGACGGCGCCCAGCCAGTACGACCTGCGAAACCTCTTCCAGGTCAACGTCGAGGAGGGCCGGCACCTGTGGGCCATGGTCTACCTTCTTCACAAGTACTTCGGCCGCGACGGCCGCGAGGAAGGAGAGGCGCTGCTCGAGCGCCGCAGCGGCCAGCAGGACAACCCGCGCATCCTGCAGGCGTTCAACGAGCCCACGCCGGACTGGCTGTCGTTCTTCATGTTCACCTACTTCACCGACCGTGACGGCAAGTTCCAGCTCTGCGCGCTCGCCGAGTCGAGCTTCGATCCGCTCGCCCGCACCACCCGCTTCATGCTCACCGAGGAGGCGCACCACATGTTCGTGGGTGAGTCGGGCGTGCGGCGGGTGATCGAACGCACCAGCCAGGTGATGAACGAGCTGAAGACCGACGATCCGGCCAGGCTGCGGGCCGCCGGGGTGATCGACCTGCCCACCATCCAGCGCTACCTGAACTTCCACTGCAGCGTGACCCTCGACCTGTTCGGCGCCGAGGAGAGCAGCAACGCCGCCATTTTCTACAGCACCGGCTTGAAGGGACGCTTCGGAGAGACCAAGCGCAAGGACGATCACGTCCTCAAGAGCCAGACCTACGGCGTGCTGCAGTCCGTCGACGGCCAGCTGGTCGAGCGACCGGTGCCGATGCTCAATGCGCTCAACGAGGTGCTGCGCGACGACTTCATCCGCGACAGCATCGCCGGCGTGGGGCGCTGGAACCGAGTTCTGGAGCGGGCCGGCATCGGCTTCCGCTTGCAGGCGCCGCACAAGGCGTTTCATCGCAACATCGGGGCGCTCGCCGGCCTCACCGTGTCGCCCGACGGCCGGCTGGTGGGCCAGGCCGAGTGGAAGGCACGGGTGGGCGAATGGCTTCCCACCGACTCGGACCGGGCCTTCGTCGCCAGCCTGATGGGGCGGGTCGTCGAGCCGGGCAAGTTCGCCAGCTGGATCGCGCCGCCCGTCCTCGGCATCAACCAGCAGCCGACCCATTTCCAGTACGTCCGCTTCGACTAGCGCCGGCGAAGGCGGCCCGGCAGCGTGGATGCTCCGATGACCGAACTGGCGCACGCCACCGTCCTCCTCGTGGGCGCCGGGACGATGGGGTCGGGCATCGCCCAGGTGGCCGCCGAGGCCGGCCACCGGGTGCTGCTTTTCGATGCACGGCAGGGCGCGGCCGCCGAGGCCAGGGTGGGGCTGGCCGCGATCTTCGACGGCCTGGTCGCCAAGGGAAGGCTCGGCCGGGACACCGCCGGCGCCGCGCTCGCCCGCGTGGTGCCCATCGCCGCACTCGCCGAGGGCTCCTCGGCGCGGCTCGCCATCGAGGCGGTGGTGGAGAGCCTTCCGGTGAAGCGCAGCCTGCTGGTCGAGCTGGAGGACCTGCTCGACGCCGACGCGGTGCTGGCCACCAACACCTCGTCGCTGAGCGTGACCCAGCTGGCCCAGGGGCTGCGGCGGCCCGGGCGCCTGGTGGGCATGCACTTCTTCAATCCGGCGCCGCTGATGAAGCTCGTCGAGGTGGTCAGCGGGCTGCACACCGCGCCCGAGGTGGCGGAGGCGGCCTTCCAGCTCGCCCGGGCGTGGGGCAAGGTCCCGGTGCACGCGCGCAGCACCCCGGGCTTCGTCGTCAACCGCATCGCCCGCTCCTTCTACGCCGAGGCGCTCGCCCTGCTCCAGGAGAGGGCCGTCCAGCCGCACGCCCTCGACGCCTGCCTGAGGGGCGCCGGGTTCAGGATGGGTCCGTGCGAGCTCATGGATTTCATCGGCCACGACGTCAACCTGGCGGTGACCCAGGCGATCTACGAGGCGAGCTTCTTCGACCGGCGGTACGCGCCGTCGCCGGTGCAGCGCGAGCTGGTGGATGGCGGACTCCTCGGGCGAAAGAGCCGGCGGGGCTTCTACCGGTACCCCGAGGGGCCGCCGCCACTGCCAGGCGAGGTCCCCGGGGGTCCCCCCGCCCCGCGGGCGGTGGTCGTGCACGGCGCCGGCCGCATCGCGGAGGAGCTCGCCGCCTCGGCCGCCCGTGCCGGCGGCCGCGCGGCCCGCCGGCGCGCCGACAGCGCCTGGACGGGCCTGGAGATCGACGGCCGCCGGCTCGTCCTGACCGACGGCCGGCCGGCGCAGCAGCTCGGCGCGCACGCCGGCACCGAGGACGTGGCCGTGTTCGACTGGCCCCTGCAGGCCCCGGCTGGCCAGGCGCTCGCCTTCGCGGTGAGCGACGGCGCCAGCGGCGGGTGGCGGGCCCTGGCGCCGCGGTGGCTGAGCGCGCTCGGCTTTCTCCCCGTGCCGCTCGCCGACGCGCCGGGGCTGGTGGTGGCACGCACCGTGGCGATGCTGGTCAACGAGGCGGCGGACGCCGTGCTCCAGGGAGTCTGCACCCGGGAGGCCGCCGACCTGGCGATGAAGCTGGGAGTGCACTATCCCGCCGGACCGTTCGAATGGCTGTCCGCCTGGGAGGCGCCGCGGGTCATCGGCGTGCTCGACGCGCTCGATGCCCACTATCGTGGCGAGCGCTATCGGGTCAGTCCCTGGCTGCGGCGGAGCCGCCCCCCGGAGGTTCCCGGATGAAGACGATGCACGCCTACGTCTGCGACGCGATCCGCACCCCCTTCGGCCGATACGGCGGCGGGCTGTCCTCGGTTCGCACCGACGATCTGGCCGCCATCCCGCTCCGGGCCCTGATGCAGCGCAACCCGGGCGTGGACTGGCAGGCGGTGAGCGACGTGATCCTCGGGTGCGCCAACCAGGCCGGCGAGGACAATCGCAACGTGGCACGGATGAGCCTGCTGCTGGCGGGGCTGCCCGTGGAGGTGACCGGGACCACCATCAACCGCCTGTGCGGGTCCGGTCTCGACGCCATCGGCACGGCGGCGCGCGCCATCCGCAGCGGGGAGGCCACCCTGGTCGTCGCCGGCGGCGTGGAGAGCATGTCCCGCGCCCCGTTCGTCATGCCCAAGGCGGAGGCGGCCTTTGCGCGCGGGCCGGCCGTGTACGACACGACGGTCGGCTGGCGTTTTGCCAACCCGCTGATGAAGGAACGCTACGGCGTGGAGTCGATGCCCGAGACGGCGGAGAACGTGGCCACCGAGTTCGGCATCGCGCGGCAGGCGCAGGACCGGTTCGCGCTGGCGAGCCAGCACAAGGCGCTGGCCGCTCAACGCAGCGGCGTCCTCGACGCCGAGATCGTGCCGGTCACGGTTGCGCAGAAGAAGGGAGAGGCCATCCGAGTCACCCGGGATGAGCATCCGCGCGAGACCAGCCTCGAGGCGCTGGCGGCGCTCAAGGGGGTGGTACGGCCCGAGGGCACGGTGACCGCGGGCAACTCCAGCGGCGTGAACGATGGCGCCTGCGCGTTGCTGCTCGCCGACGAGACCAGCGTCGCTCGCCATGGGCTCACGCCGCGGGCGCGCGTGGTGGGCATGGCCACCGCCGGCGTGGCCCCGCGGATCATGGGCATCGGCCCGGCGCCGGCCGCGCGCAAGGTCCTCCGGCTCACCGGCCTGTCGCTCGCGGACATCGACGTGATCGAGCTCAACGAGGCCTTTGCGGCGCAGGCGCTCGCCGTGCTCGGCCAGCTGGGCCTGGCGGACGACGATCCCCGGGTCAACCCGAACGGCGGCGCGATCGCGCTCGGGCACCCGCTCGGTGCGAGCGGCGCCCGGCTGGCGACGACCGCCGCCTACCAGCTCCAGCGCACCGGCGGGCGGCGGGCCCTGGTCACCATGTGCATCGGCGTGGGGCAGGGCATCGCCCTGGTGCTGGAACGGGTCTAGGGGGCGGCCGTCCGTTGATGGTTGAATGGCGGGTCGACGCCGGGGGTGGTGAGGGCATGTCGAGCGAGACGGTGGGACTTCTGGTGGAGACGACGCCCGGTCCCGGGGTCCTCCACCAGCTCACCGGAGTGGTGGCCGCCCACCGGGGGGACATCACCTCGGTGGAGATCGTCGAGCAGTCGGCGGAAGGGGCGCGGGTCTCGTTCGAGATCTCACTCCCCCTGGAGTCGGTGGCCCGGCTCAAAGCGGATCTCGAGGCGCTGCCGGTCGTCCGCGGGGTGGCGCTGGTGCCGACCCTGGGGACGATCTACGGCAAGCGGCTGATCATCATGGGCGGAGGGGCGCAGGTGGGGCAGGTGGCCATCGGCGCCATCTCCGAGTCGGACCGCCACAACATCCGCGGCGAGCACATCTCCGTGGACACCATTCCCCTGGTCGGGGAGAAGGCGCTGGCCGAGGCCGTCCGGGCGGTGGCCCGCCTTCCCCGGGCAAGCGCCCTGGTCCTGGCCGGGGCCCTGATGGGCGGGGAGATCGAGCAGGCCGTCCGCGAGGTGCGTGCCCGCGGGCTGCTGGTCATCAGCCTGAACATGGCCGGCAGCGTGCCGGATGCAGCCGACCTGGTGGTGAGCGACCCGGTGCAGGCGGGGGTGATGGCGGTGATGGCCATCGCCGACACGGCCAGGTTCACCGTGGAGCGGCTCAAGCGCCGGGTGTTCTAGAGCGCCCGGTCAGTACCCCTGGATGTAGCTCTGCATCTGCTCGATGAGGAACTGCTTGTCCTCAAGCATCATCTGGATGACGTCGCGCATGGAGATGATTCCCACCGTCTGCCCGTCGTGCTCGACGAGCAGGTGGCGCGTCTCGTGCTCCTTCATGCGGTTGGCGCATTCCAGCTCGGTGAGGAAGTCGGGAATGGTCGGCACGTCCCGGCGCATCGCCTCGCCGATGGGCGTCTCGCCCCCCAGACCGCGGGCCATCACCCGCGTGGCCAGGTCGCGCTCGGTGAGCAGGCCGATCACCCGCTTGCCCTGCTGAACGGCCACCGCACCGAACCGGCGCTCGGCCATGAGCGAGGCCGCTTCGCGGCAGGTCGCCGTGGTGTCCAGCGCGACCAGCGTCCGGACCACGTACTTCTCGATGCTCGCCATCTCCGCCAGCCTCCTCGGGGCCAGCCCGGGACGGGCTCCCCGGGGGCCCGCGGGCCGGTCTTGGACGGGGAGGGTACATGGCGCCGCGGCCGCGGCGCCAGCGGCGGGGGCTTCGAGTACCATCCGCCGTGGCGCGCATGACCCACCGCGAGACCGTCGGGGGAACCCGGTACCGGTTCGACGACCTGAAGACCCTCCTCGCCCGGGCAAGCCCGTTCCGCTCCGGCGACGCCCTGGCCGGGGTGACCGCCCGGGACGCGGCGGAGCGGGTCGCCGCCCAGCGGGCGCTGGCGGACCTGCCCCTTCCGGCCTTCCTTGCCGAGCCGGTGGTGCCCGGCGAGACGGACGACGTCACCCGGCTGATCCTCGAGCGGCACGACCGGGCCGCCCTGGCCCCGGTGGCGCATCTCACCGTGGGCGGCTTTCGCGACTGGCTCCTCTCCGACGCCGCCGACCCGGCGGCGCTCTCGGCGATCGCCCCCGGCGTCACTCCCGAGATGGCGGCGGCGGTGAGCAAGCTGATGCGCGTGCAGGACCTCGTCCTGGTCGCCTCGAAGCGCCGGGTGGTGACCCGGTTCCGCAACACGCTCGGCCTTCCCGGGCGCCTCTCCACGCGACTCCAGCCCAACCACCCCACCGACGACCTCCGGGGCGTGGCCGCCGCCATCCTCGACGGCCTCTTTCTCGGCTCGGGCGATGCGGTCATCGGCATCAACCCGGTGACGGACAGCCTGGAGCGCTACGTCGAGCTCGCCGGACTGGTGGACCGGGTGCGCCGCCAGCTGGCCCTGCCGGGTCAGTCCTGCGTCCTCGGCCACCTGACCACGGCCCTGGCAGCGATGGAGCGGGGCGCCCCGGTGGACCTCGTCTTTCAGTCCATCGGCGGGACCGAGGGTACGAACCGGAGCTTCGGCATCACGTTGGGCATGCTCGCCGAGGCGCGCCAGGCGGCGCTGGCCCTCCACCGGGGAACGCTGGGCGACCAGGTCATGTACTTCGAGACCGGCCAGGGAAGCGCCCTGTCGGCCGGCGCCGACTGCGGCGTGGATCAGCAGACGCTCGAGGCCCGGGCCTACGGAGTGGCGCGCGCCTTCGACCCCCTGCTGGTCAACACCGTGGTCGGCTTCATCGGCCCGGAGTACCTGGCCGACGGCAAGCAGATCACCCGGGCCGGCCTGGAGGACCACTTCTGCGGGAAGCTGCTCGGGCTCCCGATGGGCTGCGACGTCTGCTACACGGTCCACGCCGACGCCGACCAGGACGACGTGGACGCCCTGCTCACGCTGCTCGGCGCGGCCGGCTGCAACTACATCATGGGTGTTCCCGGCTCGGACGACGTGATGCTCAACTACCAGAGCACATCGTTCCATGACGCGCTCTACCTACGCCGGGTGCTGGGCAAGCGCCCGGCGCCGGAGTTCGAGGCCTGGCTCGAGGAGATGGGGCTGGTCGACGCGCAGGGACGCCCGGACGCGGCGGACCTCCCGGCGGTCTTCCGGCCCCTGCTCGGTGAGGGATGACGCTCGTCCGCGAGGGCTGGGCGACGCTCCGCCGGTACACGCCGGCACGGGTGGGGCTCGGCCGGACGGGGGTGTCCCTGCCCACCGACCGCCACCTCGAGCTCCAGGAGGCCCTGGCGCGGGCCCGGGACGCGATCCAGACGGAGCTCGATGCCCCGGCCCTCGCCTCCGAGCTCCGGTCCGTCGGGCTCGCCTCGGTGATGCTGCACTCGGCGGCGCCGGACCGGCCCACCTATCTCCGCCGCCCCGATCTCGGCAGGCGGCTGGATGACCCCAGCCGCCGCACGCTGGAGGCTGTCCGAGCAGGCCCGGTCGACCTCGCCCTGGTGGTCGTCGACGGGCTCTCGACGGTCGCCGTGCAGCGGCAGGCCGCACCGCTGGCGGCGGCGCTGCGCGACCTCCTGGCCGGCGAGGGCTGGCGCCTCGCTCCGGTGGCCATCGTGCAGCAGGGGCGGGTGGCGGTGGGCGACGAGGTGGGCGCGGAGCTCGAAGCCCGGGCGGCGGCCGTGCTCATCGGCGAGCGCCCCGGGCTGAGCGCCGCCGACTCCCTGGGCATCTACGTCACCTGGGGGCCGCGGGTGGGGAGGGTGGACGCCGAGCGAACCTGCATCTCCAACGTGCGCCCGGATGGCCTGTCGCTCGCCGAGGCCGCGCGCGCCCTGGGCGGTCTCCTCGGTCAGGCCCGCGCCCTCGGGTGCACCGGGGTGGCCCTCGGTCGGGCCCTCGCCGGCCGCTCGATTCCCGCCTGAGCGCGGCTTCGGACGGAGCCTGGCCCGCCGCCTCCGGCCACTGATCACTGGCAGACTGTTGTGGACAGCAGCCCCGGACCGGCTGAGAGTCCCGGCCCGGGAGGGATCTCCATGCATCGGAGTGTTCTCGTTGGCCTCGCCGCGCTGGCGATGGCCGTGGCCGCAGCCGGCTGCAGCAACCCCAACTTCAGCTGCACCGGAACCTGCGATGGCGTCGCCCGGGCGGCCCAGGTCATCTCCGCGGCGAACGCCAACGACGCCTGCCAGCAGCTGGTGACCAATATCCAGAATGCCGGCTGCACGGGCGTGGCTCTGTGCACGCTCTGCGTCGAGCAGTAGGCCTCCCCGGGATCCGCTTCAGCGGGTGAACCAGGCGGCCCAGAGGATGAGGACCGCCTGGAGGGGCAGGCGGGCCCAGAGCGCCCAGGCCGGCCACGGCCGCCGGCCGAAGCCGATCCGGTGGACGGCCATGTTCACGTTGGCCGGGAACACCGCGATGAACAGAGCAACCAGCCCCCAGGCGGCCGCGGGGCGGGTCGCCGGCACGAGGAGCCCCAGCCCCCCCAGGACCTCGCAGACCCCGCTCACCGCGACCAGGAGATCCGGGCGCGGAAGCCAGCCTGGAACGATCCGGACGTACGCCCGCGGGGCGACGAAGTGCATCGCGCCGGCGAAGACCATCAGAGCCGCGAGGAGCAGGCAGGCCGCCGTCTTGACCACGGGGGACATGCTACCGCGTGCGTTCGAGGAGCTGGTGGCAGGAAGTAGGTTCCGCCCCGCTCCTCGTGAAGGGCCCGAGGGAGCCGGCGTTGACGCGGCGGCCGCGATCTCCCGAGGATCCCCGGGGGGGCAACGCCCGGGAGCCAGGGAGCGACCGGCACGGTGGAGGGGAACATGTCTGAGGCGCAGGGAAGGACCTCCTCGGATTCGGAGGCTGGACACGAGCACGGCAGCTGCGCGCTCTCGGGCTGCGGCGAGATCGCCGGGACGATGGCCGCGTCGGGCGAGGCCGTCGACGCGGTCTATCGGGGGCGGACCCGGGACCGGATCGAGCGCACACCCGAGATGAGCCCGGAGACCCTCGACCGCTTCCTCGAGGCAAGGGGCCGGGAGCGCCGTGCGCTGCTTCGCCGGGGCGGCGCTCTGGGGATGCTCACCGCGGCGGGATCGCTTTTCTCGACGGTGGCCCGGGCCTCCCCGTCGCGTGGGGCGTCGCTCGGGACATGGCTCGAGGGGCAGGCGGGTGGGGGCGGGGGGGGCAAGGTCCATGTCGTGGAGTCGAGCACGAACAACGTCCACCTCGGCGTGTTCGACAGCACCCTGCCGGACATCCTCCAGGTGGAGTCCGGGGACACCATCGTCTACCCGGACACCTGGTCGCACTTCCTCAACAAGATGCAGCCGGGCGTGCCCATCGACGAGCTGGCGAAGATGCGGCTGGCCAACCCCGGCAAGGGCCCGCACTCGATCATCGGACCGGTCGGGGTCAAGGGCGCCGAGCCAGGGGATCTGCTCGAAATCCAGTTCCTGAAGCTCGTCCCGGTGGGCTGGGCGGCGAACTTCAACAATCCCGGATCGCTCGGCACCGGCGCGCTGGCCGACCAGTTCCCCGACGGTCAGGTGAAGTACTTCCGGCTCGACCTGGGGAAGATGACCACCCAGTTCAACCCCGACATCCAGCTTTCGCTGGCGCCGTTCCAGGGCACCTTCGGGATCGCCCCGCCGGATGGATTCTTCGGCTCGACCACCGGGGTGGTCTCCTCGGTCCCGCCCGGACCGCACGGCGGGAACATCGACCTCCGGGAGATGGGGCAGGGGTCGCGGCTCTACATTCCGGTCTGGAAGCCGGGCGCGAAGATCTTCACCGGTGATTCGCACGCCCTCCAGGGCGATGGCGAGGTGAACTTGACCGCCCTGGAGACCGCGATGAAGGAGGTCCGGGTCCGGGTGGTGCTCCACAAGCAGGTCGGCTGGACCTGGCCGTTCGTGGAGACCGAGACCCACTGGATTGCCCTGGGCATGGACAAGGACCTCAACGTCGCCCAGCGCATCGCCCTGATCAACGCCATCGATTTCCTCTCCAAGCGCGCCGGCCTTTCGCGGCTCGACGCCTACGCCTTGTGCAGCCTGGCGGTGAGCTTCCGGGTCACCCAGGTCGTGGACGTGAACAAGGGCATCCACGCCATGATCCCGAAGAGCATCTTTGCCCCGGCTGCGACGAAGCGGATCACCATCGCCTGAGGACGCTGGCCGGGCGCTCGGGCGGCTCCGAGCTGAGCGCAGCACTGGCCACGGGTCGATGAGCGACCGAGAGACCTCGACCGAGCATGTTCCACCGCCTCGCCTCCGGTGGGGACACATCCTCGTGCCCCTCGGCACGCTCGCCTGTCTCCTCCCTCAGGTCTCGGCAGGGGAGGGGTTGCTCGCCGGGGTTCTCCTGGCCATGGCCGTCGGCAATCCCTACCTTGCCTGGACCCGCCGGGCCGCCCACCGGCTCCTGACCCTGGCGGTGATGGGGCTCGGCGCGGGGATGAACCTCGGGGTGGTGGCCCGGGTCGGCCTGGCAGGCATCGGCTACACCGTCGCCGGGATCGTCGTCTGCCTGGCGCTCGGCCGGTGGCTGGCACGTGTCCTGGTGGTCTCCGGCGTCGTCGGAACGCTGATCAGCGTCGGGACCGCCATCTGCGGCGGCAGTGCCATCGCGGCCATGGTCCCGGTGCTCGGCCCGAAGGAGCACGAGGTTTCCGTGGCCCTGGCCACCGTCTTTCTCCTCAACGCCCTGGCCCTCTTCGTGTTTCCGCCGGCCGGACACGCTCTCGGCCTGAGCCAGTCGCAGTTCGGGCTGTGGTGCGCGCTCGCCATCCACGACACCAGCTCGGTCGTCGGCGCGGCGCTGGCCTACGGGGCCAAGGCCGTGGAGGTGGCCACCACGGTGAAGCTCGCCCGGGCGCTGTGGATCGCCCCCCTGACGCTCGCCGTCGGCGCCCTGGTCCGCCGCGGGGGGCCCCGGCCGGCGCGAGGGGAAGCGAGGCGCCCGTGGTTCATCCTCGGCTTTCTTCTCGCGGCGGCGGCAGTGACCTTCTTCCCGGTCCTCGGACCGGCAGGGCGGGTGGTCTCCGGCTGGTCCCGCCAGGCCCTGGTGGTCACGCTGTTCTTCATCGGAACGAACCTCTCGAGAGCCGCGCTGCGCTCGGTGGGGCTCCGCCCGCTGGCCCAGGGCTTCCTGCTCTGGCTTTCCATGGGTGGCCTGACCCTGGGCGGCATCCGTTTCGGGCTGATCCGCTGAGTTGACATAACGCCTATTATCAGACGTCGACGGC
>Ga0187777_10002150_pt1 | contig 12674 bp, 13 predicted proteins | sample 1015_Q2_SP5_10_M_FD_132416 | JGI IMG/M metagenome (GOLD analysis project Ga0187777, IMG submission 132416) | Tropical peat soil microbial communities from peatlands in Department of Meta, Colombia - 1015_Q2_SP5_10_MG | ecosystem: Environmental > Terrestrial > Soil > Wetlands > Peat | place...
GGCCGACGCCTTGCCGGTCACCACGTTGAGCACTCCCGGCGGGAAGCCCGCGCGATGCGCCAGCTCGGCCAGCGCGAGTGCGGAAAACGGCGTCGCCTCGGCGGGCTTGATGACGACGGTGCAGCCCGCGGCGAGCGCAGGGGAAACCTTGCGTGTAATCATCGAGGACGGAAAATTCCACGGCGTGATCGCGGCGCAGACGCCGACCGGCTGCTTGATGGCGAGGAGCCGCCGATCGTTGGCGATCGTCGGTATGACGTCTCCGTAGATGCGCTTCGCTTCCTCGGCGAACCATTCGGTGTAGCCGGCACCGATGGTGATCTCACCCTTCGATTCCGCGAGCGGCTTGCCCTGCTCGCTGGTGAGGATCAGCGCGAGATCGTCGGCATGGGCGAGCTGCAGCTCGGACCACTTGCGCAGGATCGCACTCCGCTCGCGCGCCGTCTTGGCGCGCCAGGCCGGCCAGGCCTTGTCCGCCGCTTCGATCGCGCGCCGAGTTTCGCTCGCGCCCATCACCGGCACGGACCCGATTTTCTGGCCCGTTGCGGGGTTCGCGATCTCGTGTGCAGCCCTGGAATCCGCGGCGACCCAGCGGCCGTCGATGTAGCACTGCTGCCTCAACAAAGTCACATCCTTGAGCGCGACCGGGGGTCGGCGTTCGAGCGTATCGGGTGCCATGGGAATCTCCTGCAAGTACCGGAGCGGAGCGCGTCCGCGAGGAGGAGCAATTATAGCGCGCGGCGAATCGGTGACGTTCCGGACCTCGAGCGCAGCGTGACCAGCGTCACGCCCGCCAGCACCAGCGCGACGCCGCCGAGCTGGATCCAATGCACGGGCTCGTCGAGCAGCCACCAGCCGAGCCAGATGGTAAACACCGGACCCAGCGAGCCGACGAGAGAGGTGCGGTTGGCTCCGATGCGCTTGATCGCCTCAGCGATGAGAAAAGCCGGCAGCACGGTGGAGACGATGGCCATGGTCAGCGACAGGAACTGGATCCGCGGCGCTGCCGCGAGTGCGACGAGCGGGCGGGTGAGGGCAAACTGGGCGAGCACGAACACGGTCGAGGCGAGCATCGCCCAGGCGATGAAGCGAAGGCTCCCGACGCGCGCAATCACGGGCCCCGCGCCCACCAGATAAACCGCGTAGAGCGCGGCGCTGGCGAAAACGAGCATGCCGCCGAGCCAGAACGCATGCGGATCGCCGGCGAGCGAAAGGTCGCGCGCGAACACGAGCACGATGCCGGCATAGGACAATCCGAGCGCGAGCACGATTCGAGGCGTGATCGGCTGACGCAGCAGCGCAGCCGACAGGAGCACCACGAGCGTCGGGTAGAGATAGAGCATCAGGCGCTCGAGCGAGGCGCTCACGTACTGCAGGCCCATGAAGTCCACCAGGCTCGCAACGTAGTAGCCGATGAAGCCGAGCCAGAGGATCGCACGCCAGTCGCGCCCGGTCATCGGCGCGACTCCGCGTCGTGCCGCCCACCACGCCACGAGCGCGAAAAACGGCGCGGAGTACAGCATCCGCAGCGCGAGCAGGCTCACCGGATCGATCGGCGCCCAGGCATAGGCGAGCTTGATGAGGATCGCCTTGAAAGAAAAGCCGAGCACCCCGAGGACCGCGCACAGCGGGCCGGCAAGCCAGCGGTCCGCTGGCTCCGGCGCTAGGCGGTCTGCGCCGGGCGAGCCGTTCAATCCCAGGCGACGAGGCCCGCGTACGCCGTGCCGAGGATCACCAGGCCGAAGACGATGCGGTACCAGGCAAAGGGTACGAAATCGTGATGCGCCACGTAGCGCAGCAGCGCACGCACGACGAAGAACGCGCTCACGAACGCAGTGATGAAGCCCGTGGCAAGCATCGGCAGATTGCCGCCGGCGAGCAGGTGGCGGTTGCGAAAGAGCTCGTAGCCCGTGGCTGCAAATAGCGTCGGGATCGCGAGGAAGAACGAAAACTCGGTCGCCGCCCGGCGCGAGAGGCCGAAGAGCATGCCCCCCATGATGGTCGCACCCGAGCGCGACGTGCCCGGGATCAAGGCGAGCGCCTGCGCGAAACCTATCTTCAGCGCGTCGGGCCAGCGCATGTCGTCCACGCGATCGATGCGAATCGTCTCCGGCATGCGCCGCTGCCGCCGTTCCACCCAGAGGATGACGAAGGCGCCCGCTACGAATGCGGCCGCGACCGGCACCGGAGCGAAGAGATGCGCCTTGATCGCGCTCGCGAAAGCAAGGCCGAGGACGGCGGCGGGAAGGAAGGCGACCAGCAGATTCACCACGAAACGCTGGGCGACGGGGTCGCGCAGGCAGCCGCGTGCAACCTCGGTGAGCTTCACGCGATACTCCCAGCACACGGCGAGAATCGCGCCCGCCTGGATCACGATCTCGAACGCTTTCGCGCTCTCGCCGGTGTAGCCCAGCAGCGAGCCGGCGACGATCAGATGACCCGTCGAGGAAACGGGGAGGAATTCGGTCAGACCCTCGACGATGCCGAGAATCGCGGCGATCAACAGGGGGGCGGCCTGCATCGCCGCTTACGCGGTCCGCTTCGACAGTGCGGCCATCGCCTGCGCGAGCATGTCGCTGTGGTTCGCCGAGATCTGTCCCGTCGGGGTGAGCTTGTCGATGATTTGCGGCAAGGCCTGCGCAAGGCTGCTGCCGGCTTCGCCGTGAGACAGGCCGAGCTGCTGGGCGATCTGCCCTATCGAGCCGGCGCCGAGCACCTGCTGGAGCTGATCGGCGCTGATCGGCAGGTTCTGCCCCGTACCGACCCAGGAGCCCGCCTGCTGGCCAAAGCCGGCTTGCTGAAACTTGCCGATGATTCCCGGCAGGCCTCCATTCTGCTGGATGACCTGCAATGCCATCTGCAGCATCGGGTTTTGCCCCTGCTGAGCCGAGCCTCCCATCAAGCTACCGAGTAGTCCGTCAAGCAGTCCCATGAGATACCTCCGTAGGAAAGATCCACAAATGATCGGCGGGCAGCTCGAGATAGAAGCCGCCGTCGCCGGCCGGGGCATCGCCGTAGCAGCGCAGCCTGAGCGCGCCCAGTTCGAACAGGTTCTCCTTGCGATCACCAAGAAACATTCCCGTCACCAACACGGTGCGCAGGCGATTCTCGCCTGGGCCATCCGCGATGCGAGTGCGCTCGAGGCGGATCACGCCGGTCGCACCGGTCCCGACACGAACCGCGCCGCGCGCAGCACCCCAGAGTCGCCAGCCCTCGCCCTCGAGCATCGCGCGGCCGTCGACGAGCTGGGTCACCTTGCCCGGGAGATGATTATTGCTGCCCATGAACTCCGCGGTGAACTGCGTCTGCGGACGGCTGTACATCTCCTCCGGCGTGCCCTGCTGTTCGATGCGGCCAGAGTTGAGCAGCAGGATCCGGTCGGCCATCGCCATCGCCTCGGTCTGGTCGTGCGTTACCACCAGGGCGGAGAGGTTGAGGCGCACGATCAGCTCGCGCAGCCAAGCCCGTGCCTCCTCGCGCAGTTTGGCGTCGAGATTCGAAAGCGGCTCGTCCATTAGCACGACCGGTGGGTTGTAGACAAGCGCCCGGGCGATCGCCACGCGCTGCTGCTGGCCGCCGGAGAGCTGGTGCGGCAGCCGCGTCGCGAGGGCGCCGAGGCCGAGATTGGCGAGCGCCTCGCCGACGCGCTTGTCGATCTCGCCGCCGTTCACTCCGCGCAGGCGCAACCCGTAGGCGACGTTCTCGAACACGCTGCGATGCGGCCACAGCGCATAGGACTGGAACACGAGCCCGAGGTTACGCTTCTCGACGGGCAGATCGATTCCGGCGCTACCGTCGTAGAGGACAGTGTTGCCGATCGTGATTCGACCCTGGTTGGGCTGCTCGAGTCCCGCGACTGAGCGCAAGAGAGTCGTCTTGCCACTGCCCGAGGCCCCGAGCAGCGCCACGACCTCGCCAGGCTTGAGCGTCATCGAGACGCCCTGCAGGATACGGTTCGCTCCATACGCGAGATGCAGGTTCTCGACGACAAGCTGCTGCTTCGACGACTCATTCATGAAGGCGCACTCCAAAGCGCAGCGCCACGCCCAGACCGAGCGCGACGAGCGCGATGTTGATGAGCGACAGCGCGGCGACCTGATCGATCGCTCCCGCGCCCCACAGCGAAACGAGCATCGAGCCGATCACTTCGGTGCCCTGGCCGAGCAGATACACGCCGGTCGAGTATTCGCGCTCGAAGATCATGAACACGAGCAGCCAGCTGGCGAGCAGCCCGAAGCGGATCAGCGGGATCGTTACATCGGTCAGAACGCGGCGGCTCGAGGCTCCTGCGGTGCGCGCCGACTCTTCGAGCTCGGGTCCGATCTGCAGCAGCGCGCTCGAGATGAGCCTCATCCCGTAGGCGAGCCACACGACCGTATAAGCGAGCCAGACCGAGAAGATGGTATTACGCAGGTCCTTGAGCCCGGGCACGAAGAGGAAGATCCAGAGGAAGGCGAGCCCGGCGAGCAGTCCCGGAATTGCACGGGGGATCAGCACGATGTAGTCGAGGATTTTCGATACGCCGCCGCGTTGGCGATGGCCGGCAAGCCCGATGGCCGTGTAGCAGGCCACCGCAAGGCCTCCCCCAATGACGCCGATCAGCAGCGTATTGACGATCGCCCTCACCTGGTCGGTCTGGTCGAGGACACCGCGGAAGTTGTCGAGCGTGACGACCTCGGACAGCTTGATTCCCTCGCCCCATTGCTCGACGAACGCGCGCAACGCGATGCCGGAGATCGGCACGACGATCGTGAATACGAGCCACAGCGCGACCAGCCCCAGCGCCACCCACTTCCAACCGCCGAGCGGCAGCAGCTTCTGGCGCGTCGCCTTGCCCTTGACCGAGACGTACTTGCCTGCGCTCTTGAGCAGCCATCGCTGCAGCAACACGAGCGGAAAGGTCACGGCGATGATGCACACGGCGACCGCGGCCATCAGGTGGTACGACGGGGTGCCGAGCTTGTTGGTGAGCTTGAAGAGATAGGTCGACAGCACGAGATGGCCCTCGGGGTCGCCCAGCACCAGCGGCAGGCCGAACAGCTCGAAGCCGAGGAAGAAGACGAGCACCGCGGCATAGAACAGCGCCGGCATCGTCATCGGCAGGCTCACGTTCAGGGCGACCTGGAGCGGATTCGCGCCGGCCACGCGAGCCGCCTCCTCGACGTCGGAGCCCAGGCTCTTCAGCGCCGCTGACGAATAGAGGTACACGTGCGGAACGTGGGTCAGGCCGGCGATGATGGCGATGCTGGCGAGCGAATAGATATTCCAGGGCACGTCGCCGAACAGCGACTTGGCCCAGAGCGAATAGAAGCCTACCGGTCCCATTGCGACCACGTAGCCGAACGCGAGCACCATCGGCGACACGAATACGGGGATGAGAACCAGCACTTCGATCCAGTGCTGCGCCGGAAGATCGGTGCGCGTAAGCAGGAACGCGAGTGCCGCGCCGAGCGGCAGGGCGATGACGACCATGCCGGCCGCAATGACGATCGAGTTGCCGAAGGCGCTCCAGAAATCGGTGTCCTCGAAGATGAACGCGTAGGAGCCAAGCCCGTAGTGACGTGCCGGATTGAAGAAGGGCGCGTTGAGCAGGCTCTGCCAGAGAATGAGCCCGATCGGCATGAAGATCACTACCACGGTGAGCACGACCACCGTGGTTCGGGGAAGGCTGAAGCTGCGCGCGTTCATGGAAGGCGTCGCTCGTCGGCCCGGCGCAAGCCGGGGTCCAAGTTGGCGTATGTGCAGGATCTCACCTTGGATCCCGGCCTTCGCCGGGATGACGCATCAGCTTCCGATCACGAGTTGCCTGGGCTAGTACGAGTTGCCTGGGCTACTCGCTCTCGGACAAATTCATCATTTCCGTCCGAGAGCCGCCTGCCACTGCTTCAGGAACTCCAGTCGCTTCGCCTGGTCGAGCCCGGCGAGGAGATCCTGTGAAACCGGAATCGGCTTCACTGCGCTACCGAGCTCCTTGGAGAAGCCCACGCCGGAATCCTTACCGGTGATGTCGGTACGGACCGAGAACAACTCGGCCTGCTCGGCCGAGATCGTCTGTCCCCGCTTCGACAGAAGGTAGTCGAGCCAGAGCCGTCCGGCGTTGGGGTTCTTCGCGTTCTTCGAGACGAAGGCGAGCCGCGAGAGCACGAGGTTGTAGTCGTTGGTGAAGGCGATGCCGATCGACGGATCCTTCTTCGCCCGCGTCAGCGCGTAGGAGCCGAGGATGTTGTAGCCGATGAGATTCTCGCCGGACGACACACGCTCCATCATCGTCGCGGTCGAGCTCTGCATGTTCACGCCGCGCGCGCCCATCGCCTTCACGAGATCCCAGAAAGCAGGATCGAGCTTGGCGTCCTGGTTGACGAGCATGAAACCAACGCCGGACTTCTCCGCGTCGTAAGTCGTCACCTTCTTCTGAAATTTCTCCGCCTTCGTGTTGAGGAGCTTCGTGAAGTCGGCATGCGTCTTGGGAACTTCGTCGGCCGCGACGAGCCGCTTGTTGTACACGATCGCGATCGGCTCGAAAGTCGTCGCGTACACCGTGTCCTTCCACCGCGCCCAGTCGGGCAGCGCTCCGCTCTCGGGCGACTTGTAGACCGCGGCGAAGCCTTCTGCGGCGAGCTTGAGCTGAAGATCCATCGCCGAGCTCCAGACTGCGTCGGCCGACGCGGCGTTGGCTGCGTTCTCACTCGTGAAGCGCGAATAGACCTCGGTGGAGTTCATGTCGGTGTACTCGACCTTCACTCCCGGAAATGCGGCCTCGAAGTCCTTGATCAGCGGCTGCACCAGCTTGGCGTCGGTCGTGGAGTAGACGACGACCTTGCCTTCCTTCTTGGCGCCGTCGACGATCTTGGTGTAGTCGGCCGGGTAGCCCGCGGGAACCTGGGCCTGGGTACCGAACGCGAGCAGCGCAACGGCGAGCCCGGATGCGAGTTTGAGCAATTGCATTGGAAGAGCCTCCTGTTATTTGCGCCCGTAGCTGCCGGTAAAGCTTGCCTTGTTGATCAGGTTCACATTGATCGTGAAGCCAACCAGCGCTGCGGTCGAGTTCTCGCCGACGTCCAGCCTGTCGACCCTGAGCGCGTGGACGGTGAAGATGTAGCGGTGCGGCCTGTCACCCTGCGGCGGGCACGGGCCGCCGTAGCCAGGCGTGCCGTAATCCGTCCGCGACTGCACCGCGCCGGCCGGAGCCAGGCCTTTGGCTGGATCGCCGGCACCGGACGCGAGCGAGGTCACATCGGCGGGAATGTTGAACATTAGCCAATGCCACCAGCCGCTCCCTGTCGGCGCGTCGGGGTCGTACACCGTGACCGCAAAGCTCTTCGTTCCGGCGGGAGCGTTGCTCCATTTGAGCGAAGGCGAGACGTTGCCGCCTTCGCAGCCGAAACCCTTGTAGACCTGCGCCTCGGCAATCGTCGAGCCGGGCTTGATCTCGGCGCTTTCCAGAGTGAACGGCCCTGCGGCAAGCGCCGTGCACGACAGCGCGGCGAAGGAGAGGATGGCAAGGATTCTCATCAGGCTGCCCCAGTCGGTTGCGGCAGGCACCTCACTGCTGCGCTGCCCGGCGGTCGACGTGCTGGGCGTTCGTCGTTTCCACCGCGGGTCCGATGCTGCTATCTTACCGGTCGCAAGGCCCATTCTAACGCCCTTGAGGCGCTGCGCGCAGGCTTGCGTGACAGCGGAAAATCCATGGCCAGCCCGCCCGAAGTCACCAGCATGGCGGTGTTCTGCGACTTCGAGAACATCGCGCTCGGCGTCCAGGACGCCAAGTACGAGAAGTTCGACATCGGCAAGGTGCTCGAGCGCCTGCTGCTCAAGGGCAGCATCGTCGTGAAGAAAGCTTACTGCGACTGGGACCGGTACAAAGCCTTCAAGCCGGCAATGCACGAGGCGGCCTTCGAGCTGATCGAGATCCCGCACGTGCGTCAATCGGGCAAGAACTCGGCCGATATCCGCATGGTGGTCGATGCGCTCGACCTTTGCTATACCAAGGAGCATGTCGAAACCTTCGTGATCATCAGCGGCGACTCCGACTTCTCGCCGCTGGTCTCCAAGCTGCGCGAGAACGACAAGCAGGTGATAGGCGTCGGGGTGAAGAATTCGACCTCGGACCTGCTCATCGCCAATTGCGACGAGTTCATCTACTACGATGACCTGGTGCGGGAGAGGAAGCGGCCGGCCAAGAAGCAGCCGCCGAAGGTGGCGGCGCCCCCGGAGGCAACGGGAAAGAAGAGCGACGAGACGCGTCGGCAGGAAGCCCTGGAGCTGATCACCGAGACGGTCGAAGCGCTCACCGCCGAGCGCGGAGACGACGAGAAGATCTGGGGCTCGATGGTCAAGCAGGCGCTCAAACGCCGGCGACCGGGTTTCAACGAGTCCTACTACGGATTCCGCTCCTTCAACGGGCTGCTCGAGGAGGGTGAGCGGCGCGGTGCGCTTGCTCTCGAGCGCGACGAGAAGTCCGGCGGCTACATCGTGCGCCTCGTGTCGCACGACGATTGAGCTCCGGGGTCCGACCGGGGAAGCGAATGCGCCGGCCGGAGTCGCTGCGCTGGCTCGCGGCGTTGCTCTGCAGCGTCGGCGCGGTGGCGGCGCCGGCAGCGGAACCGTCGCTCACGGTCGTCGCCGCCGGGCGCACGGCGATCTACACGACGGGCGGACTGCTCGCGCTGCCAGTTGCGACCACGGTGGCGATACCCGTCGATCCGCTCTATGGCAGCAGCAAGGCGCTTCGCGCCATACCCCTTTCAACCATCCTGTCCGGTGCCGAGGACGACAACACGATCCGGTTCTTCGCAGGCGAGCGCGAGCTCGCGACGCTCGCGGCGGGACCCCTGCTCGCGAAGGGGCCCGGGCCGGTCGCCTACATTGCCATCGAGACCGCCGACGCAGCCTGGTCGCCGTTGAAGGCCGGCGCGGCGAGCGCCGGACCCTTTCGTCTCGTGTGGCTGAAAGCTGACAAGACGGTTGCAGGCGCAGAGCTGTGGCCCGCGCAGCTCACGCGCATCGAGGAGATCCAGCCGCTCGGCAAGCGCTTCCCAATGATCGTGCCAGGCGCGCGCCTTGCGCCGAATCACCCGATCCGCGCCGGCTTCGTCGCCTTCCAGAAGCACTGCATCGGCTGCCACACGCTGAACGGCGGCGGGGATTCGACGCTCGGGCCGGACCTCAACATCCCGTACAGCCCGACCGAGTACCTGCGACCGGAGGCGCTGCGGAAGCTGATCCGCGATCCGCAATCGCTGCGCCGATGGCCTGGCTCGAAGATGCCGGCCTTCGATGCCAAGACCCTTCCCGACCGGGAGTTGGCGGAGCTCCTCGCCTACCTTCGCCACATGGCGGACCGCAAGGTCACCCCGCCGGCCAAGTAGCGGCGCGGCGCGGGTCGCGCGACAATATTCTCCCCGCCACGGGCCTTGGGGTGGCACCCAGCCTCCCCCAACTGGGGATCAACGACCCGTGAGGTGACGCGTGCAAACGATTCGTCCGGCTGCGGTGGCCGGCTTGTTCTACCCTGACGCGCCGGGTGCGCTCGGCGGCGCCGTGCGCGCGTATCTGGCGCAGGCGATGCCGCGTGGCGAGCCGCCGCCCGCGTTGCCGAAGGCCATGATCGTTCCGCACGCCGGCTACGTGTACTCGGGACCGGTCGCGGCGTCGGCTTACACCCGCCTCGCTGCGGGCCGGTCGACCATCCGGCGGGTGGTGCTCCTCGGGCCCGTGCACCGCGTGCCGATCCGCGGGCTGGCGCTGCCCGTGGCGCAAGCCTTCGCCACTCCACTCGGAACCGTGGAGGTCGACGCGACGGCGGCGGCGGAAGCGCTGCGACTGCCGCAGGTGCGCACGAGCGAGGCCGCGCACGCGCTCGAGCATTCGCTCGAAGTGCAGCTGCCCTTCCTGCAGACAGTGCTCGACGCCTTTCGCATCGTCCCCTTCGCCGTGGGCGACGCCAGCGCAAGCGAAGTGGCGGCCGTGATCGATCGGCTCTGGGGTGGGCCCGAGACGCTGATCCTGCTGAGCTCGGACCTGTCGCACTATCACCCTTACGATCAGGCGCGCGCGATCGATCGCGGCACCGCCGAGGAGATCCTCGCGCTCACCGCCGCGCTCGACCACGAGCAGGCTTGCGGCGCGACGCCGATCAATGGCTTCGCTGTATGCGCGCGGCAACGCGGGCTGGCTCCGGAGCTTCTCGATCTGCGCAATTCAGGCGACACGGCAGGCGACAAGTTGCGCGTGGTCGGCTATGCCGCGTTCGCTTTCACCGAGCGGCCGTCAGTCAGAGCGCCCCGTTCCGCCGCCGTCGAAGAGGTCGTGGCATGAGCCCGCGGCGAGGGGCCCCGCGCGCAAGCGCGGGGATCGCGCGAGGCGAATTGACACTACGGCCGACGCAGCGGGTTATGACGACGCGCGACCGATCCAATGAGGCCGTGGCATGAGCGCCGTGAGGGACGAAACGCTAGGATTGGCGCTCGTTTCGATTGCGCGCCGCGCGATCGGGACGAGGCTCGGCCTCGCCGGTGAGGAGCCGCCCGCGCACGCCGCGCTCGCGACACCCGCCGCGACCTTCGTCACGCTTTTTTGCAACACGGAACTTCGCGGGTGCATCGGCAGCCTGCAGCCGCTGCGCGCGCTGGGAGAGGACGTGCGTGAGAACGCGATCAACGCGGCGTTTCACGATCCGCGCTTCCCGCCGCTGGCGCAGACGGAGTTTGGGGCCACCTCGATCGAGGTTTCGCTGCTTTCGCCGAGCATGCGCCAGTGCTTCGCCACGGAAGAGGACCTCCTCGCGCGGCTCCGCCCCGGGATCGACGGTGTAACGCTGGAGTACGGACGTTGCCGCGGAACGTTTCTGCCGCAGGTGTGGGATACGCTGCCCGATCCGCGCGCCTTCCTCGCCGAGCTCAAGCGCAAGGCCGGCTTGCCCGGAGACTTCTGGAACGCGCGACTCGCCGTTGGGGTCTACCAGGTGACGAAATGGAAGGAGAGCGAATTCGCTTGCCCGTGGGTGCTGCAATGAACGACTCAGTTGGCAACTACGCGGGTCGCTACTGGCACAGGCTCGACGACGGGCGCATCCAGTGCGACCTCTGTCCGCGCGACTGTCGCCTGCACGAGGGTCAGCGTGGTGCGTGTTTTGTGCGCCAGCGCAAGGACGACGCGATGGTGCTCACCACCTACGGCCGCTCGTCCGGCTTCTGCATCGACCCGATCGAGAAGAAGCCGCTCAATCAGTTCTATCCGGGCAGCAGCGTGTTTTCCTTCGGCACGGCCGGGTGCAACCTCGCCTGCAAGTTCTGTCAGAACTGGGACATCTCCAAGTCGCGCGAGATGGACACGCTCATGGATCAGGCCTCGCCGGTGAAGATCGCGCGCACGGCGCAGAAGCTGGGCTGCCGGAGCGTCGCCTACACGTACAACGATCCGGTGATCTTCGCCGAGTACGCGATGGATACCGCGGACGCCTGCCGGGAGCTTGGCATCAAGAGCGTGGCGGTGACGGCCGGTTACATCGGCACCGAGGCGCGGCGCGACTTCTACGCCAAGATGGACGCGGCCAACGTCGACCTGAAGGGCTTCACCGACGAGTTCTACGTCAAGCTCTGCGGCGCGCGCCTGAACCCGGTGCTCGACACGCTCGCGTACCTCAAGCACGAAACCGACGTGTGGTTCGAGATCACGACGCTGCTGATTCCCGGCAAGAACGACTCGGATGCGGAGATCGAGGCAGAGTCAAAATGGATCAGGCGCGAGCTTGGACCCGACGTGCCGTTGCACTTCACGGCGTTCCACCCGGACTACAAGATGACCGATCTCTCACGCACGCCGGGCTCGACGCTGTCGCGTGCGCGCAAGATCGCGCTCGCCGAGGGATTGCGCTACGTCTACACCGGCAACGTGCACGACCGCGAGGGAGGCGCGACTTTCTGCCCCGGCTGCCGGAAGCCGGTGATCGTGCGCGACTGGTACGAGATCCTCACCTACGCGCTGACAGCCGAGGGACGCTGCAAGCATTGCGAAGCGCAGATCCCCGGGCGCTACGAGCACTTTGCCGGCCAGTGGGGAAGGCGCCGCGTGCCGGTTCAAGTGAGCGCCGCGTAGAGCATAATCCGGCGCGTCGCTCATGCTCGCGCGCATCGCCGCCGACGCCGTACTCGTTCTCCACCTCGCCTTTGTCGCCTTTGTCGCGCTCGGCGCGGTGCTCGTCGTGCGCTGGCCGACGCTCGCGTGGCTGCACCTGCCGGCGGTTGCCTGGGGCGCGCTCATCGAATTCGCAGGCTGGATCTGTCCTCTGACGCCGCTCGAGGTCGCGCTGCGCCGGATGTCGGGCGAGGCGGGCTACGAGGGCGACTTCGTCCAGCATTACATCGTCTCGCTTCTCTATCCTGACAAACTCACACGCCCATTGCAGATGGCTCTTGGCGGATTGGTCGTGCTGCTCAATGTCGCGCTCTACCTCGTCGTCGTGCACCGCAGTCGGGCGCGGTAGACGCGCCGCTGGACGAGCGGTTACACTCGCACCGACCAGGGCAAGGAGATCGTTCATGATTCGGAAGGGTGGAATCGGATTTCGAGCACCTCAAGTCGTGGCGGCGCTTTTCGGGATCGTGCTACTCGTCTCTGGCCAGGCCGCCGCGCAGACGCAAATGCAGCCCGAGTCATGGAAATTCGACGCGTAC
>Ga0187777_10002151_pt1 | contig 12671 bp, 12 predicted proteins | sample 1015_Q2_SP5_10_M_FD_132416 | JGI IMG/M metagenome (GOLD analysis project Ga0187777, IMG submission 132416) | Tropical peat soil microbial communities from peatlands in Department of Meta, Colombia - 1015_Q2_SP5_10_MG | ecosystem: Environmental > Terrestrial > Soil > Wetlands > Peat | place...
CCGCCTCGATGCGCGCCTCCAGCTCGGCCAGCTCGGCCCCCAGCCGCCGGCAGTCGTTCTCGGCGGCGGCCAGCCGCTCGCGGAGCGCCGCCAGCGAGCTGCGCGCCTCCGCGTGGCGCGCCTGCGCCTGCTCCGCCGCCGTGCGCGCCTCGCTGACCAGCGCCGCCAGCTCGCTGCCGCGCCTCTGCCCCTGCTCCCGCTCCGCCTCGGCCGCCGCCAGCGCCTGCGCCACCTCGGCCAGCCTGGTCTCGGCCGCGGAGCGCTCCTGGGCGGCCTGGGCCCGCTCGGTCTCCACGATGCCGGCCTTGCGCTCGAGACGGGCGCGCTCCTCGTCGGCCCGGGAGAGCTCGTGGCGCACCGCCACCAGGTCCTTCTCGGCGGCGTGGATGCGCTCCTCGAGCGAGCGGGCCTCGGCCGCGGCGGCGGCGGAGAGTGCCTGGGCCTCGGCGGCTCCCGCGCGCAGCGCCTGTAGCCGCTGCTCGGCCTCGGCCTGGCGCGCGGCCACCTCCTTCACCTCGCGCCGCGGCGCCAGCAGGCCCTTGACGCCACGCCCGCCCTCGACCAGCGCGCCGCGGAGGGTCTCGCCTTCCAGCGTGACCACCGCCACCGGGCCCTGCCGGCCGACCACCTCGATCGCCTCCTCCAGCGTACCGACCACCACTGCGTCCGGCAGCGAGGCGCGGATGCGGTCCGCGTGCGGCCCGGAGACCCGGTAGAAGTCGGACAGCAGGCCGAGAGCCAGCGGCTCCTGGCGGGCGGTCTCGCGCAGCGGGCCGCAGTCGCTGCGGGTGCGGGCGGAGGCGATGGGCAGGAAGGCGCCGCGGCCGGCGCCCGAGGATTGCAGCCAGCGGATCCCGCGCAGCGCCTGTCCGGCGTCGGGCACCAGCACCGCCTGCAGCCGCTCGCCGAGGAAGGCCTCCACCGCCCGCTCGTGCTCCGAGCCGGTCTCCACCGCGTCGGCCACCACGCCCATCACCTCCAGCCCGGCGGGCCGCTCCAAGAGCGCGCGCACCCCCTCGTCGAAGGCGGAGTGGGTGGCGATCATCTCCTCGAGCGACGCCCGGCGGCCGGCCAGCGAGTCGTGCTCGCTCTGCACCCCGTCCGCCTCACGCGAGAGCGCCTGGCCGCGCCCCGCGGCCTCGCTGGCGCGCGCGTTCGCCTCGTCGCGGCCGCGGAGGAGCTCCGCCACCAGCGACTCGGCCTGCGTCCCGCGCTGCAGCGCCGCCTCGCGCTCCGCGCGCACGCGGCTGCGCTCGCGGTCCAGCTCCTCGCGCTCGAGGTCGAGCCGCAGCAGGTCGGCCGCGGCGCGCTCGGCGGCGGCCTCGACCGAGGCGCGGTTGTTGGACAGGGCCGCCATGCGGCCGAGCAGCGCCACCTGCGCCTCGCGGGAGGCGTCCTGCTCGCGCTCCGCCTCCGCCTGGCGCTCCGCTGCCGCAACGACCGCCGCCTCGGCCTGGCCCAGCTCCTCCTCGGCGACGCCCAGCTGGTCCCGCTGGGCCGCCTCTTCCTGGCGGCGAAGCGACAGCGCCTCGGTGAGCGGCGCCACCCGGGCTACCAGCTCCGCCTCCTCGTGCCCCGCCTGCTGCGAGCGGGCCTCCGTCTCCGCGATCTGCTGGCGGCAGTAGCCGCTGCGGCCCTGGTGGCGGTCGACCGCGAGCGTCAGCTCGTTGAGCCGCCCGCGGGCCTGCTCCAGTGTCGCCTCCCGCTCGTAGAGCGACTGCCGGCGCGCCTCGAGCTGCGCCTCCTCGGTGCCGAGCGCCAGGCTGGCCGCCCGCTCGCGCTCGGCCTCCGCCCCGTGGCGCTCCTCCAGCACGCGCGCGCGCTCGACCAGCTCCAGGAAGCGCCGGCCGAACACCACCCGCTCGACGGCCTGCAGCTCCTGCTTCACCGCGCGATAGCGGCGGGCCTTGGCCGCCTGGCGCTTGAGGCTGTCGAGCTGCTTCTCGACCTCGTTGACGATGTCGTTGACGCGGAGGAGATTCTGCTGCGCGGCCTCCAGCTTGAGCTGGGTCTGGCGGCGGCGCGCGCGGTACTTGGTGATCCCCGCCGCCTCCTCGATGATGGCGCGGCGGTCCGCGGGCTTGCTGGAGAGGATCAGCCCGATCTTGCCCTGCTCGATGATCGAGTAGGCCTTCGAGCCGAGCCCGGTGTCCATGAACAGCTCCTGGATGTCCCGCAGGCGGCACACCCGGCCGTTCATCAGGTACTCGCTGTCGCCGTTTCTGTACAGCCGCCGGGAGACGGTGCACTCCGGCGAGCCGTCGGGGCTGTTGCCGTTGAGGCCGGAGACCCTGAGGTTCACCTCCGCCATCTGCAGCGGCTGGCGGCTGGAGCTGCCGTTGAAGATCACGTCCTCCATCGAGGTGCCGCGGAGGCTCTTCACCGACTGTTCGCCCAGCACCCAGTTGATGGCGTCGGAGATGTTGCTCTTGCCGCAGCCGTTCGGGCCCACGATGCCTGTCACGCCGCCCGTGAACGAGAGCTCCTGTCGGTCGCAGAAGCTCTTGAAGCCGACGATCTCGACCGAGTCCAGACGCATCGAACCCAGGGCAGCCCCCTACATGTTGTACCGCTCCGGCAATCTAGCACAACGAAAAGGGCACTGAAAAGCTTTCGCTGCGCCGGGGTCAAGTCCTGCCTTCCAGCATAACCCCCGCGCCCGGCCGCCGCGGTGCCCATCACAGCGCTGAACGCGCGGACACCGGGCTGACCCGATTGACGCCCCGTCGGCAAGGGGCCTAGCATCGCGCCGAAGAACACGTCCCGCGCGAGGCCGGTCGGAGCAGGAGACCAAACCACCCCCCGGAGGCGGGCCGTCGGGAGCGGCGCCCGCGCCGCGCCCTCGGAAGAAAGGCGGATCCCTATGACGCGCTGGTCCTGGTTGCTCGTCGCGGCGCTCCTCGCGACGCCTGCGGTCGCCGCGGACAAGAAGAAGGACGAGAAGAAGGAAGAGAAGAAGGCGCCCCCCGCCGCGGTGGTGCAGGACCCGGTGGCGGCGGCCGAGGCCAAGATCAAGGCGGGCGACGTCGACGGCGCCGTCGAGGTGCTGCAGAAGGCCGTGGCGACCGACGGCAAGGCGGCGCTGCGCCTGGGCGTGCTGCGCGAGAGCCGCGGCGAGCTGGACCTCGCCGTCGACGCCTACAAGGCCGCCGGCGACAAGCTCAGCGGCGCGCCGAAGGGCGAGGCGCTCGGCCGGCTGGCGGTGGTGCAGGACGCGCGCGGGATGAGCGAGGCCTCCGCCACCGCGGAGGCGGCGCTGGCCGCGGACGCCGAGGGGGTGTGGCCCGCCATCGCCGCGTCCTATCGCCGGGCGCACGAGGGCAAGGCGGACGAGGCGGTCACGCTGGCGCAGAAGGCGGTCGCCGCCGGCGGCGGCGCGGCGGCGAAGGCCGCGCTCGCACACGCGCTCGACACCAAGGGCGACCGCGCCGCGGCCGAGGCCGCCTACCGCGAGGCGATCGCCGCCGACGCGCAGGCGATCACGCCCGTGGTGGGCCTCGCCACGGTGCTGCGGGAGACGGGCCGCGCCGCAGAGGCCGAGCCGATGCTGAAGAAGGTGATCGACGGTGCGCCCGGCGCCGTCGAGGCCTACAAGGAGCTGACGCGGGTGAAGATGGCCCTGGGCCGCCCCCAGGACGCGCTGGGCGACGCCAACATCGCCGCCGCCATGGCCGAGAACGACGCCGAGGCCAAGGACCTGGTGATCCAGGTGAAGGTCGCCCGCGCCCTGCAGGCCGTGAACGAGGGCCAGACGGACCTCGCCGTCCAGGACCTAACCAAGCTGCGCGACGACAACCCCGGCTCCGCCTCGGTGCGACTGGGGCTCGCCCGCGCTCAGGTCGCGCGTCGCGACGCCGACGGCGCTCTCGCCGAGCTGCAGAAAGCCGTCGAGCTCGACCCGAAGAGCGCCGAGGCCCAGTACCAGCTGGGCTACGTCCAGCACGTGATGAAGAAGAACGCGGCGGCGGCGGTGCCCGCCTTCGAGAAGGCGGCGGCGGCCGACCCGGCCAACACCCAGTACCGCGTCAGCCTGGGCGCCGCCCTGGTGGACGCCGGCCAGCTCGACCGCGCGGTCGCCGAGCTTTCGAAGGTCACCTCGTCCGCGGACTACAAGGGCTCGGAGGCCTGGTTCTACGTGGGCACTGCGCACCTCAAGGCCAGTCGCTACAAGGACGCGGTCGCTGCCCTGGAGAAGTCGCTGGCGGCGAAGGCGGAGAACGCGCTGGCCGAGGGCTACCTGGCCTGGGCCTACTTCGGCCTCAAGGACGCGGCCAACTTCAAGGTCCACGGCGCCAAGGCGCGCACCCTCGGCTTCAAGGACCCGCAGCTGTTCGACCGGCTGACCAAGGTCGAGGCCGGGCAGCCGATCAAGTAGCCGTGCCGACGCGGGGCGAGGCGCTTCGCGGGTGGGTGACCCGCCCCGCGCTCTTCCTTCTCTGGTCCTTCGTGCTCTGGGGCACGCTGCTGCTGGCGGTGGCGGCGGTGGACGCCTTCGCCGAGGGCGTGCGGCCGGTGGTCGTGCGCCTGCTGCCCGCCCGCGGCGCCTCGCTGTGGGCCTGGGTGAACGCCGGCTGCGCGGTGCTGGCGCTCCTGGCCTGGGCGCTGGGGGCGGCGGCGCTGGCGTTGCGACGGCGTTCGCAGACCGACGCCGAGGACTAGCTCCCCGAGCAGCGCCTCGCCGCCTTTCCAGCCGCGGCTTGACAAAATATCAAAGTGATATCATATTGATGTCGGACGGAGGACGCATGGACCCACTCTCGCCGTGCCCGAACTGCGGCGGCCGGAACCTGTACGAGGGCCCGCAGGTCCGCTCCGGCGGCGGCAAGGCGCCGGTGTACCTGCCCAGCCTCGGCACGTTCTGGAGGCCGGCGAAGTTCGTGATCGTCGTCTGCCGCGACTGCGGGCTGACGCGTTTCTTCGCGGAGCCCGAGGCGCGCGCACGGCTCTCCGAATCGCGCAAGTGGAGGCCGGTCGTCCCGTCCGAGCGAGGAGGATACCGATGATCCGGGAACGCGAGCGCTACACCGCTCCGGGGCTGCTGCTGATCGTGGTGTTCCTGGCCGTGGCGGCCGCGGCGGTGGCGGGCATCGTCCACGCCGCGCAGGTCGAGCGCCCGGTGGCGCTGGTCGGCTTCGTGCTGCTGGCGATCGTCGACGTCGTCGCCGCCGGCGGGCTGTTCACGGTGGCGCCCAACGAGGGCCAGGTGCTGCAGCTCTTCGGCGCCTACCGCGGGACCGCCAAGCAGGAGGGGCTGCGCTGGGCGAACCCCTTCTTCAGCAAGCGTCGGGTCAGCCTGCGGGTGCGCAACTTCGAGAGCGCCCGGCTAAAGGTCAACGACACCGACGGCAACCCCATCGAGATCGCCGCCATCGTGGTGTGGCGGGTGATCGACACCGCCGAGGCCAAGTTCGAGGTCGACGACTACGAGAACTACGTCAAGGTGCAGACCGAGTCGGCGGTGCGCAACCTGGCCACCCACTACCCGTACGACGCGCACGTCGACGGGCAGCTGTCGCTGCGCGGCAGCACCGACGAGGTGGCCAAGGGCTTGAAGCGCGAGATCCAGGACCGGCTGGCCAAGGCCGGCGTGGAGGTGATCGAGGCCCGCATCAGCCACCTGGCCTACGCCCCCGAGATCGCCGCCGCCATGCTGCGCCGGCAGCAGGCGGGCGCCATCATCGCCGCCCGCCAGCGCATCGTGGAGGGCGCAGTGGGCATGGTGGAGATGGCCCTCGACCTGCTGGCCCAGAGCGGCAAGGTGCAGCTCGACGAGGAGCGCAAGGCGGCCATGGTCTCCAACCTGCTGGTGGTCCTCTGCGCCGATCGCGAGGCGCAGCCGGTGGTCAACGCCGGGACCCTGTACCACTGAGCCTCGCGCAGTCGTGGCCGAGCGCAAGCCGTTCCTGCTGCGGGTCGACAAGGACGTGCTGGACGCGGTCCAGCGCTGGGCCGACGACGACCTGCGCAGCCTGAACGCGCAGATCGAGTTCCTGCTGCGGCGCGCGCTACAGGCGGAGGGCCGGGCTTCACGGCCCTCCGCCCCGGCGCGGTCGAGGAGGCCGGTTTGAGGCGGCGCCGGCGCTAAAGGAGAATGGCGCGTGTCGAAGCCGAGCCTCCGCGAGCGCCTGCGCGGCGCCTGGCGGGTGGTGGCGCTGCTGCTGGCCCCCGCCCTCGTCCCCCCGCCCGTCCAGGCCGAGGTGGAGCCGGCGCTCAACGCCGAGCTGGGCGGCCCGCAGATCGCGTCGGCGAACCTTGGAATCCGCGTGGCCGCCGGCTCCGAGGCCTGGCGCGGCTACGGCCGCGGCTTCGTGTTCCAGGTGCAGCCCGGCGTCGCCGGCGGCGCTCTGAACGTGGGCTGGATGCCCGCCAGCTTCTCCGCCCAGGGCGCGCAGGCGATCGGCGTCGGCATCAAGGCCCGCCTGCTGCGCACCTGGGGGTCGCCCTGGGGCGCCGACCCCGACCGCACCTACGCCGGGTTCGAGGCGGCCGTGGTGATCGGCGTCAAGGCCTCGGTCGGGGTGCTGTGGAAGGTCGGCTCGGGGTCCGGGCGGTCGACCGTGGTGACCTGGGGCCTGGGCATCGGCTTCTAACCGCCCTTCTATAGCCGCGCGTGGCACCGGTGTGTCTGCTGGTGGCGCCGTTCGCCGCGGGGTGCTTCCAGGGCCCGCGGGTGATCAAGGTGGGCGCCAACGGCAGCGGCACGATCACCGACACTGTACCTTCACGGACGAGGCCCGCTCGATGATCGAGGGGCTGAAGCGGAACCTCGCGCCCGAGGCGGGCAAGAAAGCCGACCCGGCCGCGGAGAAGGCGGCCACCGAGGCGAAGCTCGAGCAGCGCGCGGGGGCGATGGGGACGGGGTCGATCCCACCCCCGACACCTCCCAGAACGACTCGAAGACCGCCCCCAAGGAGCCGCTGACCTTCCGGCTCGAGAGGAAGGGCGGCGGCTCGCTGCTCACGGTGATGGGTGCCGGCCCAAGCCCCAGACGAACAAGGCCGACCCCGCGACCTCGAAGGAGACGGCGGAGGCGGAGGCCAAGATGCAGGCCGGCGCCCTGGCCATGATGAAGACGCTGATGAAGGGCCTGAAGATGACCACCCAGGTGCAGGTGGACGGCAGGCTCGTCTCCACCAACAGCCCCTACGCGCAGGGGTCCACGGTCACGCTTAAGGCATGAAGGGCATCAAGGTGCAGACGACGCCCGTCACCACCATCGGGTTCAAGTAGCCGCCCCGGCCTTGCCAAAGACCCCCAGCAGCGGCACTGGTCCGGCGCGGTGCGGGGAGACCGCTCGTCCGTCCGCGCCGGCCCATTCCGTCCCGGTGAAGCGACCTCTACTCCTCCGGCTCAGCCGGACAGACCGGGCAGCCCCCTGTCACCCGCCGATACGTCTCCTCGATCACTCCCGACGGCGGAAGCCGCGAGCCGTCCGGCGTGTCGACGAACGGGGTCGCCCCCCACGAGTACACGCCGAAGAAGTCGATCTCGCTCTCCAGCGTGTCGCAGTCGACGAAGCGCAGATGGGCCCTGATGGCCCAGACCTGGGGGTTGATGCCGCCCGCCGTCGGCGGGGCAGCGCTCGTGTTTGCCAGCGCGATGGCGTGGTTGACGTAGCTGCCCTTTCCCACCCTGATCAAGTTGCCGGACCACCCGGACAGCTTGGGGATCGCGGGGGTGAATCCCTGGTCGTAGCGAACTCCGTAGTGTCCCGGGCGGATCGGCGCGATCGTCAGCAGGTACTTGGCAGGGCTCTCCTGGCCGCCATACCACGTGCCCACCGGGCTGCACGACTGCCAGAACCCCTCCGCCGAGCAATCGACGAACGCGGCAAAGAGCAGTGCGAGTAGCAGGATTGTCCGTCGCATGGTCGAGCCCTCCTCTTCAGCTCCCTGCGGATCTACGAGTGAAAGGAGGCCCATGCCATGACCGGAGGATGACACTGGGGTGACCGTTTCCTCGCCGTGCTTCCCTGGAAAGAGCGATACTCACCGATCGCCGCAGGCACCCGATGGATGCGAACGACTCGCCCAAATGCGTGTTTCGGTTCGGAGACTTCGAGCTGGACGCGACGACGGGCGAGCTCTCGCGAGACGGGCAGCTGGTGCGACTGCGGCCCCAGCAGCTCCAGTTGCTCACCGTCCTGCTGCGGCACGCCGGACGCCTCGTCGCTCGAGACGAGCTGAAGCAGGCGCTCTGGTCCGAACAGACCTTCGTCGAGTTCGAGGACAGCCTCAATCACGCCGTCATCCGGCTGCGGAAGGCGCTCGGCGATTCCGCCGAGGAGCCGCGCTTCATAGAGACGGTCCCGAAGCGCGGGTACCGATTCATCGCTGCCGTGGAGAGCCGGGAAGCGTCCCACCCCGCTGCCCGACCCGCGGGGACGCCAAGACACGCTCGTTGGGTGCTCCTTGCCCTCGCCGGCGTCGCGCTGGTTGGTACGGCCGTGGCGGTCTTTCGCCTCGAGTCACGAAGGCGCGAGAGGATCGAGTCGCTGGCCGTCCTGCAGCTCCTGAACCTCACCGGTGACCCCGGGCAGGACTTCTTCTCCGATGGGGTCACCGAGGACCTCACGACCCAGCTTGCGAGGATCGACCGCCTCCGTGTCATCTCGCGGACCTCCGCCATGCGGTACAAAGGAACCCGAAAGCCGCTCGCCGAGATCGGCCGTGAGTTGTCCGTCGATGCCGTCGTCGAGGGAGCCGTCCAGCGAAGCGGCGAACGGGTGAGGATCACCCTCCAGCTGGTTCGGGCCAGCACCGATCGGCACCTGTGGGCGACCACCTACGAGGGTCCCATGGCGGAGGTGCTCGCCCTCGAAGCCCGGGCGACTCGCGACATCGCCCGGCAGGTCGAGCTGCGGCTCTCTGCGGAGGACGAGGCACGACTGGGACGAGCGCACCGCGTCGACCCGGAGGCCTACGAGGCCTACCTGAAGGGACGTCGCGCCGCCAGGCTCTGGGACCGGCCGCATCTGCTCGAGGCGATAGAGCACTTCGAGGAGGCCGTCCGCAGGGACCCCGACTACGCCCTGGCGTACGCGCAGCTGGCACATGCCTACGACATGGTCCAGTTCATCCGTGGCCTCGCCCCGAACGAGAACACCCTGAAGGGCCGCGGCTTCACGAGCAAGGCCCTCGAGCTCGACGATGGACTCGCCGAGGCGCACGTCGACCTCGGCGACATCCGGTTCTACGGCGATTGGGAATGGTCCGCGGGGGAGGCCGAGTTCCGCCATGCCGTCGAGCTCGACCAAGGCTCGGTGGATGCCCTGGAGCACTATCTCCTCTGCCTCCGCGCCCTGAGGCGATACGACGAGGCCGCCCAGCAGGCGAGGCGTGCGCTCCGGCTGGACCCGATGGCGCCACGGCTGAACGCCGAGATGGGAGACGTGCTCCGTGACGCAGGGGATTCGGCGGGGGCCGTCCGGCAATACCTGAAGGCGCTGGACCTCGAGCCGGGCTACGCGTCGGCCTTCGCCCGCCTCGGGTCAGCCTACGAGGATCTGGGTCGTGATCAGGAGGCGGTGGCAGCCCATCAACGAGCCGAGAGCCTCGCCGGCGAGGACCCTGCGGTCATCGCTCAGCTCAGCGAAGCGTTCCAAAGGGCCGGGATGCATGGCTACTGGGCGGCGCGTCTCGCACGGCTGCAGGCTCAGGCCGCTCGAGAGGCGGTCTCGCCGCTCGAGTTGGCTTCGATCTACGTCCGGCTGGGACAGCTCGACGCCGCCCTCGACTGGCTCGACCGCGCTCACGGCCAGCACGTCCCGATGCTCGTCTGGGTATACGGGGGAAGGGACTGGGCACCGCTGCGAAATCATCCGCGGTACCAGGCGCTGCTGAAGCTGATGAGATTGCCGCCGGCGTGACCCGATGCGCCTTCCTCGCCTCGCGCTGAGCGCCAGGCCGCTCGAGCCGCGGCCGGCTAAGGCTTCTCGCTCTCCCCCAGCTTGCGGGTGGTGAGCGGCGTCGGCGGGGCGACGCTCTCCGGTACCGGCGAAAGCTCCGGCATCTTCGGCACGATGCCGTGCTCGGTCTTGAGCCGTTCCAGCGCGGCGATCCGCACCGGCCGGCGCAGGTCGTGGTCCTGCGGGCGGTAGCCGGCGCCGTGGGCGACGATGCGGCCGCGGGCCATCAGCTGGTCGCGGTCGATGACCAGCTCCTCGCGGCTGGTGCCGACCAGGTCGTTCTCCCGGCTCATGATGATCGCCTCCTCCGGGCAGGCGTCGACGCAGAAGCCGCAGTAGACGCAGCGCAGCAGGTCGATCTCGAAGCGGGTGGGGTACTTCTCGATCGAGCGCTCGGGCCGCTCCGCCGACTCGATGAAGATGCACTCGGCCGGGCAGACGGTGGCGCACATGTAGCAGGCCACGCACTTGGGGGTGCCGTCCTCGCGCTGGGTGAGGATGTGGATGCCGCGGTAGCGGGTGGAGACCATCCGCTTCTCCTCGGGGTACTGGATGGTGGCCGCCTTGCCGGCGAAGAGGGTCTGCGCGAAGTTCTGGAAGATCAGCCAGAAGCCGCGCAGGATCGGGAGGACGCCGGGCTTCAGGTCACGGTTGACGGTGACGACGTTGGCTGCCATGTCTCCCCGCCCTAGATGTGGGCCTGCTGCGCGGTGCCCCGGTCGTCGGCCTCGGCCGGCGCCGGCGTGAGCTGCCGGCCCAGCGGGCCGATGGCGCGGTAGTCGAGGCCGGCGTAGTCGGCGACCGAGGCCGAGGCGAGCGCGAACACCTCGCGCGGGCTGCTGGCGGCGAGGGGCTTGCCCAGGCGCTCCAGGAGAGAGGCGGCCAGCTCCCAGCGTGCCTGCGCGTCGCCGGCCGGCAGCACGGCGCGGCGGAAGCGCTGCACCCGCCGCTGGTAGTTGGTGAAGGTGCCCTCGGTCTCCGCCCAGACGGCCGCCGGCAGCACGACGTGCGCGTGCTCGAGGCCGGGAGCGTCGTGCGAGGCCATGACGGCGACGAACGGCACCTTCGCCAGCGCCTCCACCGCCTGCGCCTGCGCCAGCAGCTCCGGCCCCTGCAGCAGCAGCGCACCGACCTTGCCGGCCGCGCAGGCGGAGAGGATGGCCGCCACGCCGTCGCGGCCGAGCGCCTGGTCGAGGCAGCCCTGGGTGTTCGGGTTGCGGTCCCTGCGCTGCAGGATGTTGTCGAGGCGCTGGCGGACCAGGAGCTGCGGGTCGCCCACGCGGAAGTCGAGCATCCCGCCCACGGCATCGGCCAGCTCGCGGAACGCGAACAGGTCCTCGTTCGAGGCCTGCGGTGTCGCCAGGAACGCGCTCGCCGACCCGGCCTCGCGAAGCGCCTGGGCCACCCGGTCGAAGGCCTCGGGGAGCGGGACACCGGCGAACTCGGTGGCACCCTTGACGTAGGCGCCAGGGATGCGGGTCTCGAGGCCGACCTGGCGGAAGCTCGTCCGCCCCGGGTCGCACATCCAGGAGCGGTTGACGTCCACGTTCCTCCGCGGCCGCAGGCGGTGCACCTCGCCGTCGCGCTCGTCGACGTAGATGTTGCAGCCGGTCGAGCAGCCCGGGCAGATCGACTCGTGGCCCTTCAGGAACCAGACCCGCATCTTGAAGCGGAAGTCGTGGCTCAAGAGAGCGCCCACCGGGCAGACGTCGGCCAGGTTGCCGGCGTACTCGTGGGTGATCGGCCGGTTCTCGAAGGTGGCGATCGACACGTGGTCGCCGCGGTTCACGAACTCGAACAGGTTCGTGCCGGTGACCTCACGCTCGAAGCGGATGCAGCGCGAGCACAGCACGCAGCGCTCGGCGTCGAGCATGATCGGCCCCAGGTCCACCACCTTGCGCTTGCGGACCTTGTCCTCGAGCTGGACCTTCGAGCCGTACAGGCCGTGGTCCATGTACTGGTCCTGCAGGTAGCACTCGCCGGCCTGGTCGCACACCGGGCAGTCGATCGGGTGGTTGATCAGCAGGAACTCGAGCGTGGTGCGGTGGGCCTCGGCGGCCTTCGGCGACTCGGTGTGGACCACCATGCCGTCCGCCACCTGGGTGTTGCAGGCGATCTGCAGCTTTGCCTGCTTCTCGATCTCCACCAGGCACATGCGGCAGTTGCCGTCGACCGGCAGGTCGGGGTGCCAGCAGAAGCGGGGGATGCGGATGCCGAGCTGCTCGGCCGCCTGGATGACGGTGGTGCCGGCCTTGACCTCGATCTCCCGCCCGTCGATCGTGCACTTGGGCATGGCCTACCTGTCGAGCTCCCCGGCGATGATGTTGAGGCCGCCGATGGTGGCGACCGCGTCGGCCAGCATCCCCCCGCGGATCATCTGCGGGAAGGCCTGGTAGATGTTGAAGCAGGGCGGGCGCACCTTGACCCGGCGCGGGATCTTCCCCCCGTCGCTCACGATGTAGAAGCCGAGCTCGCCGTTCGCCGCCTCCGTGTAGCCGTACAGCTCGCCGGCGGGGGCGCGGATGCCCTCGAACACCAGCTTGAAGTGGTTCATCAGCGACTCGATGTTGGAGTACACCTCGGCCTTGGGCGGCAGGGCCACCCGGCGGTCGCTGGTGACGACCGGGCCCTGGGGCAGCCTGGCCAGGGCCTGCTCGATGATGCGCATGCTCTGGCGCATCTCCTCCATGCGGACGAGGTAGCGGTCGTAGTTGTCGCCCACCGTTCCCACCGGCACGTCGAAGTCGTACTGCTCGTAGCCGGA
>Ga0187777_10002152_pt1 | contig 12660 bp, 16 predicted proteins | sample 1015_Q2_SP5_10_M_FD_132416 | JGI IMG/M metagenome (GOLD analysis project Ga0187777, IMG submission 132416) | Tropical peat soil microbial communities from peatlands in Department of Meta, Colombia - 1015_Q2_SP5_10_MG | ecosystem: Environmental > Terrestrial > Soil > Wetlands > Peat | place...
AGCCCAACCCCCTAAAGAGTTCAAACCTAAATACCATGTGCCTCAAGGACACCCTTGGAGAAGACCCTGGAAGCGGACATTCCTACTTTGCGGAAAACCGGACATTTCTACTTTGCGTTGACAGGGATTGGCAGCATCAGGAAGAGCAAGGTTGAAGCGTGTGGCGGGAAGCGAGCCTTCGGAGTGAAGTTGGGCACTGCGGTCCTTCACAGTAGCTGATCTTCCCCTTGTGAAGATCCAGCCCGATGTAATACATAGGTTCCGTGCGGGAGCGCAGCGGAATAACAGATAGGTGTGCGGAGAGACGACTATGGGAGCAACAAAAGCGCGAAAGATGAACAGCGATAAAAGGGATTTGTCGTCAGAACAACGCAAGGAGCTACTGAGAACGTTGGAAGCCCGTTTTGTGGCAAACATGAACCGCCACAGAGATCTTGAATGGGCCAAAGTACAAGCAAAGCTGGAAGCCAATTCTGAAAAAGTGTGGTCACTGCATGAAATGGAAAGAACCGGAGGCGAGCCGGACATCGTAAGTCAGGATAAAAAGACGGGCGAATACATTTTTTATGATTGTTCAGCGGAAAGTCCTAAAGACCGCAGAAGTTTTTGCTACGACCGTGAAGCGCGGGAGTCCAGGAAAGAAGCCAAACCAAAGGACAGCGCTATTGATGCGGCGGCTGCCATGGGCATCGAGCTTTTAACGGAAGAACAATATCGCGAGCTGCAGAAACTCGGAAGTTTCGATACGAAAACGTCGAGCTGGGTGAAAACACCTTCGGATATTCGGAAGCTGGGCGGCGCCCTCTTTTGCGATCGCCGCTTCAACACTGTTTTCGTGTATCACAACGGTGCGGAATCTTACTATGCCGCGAGGGGGTTCCGCGGCTGGCTAAGGGTCTAGATTCTGCGAGAACGACTGCTGCTGTCGCGCCGGAGGAGGGTTCATGGATATCAACTGCGTGGTGACCGAGCATAACAAAGAAGGCAAATCGGTTTTCGTGCGCAAAACCATTCAGCCCGTGACCCTTGCCGCAATGCCCGGGTACGAGTTTCATCGGATATGGGGAAGCGATGAAATCCCTGTAGTTCCGTCGAGCGGGAGTTCGCCAGCGCAGCCGCGGTATTTCCCGCCGAGGAATGGTTTCCGCTTCGGGTTTTTCACGATACCGCCGGATACAACGACGAGCGTGGACGCGATGCGCAACGTGTCCGCGATTGAGGAGATTCAGCAAAAGCTGCCCGGGATGCTGGAGGTTCTGGAACTGGATCATCCGGGGATGCACACGACGGACACGGTAGACTTCGACATTGTGATTTCAGGCGAAGTGTATCTTGAAGTGGATGACGGAGCCGAGGTTCTTCTGAAAGCAGGTGATTGCGTGATTCAGAACGGCACTCGTCACGCGTGGCACAACCGATCCGCGGAGAAGTGCGTGATCGCGGTGACGCTAGTGGGTGCAGAGCGCAAATCGTAGCAAGCTTACCGGGCGGGCGACTGATCAGGCGCGAAGCTGCGAGGCTGTTAGTTATGTCAGAATCGCGTGAGTGATAGTGGCCCACCATGCTGGGTTGATCCGCCACGCGTACATTGAAAGACCCTGCACAATGATGATCGACGGCAGGGCGTAGAGATACACCTTGTGGACACGCCCATCCACAACCCAATCGCGCATCATGCCGAGCACGACCAGAACGTCCAAGGCGGGATAAAAGAGGTTGTGGTTGAACATGAAATCGAAACGGCCAATGGCAGCGTCCATGAGTTGGCAAGTCGCAATGAACATGAGCCGCCGATGGTATTCCGGCTTCTTTCTCCAATAAATCGCCAACGCCATGAAAGAGCCGAAGAGGATCATGTCGGTGAACGGAACCGACAGGAAAGACTCAACACCCTTCTGCTGGAGCACCCGGGTATCGAAGCGGGTCATGACTACCGCGATTGTGAAGCCCAAAACAACCATCACCGTGGCGAGGCCGGCGCCAAACCATCCGAGCAAGCGGTGAATGCTGACCTTCCGTACCCGCACCAGCAAGGACTGAGCGACAAAGAAGACCATCCACGTGGAGAAGACCGCACCGTGTACCCACAAGAGCAAGGGCCTGGGCGGGTTGGCATGGAGCAGGTTGGCGTTGACCGTGTGGCTGAAGCCCCACACTACCAGCCCGGCCAACGCGAACGACATGCAGAGATAAAAATACCGGCTCAAGAATATCTTGAACTGCTTCGTTGTGCTTGCATCCTTAGTGATAGAAGCAGCTAACCCTGGGTTTCCAACGACCACAAAACACCCCCGTGAAAACACTGCAAATGTGAGTTTTTCGGCCAACCTGGGAAGGGCCCGGTACCCGAAATGCGAAGTGGCGGCACTATAGTGGCAAGAAGGGAGAGAGTCAAGAAAAAGGGGCGTAAACAGGGTGCCGGAGAAGCAGTGTTGTGAGCGAGTTAGGCTGCAGGGGTATGTTGCCTTGCCCAACCGAAGGAGCGCCACATTTGAATGGTAACCACCAAGTACCAAAGGCCCAAGGCTGGGCCGAGGTCGACAAGACCTGCATTCTGTGGAGGAATCGGAAATGTATAAAGATGGAGCACCAATAGACCGGCTCCGATGCCGACTCCAAAAACGGTGAAAATTGCGCCAAAGCGCGGGTGGCGAAGCATCGCCACTGCGAAGCACACGGTTCCGATACCGATGTAGGCATCCCAAGCTACATCCAGCCCCAACCAGATGGCCACCAATTGCGACGAGACTTTGTCGCCATTTGCCGAGTAACCAACGGCCAGTTGAACGAAAGCCATGACGGAAAAGAGCGCGCCGCCCAGTGCGTTCAACATCAGACCCAATGAACTGTAAATCGTCGGTCTTTCCCAATCGAGCAGCCGGCGGAGGCCGTAGCACGCGAGACCTAGAGCAGGACCGAAGCAAGCAACCAACGTTACGGTCGCCAACTTTGGCAGATGGGCGAAAACAGCGAGTGGGTACGCTAAACAGGCCGCAAATCCGAAAATTATGCCAACCTTTACGGATTGCAATGACTGCTTCACTTCGTACGATGGGATGGGTTCCACCATCTCGCGACTCGGCATCCGGGACTCTCCTTGCGCTTCGCAAGGTTACGACTTAACAAGACTTTACCAAAGTTAAGAAAATTCGTCCTTTTTCTGGCGCACACATCCAATACACATCGGCCGGGCCACGACCGAAGGCAACGCGAGGGGAAATCCATATGTTCAACAAGAGATGGTTGGTGGTTTTCATTGTGATTTCTTTGAGCACTTTGGCCTGCGTGTACGCAGAAATCAGTGCGAATGGAGGCCAGCAGCAACTAGAAAAAAAATGTGAAGGTGTTCGATGACAAAGGACGCTGACAGCATTCCCGGCTACTCCTATGGGGCGCCGGAGGTGGCAAGCTCTCCAGTTTCGCTTGAGGAGTTTGAGCGGCTGAAGACCAGCGCAGGATTCAACGCGGATGATGAACAGTACCTGCGACTGGCGGGCAGCGTGCTTGCGGACCAGACCGCGCAAATCGTGCATCAATGGCGCAGCAGTATCATCGCCAGCATTCCCAACCTTGCGCGTCACTCGCGCACACCGGAGGGGAATCCCATACCGGAATACTTAGCTAACAGCAATCGCCGGTTTGAACAATGGATCCTCGACACTTGCTTGCGGCCGTACGATCAGGACTGGATCAACTATCAGCAGGAAATTGCGCTGCGCCATACTTCTTCAAAGAAGAACAAAGTGGACGGAGTGCGCTCGACGCCATACGTGCCACTGCGCGATGTGCTGGCGTTCATCGCCGTAATGAATGAAACCATCAAGCCCTACCTTGCAGCGAAGGGGCATTCCGCCGAAGAAGTAGACAAGATGCACCGCGCGTGGTGCAAATCCATGCAACTTCAAATGGCTCTGTGGATCGGACCTTACACAACGGCGGGAGAATCGCCGAAGCAATGGTGAGGGATCAAATCGGATGGCGGGCCGGGGCTGAGTTCAAGGGAATGTGATCGAAACAAATGACTGCACGTTCTGGCCAAGATCCTGGTAAACGGGGTTACGGCCCATGTGGGTACGAGCCTCCACTTTTGCAGTAGACCGTTGTTTCTTCGAGAAGTTTATTGACAACCACGTTCACGGTTGGCATATGATTCTCCTAAATCGATTGTGTCCCCCGCCCGGCCAGTAACCCTTCGCACTAGCAACGCGTTGGCCACCTAGCTTATGGACACAGCATTCTAAGGAGGGATACATGCCCCGTGAAAAGAGGCAAGCAAGGCGGGCCAAGCGCCGTTCCCGACGAGCCACTCGTCGCAGCGCGCGAAAAACTCGTCGTACGGCACGCCGCGTAGCTCGCGTCGTTCGTCGCGAGGGACGGAGGGCTCTCCGTCAGGGGCGCCGCGCCGTTCGCCGCACTGCGCGCAAAGTAAAGCGCGCCGGACGGAAGATCGCTCGCGCCAAAAAAGTTGTCGAACGCATCGAAGAGCGACTGACCACCGGGGAAACCCAGGCCTAGCCTTATCAAAAGCAGTGGCCATCGTTCGGTTTTGGCCCATGGAGCCTGTCCGGATCGCTCCATGGGCCAAACTTTTCCAGCAAGCCTGGCGAGTTGACTAACCGTGGACCAGACAAGCGAATACTACAAAGACAAAGTAGCTGTTGTGACTGGCGGCGCATCAGGCATTGGCTTAGCCCTTTCAGAAGCAATGCTCTGCTATGGTGCGAAGCAAGTTGTGCTCGCGGATTTCAATGACGTGAACCTCAATCGGGAGACCGCGAGGCTGAACTCAGCCTATCCGGACAAGGTGCTCGGCATCCACTGCGATGTCACGAAGGAAGAGGAAGTCCAGGGAATGATTCAAAAGGCCGCCGGGTTCGGGGGGCGCATCGATATCTTGTTCAACAACGCGGGCGCCGGCCTCGGCGGGGCGTTCGACAAAGAGACGAATGAAGATTGGGAAAAAGCATTCTCACTGAACTTCTATGGGGCGCTTTATGGCGTCCGCGCCGTGCTTCCGGTGATGCGCAAGCAAGGCAGCGGACATATCATCAACACAATTTCCGGCATCGCGTTCGCACCGATGGCCTACCAGACTATGTACTCAGCCACGAAGGCAGCGCTGAATGGGTTGACCCTCGCCCTCCGCTACGAACTATGGGACGAGAATATTCGTATGACTTCCGCGACGCCCGGCACTGTCGCAACCGCAATCTGGCAAGACAGAGGAGCGCCTGCGGATGCGCAATCCCCGGAGCAGTCTGCGCATGCCATTCTTGCTGGAGTGGCAAGGAACGAGCGGCTCGTTCTCGGCGACCAAGCGGACGTTTCCGGGGCGAAGCACTGTTTCGACCCCGACGCTGCTGCGGCCATGGACAATTACCTATTGAATGTTGCGCGCAAGCGGCGCCGCGGCGAGTGGGTCGTGTGATTCAGAAACTATTATGTTTGACACTCTGGATGTGAGGAAAGTGCCTTGCTGGAGTTACGGTTGCTCGTTTTCTTACAGAGGGGTATGCTTTTCGCCTTTCCCTGGGAACCCCACATCCATTGACTGATTAAGGAGGCGAATATGTCTACGGCCCCGAAACCGCAACCAGTCTCGGCTGATCCGGTTCACGTCGACTCGAAGCATTACAAGGTGGAGGCAGAAAGCGATCGTGTGCGCGTGGTCCGCGTGAGGTATGGTCCGCATGAGAAGTCCGTAATGCACGGGCACCCTTCCCTTGTGGCAGTGTTTCTCACAAGCAACAACGGGAGGTTCACGTTCCCCGATGGCCGGACGGAAGAACGAAGCTGGAAAGCGGGTGAGAGCATGATCATGCCCGCCGAAGAGCATCTGCCGGAAAACGTGAGCGACGATCCGCTGGAAGTGGTCCTGATCGAGCTCAAATAACGAGAGACGGAGCATCCGGCGGCACCACTTGATGGGAGGAGATTCGGTGAGAATCTCCTCCCGTTTTTTTTGTGTGGGCGGGTGGGCCGCAGTGCCGCGGATCTCAAAATGGGGCGCCTGATTCTTAGAATGCAGGAGCGGCGAGCGCTTCTGGGATGTGGCTGAGTGAACAGAATTAAATGCGTGCGGAGACGCAAAGGTGGCGTAAGATGTGGCACCGCGACCGGATTGGCGAAGGAGGAAACGTCCCATGACAGAGAGTGGTGGCCGTATGCACGCGAATCGTGGCAGGAGAGAGTTCCTGCAGGTGGTTCTTTCCAGCGCCGTGGCGGGAGTGGCCGCTTCAGCGGGGGTTGAATTGACTGTTCCCGCAAGGCTCGAAGCCCAAACCAACCTGAGTCCCGATGGTGCGTTGCAAGAGTTAATGGCGGGAAACCAGCGTTTCGCGGCGAATCAGATGACGTCGATCGAGCACGATTTGATGCTATTGAAGCAACACACGGTGGACAAACAAGAGCCGTTTGTGGCGGTGCTGTCCTGCGCGGATTCGAGAGTGCCGGTGGAATTAGTGTTCGATCAGACGATCGGGCATATCTTCGTCACGCGGGTAGCGGGCAACGTGGTGACACCGGAGATTATTGCGAGCCTGGAATACGGCGTGGCGGTTCTTGGGGTGAAAGCACTGGTCGTGCTCGGCCACAGCGGGTGCGGCGCCGTAAAAGCGGCCATGAAGGCCGACAGCGTCCCAGGACAGATCAGCTCACTGTACCCGCATCTTCGCCAGGCTGTGGAACAGTCCGGTGGATATGTGGACAAGGCCATCGAGGCCAATGCGAGGATTCAAGCCGAATTGCTGCGGACTTCGTCGACGGTAATTCGCGACGCGGTAAAGGGCGGGGGCCTGAAGGTGGAAGCCGGAGTCTACGATCTGGCCAGCGGAAAAGTGACATTAAGCTGACCTAGTTTCAGCTGACGTTCGCAAGAGCAGACACAAAATGGAGCGCGTAGCGGAGAGTGGCATGCGAAGGAATCCTGTCAGGATAATTGGTTTGGCATTGCTGGTTCCGGTTGCCCTAGCCGGGGCAAGCTTTCAGGCACGGGCGCAGGCGGAGAAAGCTCCCTACGCGGCCATGGCTCCTCTCGATCAGTATCTGATGTCCGACGAGAGCTCTGAAATCGCGCTGGCTCGCAGCGCCGCTCCCGCATCCATCTCCGACGGAGCCGAAGTTATGGTGCTGGGACGGAAGGGGTACACGACCGCAGTGAAAGGCAGGAATGGCTTTCTCTGCCTGGTGGAACGATCCTGGGGCGCGGCCACGGACGAGCCGGAGTTCTGGAATCCCAAAGTCCGCTCTCCCATTTGTTTCAATCCGCCGGCCGCAAGGAGCTTTGCGCCCATCTTCCTGATGAAGACCAAGCTGGTGCTGGCGGGAAAAACGAAGGCGGAGATCGTCGAGGCGACCGCATCGGCGCTGGATAAGAAGGAACTGCCTGCGCTGGAGCCGGGAGCGATGTGCTACATGACGTCAAAGCAGCAGTACTTAAGCGACCGCGGCAAGAGCTGGCATCCTCATCTGATGTTTTTTGTTGCGGGCGACGCGGCGAAAAGCTGGGGGGCTAATCTGGACGGCTCGCCGGTTCTGGCGGCGGATGATCCTGAGGAACGGGTGACGATTTTTCTTGTGTGGGTTGGGAGATGGTCGGATGGAACGGCGGCACCGGAGAGCGGGTCCTGACCACGAATCTGATCGTTGAGCGCAGTTATTGCGGATGTTTGTTACGTGGACAGCTCCGGGGTCGGGATCATCGTGATGTGTGACGCCAAGCTGAGAAGGGCCGGCGGGGAGTTACGCCTCGTGGGTGCACAAGGGATGGTGCAAGAGGCGCTGGCCATGACCAGCGTGAGCAAGATTGTCCGGCTTTACCCCACGGTTTCCCAGGCCATAAAGGATTTTCGTCTGGCGTAGGATTTTGCGTTGGTGGCACAGTTAGCCGCGGCTGGCGGGGGGCACGATGCCGTTCAGGCGCAGGTATTCCACGAGCTGGCCGTAGTGGTCGAAACAATGGCCCACGATGAGAACAGCCATTCCCAAACGCGTGGTTGTTCCTGAGCCGAAGGGACTCTTGATGGGGCTTACCTGATTCCCTTCGTCGATGGTGCGCACGGCTTTGTGGGCGTAGGCGAATGAGTCCTTCAGGAATTTCACGATGTCGGCTTTTGTCTTCACGGAATCGGGGCCGCTTTCGCCACCGAGTTCGACGGGCGGCTTTTCCTGGAGAATCGCCGCTCCCACCAGATAGTTCACGGCGGCGACGTGCTTGGCCTGCTCCCCGAAGTTGCGAACGCCTTTGAATTCGCCGCTCGAGGGCACGAACGAATATTTGTTTTCGGGCATGGCCTCGGCCGCGGGGACAAATTCACCCTCCACGCCGGAGATGGCGCGGTCCAATGTTTGCGCGACGGAGGGATGTTCTGGCGGCTTGGCGTCCTGCGCCAGAGCAAGGCCGCACCCGGCCAAGAGAAGCAGGAATGCACAGAGTCCCGTTGTTTTAATCATGAGGGAATCTCCTTGAACGACAGCGTGGCATTCTAGCCTGAAATCCCCTTGCGCCAAAGCGTTGGAACCACGCTATACTCCGTGCGCTGCAAACCGGGTCTGACGGAGGCCCTTGAGTGGCCGTAGCTTCTTCGCCCGCAATCGCGCCCGCCACGGCCCATACCTGGGACCGTACGCGAAAGCACATTGGCGCACGGCTACTTCCCTTCCTCTTCCTTCTGTACATCACGAATTATCTTGATCGCACAAGTGTGGCGTACGCGGCGATCGGAATGTCTCGCGATCTGGGGTTCAACGACCATGTATTGGGCATGGGGATGGGCATCTTCTTTATTAGCTATGTGGTGTTGCAGATTCCCGGCGCGCTGCTGGTTGAACGCTGGAGCGCAAGGAAAATGATTTCAGCGACGATGATTGCCTGGGGATCGTTGACGGCGCTGACAGCATTGGTACACACGCCGGCGCAGCTCTATCTGGCGCGTTTCGTATTGGGCGCGGCGGAAGCCAGCTTTTTCCCCGGCGTGATCGTCTATCTGAGTCACTGGTTCATTCTGGAGGATCGCGCCAAGGCGACGAGCAATTTTATGGGCGCGATTCCGTTGTCCTTTGTAATCGGATCGCCGGTGGCAGGGTGGATTCTGAGCCAACAGTGGTTCGCCATTGAGGGGTGGCGCTGGCTGTTCGTCGTGGAGGGAGCGCCCGCCGTCGTGCTGGGCATCGTTGCGTTTTTTGTGCTGACAGACTGGCCGAGCGAGGCGAGGTGGCTTACGGCCGAGCAACGGAAGTGGGTTCAACAAAAGCTGCAGGAAGAGAAGCCCGTGGCGAAAACGGAAATAACGGCGTGGCAAGCGATGAAATCCCGCACCGTATTGCTGATGGCGCTGCTGACTTTTCTCTGCTACTTCGCCTTTTACAGTTTTGTTTTCTGGTTCCCGACCATACTGAAACGGCAGTCGGGTTTCTCCGACATGCACGTCGGCCTGCTGGGCATGGCGCCATACCTGGCCAACTTTCTGTATATGCAGGTCAACGGGTGGCATTCCGATAAGCGCCTCGAAAGGCGCTGGCACTCGGCGATCCCGGTGTTCCTGGCGTCCCTGGGATTTCTGGGCCTCATCGGTCAACCAAGTTCCATTGCAGTTTCCATGGTGTTTTTCATGTTGGCCGGATTATCCAATGCCTATCTGCCGACGTTCTGGGCGATCCCGACGGAGCTTCTGAGCCAGTCGGCGGCAGCGGCGGCAGTGGGAATGATCAACGCGGTCGGGAGCGTGGCAGGTTTTGCGGGTCCACATCTGTTCGGTTATTTGCATACGAAGACGGGGTCATTTTCGTACGGCTTGTCTTTGATGACGGTGTGCGCCATTGGCGGAGGATTGTTGATCTTGTGCATCCCTAAAAGTGCACGCGCTGGTGAAGAATGAAGAGGGGCGAGTCCGAGTCCGATGGACACCCACCCTTTCTGCAAAAGACGCAGAAAGGGCAGGCCACCCTCGAGATTTGTTGGGGTCGAACCTTGTTGGCGACGTGGGGTGCGTTCAGACGAGGGTGATGGTGACGTCGACGTTGCCACGGATGGCCTTGGAATAGGTGCAGATCTTTTCGGCGGCGTCAACTATGGACTGAGCTACGCTGCGGTCCAGCCCCGGGATGCTGACGTTGAGGCGAGCTTGCAGGAAGTAGTCGTCACCGGCCAGGCACAAGTCCACTTCGGCATCGATGGCCGTCTCCGGCGGAAGATTGACGTGCATCTTGTGGGCCGCAATAACCATCGACTCTTCGAAGCATCCCGACCAGCCGGCGGCAAAGAGCTGCTCCGGGTTGGTGCCGGTGCCCGCGCTGCCGGGAATGGAGAGCTTACTTCCAGACGCCCATCCGAACTGCGGGCAACGCCGTGCTGGCGGCCCCCGGTGGTGTGGGTTTTCGCGGTGTAGAGAACTTTTTTCTCAGCGGACATTTGTGGTGCGGTCATTCTTCCCTCCTCGGCCAAACTGGATAATTCAAACCGTGACGAGCATGGGCGATGGAATCGGATGATTGCCATGCCCAACAGAAAACAGGCAAACACACAGGGCCTTTGGGCGCTCGTGGATGTCTGCCTTTCGGGCGTTGGATGAAAGGGGCAAGAAAAAAGATATGAAAAAAGTGAGGGAGGCTTGGGAGTTTATCCAAAAGCAAAGGTACGTTCTGAAGATCCGCCACTACAAGGGCGAAGAACACAGGCTAAACAGCTTGCGGAAAAAGCCGGAAGGGAGTCTTCAGCGGCTGAAGCCCGACCCATTGAAAACGACTTGCGTGGGGCTGAAAGCCCCTACCTCCTAAGGAGCAGCGTTTTTCCGCAAGCTTGTAAAGCCTATGCAACGGGGAAGCCCTTCCCACGTCAGGACAAATTGAAGCTGCTTGTGGGGCGCTAGGCTAATCCAGCCTGGGCGATTATTCTGAAGTGTGACTGAAAATCCAGAGATACAAGCAAAGACTCCGCCCCGGAAAGGCCACCTCCGATCCTTCGTTCCATGGTTTGTCCTCGGAGTGGCGCTTCTGTGGTCGCTTGCCGTGCTGATCCTTGTGGCTGCCCGGTGGATCGACCCACCGACCACCGCGGTGCATATGCAGCGGCACTTACAGGCCTGGATTCACCACACGCCGTACCACGAACGATACGAATTCGTTCCGCTAAGCCAAATCTCGCTGGATTTTCAACATGCGGTCATCGCGGCGGAAGACGCGCGCTTCTACGAACATCATGGATTCGATTGGCACGCGATACAGATCGCCGCCGAAGACGATATGCAAGGCGGCCGGATTCGCGGCGGGTCCACCCTGACGCAGCAACTGGTAAAGAACCTGTTTTTCGGAACGGGCCGCTCGATCCTCCGCAAGGGCGCGGAGTTCACGCTGGTGCCGGTGGCGGAACTGGTCCTTGGCAAGCGGCGAATTCTGGAACTGTACCTAAACGTGGTGGAATGGGGCCCCGGTGTTTATGGTGCGGAGTCTGCGTGCCGTTACTATTACCGAACCTCGGCCCGGAACATTGGCCGAGAACAGTCGGCCCGGCTGGCGGCCATTCTGCCGTTGCCGCTAAGGCGACGGCCCGATCACATGAATCACTACAGCGAGCTCATCCTGGAACGGATGCGCCAAATGGGTTGGTAATCGCGGAAACACATGCTTGAAGACGCCGTCCGGCATTGACAGTGCTGTGGAAATAAGTGAGAGTATCGGCGGGTGTTGGCTGGAAGTTCGCTCCCCGGCCTTCGGAAGGCCCTGTTGATGATTGGCCAAAACGTCTCGCACTACAAAATCCTAGAAAAGCTCGGTGGCGGCGGCATGGGTGTGGTGTTCAAGGCAAAGGACACACGCCTGGGACGCCTGGTGGCGCTGAAATTCCTGCCGGAAGGCATCGCGCACGATGCCCAAACGATCGAGCGATTCCGCCGCGAGGCACGGGCCGCCTCAGCATTAAATCACGCGAACATATGCACGATTCACGACGTTGGGGAGTTCGAAGGCCGGCCTTACATAGCGATGGAGCTGCTTGAGGGCCAGACACTGAAACACCGCATCGCCGGCAAGCCAATCGACACCGCCGAATTCCTGGAGATCAGCATCCAGATCGCGGATGGTCTGGAAGCGGCGCACGAAAAAGGAATCGTGCATCGAGACATCAAGCCGGCAAACATTTTCGTGTCGCCACGCGGAGCGGTGAAGATTCTCGATTTCGGCCTGGCCAAACTGGCCCCCGCGCTCGTGCAGGGAGCAGAATCGGTCGCGCACCTGGGGGGAGCCACGCAGACGCACATTCTGGGCGACGAGAACCTGACCAGCCCGGGCAGCTCGATGGGGACGATCGCGTACATGTCTCCCGAACAAGCTCGAGGGGAAGAGCTGGATGCGCGCTCCGACCTTTTTTCGTTGGGGGTGGTGCTCTACGAAATGGCAACGGGCACAGTTCCCTTCCCAGGTACCACTGCCGCGGTTGTCTTCAACGCGATCCTCACAGCGGCGCCGAAGCCGGCTACGCAGGTGAACAAGCGGTTGCCGCACGCCATCGATACCATCCTGGATAAGGTACTGGAGAAAGACCCGGAAATGCGCTGCCAGACCGCGGGAGAGTTGAAGACGGACCTGAAACGGCTGAGGCGCGACCTTGATTCGGGAAGGCAGTCTGCAGCAGTGAAATCGGCAAGCGGTTCCAGCGCCGTGGCGCAT
>Ga0187777_10002153_pt1 | contig 12654 bp, 6 predicted proteins | sample 1015_Q2_SP5_10_M_FD_132416 | JGI IMG/M metagenome (GOLD analysis project Ga0187777, IMG submission 132416) | Tropical peat soil microbial communities from peatlands in Department of Meta, Colombia - 1015_Q2_SP5_10_MG | ecosystem: Environmental > Terrestrial > Soil > Wetlands > Peat | place...
AGCCCGTAGAGGCCAAGGAGCCCGTAGAGGCCAAGGAGCCCGTAGAGGCCAAGGAGCCCGTAGAGGCCAAGGAGCCCGCGGAGGCCGAGGAGCCCGCGGAGGCCGAGGAGCCCGCGGAGGCCGAGGCCAAGGAGGAGCCGCCCGAGCCCGCTCCCGAGGAGATTGTCGAGGGCGAGGTCGAGCTGCTCCCGAACGGGTCCGGTTTCCTGCGCGTGAATCCGCCCGAGCCTTCGGAGGATGACGTGTACGTCTCCGCGGCGCAGGTCAAGCGGTGCGAGCTTGTCCCCGGTGACCGGATCTCGGGTCCGCGGCGCGCGCCCCGCCGGTCCGAGCGGTTCGCGTCGCTGATCCGGGTCGACACGATCAATGGCCGTCCCGCCGACGAGGTCGCCGACAGCACTCGGTTCGACGACCTGCCGGCGGCCTACCCGAGCGAGCGCTTCCGGCTCGGATCGGACGATCCGACGATCAAGGCGATCGAGTGGCTGACGCCGTTCGGCCGCGGCTCGCGGGTGTCGATCGTCGGGCCGTCCCGCGCCGGCAAGACCGAGGCGCTGCGGCGGCTCGCCGCGACCCTGGCCGGTCACGACGAGATTCAGCTGTTGGTCGTGCTCGCGGGCGTCCGCCCCGAAGAGATCACCGAATGGCAGCAGGGCCCGGCTGCGCCGGCGGCGGCAGTTAGCTTCGCCGCCTCGGCCGACGCCCAGGCTCAGACCGTCGAGCGCGCGGTCGACCAGGCGCGCCGGCTCGCGGCGCGCGGCTCACACGCGGTCGTGTTGATCGACACCCTCGCCGGGATGCAGCCCCACACCGCACGCAAACTGCTGTCTTCGGCGCGGAACATCGATGGCGGTGGCTCGCTCACCGTAATCGCCACGGCGGCCGAGCCGCTGGGTGGGGAGACGACCGTGATCGCGCTCGACCCCGTGTTGGCGAGCACCGGCCGCTTTCCCGCCGTCGACCTGATCGCGAGCGGGACGATCCGCCCCGAGCTGCTCGTCGGCGACGCCGGCGCGGAGGCGATCGCGCGGGCGCGGATCGAGGCCGTCGATCGGTAGATGTTTGATTCCGCGGCGGGCTCGGGGCCGATGGCCGAACGGCGGGCACCTGGACGGCGTGTGGCCGGTCGTCACGGATCGACCCCCAAAAGAACCTGCAAAGACTGCCAATCGAACTCGAAATCGGGGACCGTGGCAGGGCATATCACGCCCCACGTGCGAGACATGCCAGGGCTCCGCCGGCGGGTGCCGATTGGCGGACTGTGCATGCCGGGAGCTACCGCGGAGCCCCAGAGTCACCGCACACCCCGCCCTCAGGTGCCCGCCTGTATCCGCCGGTGACCGACCCGCCCCGGGGCGTAGCACCGTCCCGCATCAACCATCGACCCGTTCGTACCCCCCAGGTGGTGCCCGCAGGACGACCACGGTCGATCCGAGGTACTGCTCGGTCTGAGGTATGTACAGGTGCGGTTCGGCGATGAATCCGAGTCGGCGCGCCTCCGTCCCCACCTCGTCCGCTGAGACGCGGTCGAGGTGGACGACCACGTGATGGGCCTCGACTCGATCGTGCGCATCGACGATCTCGCGACGGCGGTGGATCGCGGCACGACCGTCGTCATCCACGACCCCGAGCAACTGGCTCTGATAGCGCATGCCGAGGATCTCGCGACTATCGGGTGGCGGCGGAACGTCATGGTCCTCGTCGAAGCAGTCCATGGCGTCGGCGAGCGCGGCGGCGAGCAGCCCACCCGGCTCGAGGTGCGCCAACGCGCAGCGGAGGAACGAGGCGCGGCCCGAGCTTCCTCCAAGTAACTGGAGCGTCTGCATCGGCACGACGATCAGCGAAAACCGCCGGTCCAGCGAGAACGCCCGGGCGTCGGCGACGACGGTGTGGACCGATAGCCCGTTGGCGCGGACCGCCAGGGCCGCGAGCAGCGGCTCATCGAGGTCGAGCGCCACCACCTCCACGCCGCGGCCGGCGAGCTCGAGCGTCACCCGACCGGTGCCGGCGCCGACGTCGAGGACCGGTCCGCCGGTCCTGTCGGCGAATGTGCGCCACAGGTCGAGGTCCTCGGTGTACGCGCCACACTCGAGGTCGTGCCAGACCGCGTCGAGGTTCATGTGGCCCCGTATTGTTCGGGATCGGCCCCACCGCGTCGGTAGATTTCTTTAGGATCGCCCGATGGTGTTGGCCGACCTGCCCGCCGCGGGCGTATGGACGAACTGGGTGGGCAATCAATCGTTCACTCCGGCCCACGAGGCGGCGCCGCGCGACGAGGATGAAGTCGCGGCGCTCGTTCGGGACGCGTCCGAGCGGGGGATGAAGGTGCGCGCCTTCGGCGCGCGCCACTCGTTCACCCCGATCGTGCAGACCGACGGGCTCCTTCTCGACCTCTCCGGCCTGCGGGGAGTGATCGAGGCCGACCGAACGCGCAAACGCGCCACGGCGCTGTCGGGGACGCTGATCCGGGACTTCTACGAGCCGCTATGGCGCGAGGGCCTGGCGCTCAGGAACCAGGGAGATATCGACACTCAGCAGATCGCCGGCGCGGTCGCGACCGCAACCCACGGATCGGGGATCCGGAACACATGCTTCTCGGGCGTTGTTCGCGGCGTTCGGCTGGTCACCGCAGCGGGAGAGATCCGCGACATCGACGAAACCGAGCCCGACCTGCTGCGCGCGGCGCAGGTCTCGATCGGGATGTTGGGCGTGATGACGCGGCTCGAACTCGAGGTGACCGACGCCTACCGGCTGACCGAGCAGATCGACCTGTGGCCATGGGCGGAGGTAATGGAGCGATGGGACGAGCTCGTACACCATCACCGTCACTTTGGCTTCTTCTGGCTCCCCACCGAGGAGTCGGCGGCGCTCTACAACCTCTCCTCGCACGATCAGACGATGGCCGACAAGTGCTACGTGAAGGTCTATGACGACGCCGCGCCCGATCAGCCCGACAGCGCGGTCGAAGGGCGCCGGACCGATCGCTGCTACCGCATCTATCCGATGGTCTACGACCCCAACTTTCACGAGCTCGAGTACTTCGTGCCGCTCGAACTCGGCCCCGATGCGCTGTCCGCGATGCGCGACCTGATGCTTCGGAGCCTGCCGGACTCGATCTTCCCGCTCGAGGTGCGCACCGTCGGGCCAGACGACGCGTATCTGTCGCCCAACTACAAGACCGCGACCACGGTGATCTCGGTGTCAGGAAAGCCGGGCACCGACTACTGGGACTACCTGCGCTCTGTCGACGCGCTCCTGTCCGAGTTCTCGGCACGCGTTCACTGGGGAAAGCTGCACTTCCTAACTCCGGAGCGACTTCACGGGCTGTACCCCGAAGCCGACGCGTTCATCGACCTGCGTCGGCAGCTAGATCCGGGCGGGATGTTCCTGAACGACCACCTGCGCGAACTGTTCGCCTGACCGCGCGAACCGCCGCACGCTGCGGCTGAGCAACGGTGCGAACGTAACGATCGAGCCGAGCACGCCGGCCCATATCAGGGTCGGGCGAGCTCCGAGCTCGGCGCTGACCGGACCCGTCAACGCGTACGACAGTGGCAGCAGCCCGATCGAGATCAGCCAGTCGAGGCTCGACACCCGGCCCAGCAACTGCGAGGGGACGTGGCGCTGCTTGGCCGTCGCCCAGGCGATCGTGCCGGCGGTCTCCAGCGTGTTGAAGAGGACGCTCGCGAGCATCAGGCCCCACAAGCCCCTGGCCAGCCCGTAGCCGGCCACCGCCACGGTCGCGACGGTCCAGACGACATACATGAAGGAGAGGCTCGAGCGCGGGAGGCCGAACTGGCCGATCGCGACTGCACACGCGAGCGAGCCCAGGCCACCGGCAGCGAAGATCAGCCCGAGATCACGTGCGCCGTCGGCGAACCGGTGCTTGACGATGAACGGGAGAAGTACCTCGGTGGGTCCCATGAACAACAGATACGCGATCGCCGCGGTGACCAGGGTCGCCCACAGCCACGCGTGGCTTCGGACGTAGCGGAGGCCGGCCCCGATCTCGCGGATCCCCGATCGGGTCTCCGCCGAAGCCGCGGCGCAGGACGGGGCCGGGGACATCGCCACCAGCGCCGCCACCGAGACGGCGAATGAGCCGGCATCCAATGCGAACGTCCAGCCGGCGCCGATCGCACCCACCATCAGGCCGCCCAGCGCAGGACCGGCGAGCCGTAGCGCAAGCGGACGGACGAGCTGGTCGAGCGAGTTGGCCTGCGCCAGCGCGTCCGCGGGCAGTAGCTGCGGCACCAGGGCGTCCGAGGCGGGGTTGAAAAACGCGGTGGCGGCGCCATATACAACGGCGATCGCCAGCAGCTCCCAGAACATCAGCGCACCGGTTACCGCAAGCGCCGCGAGCGCGGCCAACGCGAGCGCACGCACGGTATCGGCGATCAGCATCACAAGACGGCGGTCGCAGCGATCGCTCACCGCGCCGCCGATCAGCAGGCACGTGATCGTCGGGATCGTCATTGCGATCCCGACCGTCGCGAGCGCCGTCGGAGCGTCCGACATCGTGTATACCTGCCATGCCAGCGCCACCAGGAACAGGCCGTCGCCGAGTAGCGACACCGCCATGCCGCCCGCCAGCAATCGGTAGTCGGGATGAGCCAGCGGTGCGAGCAGCCGGACTCGGCTGAAGCCGCCCGGCCGGTCCAGCGCCTCGTGGCTCTGTTGCACGGCTCAGTCCGAGCCGGCGGGCACGGGTGTTCCCTCGGCCGCGTCGGACCGTTCTGCGAGGAAGCTGATCACCTGCTCGGGTTCCATCGGCTTGGCGAAATAGAAGCCCTGGCCGGTGTCGCAGCCGAGCTCCTTGAGCGTGGCGGACTGCTCGCGGTACTCGATGCCCTCGGCCACCACTTCGAGCGCGAACGTCTCTCCGAGGCTCAGCACCGCGGAGGCGAGCCCGGAGGTCACCGGGGATGCGCCTGCGGCCAGCAGTGAGCGGTCCATCTTCAGGATGTCGAGCGGAAGCATGCTCAACGAGCTCAGCGACGAGTAACCGGTGCCGAAGTCGTCCATCGCCAGCCGTACGCCGAGCTCGCGCAACTGGTTGAGGCGATCGATCGCCAGCTCGGTGTCGGTCATCATCACCGACTCGGTGATCTCGAGCGTCAGGGCCTTGGGCTCGAGATCGGCCTCGGCCAGCGCATTCGCCACGTCGGTGACGATGTCCGAGTGGAACAGCTGCTTGACCGACAGGTTGATGCCGATCGTCGGCAGCGTCGAACCCGTCACGTGTTGCCGCAGGACCTTCGCCTGCCGGCAACCCTCGAGGAGAACCCATCGGCCGATGTCGACGATCAGGCCGCTCTCCTCGGCGAACGGGATGAACTCGACCGGCGGGATCAACCCCCGCTCGGGATGGCGCCAGCGCACCAGTGCCTCGACACCGGTGACGGTCTCGTCGCGGAGGCGCACCAGCGGCTGGTAGTGGAGCTCAAACTCCTCGCGCTCGAGCGCCCGCTGGAGATCGGCGCGGAGCGCGAGGCGCGCCACCACCCGGTCGTGCATGGCGGGCTCGAACAGGCGGTATCCGCCCTTGCCCTCGGCCTTGGCGATATACATCGCGGCATCCGCGTTGCGGATGAGCTCGTCGGCATCGGTCGCATTGCCCGGTTCGACGACCGAGATGCCGAGGCTCGCGCGGATTACCAGGTGGTTGTTGTCGAGCTGGAGCGGACGGGCGAGCGAATCGAGGATGCGCTCGGCGGTCTCGACCGCCACTTGCGGGTCGTCGACGTCCTCGAGCAGGATCGCGAACTCATCGCCGCCGAACCGGGCGGCGGTATCGGCAGCGCGCACGCTCGCGGAGACGCGCTGCGCCACCTCGAGCAGCACCCTGTCGCCGGCGGCGTGGCCGAGGCTGTCGTTGACGGTCTTGAAGTCGTCGAGGTCGACGAACAGCACCGCCATCCCCACGCCGTCGCGCAGCGTCCGCGCGACCGCGTGGCGAACGCGCTCGTTGAACAGCGCACGGTTGGCGAGATGGGTGACCGGATCGTGGAAGGCCTGGTGGGCGAGCTGCTCCTCGAACGCCTTGCGCTCCGAGACGTCGCGGCCGTTGAGCACGATCCCGCCAACCGTGCTGTCGCTCAGGAGGTCCGTGTGGAGGATCTCGAAGTGGCGGAGGCTGCCGTCCCTGTGCGCGAGCAGGCAGTCGATCACCTCAGACCGGCCGGTCGCGCCAGCGCCGTCGGTCAGGCGGCGCAGCATCCGGCCGTGCTCGTCGGGATGGAGCAGCTGCTCGAACGGGCGTCCGGTGACCTCCTCGACCGTGTAGCCGAGCACGCGCTCGATCGACGGGCTCTGGTACAGGACCGTGTTGCCCGCGTCGAGGACGGTGATGAGGTCGCTCGAGTTCTGGACCAGCGTCGCGAACCGCGCCTCGCTGGCACGCCGGTGAACCTCTGCCGAGAGCTCGGCACTGCTCAGGGCGAGCGCGACCTGGTGCGCCAGCGTGCGCAGCGCGTATCGCGTCTCCTCATCGTCGGCGGCCTCCCCGGCGAGGATCAGCATCAGCCCGGCGCCCGACGGCCCCGCGGGACGAAGCTCGAGGAGCAGGACGGGCTCGTCGCCCGCGGGCAGTCGCAGCTCCGCGCGGACGCCGGCCGGAAGCTTCAGCGCGCCGCTGGCACCCGAGTCGTGCAGGAACGCCGAGGTCTCGGCCGAGATCGCCCAGTCCGTCAGCGCACCCTGTTCGTCGAGCGCCATCGCCCGCTCCCGATCGCCGAAGATCCGGCACACCCGAGCGTTGACGCGGTCCTTGCCGAACTCGGCGACCGCCTGAAGCGCCGCGCTGACGATGTCCTGCGGATCCGTCGCGGCGACCAGCAGTCCGCCGGCGGCGCTGAGCGCGCGCTCGCGCGCCACCGACTTCTCGCGCTGGCGAACGAGGCCGGTCATGCGCGCGACCACGAGCGAGAAGAGGAATGCTGACGCGCCGATGACGACCAGCAGATCCCAGTTGCGGGTGGGGATGACCTTGATGACCTCCAGCGCGGGCGCGATCAGGGTCGCGCCGGCGAGCAGCGCCAGCCGCAACGGCGTGAGCCTCGACTGCCGATCCTCCTCCACATCGGAGAGCTCCTGCATCGATGGATGGAGCGCCGCCGCCCCCCAGAACAGGTAGAAGAAGATCCACCCCGCATCGAGCCACAGCTGGTGGTCGTAGACGTTGTGCAGCGTCAGCACGCCGTATGTGTCGTCGGTAACCAACATCGACACGATGCCGGCGATCAGCAGGTAGAAGGCCGGCCGGCGCTTACCGCCGTCGACGGCCAGCCGGATCCCGGCGGCGAGCAGGATGATGTCGCCCATCGGGTACCCGATCGAGACGAGCTTGGGCAGCAGCCCGAGCGTGTTGTCGTGCACGTAGGGGGCGATCAGGATGATCCCGGAAACCAGCGCCAGCCCGAGCGTCATGATCAGCGCGTCGACGGCTCCCGGACCGTCAGCTCGCTGGGTGCGGCGGCGCACGAGGAGCATGATCCCGACCATCAGCACCGGGTACATGGTCAGGTACACGGCGTCGCCGAACGACGGGAACGGGACCGTCACGTTGAACAGGATCCGGATGCTGTACGTGTAGACGTCGCCGACCCAGAACAGGAACACGCCCAGGACGAACAGCCACCACGCCAGCCGGGCGCGCGGCCGGTAGAAGCGGATGCCGGCGACCATGGCGAGCAGGCCGTACAGGCCCAGGCCGTTGATCACGAGCGGGCTGCCCTTCAGCGGCGGCACGAACACATAGAGCGCGGTCACGAACGCGCCGAAGGCGAGGAACATCCACCAGAGGTGGCGGCGGTCGGTGGCGGCGGTGAGTCGCGAGGCAGTCATCGGCCCGCCGCTCTACTCGCCCGCTGCCTGCTGAAGCTTGAAGCGCTCGGCGACCTCGCCGAGAACGTCGCACAGATGATCGACCTGCTCGTCGGTGTTCGCCGCGGTGATCTGCAGGCGGAACCCGACCTCGTCGCGCGGCACGAGCGGATAAACCGCCATCGTCACGTAGATGCCGCGGTCGAACAGCATGTTGCCGACCTCGTCGACGCTGTTCGAGTCGGCCAACGGCACCTCGATGATCGGGAACCCGGAGTGGTTAGGGGTGTGGACGCCGAGCTCTAAAAGACGGTCGAGGACGCGCGCGGTGAGGTGATGGAGCTTGGCGCGCAGCTGGTCGCCTCGCGCGTCGTTGACGCGGAGGCCCTCGAGCACGGTGGCGAGTGAAGCCACCGGCGACGGTCCCGAGTACAGGTACGGCGGCGCGGCGGTCTTGAGGACCTGCTTGAGCGCCGTTGGGCAGGCGATGAAGGCGAGCAACGACGAGTAGGCCTTCGAGAACCCCCCGACGAGGACGATGTTCTCGTAGGCCTCCGCCGCGTGCCGAACGATGCTGTTGCCCCGGACGCCGTAGTCGCACGGCTCGTGCGGGGAACGCTCGCCGATCACTCCGAAGCCGTGGGCGTCGTCGACGTACAGGATCGCGTCGTACTGACGGGCGAGCGCGGCGAACGCGGCGAGGTCCGGCGCGTTCCCCGTCATGCTGTTGACTCCGTCGATGCAGATCATCCCGGGCCGACGCCAACTCGAGTCGCGGAGCAACGCCTCCAGGTGATCGAGGTTCTCGTGGGCGAACCGCCGAACGGTGGCGCCGCGGGCCTGGGCGAGCGCGCAACCGTCGTAGATCGTCTTGTGGGCGCGGCTGTCCAGGAACACGGTGCCGCCTCCGGCCAGGACGGGGATCACCGACATGTGGATGTGGGTGATCGTCGGCAGCACCAGGCTGTCCTCGCAGCACAGGAGTGCGGTCAGCTTGTCCTCGATCTCCTCGTAGAGGACCGGGCTGCCCAGCAGGCGCGACCAGCTCGGGTGGGTACCCCATCGCCGGAGGTACGCGGGGACGGCGTCGATGATCTCCGCGTCGAGGTCCAGCCCGAGGTAGTTGCAAGACGCGTAGTCGGTCAGCCACTGATCGCCGACGCGGATCTGGCGCCCGTCGATCTCATCGATGACCGCGTCGAGCATCCGGTGCGAGTACTGGAGGCGGGCGAGGTCCTCGGTCGAGCGGATCCAGCGCTCGAGCCAGCGATCGTGCTGGCGCGCGCCCCACCGCAGCGTATGGCGTGGATCGACCGCCGCGGGCGCAGGGGAGCCGTTCCGGTCGGGCCGGGCGAGCAGACTCGGATCATTGCCATCTGTACCACGCATCAGCCCGCTTATCGGACGTTTGCCCCGCTACTGAAGCTTTCTCGACCGTTGGTGGCCGGGCGAGCAGGCGCTGTCGTCAGATCCCGGACACCGATCAGTAGGCCGTGCAGCGCGAGCGATGCCGCGGCGAGGCCTTGTAACGGGGCTCCTGGCCGCGGTGCCAGAGGACGAAGTCGATGTCGGCCTCGGTGGCGCCCGGCCGCTCAGCGGCGATCAGCTCGACGGCGTGTAGCGCGCACGCCCTGATCTCGATCTCCTCGGGCGAACCGTGCTCGATCAGCACGCCGCGCTCGATCCGGTCGAGCAGCGCCGGGTCGTAGCTGAGCAGGCCGTCGATGCGCAGGACGTGCGGGACCAGGTTGTCGGCGAACATCGTCAGCCGATCGAGGTCGCGAAAGGCAGCGGCCCCGGCTCGGGCCAGGTCCGCGGCCGCGATCTGGGCGCGCTTGAGGAACGGCACCGCAAGGCCGTCGTACCGAGAGATGTCCGCGAACGAGTCCCATCCAGCCAGGCGATCGACCAGGGCGACGGCCGAACTTTCGGCGTCGTCGGCCACGGCCGCGAAATGGCCGCCGTGGTCGGTGGCGACGTGGCGCCCGAGGTCGTTCAGCGAGCCGGCGAACAGTGCCATCAGCTCGTGGCCGGGGTCCTGGCCGAGAACGTCGGCGATCTCGGCGCTGTCGATCTGGCTGAGCTCGGCCGCGCTCCACGGCCCTTCGTCCGAGAACCGGTCGCGGACTCCGGTCGCGACCGTGTAGTAGCCCGAGCGACCGGCGCGCTTGTGGAGGGTGGGGAACCACCCCGAGCCGAAGTTGATCGCGTCGAGCGTCAGCCAGAACGCGGTCAGCTCCTCGCGCGTGCCCTCGGTCAGATGGGCGTCGCGGTCGGGATCGAGCGAGGGCGGATCCACCGGCAGCGTGCCGATGTAGGCGGCCGCCCGTTCGCGCTCAACGCGCACGAACTGCGCCTGATCGGCGATCTGGGCGCAGGCGGAGCGGAGCTTGGTCAGCGCGTCCGTCACGGTTCGCGAAGGATGACGGGCGGGGCACAGGAAACGACCACCGCCCCCGCTACCGTTGACATCGGTCCATGGCAGACACCGCCACCGAGCTCGAAACCCTTCTTTCCGGCCTCAACGAACCTCAGCGCGAGGCGGTCACCTACGGCGAGGGGCCGCTGCTGATCCTGGCCGGCGCCGGCTCGGGCAAGACCCGGGTCCTGACCCACCGCATCGCCTACCTGGTCGCGACCGATGCGGCCAAGCCGAACGAGATCCTCGCGATCACTTTCACCAACAAGGCGGCGGGGGAGATGCGCGATCGCGCCGAGCTGCTCGTGGGCCGGAGGGTGCGGGCGATGTGGGTGATGACGTTTCACGCCGCCTGCGCCCGGATGCTGCGCGCCCACGCCGACAAGCTCGGGTACACGCGGCGATTCACGATTTATGACCAAGCCGACGCGCGGCGGCTGATCAAACGCTGCCTCGACGACCTCGGGATCGACCCCAAGCGGTTCACGCCGGCGTCGATCCACAACCAGATCTCCGACGCCAAGAACAAGCTCCGCGACGCCGACGCGTACGCCCAAATGGTCGGCTCGTTCTTCGAGCAGACCGTGGCCGACGTGTATCGCGCGTACGAGCGCGAGCTGCATCGCATGAATGCGATGGACTTCGACGACCTGCTCGTGCGGGCGGTCAACGTGCTCGAGCTGTTCCAGGAGGTGCGCGACCACTACTCGAATGGCTTCCGCCACGTGCTCGTCGACGAGTACCAGGACACCAACCATGCCCAATACCGCTGGCTCCAGCTGCTGGCCGAGGAGCGGCGCAATCTGATGGTGGTCGGGGACGACGCCCAGTGCCTGGTCGGTGGGACTTTGGTCACGATGGCCGATGGCTCGCGGCGCGCGATCGAGGACGTGTCCGTCGGGGACTTCGTTCTGTCGGGCGTTGGTGGCGGTTCGTTCGGGGCGGCGCAGGTGACGCGCGTCCACCGGTCGGAGCGGGTTGACGGTGTCGCGATCACGCTCCGGTCGGGACGCCGGCTGGTGAGCACGCCCGAGCACACGCACTTCGCGGGGTACAAGCTGATCACGGCACACATGCCTGAAGTTGAGGCGATCGGCGTGACCGTGGGTGTTGCCGGCGGACGCACGGCCGCGGGTGCGGCCGACGGACGGGCGGCCGCGGTCGGCGCCACCATGGATAACGCGGCAAACCTCCCACCCGCGCCGGACAACGGCCACATAAGCACGGTGGACATGCTTATGTGGCCAGGGCGGGCGGCCGACGCGGACTTTGGTCCGGTTCACACGCGGGGGACGGGCGCGCGCACCGTTCCCCACGCGCGCCTGGGGGCGGGTGGCGGCGGGCTGCCGTTCCTGCCGGCGGTGCTCGTCCGCCCGGGCATGGTCATGTTCGACGACCGCGGCGGCTACGACGAGGTCGAGTCGGTCGAGCCCGTCGAGCTCGACGCCCCCGTCTACGACCTCGACGTCGCGCGCACCCACAACTTCATCGCGAACGGGATCGTCACCCACAACTCGATCTACGGGTTCCGCGGGGCCGACATCCGCAACATCCTCGAGTTCGAGGACACATTTCCCGACGCCCACGTGGTCAGGCTCGAGCAGAACTACCGCTCGACGCAGACGATCCTCGACGCGGCCAACGCGGTCATCCGCAACAACCGCGGGCAGAAGCCGAAGTCGCTGTGGACCGAGCTCGGCCAGGGCGACCCGATCAAGGTGCGCGAGCTCGAGGACGAGCACGCCGAGGCGCGGTTCGTGACCGGCGAGGTGCAGCGGCTGCTCGACGAGGGGGTCCCGCGGGCCGAGGTCGCGGTGTTCTATCGGACCAACGCCCAGTCGCGCGTGCTGCAGGACACGCTGGTGCGCGCGGACATCCCCTACCAGGTGATCGGCGGCACCAAGTTCTACGAGCGCGCCGAGATCAAGGACGCGATCGCGTACCTGATCACGCTCGTGAACCCGCAGGACGCCGGCGCGTTCACCCGGATCGTGAACTCGCCGCGCCGCGGGATCGGCTCGACCTCGATGTCGCGCCTGCTGTCCTACACCAACACGACCGGGACGTCGATCTGGGACGCGGCCTCCCAGCCTGAGCAAGTCCCGGGACTCGGCAACGCCGCGGTCAAGGCGTTCAAGCGGTTCATGGCGACGATGCACGTACTCCGCGAGCGCACCGAATCCGGCCCGCCGATCGCGGAGCTGCTGAAGGAGGTCCTCCAGGAGACCGGCTATCTCGAGGCGCTCGAGGCCGAGCGGACGATCGAGGCGCAGGGACGCCTCGAGAACCTCGAGGAGCTCGTCAACGTCGCCACCGAGTACGACACGGTGGCGGAGGCCGACCCCGCGCGCGAGCCCTCGCTCGCGGAGTTCCTCGAGCAGATCGCGCTGATCTCCGACGCCGACGACCGC
>Ga0187777_10002154_pt1 | contig 12652 bp, 6 predicted proteins | sample 1015_Q2_SP5_10_M_FD_132416 | JGI IMG/M metagenome (GOLD analysis project Ga0187777, IMG submission 132416) | Tropical peat soil microbial communities from peatlands in Department of Meta, Colombia - 1015_Q2_SP5_10_MG | ecosystem: Environmental > Terrestrial > Soil > Wetlands > Peat | place...
CACGAGGGCGCGCACGTGGCGGGCGACACGGTGCCCAACCGCAATCCGCGCGGCCTCGCGCAAGTCCGACAGCCGCGCGTTCGTGCACGATCCGAGAAACGCGACGTCGATCCGGGTGCCCGCCACCGCCTGACCCGGCCGAAACCCCATGAATTCGAGCGCTTCTTCGACGCCGGCGCGATCCGCGCGCCCGCCCGCGAGATCCGGCAGTCGTCCATCGACGGGCACGACCTGCCCAGGATTGATGCCCCACGTGACCGTGGGCGCGACTCCCCCGGCCTCGATCGTCACGCGATCGTCGTAGGCTGCCTCCGGATCGGAGGCCAGCGTCTGCCACCACCGCCGCGCGCGATCGAACGTCTCGCCCGTCGGCGAGAATCGCCGTCCGCGCAGGTACTCAGCCGTCGTGTCGTCCGGATTCACGTAGCCGATCCGCGCGCCGCCTTCGATCGACATGTTGCAGATCGTCATGCGCTCGTCCATCGACATGCGCGCGACCGCCTCGCCGCCGTATTCGTACGCGAACCCGACGCCGCCGTCGATGCCCAGCCGCCCGATGATCGTGAGGATCACGTCCTTCGCGTAGACGCCCGCCGCAAGCACTCCGGTGACGTCGATGCGCCGCACCTTCAGCGGCGACATCGCGATGGTCTGTGACGCCAGCACGTCGCGGACCTGCGTCGTGCCGATGCCGAACGCCAAGGCGCCAAACGCACCGTGGGTCGACGTGTGGCTGTCGCCGCAGACGATCGTCATGCCTGGCTGCGTCAGCCCCAGCTCGGGTCCGATGACGTGCACGATGCCCTGCGCGCCGCTCGAGAGGTCGAACAGCGGGATGCCGTGATCGCGGCAATTCCGTTCCAGCGCCTCCGTTATCGTCTCCGCCATCGTGTCGGAGAACGGCCGCGACTGCGCGCGCGTCGGCACGATGTGATCGACGGTCGCAAACGTCCGTTCGGGCGCCCGCACGCGCCAGCCCCGCGCCCGCAGCTCCGCGAACGCCTGCGGGCTCGTCACCTCGTGCACCAGTTGCAGGCCGACGTAGATCTGCGTCTGGCCGTTTGGCAGCTGCCGCACGGCGTGCCGGTCCCAGATCTTGCGGAAGAGGGTGTCAGCCACGGTCAGACGCGATCGTATCAGGGGCGGCGGTCACGTGATTCGAGCATCAGGCCGACGACGGTCTGCTATTCTGTGGGCCTCCTCGCGGCCTTCGTGGGCCTGACGCCTTGGGCCCGGGGCCTGATTGATGGACTTTCTCTCCTCCCTTAATCCCTCTCAGCGCGACGCCGTCCTCCACACCCGCGGCCCGCTGTTGATCCTCGCGGGCGCCGGATCGGGCAAGACGCGCGTCATCACGTACCGCATGGCGTACCTCGTCGGCAACGGGCACGCCGCGCCCGATGAAGTGCTCGCGGTCACGTTCACGAACAAGGCTGCGGAGGAGATGCGCAGCCGCGTCGAGCAGCTGCTCGGTGAGGACTGCCGGCAGATCTGGCTCTCGACATTTCACTCGCTGTGCGCGCGCCTGCTGCGGCGCGAGGCGCCGGCGATTGGCTTGTCGCGCGATTTCGTCATCTACGACGCCTCCGACCAGCTGTCGGTCGTCAAGCAGGCAATGAAGACGCTCGATATCGACGACAAGCTGATTCAGCCGCGCGCGGCGCTCGCCCGCATCAGCCAGGCGAAAAACCGCATGGAATCACCAGACGACTTGCGCACGGCCGGCTGGAGCCTGCGCGACCAGCAGATCGGTCGGATCTTCGAGCAGTACCGCCGCACGCTCACCGAGGCCGGCGCCCTCGATTTCGACGACCTGCTGCTCAAGACGGTCGACCTCATGGAGACGAGCGAACGGGCGCGCGCGTTCTACGCGCACAAGTTTCGCTACGTCCTCGTCGACGAATACCAGGACACCAATCGCCCGCAGTACCTGCTGATCCGCCGCCTCGCCGAGGTCCATCGCAACCTGTGCGTCGTCGGCGATCCCGACCAGTCGATCTACCGCTGGCGCGGGGCGGATCTGCGCAACATCCTCGACTTCGAGCACGACTTTCCCGACGCGCGGGTGGTCCGGCTCGAGCAGAACTATCGCTCGACCCAGATCATTCTCGACGCCGCCTCCGCCGTCATCAGCCGCAACCGGAACCGGAAGGACAAACGGCTGTGGACGGATCGGGCCGGCGGCGACCGCATCCTCTACGTCCGCGCCGGAGACGAGATCGAAGAAGCCGACTACATCACACGCACCGTCCGCCAGGCGCGAAGCACGGATCCCGACACGATGGTCGCGGTGCTGTACCGCACCAACGCGCAGTCGCGCGCGATTGAGGACGCGCTGATGCGCGAGGGTGTGGCGTATCGCATCATCGGTGGCGTCCGCTTCTACGAACGGAAGGAGATCAAAGACGCCCTCGCGTACCTTCGTCTCCTCATCAACCCGCACGACGATGTGAGTTTTCGGCGCGTGGTGAACGTGCCGGCGCGCGGCATCGGCAAGTCCGTGCTCGACGCACTCGAGGCGGTCGACCTGTCGGCGCCGGACGCGGCCGTTGCGCCGCTCCTAGCCGCGGACGCTCACGCGTCACCACCGCCGCGATCGCTCTGGACCAGGCTTGGCGCGATGCTCGAAAAGCGCCTCGCTCAGCCGCGGGCGCTCGCCGCGCTGAAAGCGTTTCGTGACTTGATGACGGGACTCTCGGCCGACGCCGCGCAGGCGAGTGTGTCAAGCGCCCTCGGCCTCGTGCTCGACCGCAGCGGCTATCTCCAGGGTTTGCGCGATGAGCGAAGCGAAGACGCCGAAGCGCGCATCGAGAACCTGATGGAGCTGGTCTCGGCGGCGCGCGAGTACGAAGCGCGCGAGGCCGATCCCGCACTCGGCGGGTTCGTCGACCGCTTGTCGCTGCTCTCCGAAGCAGACGAGGCCGAAGGCGCTGTCGAGTCGCGCGTGTGGCTGATGACCATGCACGCCGCCAAGGGGCTCGAGTTCCCGATCGTCATCGTCGCCGGCCTCGAAGAAGGGCTCTTTCCGCACTCCCGCGCGACCGAAGACGCCGACGACATCGAAGAGGAGCGGCGGCTCTGCTACGTCTGTCTGACGCGGGCGCGCGAGCGTCTCGTGCTGACGGGTGCCGCGCGGCGCCGAATTTTCGGCGAGTATCAGCCGTCGGAGCCTTCACGCTTCCTTGAGGAGATCCCGGCCGAGCTCGTCGAACGCCTCGAGCCGACGCCGGCCGCGCCGCGATGGACGGGCGCGTACGAGCTGCGCAATCCCTACGGCCGCCGGTTCAACCGGAGCGGGCGCGTCCGAGACGCCGACTCGACGCCATTCGCCTACGAACACGAAGACCAGTCCGCCACGGTGCGGCCCGGCATGAAGGTGCGGCACCGTCAATTCGGCGTCGGCACGGTCGTGACCGTCGAGGAGCACGGCGAGGACTACAAAGTCACCGTGCGATTCGCATCCGTCGGCACGAAGAAGCTGCTCGCGAGCTTCGCCGGCCTCGAGCGCGTGTGAGGCGGGCAACCGTCGCGCTGCTGCTGGCGGGGCTGCTCCTTCAAGCGGGCGCCCTCTGGCTCAGCGGCACCGACGATGTTCGTCAATTCAGGACGTGGGCGCTCACGGTCCTGGACCGCAATTTCTTCGACGCCTACTCGTACGACATCTTCGTGCCGCCGACCGGCGTCAGCCCGATTCCCGACTACCCACCGCTGTCGGTCGCGATGCTGGCGGCCTCGGGCCAGGTCGCCCGATGGATTCGTCCGGCTGTCACGCGCGATTCACGGCTGCTGACCGTCTGCGTGAAGGCGCCGCTGCTCATTCTGCAGATCGCGACGGTCTGGCTGGTGTTCAGGCTGGCGTCGCGCGACCCGGCCGATCACACGCTGCGTCCGGCCGTGGCGGCGCTCAGCTTCTGGTTGAATCCCGCGTTCCTTCTCAACGGTCCGGTGCTCGGCTACCTCGACTTGCCTTGCTGGATCGCGGGCGTCGGCGCGATCGTCGCTGCAGCCGCCGACCGCGCGACGCTGGCCGGCGCGCTGATCGCCGCCTCGATCCTCATCAAGCCGCAAGGACTGTTCTTCGGCCTGCCGCTCGTCGCGATCCTGTGGACTCGGCCGGCGGCGCTTGCACGCGCCGCGACCGTGTGCGCGGTCCTCGTGATTGTGGTGATGCTTCCGTTTCTGGTCAGAACGCCGCACGGGCTGTGGATCTCGCTGTCCTCCAACTTCAGCGAAGACATGCTTTCCGGCGACGCGCTGAATCTCTGGTGGCTCGTCTCCGCCGCGGGCTTCGTCTGGACGTTTGGGGGAACGTCACTCGCGCGTCCGTTCGGCGCGCCGACGATTTCGATGTTCGTCGCGCGCGTCGGCGTGGATCCGCAGATCTGGGCGACGCTCGCCGTGGCTGGCGCCGCGCTGTGGCTCTTCTGGCGCACGAAGGGCCGGGCCAATCTCGCGTCTGCGGCCGCGCTCGGCGCGCTCGTGATTCAGATCTATTTCGTCTGCGGCATCGCCGTGCACGAGAACCATCTCGTCTACGCGCTGCCGTTGATGGGCATCGCGGCGCTGTCGGATCGCCACTATCGACGACTCTATGCCGCCACGAGCGCGCTCGTCGTGTTCAACCTGCTGGTGATGGAGGGACTCGGCGAGGACTTGCCGCGTCTGTCGCGAACCGGGCTGTTTCTGCCGCTCACCGTCGTCGGTGCCCTGGCGAGCGTCTTTCTCCTGGCCAGGCACCTGCAGATCTTCCGCGCCGCGGCGCCCGCTACGGCTGCGACAGCGCCGTCGTCAGGCGACCGTGCGCCATGACGACCTCCGGCGACTCCTGAAGCGACCGCTCGTACTCGCTGCCCTGCATCAGCTGGCGGACCTGCGTGGCGAACGCGGTGACGTCGGCGCCCGACACGCCGTCGCTGCCGTCGAGCTTCTCGTCCGCCTGAACGATGAGCGCGCTCGCGGGTCGAAGCCACGCGAACCACGGATCGGTCATCACGAGACGGAGCGCCTGGCCTGAGCTTTCAATGCGGCCGTGCTCGCGCTCGTAGCGGATGCGTTCGTGGTCGAGGAGCGCTTTGTGAAGCGCGAGCAGCGCCATGCGCAGCGCGCGCAGCCTGGCCGCGGCAATGGCGCCGGGAACAGGAGAGTCACTCAAGCCCCACTGCCCCATTGCCCCACTGCCTCATTGCCTCATTCTTCGTCCGGCTCTGTCAGTGTCGCCACCGACACGAGCCGATCGCCTTCGGCCAGATCCATCAGCCGGACGCCCTGTGTGTCGCGGCCGATCGGCCGGAGGTCGCCGGCTTTCATGCGGATGATCTGGCCTTGCTCGGTCACGAGCAGGAGCTCGTCGCGGTCGGTCACGCAGGCGATGTCGACGACGAGGCCGTTGCGATCGCTCGTTTGCACGTTCTTGAGGCCAATGCCGCCGCGTGACTGGCGGCGATACTCGCTGACGTCCGTCCGTTTGCCGTAGCCGTTCTCGCACACGGTCAGCAGCGTCGCGCCGTCGCTCACGACCTGCATGGCAATGACTTCATCGCCCTCGCGCAGCTGCATGCCGCGCACGCCGTAGGCGCTGCGGCCCATCACCCGCGCATCCGCCTCGGAGAATCTGATCGCCATGCCGTTGCGCGAGCCGATGACGAGATCTTTCGTTCCGTCGGTCTCCGCCACCGCAATCAGGCGATCGTCGTCGTCGATCTGAATTGCGATGATGCCGGCGGAGCGCGGATTCGAGAACGCGGTCAAATCGGTCTTCTTGATCGTTCCCTTGCGCGTGCCCATCACGATGAAGCGCTTACCGTCCTCTTCGGGGAAGTCCTGCACGCGCAGCAGCGCCGCAATCTTCTCGCCTTCGCCCATGTGCACGAGATTGGCGATCGACTTGCCCTTGCTGCTGCGTCCGACCTCCGGAATGTCGTACACGCGGAGCCAGTAGCACTTGCCGCGGTCGGTGAATATCAGGATGTACGCGTGCGTGTTGGCGACGAAGAGGTGCTCGACGAAATCCTCCTCGCGCGTCTGCATGCCGATCAGCCCTTTGCCGCCGCGCCGCTGTTTCCGGTAGGACTCGAGCGTGGTCCGCTTCACGTACCCGGTGTTCGTCGCGGTGATCACGACGTCCTCGTCCGCAATCAGGTCCTCGACGCGGAACTCTCCGGTCTCCTCGATGATGTCCGTCCGGCGCTCGTCGCCGTACTTCTTCTGAATCTCCCGCAGCTCGTCGACGACGATGCCGATGAGCAGCTCGTCGCTCGAGAGAATGGCGCGCAGCCGCTCGATCGTCTTCACGAGATCGGCCAGCTCGTCGAGCACCTTCTGGCGCTCGAGGCCGGTCAGCCGCTGCAGCTGCATGTCGAGGATCGCCTGCGCCTGAATCTGCGTCAGGCCGAACGTGCCCATCAGGCCGGCGCGCGCCTCGAGCGGATTCTTCGACCCGCGGATCAGCTTGATGACCTCGTCGAGGTGGTCGAGCGCGATCTTCAGCCCTTCGAGGACGTGCGCGCGCCCCTCGGCCTTGCGCAGCTCGAATTCGGTCCGGCGCCGCACGACATCGCGGCGGAACTCGATGAAATGCTCGACGACGTCGAGCAGGCTCAGCACGCGCGGCCGGCCCGCAACGATCGCCAGCAGCGTGATGCCGAAGCCCATCTGCAGCTTCGTGTGCTTGTAGAGGTTGTTGAGAACGACGTCCGGCAGCTCGCCGCGCTTCAGTTCGACGACGATCCGCATGCCCTCACGGCTCGATTCGTCGCGGATGTCCGAGATGCCCTCGATCTTCTTGTCGTTCACGAGCTCGGCGATCTCTTCGATCAGGTTCTTCTTGTTCACCTGATACGGGATCTCGCTGATCACGATCGACACGCGCTCGCCGCGCTTGTGTTCCTCGAACTTCGCCTTGCCGCGGACGATGATCCCGCCGCGGCCTTCCTTGTACGCCTTCAGGATCCCGCCGCGGCCGACGATCGTGCCGCCAGACGGAAAGTCCGGCCCGGGCACGGCCGCGAGCAGCGCGCGCGCGCGATCGTCCTTCGACGCCGCCCGCCGCTCGATCACGGCGACGACGCCCTCGATAATCTCGCGCATGTTGTGCGGCGGAATGCTCGTGGCCATGCCGACCGCGATGCCGGTCGAGCCGTTGACGAGCAGGTTCGGGAACGGCGCCGGCAGCACCGTCGGCTCCTCGCTCGTCTCGTCGAACGTCGGGCGGAAATCGACCGTCTCTCTGTCGAGATCCGCCATCATCACTTCGGCGAGCGCCGCGAGGCGGGCTTCCGTGTAGCGGTACGCCGCAGGCGGATCCCCGTCGATCGATCCGAAGTTACCCTGGCCATCGACCAGGACGTACCGCATGTTGAAGTCCTGCGCCAGCCGGACCAGCGTGTCGTACGCCGGCGCGTCGCCGTGCGGATGGTAGTTGCCGATGACCTCGCCGACGATCTTCGCGCACTTGCGGTAGGGCCGGTTCGACGCGAGGCCCATCTGCCGCATCGCGAACAGCACGCGACGGTTGGCTGGCTTCAATCCGTCGCGGACGTCCGGCAGCGCGCGCCCGATGATCACGCTCATCGCGTAATCCATGTACGAGCGCTTCATCTCGTCTTCGATGTTGACCGGGATGCGTGTGGAAGGAGTTTGATCCATGCGATCAGCAGGCCCGCAATTCAGATATCGAGGTTCTTGACATCGAGCGCGTTGTCCTCGATGAACTTGCGCCGCGGCTCGACCTGATCGCCCATGAGCGTCGTGAACATCAGGTCCGCTTCGGTGTGATCTTCGGCGCGCACCTCGAGCAGCGTCCGCTTCGCCGGATCCATCGTCGTCTCCCAGAGCGTCTCGGGGTTCATCTCGCCGAGGCCCTTGTAGCGATTGATGGCGATGCCGCGCCGCCCGGCGGCGACGAAGTACTCGACCAGCTCATCGAGCGACTCGACGCGATGATCCGTTTCCTTTGCGGGCGCTGGCGGCTCGACTTTCGCGCCGGCTTTGACGTCGTCTGCAGCCCCTGGCGCGGCCTCGTCGGGCTGGTCGGACTCGGCGATGCCCGTCGTCCGAATCGTGACCGGTCCCATCATCAGGTCGCGCACGTCCTGATACGCTGCCGCCAGCGTGCGGAATTCGCCCGTGGTCACGAAATCGAGGTCGAGCCGATGCCGTCGCCCGTAGCCGGCCGAATGGTCGTCGATGTCGACGGCCCACGCCTCGTGCTCGGGATCCTCCACGGCGGTGGCTTTCACTTGCGGCACTGAAAGGTGCGCCGCGAGCGCCGACACGCGCGCGTTGTCGCTCCAGAACGTCTTGTCGCGCGCCTCGCCTTCGAGCAGGGCGAGAATTGCACGCCGGCCCGTGCCACGCCGCTCGACGATCTGCAGGAGCTTGCGGAAGAGCATCAGTTTTTCCAGGCGGCGCTCGAGATCGGGGCCGGCGATCGGGCGCCCGGTCGGCAGCACGATGGTCCGCGACTCGGTGGCGCGCCGGATCAGAAACGCCTCGAGCTCGCGCTCGTCCTTGATGAACGTCTCCTGCCGCCCGCGCTTGGCGCGAAACAGCGGCGGCTGGGCGATGAAGATGTGTCCGTGATCGACGAGGTCGCGCATCTGCCGGTAGAAGAACGTGAGGAGCAGCGTCCGGATGTGCGACCCGTCGACGTCGGCGTCCGTCATGATGATGATGCGGTGGTAGCGCAGCTTCGCCGCCTCGAATTCGTCTTCGCCGATGCCCGTGCCGAGCGCGGCGATGAGCGTGCGGATTTCTTCGTGGCTCAGCATCTTGTCGAAGCGCGCCTTTTCGACGTTGAGAATCTTGCCTTTGATCGGCAGCACCGCTTGAAAGCGCCGGTCGCGGCCCTGTTTGGCCGACCCGCCGGCCGACTCGCCTTCCACGATGTACAGCTCGCTTTGCGCCGGGTCGCGCTCCTGGCAGTCCGCCAGCTTGCCCGGCAGGGCCATGTTGTCGAGCGCGCCCTTGCGGCGAACCAGGTCACGGGCCTTGCGCGCGGCTTCACGCGCGAGTGCCGCTTCGACGACTTTGCCGATGATGCGGCGGGCAACGGTCGGGTTCTCTTCCAGGAACGCGCCGAGCTTGTCGTTGACGACGCCCTCAACGATGCCTTTGACCTCGGTATTGCCGAGCTTGGTCTTGGTCTGACCCTCGAACTGTGGCTCGGGAATCTTGATCGAGATGACCGCCGTCATGCCCTCGCGGATGTCGTCGCCGCTGATGCTCTCGGTCAGCTTCTCCGCGAGGTTGTTCTTCGTGGCGTAGTTGTTGATCGTGCGCGTCAGCGCGGCGCGGAAGCCCGACAGATGCGTGCCGCCCTCGGTCGTGTTGATGTTGTTCGCGAAGGAAAACGTCGTCTCGGCGTAGCTGTCGTTCCACTGCAGGGCGATCTCAACGGTGATCGTGCCCGTCCGGTCGCCGCCGCCGCTTAGCGCGACCTCCCGATCGCCGGTCATGACGATCGGCTTCTCGTTGACTGGCGTGCGGTTCTTGTTGAGAAACTCGACGAACTCGCGAATCCCGCCTTCGTACACGAACGCGTGATGCCGCCCATCGCGCTCGTCGTCGATCGTGATCGTCACGCCGGCGTTGAGGAACGCCAGCTCGCGGAGACGCTGCGAGAGCGTCTCAAAGCTGAAATCGGTCGACTCGAACACGTCGGGATCGGCCTTGAAGGTGATCTTCGTCCCGCGCTTCTCGGTCTTGCCGGTGACGTACAGATCGCCGGCGGGCGTGCCGCGCTCGTACCGCTGCTGGTGCACCAAGTTGTTGCGCCAGATCTCGAGCTCCAGCCATTCCGACAGCGCGTTCACGACCGACACGCCGACGCCGTGCAGACCGCCCGAGACTTTGTACGCCGAATTCTCGAACTTGCCACCCGAGTGCAGCACCGTCAGCACGACCTCCGCGGCCGGCCGCCCGCTCTCGTGCATATCCACCGGGATGCCGCGGCCGTCGTCGACGATCGTGATCGAGCCGTCGATATGAATCGTGACGTTGATGTTCTGGCAGAACCCGGCCAGCGCTTCGTCGATTGAGTTATCGACGACCTCATACACGAGATGGTGCAGGCCCGACGGCCCGGTCGAGCCGACGTACATGGCCGGCCGTTTGCGCACGGCCTCGAGACCCTCGAGGACCTTGATCTTGTCGGCGCCGTAGTCCTCGGCCCCGTTGGGGACAATCGTCCCCGCTGCGGGAGCGCCCCGGCTGGGTTGACGGACGGTCTTTGCCATGGTTGACGGGCGTCTGTTTCCTAGATCCTCATCGGCATGATCACGTAGGTGTATTCGTAGCCTTCCGCGCCGATGGGTTTGACCACGGCCTGGCTGACTTCGTCCTTGAACTCGAGTTGAATGTTCTCGGTCTCGACCACGCCAAGAAAGTTGTCCACGTAGTCCGCGTTGAAGCAGATCTGCGCCGCCCCGCCGGTGTACTGGACCGGCAGCACTTCGTGCGCCTCGCCGACGTCCGGGGTGTTCGATGCGATCTCCACCTGATCTTTCCCGATGATGAACTTCACGGCTTTCGACCGCTCGTTTGACAGCAAGCGGACGCGGCGTACGGCGGCAGCCAGCCGATCGCGATCGAACTCGATGCGCTTGTCGTTGGTTTTCGGAATGACGCGCTCGTACGCCGGGAAGTTTGCGTCGATCTTCCGGGAGATCAGCAGACGCCCATCGGCGCGGAAAAACAGGTGGTTTTCGCCCTGCGAGAACTCGATGGAGCCGCCGCCATCAATCAGGCGTGCGACTTCATTCAGCGTCTTGCGCGGCAGCAGCACCTCGGATTTCACGCTCTTCCCTGGTGACTCATGCACGCTGATGAACGCCAGGCGGTGTCCGTCGGTGGCCACCATGCTCATCGAGTCCGGCCGGAGCACGAGCTGCGCACCGTTCAGAAAATACCGGGTGTCCTCGCTGGTGATGGCAAACCGTGTGTGCGAGATCATCCGCTTCAGCGCGGGCCCGGGCAGCACGGCTTCGGCCGTTCCTGCATCCTGCGGCGGCGTCGGAAATTCACTGACCGGCAGCGTCTGCATGCGCGACTCGAACCGATCGGCGGCCACGGTCACGCTCTTACCGCCTTTGTCCTCGCTGATCCGGATCTCTGTTTCGGGCAGCGCGCCGACGATTTCAAAAAGCTTCTTCGCTGGCAGCGTCATAGCTCCTGGTTTGGTCACCGACGCCTCGCATCGGCTTCGCAATCCAACATCCAGATCGGTCGCGAGCAACGACACGTTGTCCTTCGACGCCTCGAGCAGCACGTTCGCAAGGATCGGAATCGTGTTCTTGCGCTCGACGATTCCCTGAAGAAGGGAGAGCTCTTTCAGCAGATCAGCCTTGCGGACGGCCAATTCCATGAGCTGGAGGACCTCACACTTAGCCCGCAAACCGCGGGGATCTTTGAAGCTGACAGCAGATCAAGAAGACTTCAAAATTATAACAGGAAGGAAGGCCTGTTTACGCGCGAAATCATAGCTGTAACCCTTTAAATATCAATAATTTAACATGTGGACGTTTCTGTGCATGAAACCCGCGGTTCGACGCTGTGAAATTGCGGAAAATCGGCTCCAAAATGACCGTCCACAGCCGCGAACAGCGCCGGCCTGTGCACAAGCGAGAGGATCAGCCGAGAGCGTCCGGAAATCCTACCGGAATGCTTGAGTGAGCGTGTTGATAAGTGTGTTGAAGGTCGTGTCTTTCTTTCGCATGTCCTCGACCTTCCGGATCGAATGAATGACCGTCGAGTGGTGTTTGCCGCCGAAGCTCTTGCCGATTTCCGGCAGCGATGCGCTGGTGAGTGACTTGCACAGGTACATCGCGACCTGGCGCGGCATCGCCACCGATTTCGAGTTGTTGCGTGACTTCAAGTCCACGAGCTTGAGCTGGTAGTACTCCGCGACGAACTTCTGAATCATGTCGATCGTGACCGCCTTTTCTTCGTGGCGGAGCACGTCGCGCAAGACTTCCTGGGCCAGCGACATCGAGAGCTCGCGGCCGGTGAGCGACGCGTACGCCAGCAAGCGGACGAGCGATCCTTCCAGCTCGCGGATGTTCGATTTGATTCGGCCCGCGATGTACAGCGCCACGTCGTCAGGCAGGGGCACGCCCTCCGATTCCGATTTTCGCTTCAGAATCGCCATTTTTGTCTCGAGATCCGGGGCCTGAATATCGGCGATCAAGCCCCATTCGAAGCGGCTTCGCAGCCGTTCCTCGAGCTCGCTGATCTGGTGTGGCGGGCAGTCGCTGCTGAGCACGATCTGTCTCTGCGCATCGTGCAGGGCGTTGAACGTGTGGAAGAACTCGATCTGCGTGCGCTCTTTGCCGACGATGAATTGCACGTCGTCGACGAGCAGCACGTCGACGCCCCGGTAGCGCTCGCGGAACTCGAGGATGTGGTCGTACCGGATCGCGTTGACCACTTCGTTCATGAACCGTTCGCCGGAGACATACGTCAATTTCAGGCCGGGGCTGTGACTCAGGACGTAGTGCGCGATCGCGTGCATCAGGTGCGTCTTGCCGAGGCCCACGCCGCCGTACAGGAACAACGGGTTGTAGGATCTCGACGGCGCCTCGGCGACCGCGCGGCACGCCGCGTGCGCGAACTGATTGGAAGAACCGACGATGAACGTGTCGAAGGAATAGCGGGG
>Ga0187777_10002155_pt1 | contig 12652 bp, 14 predicted proteins | sample 1015_Q2_SP5_10_M_FD_132416 | JGI IMG/M metagenome (GOLD analysis project Ga0187777, IMG submission 132416) | Tropical peat soil microbial communities from peatlands in Department of Meta, Colombia - 1015_Q2_SP5_10_MG | ecosystem: Environmental > Terrestrial > Soil > Wetlands > Peat | place...
CATGATCGCGTCGTACTCGTCGAGATCGAGATCAGCCAGCTTCGGCGTGTCCTCGAGCAGCGCGAGCAGCTCGGGCGTGCTGACGAAGCCCATCGTGATCAGGTCCTCCGCCGACCACCGCGACGGGTCACGCGGGTCGCTCAGCGAGTCCATCTCGACCTTTCCACCGGCGGGGCTCGCAATCGTGACCTCGATGCCACGCTCGGTCAGCTCGTAGTAAGGGTGCGTCAGCTCCGCTCCCCAGAAGCCGACCGGCCAGCCCATCGTCGAGGACGTCGACGGGTTCGCGACGACTAGCAGCACCTTCTTCGCCGTCGACGAGACCAAGTCGACGCGCATGTGATGGTCGGCGACAGCCTGAACCTGTTCCACCTCGCTCATCGATCCTCCTCTCGGGCCTGTGGCGTGGCCCGCTTCGGAACCCGGAACGCCGACAGGTCATTTTCGAGATTTAGTTTTGACCCAAACTAACACATCCGAGTTTGGGTCTATCCTCGTGGCCATGACGCCAACGCGCGGCGGAACCTTTCAAGCGGTTCACACGGATGAGGAAGCCCTCATCGAGGACTCGATCGCGCGGGTCATCGCCGGTTGGCGGGCGACCAGGCCCGAGCTCCCGGTCGAACCGATCGCGGTGATCGCACGGCTTGCGCGGCTCCAGGCCCAGCTGGCGCCGAGGCTCGAAGCGGTGTTCGCTCGCTTCGGCCTCCACAGCGCCGACTTCGCGGTGCTCGCCACGCTGGTCCGGCTCGCCGGCGACGGCGTCTCGCAGCGGCGTCTGGGATCGGAGCTGGGCCTGTCCGCGGGCACAGTCAGCCTCCGGGTCGACCGGCTGGTCCGGCGAGGCCTCGCCGATCGGCAGGCCGATCCCGACGACGGCCGGGGTACGCTGATCTCGCTCACCGACTCAGGCCGTGCGCTGTTCGAGGCGTGCGCGCCCGAGCACCTGGCCAACGCGCAGGAGCTGCTCGCCGGTCTGGCCGAGTCAGAGCGCGACGACCTCGGCCGGTTGCTCGGCAAGCTCCTGTACACGCTCGAGGATTCCGATCTGGACGGCGGACTCGCGCCGGCGCTGGGGCTGGTGGTCGAAGGGGCGCCGGTCGCGCTCGAGCGGCGACGAGCCGTCGGGCTTCCGCCGCTCGCCGGTCTCCTGGTGCGCCACGTCGATCACGCCGGTCTGGCGGCGGCCAGCGGCATCCGTCCCGGCGACCTGCTCACGGCCGCCGACCGCCGGCCGTTGCGAACCCTCCACGATCTCGAGCTGGCGGTGCTCCAGTCGCGCGGCCGTCGTCGCGCCGTCGCGCTCGAGGTCACCCGCGGCGCGTTGCCTCTGAGGATCCGGCTCCCGGCGCCCTGATTCTCTTCCCGAGCCGGGCCGGTCCTGAGAGGATCGCGCCATGACCAGGTTCGAAGGCTTCGGCCCCAAGGTACAGCGGTGGTTCATTGGGCTCGAGGCGGACAACAGCAAGGCATACTTCGCCGCCAGCCGGGACTTCTTCGAGGAGTCGATCCGGGATCAGATGGACGCGCTGCTGACCGAGCTCGGCGAGGCGTTCGGCGGTGAGGTGAAGATGTTCCGCCAGAACCGGGACATCCGCTTCTCGCCGGACAAGTCGCCGTATAAAACCAACACCTACGGCATCCTCTACGGCTCCGGCCTCGCCGCCGAGGGACTGTACGCGTCGATCTCGGCGCGAGGGCTCGTCGCCGGGAGTGGCTATCACGTGATGGCCCGCGATCAGCTGGAGCGCTACCGCGAGGGAGTCGCCAACGATAAGCCCGGAACCGAGCTGACCAAGCTCACGGCCGCGGCCGAGAAGGCGGGCCTCGAGCTATGGGGGGAAAACCTCGCGACCGCCCCGCGCGGGTACCCGAAAGACCACGAGCGGATCGAACTGCTGCGCCGAAAGAGCCTCACGCTGGGCGCCGCGCTGAAGTTCGGACGTGGGATCGGCGGGGCCGACGGCCTGCGATTCGTCGCGACGACGTGGCGCGCGGCCGCGCCGGTCACGGGCTGGCTCGACGAGCACGTCGGCCCTACCACGATGCCGGCGGACCGCCGACCGGCGCGCCGGGGTTCGGGTTAGTGCGCGGTAAGGTTGGTGGGTGGCGGACCGCTATGTGGATGTCAATCGTGAGTCGTGGGACGAGCGAGCCCCCGCCCACGCGGCTTCCGTCGACTATGCGGTGCGCCGGTTCATCGACGAGCCGGAATTTCTGAGCGACATCGTTCGCTTCGACCTTCCACGGCTCGGTGAGGTCCGCGGCCTTCAGGGCGTTCACCTGCAGTGTCACATCGGCACGGACACGATCTCGCTGGCGCGGCTGGGCGCCCGTATGACCGGCTTGGACTTCTCCGGAACGTCGCTCGAGCAGGCGCGGCTGCTCTCCGAGCAGGCGGGACCGCGGGTGGAGTTCGTCGAGGCGGAGGTTTACGACGCGGTCGCCGTGCTCGGCACCGACGCATTCGATTTCGTGTTCACGGGCATCGGAGCTCTGTGCTGGTTGCCGTCGGTTGTCAGATGGGCAAACGTCGTGGCGGAGCTGCTGGTGCCGGGCGGGCGGCTGTTCCTGCGCGAGGGCCACCCGATGCTTTGGACGCTTGACGATGAGCGCGCCGAGGGTCTGCTCGCCGTCGAGTACCCATATTTCGAGCGCGCCGAGCCGACGATCTTCGACTATGCGGGTACCTACGTCGAGACCACGTCGACGTTCACCCACAACGTCACGCATCAGTGGAATCACGGCTTGGGCGAGATCGTGACGGCGTTGTCTGAGACGGGCATGGATCTCACGATGCTCGTGGAGCACGACAGCGTCCCCTGGGAGGCGCTGCCCGGAAAGATGACCAAGATCGCGCTCGGCGAGTGGCGCCTCACCGACCGTCCCTGGCGAGTACCGCACAGTTACACGCTCCAGGCGATCAAACGGGTCAGCGCCGGGAGTTGAGCTCCTGTGCAACTTTGACGACGGCGGTTCGCTGGTAGAAGTCGACCGCCACGATCGCGCCGTCGGTGTGACGCTCGCCGGCGCAGCGCAGGATGCGGGCCCGGAGGAACGCTGCGCGACCGATCTGCGCGTTGACCGTGGGGCTGGGCGGGAACGGGGGAATCCAGTGGTTGAGCAGGAGCATCGGGCTGTCCTCGTTGCCTCGGTAGCGAGCGCAGCTGAGCTGACCCGGATGCAGCGCGCCGAGCGGGGTGTCCTGAATGAACGAGAACGCAGGCATGTACCAGGACGGTGATCCGCCTTCCTCCTCGGCGAAGACGAGCAGGCGGTGGCCGCTGTCGATCAGTTCGCCGAGGGTCGGCAGTGGCGCGTGCAGCTTCAGCGTCGCCACGTATCGCGTGAGCTGGGCGGCGGCGAACGCTTGCTCCATCGTCGAAGGCGGTACGTAGTCTTCGACGATCACGGCGAGCACCTGGTCCGGATGTTCGTGGAGAAAGGATGCGATCGCGCCGAGCTCACGATCAAGCGGCTCGGCGCCGAGCTCGCACAGGGTGTGACAGAGATAGGGCTCCGGCTTGCCCTTCAGCGTGCCGAGGCCGATGCCGCCGGCAACGCGGTCGGCGATCCGGAGCGCGCTCGGCGGCAACTGCTGGGCCACCTTGTTGCGATCGGACCCCTCGGCGGTCAGGTCGGTCCGCACGCGTCCCGTCGCCGGGTCATACACGCCGTAGTGGATATCGATCAGGAAGGCCCGGATGCCGTCGTGTAACTGACGAGCGATCGGGTAGGTCTGATTGGCGAAATACCAGCCGGGCTCCGTCGATGCAGCGAACGAGTTGTGGGTGCCGGGGAAGACCACATCGTTGAGGGGCCGAGAGCACAGTTCCCCTGATCCGTTACACGAGCGGACGGTCCCCTTTGCACGCTGAGTGCCGCACGCGACGCACAGGAGAGCGACCAGAGTGACGATCGGTGTGGCCGCGATGATCCGCAAGGTCGAGCCGATCATCGTAACGTGGCGGGCGCGCGGCCGGCATGCGAGGATTGCGCGCGTTCGCGTATCCGACAGGAGAGTGTGATGGCCCTTCATCCGCAGGCGAAGGCGTTCCTGGCCGGCATCGAGGCGTCCGGCGCGCCGCCGCTGTACGAGCTGACGCCCGAGGAGGCGCGTGCCGCGACCGGAGTGATCACCGAGATGATCGGCGCGGGTCCTGAGGTGGCGACGGTCGAGGACTTCACGATTGCGACCGCGGAGGGCGCGCTCGCCGCCCGGCGCTATGTGCCCGAGGACGCCGCGGCGACGATCCTGTGGATCCACGGCGGCGGCTGGGTGATCTGCGACCTCGAGACGCACGATGCGGTCTGCCGGCTGCTGGCAACGAGCTCCGGCTGCAGCGTGATCGCCGTGGAGTACCGGCGGGCCCCGGAACATCGGTTCCCGGCGCCGCTCGAGGACTGCTGGGACGCGCTCGTGGCAGTGGCGGCCGAGAGCGGCGATGCGCCGCTGATCATCGCCGGCGACAGCGCCGGCGGCAATATGTCGGCGGCCTGCGCCCTCCGGGCACGTGATCGTGGCGGCCCGGAGCTGGCCCTGCAGGTACTGGTCTGCCCCGTCGTCGATCACGACATGACGAACGCCTCCTACCGGGAACGGGGGAGCGGTGCGGATCTGTTCGTCACCGCCAAGGACATGGAGTGGTTCTGGAGCTACTACATCCCTGACCCCGCGGAGCGGTGGGTGCCGGAGGCGTCGCCGTTGCGCGCCGAGGACCTGTCGAACCTACCGCCGGCCATCGTGATCACCGCCGAATACGACCCGCTCCGGGACGAGGGGATCGCCTACGCGCGGCGTCTGGAGGCGGCGGGTGTGAAGGTCACGCACCGCCATCACGAGGACATGTTCCACGACTTCTTCTCGTTCGTGAACCTGATCGATGCCGGGAACGGCGCGGTCGAGCGTGTCGGCTCGGAGATCCGGGCGCTGGTGGCGACGCTCAGCGCGCCGGCATGAGCTGGTCGCGCACACTGCGGTAGCCGGCCGCTGGCCGACAATACGTACTTAACCGTAGGGTCCTTGAGGTCTGGCTTGTCCGTGCCGATGGCGCACTCATGATGGATCGGGCCGAGGCCCTGCCCGTGCTGGAAAGGGTCGGCACTCGACCCGCGCCGGCGATGCGGGCCGTGGGTCGCATCAAATCTGGCGAGATCGACGGCGCGGGGCTGGCGCTTGGCGCCGTGTTCGGCACCCGTCTGCTCATCTGGGCGGCGGCGATCGCAACGATCGCGCTCTTTGGCGAGAACGCCGTCGCGCGGCACGTGCTCGACCCCTCCGGGGTCACACCGCCGATCCATTCCGGGGTGCTGAACCTGCTTCTTTCCCCGGCGGCCCGGTGGGACAGCGTCTGGTATCTCCAGATCGCCGCCCACGGGTATTTCAGCCCCGCGTCGGCGAACTTCTACCCGCTCTACCCGCTGCTCGTGGGTGTCGGTGCGCGGCTGTTCGACAATGCGATCGTCGCCGGCATCGCGATCTCGATCGGTTCAGCGGTGGTCGCGCTGACGTTGCTGTACCGGCTGGCGCTGTTGGACCTCGAGCGGCCGGCGGCGCGGATGACGGTGCTGCTCGTCGCGGTCTTTCCGGCCTCGCTGTTCCTGTCCGCGGCGTATCCAACCTCGCTTTTCTTGCTGCTCACGATCGCCGCGGTGTATGCGGCGCGGCGAGAGCGATGGGCGCTCGCCGGGCTCTGCGGCGGCCTCTCCGCCGCGACCAGCTCGGATGGAATCCTGTTGATCGTGGTACTTGCGCTGATGTACCTCTACGGCCCCCGTGGCCGCTCGCCGCGCCGAGATCGAGCCGCGCGGTGGCTCCCGCGCTTTCAGATCGAACGCGACGTCGCGTGGCTCGCGCTCGTGCCGGCCGGGCTGGCCGCCTATCTCGGCTACCTGACAGCCGCGCACGGCGATCCACTCGCGCCGTTCCACGCAGCCACTACGGACTGGGGTCGCAGCTTCGGTCCGCCGCTCGCCTCGATCGTCAAAGCGATCGGCAACGTGCCGGGCGATCTGCGGGCCCTGCTCGCTCGCACCACCACGCCGATCGGACCGGGGGACCCGATCAGCTGGCAAGCGCGCAACCTGATCGACGTGGGGTTCCTGGCCCTCGCAGTCGGTGCGCTCATCGTCGCCTGGAGCCGAGTCCCGCGCGTCTACGTGCTCTTCGCGATGGTGCAGCTCGCGGAGGTCACCAGCTTCCCGACCGCAACCGAGCCGATGATCGGCCTCGCCCGCTACATGCTCCCCATGTTCGCGCTGTTCATGGGCGCCGGCGCCTACCTGGCGGAGCGCCGCACGGCGGCACGGATCACGCTCGCGACATCCGCCGTGCTGCTCGCGGTGTTCAGCGGACTGTGGGCGTACTGGTCGTTGGTGCCGTGAACCACGCCAGAATTGAGGTGTGACCGATCGGACTGCCAGCCGGATCTCGGTGACCGGTGAGGTGGCTGACCTGGCGGTCCGCGAGGACATCCGCTCGCGGGCGAGCCCGCTCGGCCTGCTCGGATGGGTCCGCCTGGAGCCAGGCGGCGTGCTGCACCTGCACGTGGAGGGGGAGCGGACCGCAATCGCGCAGCTGGCGGCCGATCTTGGTTCGATGGCCGGCGTTGACTCGGTATCGGAACGACCCGTCCGGGTCGAGGGACACGAGCAGTTCGCGATCCGGGGAATTCCGGCGGGCGTGTTCGTCGTCCAGGAGCATCAGGCGACCGCGCACCACTTCGACGTCCGCTTGGAGGTCGAAGGAGTGATGCGGTCTTGGGCGGTACCCAAGGGCCCCTCGCTGGATCCGACCGTCAAACGCTTCGCGGTGCAGGTCGAGGACCACGGCCTCGCCCACAATGAGTTCGAGGGGCGAACCGGGAACGGCGGAGCGATCATCTGGGATCGCGGCCAGTACGAGCAGGGTGGCCGTGTGCCCTGGCCCGAGGCGCTCGAGCGCGGTCACGCCGTGTTCGTTCTGCACGGCGACAAGCTCCATGGCGGATTCGCGCTGCAGCGGACCCGCGGCGGCGAGAAGCCTCAGTGGCTGTTGATCAAGCGCAACGACGAATACGCCGCCCGGGGATCTGACATCGTCGCCGAGCGCCCCGAATCGGTGTACAGCGGTCTGACGCTCGCCGACCTGATCGACGGCTAGTTGTAGCCCCCGGGGGACCGTCGGGACTTCCGGCGCCTCTCGGTCGCCGGCGGATAAGGCGGGCATCTGAGGGTGGGGCGCGGTGGTCCGGGGGCGTTTCTCGGAGCGCCCGGCACGCATAACGCGACAACCGAGCGGGCCCCGCCGGACCGTTGCCGTGTTACGCGCGTCATGGCACGCGTTGCGCGCCACTGTCGGCCGGAATCGCGTCAATTGACGGCCTATGCAGGTTCAGTTCGTCTTGGGCGGTCGATCCGCGGCGAACCCGCCACAACCCCTTCAGGTTCCCGCCGTTCGGCCGTCGGCCCGTCACCCCCGCGGTGGAATCAGACAACTATCTAGTCGGCCGCGACGGCGAACTGCACGCGAGCGACGCGCTCGGCGTGCGCAGCGAGCAGCCCGCGCAGTCGATTGTGCTCGGCATCTTGGTCGTAGGCGCGATACGCGCGCTCGTCCTCGAAGTCGGCAACGATCCCGAAGCTCCAGTTGCCCTCTCGCAGCCCGAGATCATCGCCCAGCGTGTAGCTGACCGTGCCCGGGCAATCGAGCCCGCGGAACCCGTCTTGGATGGCGGCAACCGCCGCGTGGTCGGCATCGGGCTTGAGCTCGACGAGCACGACGTTGCGGATCATCGCGACGATCTTAGAGCGATGGATCGCGTCGGCTCCCCGGATCTGTATCGACAACACCCCAGACACCGGAAGGACGCTTCAACGAGCAAGGTCAAGACGGTCGCAAACCGGTCGGTATCGCCGGCGTCGACCTGAGTGCGACGCTCGGCCGGCTTGGAGGCACGAGCGCGAGGTCTACGTCGCCACGGGTGGAGCGGCGAGCGCAGCGCGTATGGCTCCGGCCAGCTCGTGTGGCGCCTCCAGCGGCACGAAGTGGCCGACGCCCGGCAACGGCGTGAGCGTCGCGTCCGCGAAGAACTCGGCCAGCCGGTCGCTCCAGGCGGGGGGAAACAGCGGATCGAACTCGGGCCACAGAACCGTTGTGGGCACGGAGATCCGCTCCTCGCGCGCAGGAGGGGTCTCCGCGAGGCTCCTGGCGATCGTGCCCGCGCCGGCGCGATACCACGCGATCGAAGCTGTGAACGCGCCGGGTGCTCCGTACAGATCAGCGAGACGATCGAGCTCGCGGTCAGATGGGACGAATGACGGCCCGGACCAGTGGGACCAGAAGTGCCGGAGGTAGGCGCGGACGGCGTCGGGGCGCCCGTCGATGATCTCTTCGATCAGGCTCAGCTGATGAAACGCCTGGTACCAGAACTCTCGCTCCGCCTCGGGCGCGAGCACGCGATTGCCGGCGCCCGGAACCGGCGGCGCGACGACGAGCGCGCGGACCCGGTCCGGAAACAGCCGGGCGATCGCTTGGGCGACCCGGCTCCCGACGTCATAAGCAGCCAACACCACTGGTCGCAGAACAAGCTCGTCGATGAGCCCGACGATGCTCCGCGCGTGCGCGTCGGCTGAGTAGGCCTCCGCCGGGGTCGCCGGGTGCTTGTCTGACTCGCCGAAACCGCGGAGGTCCGGAGCGACCACGGTGCAGTCGGCCAGCAGCGGGGTGAGATCGCGGTAGTCCCTGCGATCGCCCGGCCAGCCGTGGAGGAGAACCACAGCATCGCCCGCACCCGCACTGTCATAGACCAACTGAAAGCCATCGACTGGCGAAGACTTTGGCATCTGCGACAACAGCCTATGCATTCGGTGGCCCGCGAGCGGCGGCCCTGTGTCAGACGCCTACGCTCTGTGGATGACGACAAGCGCCAACGTTCTTCCAGAGCGGCTCACGGGACCGGGCGGGCTGCAGTTGCGCAGATGGGTCGCTTCGGATGCCGAGGCGCTAGGCCAGGCGCTCGCCGAGAGTGCCGAGCACCTACGGCCGTGGATGGCATTCATCGCTGAGGAGCCGCTCCCGCTCGACCGGCGCAGAGTGATGATCAGCGAGTGGGACCGGGACTGGGCTCAGGGAGGCGATGTAATCCTCGGTGCGTTCCTCGAGGGGCGGATCGCCGGCGGCTGCGGGCTGCACCGCCGCATTGGACCGGACGGGCTCGAGATCGGATACTGGACCCACTCTGCCTTTCTCCGGCGTGGCGTCGCGACGCGCGTGGCCGAGGTTCTGACCGAAGGCGCGCTGGCGCTGCCGGGAATCACGCGGGTCGAGATTCACCACGACAAGGACAACCAAGCCAGCGCCGGTATCCCGAGGAGGCTGCGGTTTAGGTGGCTGGGCGAAGCGGAGCGCGAGCCCGTCGCGCCCGCCGATACGACGGTGGAGTGGCGCTGGGCGATGGACCGGGAGACCTGGGGGTCTCGTCACGTCGGGGGCTCGATCATCAGCTGACCGCCTTCTTCACGAGCGCGCCGATCTTTGCCTCGACGTCGGGAGTCAACTCCGTAAGCGCGAAGGCGACCGGCCACATGGTGCCTTCGTCGAGGTTCGCCTTCTCGTTGAAGCCGAACGTCGCGTACCTTTCCTTGAACTTCCCCGCGTCGCGGAAGAAGCAAACGACCTTGCCGTCCTTGGCATACGCCGGCATCCCGTACCAGGTTCTCGGCGTGAGGGTAGGCGCGCTGGCTTTGACGATTTCGTGGAGCCGCTTCGCCATCGCGCGATCCGGTCCCGCCATCTCGGCGATCTTCGCGAGCACGTCGCTTTCCCCGTCCGCCTTGCTCGCGCGCGGGCCGCGGCGCGCGGCTGCCTTCACCTCCCGCGCGCGCTCCTTCATCGCGGCTCGTTCCTCGTCCGTGAATGTCTCGGACGCCTTGCCGGTCGCGCGCTCCGTGGTCTTTTGCTTGCCCTTCTTTGCAGCTTGCTTCTCAGCCATTGCGAAGTACCTCCCCGGCCGTCGGGTCGTGGTCGAAAGCCAGCGATGGATCCCGGTCGCCGTTATGAATAAAGGTCGGGTGAATCGTGGTGCGTGACGTTAATGCGGCGCGCTGACCGGCGCTTCTTGAAAACTGATCACTTTGGCCAGGCCCTCAGCGCCGCAAGGGCGGCGGAACGAGGCCTCGGCCTCGGAACGACCCCCGACCGAGCTAGCGGCAGCGGTCGCGCAATCAGGCGGGGTGGGTGTGCCCGATGCCGCCCGTCGACTCGTATTCGAGCGAGCGGGCGGTCGCGTCGGCCGCGGTGACGCCGAGCTCACGCTCGATGATCCAGAGCGCGAGATCGATGCCGGAGGTGACACCGGCGGCGGTGATGATGTCGCCGTCGTCGACGACTCGGGCGTTGTCGATCACGCGGGTGCCGGTCCCGCGCAAGTCCTCAATCGCGTCATGGTGCGTGGTCGCGCGACGTCCGTCGAGAAGACCGGCGGCGGCTAGGAGCATCGCGCCGGTGCAAACGGAGGCGACCGTCGCGCCTGCGGCGTGATGGGCGGCGATCGCGCGTGGCAGCTCGCCCCGCACCACCTCGGTCCGCGCGCCGGCGGCGGCCCGGTCGATCCAGCCGCCACCGGGCACGATCAGCAGATCGGGCGGGCGCTGCATGGTGGCGTGGGGACGGATGTCGGCGCCGTGTGCGCACGTGATGCTGGTGATCGGCGTGAGCGTGACCAGGCGCACGTCGAACCGGGCACGGGTGGCGGCGGCGGTCGCGAGCGTCTCGTACGGGCCGATCACGTCGAGCTCGTCGCAACCCTGATAGAGCAACACATCGATGTTCACGGGTTCGATCGTGTCTTCAGCGGCCCCGCGACACAAGTGGCAGGAACGCCATAGTTCGATAGATTCCTGCCAATGCGCCGTGTGGTTGCGCTCGCGCTTGCCGACGTGGTCGCATTCGATCTGTCGATCGCGGCTCAGGTGTTCGGTCATCGCGACGAAGATCTGTATGCGTTCAGGGTCTGCGCGCAGGCTCCCGGGACCGTGCCGACCACAACGGGCTTCGGGCTGCGGGTCGACCATGGCCTGGAGGCGCTGCGACGAGCCGAAACGATCATCGTGCCGGGTTTCGCGCCGCTAGATTCCGAGCCGCCGGATACGGTGCTGTCCGCACTGCGGAATGCCGACAAGCGCGGCGCGCGGCTTATCTCGATCTGCACGGGCGCGTTCGCACTGGCGGCGGCCGGCGTGCTCGACGGACGGCGCGCTACGACTCACTGGCAGTCCGCTGGGCTGCTCGCACGCCGGTACCCCGCAATCCAGGTGGAGCCCGACGTGCTGTATGTCGACGAAGGGCGGGTGCTCACCTCGGCCGGCGTGGCCGCCGGCATCGACTTGTGCCTCCACGTCGTGCGCTGTGACCACGGCGCGCGTGCCGCGAACGCGATCGCCCGCCGCATAATCGTCGCGCCACAGCGCCAGGGCGGTCAAGCCCAGTTCGTCGAACAACCTGTCCCGGCTGATCCCAAAGGAACCCTCGAGCGAACGCGCGCCTGGGCACTCGACCAACTCGCGAGACCCCTCACGGTCACGGAACTTGCACGGCATGCCGGCTACAGCGAGCGCACGTTCGCACGGCGCTTCCGGGCCGAGACCGGCACCACTCCTCTGCAATGGCTGATCGTTCAGCGCATACTGAAAGCCCGAGCTCTGCTCGAAGCCGGCGACCTACCGATCGAGGCCGTCGCACATCAATGCGGTTTCGGCAACGCCGCATCCCTTCGCCAGCATTTCCGACGTGCCACTTACACGACCCCAACCGCCTATCGATCCGCCTGGATGTCCTCCGGCGAAATGGCACGGTCCTAACCGAACCAGGCGCTCCGCCACCTGTCCGGTTGACGCAGCGATCGACCGCGGAGAGAATCGGCTGGTCACTCGACCGTAGGAGGCCGCGCATGCCGTGGAAGCTAGAGGGGTCCTACTTCGAGACGTGCTCGTGCGACGTAGTCTGTCCATGCACTGCCTCGCTGGCACTCGGCGCCACGCTGGACCGGTGCCGGGTCACGCTCGTCTTCAACGTCAAGAAAGGGGAGATCGAGGGCACCGACGTAAGCGGTCTGACCGTCGCCGCGGTCGCCGATACCCCCAAGGTGATGACCGACGGCAACTGGCGACTGGGCGTGTTCATCGATGCCGCGGCGTCGGATGAGCAGGCTGAGAAGCTCGGCGGTGTGTTCTCGGGCGCGCTCGGCGGGCCGATGCAGGCACTCGGCCCACTGGTGGGCGAGAGCCTCGGTGTCGAACGCGCGACGATCGAAGTGCACGAAGACGGCCTGCGTCACTCGGTCCGGATCGGCGACGCCGTCGACTTTGAGATCGAGGACGTGGTGCCGTTCGGAGTCGAGACCGGTGAGCCGGCTCGTCTGACTGGCGTCTTTCATCCCGCCGGGTCGGAGCTGACGATCGCCCACGCGACGCGGTCAAAAATCGACGCCTTCGGTATCGAGTACGACGGCAAATCCGCGTTCTCGGTTTCCCGTTTCTCGTGGGCAGCGTGAGCGCCACAGCGGTCAGCTCTCGCCTCACCGACCGTGGCGAGCTGGCGGCGGCGGCCGCCGCGGTTCGCTCGCGCCTAGGTCTGGTGGTCCTGCTCCTCGCGCTGGCGGGCGCGGCGTGGTGG
>Ga0187777_10002157_pt1 | contig 12647 bp, 10 predicted proteins | sample 1015_Q2_SP5_10_M_FD_132416 | JGI IMG/M metagenome (GOLD analysis project Ga0187777, IMG submission 132416) | Tropical peat soil microbial communities from peatlands in Department of Meta, Colombia - 1015_Q2_SP5_10_MG | ecosystem: Environmental > Terrestrial > Soil > Wetlands > Peat | place...
GATGCGGTGAGACATAGAACAACTCGTCGGAATGCCTGAGAACGAACCGCCAATACGCTTGCCTCCAGGATGAGAGTTCGCGCGCCACCCAGTAAGCGTCGCTGCCCACGAAGTGCACAATCGTCTTCTTACCTAGGGCCTTGCCTGCAAGAATGTAGCGGCTACATGTCTGGAGATAAATGCCATAGACTACATCCGCGTTCCAGATTAATTTCACGTCTGGAATCTTAACACGGTCGGTCCATTCAGCGTCTATCCCACTCGACCGCAGGACTTCGGCGACAAAGTCGGCGTTCGGGGATCCGGCACCGACCACTAGAATGCGCAATTTCAACACTTACTAGATTTTCATCGGTCTTATGATTTCGGGGTGCGCTCTTCTCCGGGCGGTCATCGACTCGGGGTTTCGGCGGTAGTAATAGAGCGGAATGTGAAGGCGCATTAACCTGAACCGTTTCGAAACCCTCAGCCAGTAGTCGTAGTCCTCTTGGTACTCCACTTTTTCGTCGTAGTCGCCGATCGAGTCGTAGACGGCCCTGCGATACAGGAAGCACGGGCCGACACTGTTGACGACGGGAAGCAACGAAGGATGGGGCAGGTATACGATACCCGGGTCCACACGACCCCTCTCGTCAATATGGCGGAAAGCGGAATAAACGAGGCCCACATTTGGAACCGAGCAAAGCTGCCTAACCAAGGTTTCAATCGCCTCGGGTGCGTAGCAATTGTCGTGGCTCGTCCAGGATAGCAAGTCGCCAGTCGAATTACGGAAGCCTACATTCAAAGCTCCGGGTAGATGTAAGTTAGTTTTGTTACGTATGCTAGTGACCCTATGATCGCGTTCCGCGAACTCTTTGATTATTTCAGGCGTCTCGTCGGTCGAGCAATCGTCCACTATGACCAATTGCAGATTTCGATGCGTTTGATCTAGACAACTCTGGACTGATTCTCTGAGATATTTCGCGCCATTATAGACGGGTAGCACGATGCTTACCTTCATCTGAGGATCGTACTTTCGCCAGGAATCATTCACTCTATTCCTACTGCTTACCTCTGAGTCCGATAAGATTGTAATCCTTTGCATCTCGCAGGAGAGTTTCATCTTCAGAGTCGCGGTTTTCGGGATCCAACGCAGATCAACGACGTCTGGGTCGAACGATAGAAAGTCCCGCACTAGTCCGCGCCAATGAAAGCGAAGGACCGCTTCCCACAACAATAGCGAATAAGGCCAAGTCAGTTTGGGAACAAGTAATCTGATCCTTTGCGCGGTTCGAAATGAGATCTCAAGAATTTTCTTGGGCCAACGACGGTACTCTGTATAAAAGAGGACTTGCTCCAGCTCGTGAGTGCAAGCCTTTGTGATTATAGGTTGTTCTGTTCCGCAGGTTCTCAGGACGAACAATCGGCCTCGATCACCGAGGCGCGCCTCCCAGAACCTAATGGCCTCCGGGTTATCTTCCGCGCCAAGGGCTATGAGCAGCACATTCATGTTGAATCCGCTTTAGCGCGCTCAACAAGGTATGAGACAATCCTACTTGAGGCTCTTCCGTCCCCGAAGGGATTCCTCCCGGTGGCCATAGCAGCGTATTCGGTGGGATTTCGTAACAATCGCCCAGTTTCTTCTACTATGCGTTGCCGGTTTGTTCCCACCAATCGCGCAACTCCCGCTTCGATTGCTTCGGGCCGCTCCGTGGCCTCACGCATCACCAAGACTGGAACACCGAAGCTTGGGGCCTCCTCCTGAATGCCCCCGGAATCCGTTAGTATCAATGTGGAACGCTTCATGATGTTGACCATTGAAAGGTAATCCAATGGTTCAATTAGGCTAACGTTTGACAAGCCCCCTAGGATTTCTCTTACCGGTTCGCGCACGTTCGGATTCAAATGCACGGGATATACGAATTGAACCAGTGATGATCCGAACTGTTCCGAGAGTTCCTTGATTGCTAAACATATCTCCCTTAAGGGTCTCCCGAAACTTTCGCGTCGATGCGCGGTGACCAGCACGATCTTCCTACCTTGGGGTAGGTCCGCAAGAGGACCCTTTGTCCAATCGTACGGCAGGGAGGACGACGTCAGGAGTGCGTCGATTACCGTGTTGCCTGTCACGAGAACCTTGTTGTTCGGAACGCCCTCCCGAACAAGATTCTGTCTGTTTTTCTCTGTTGGTGCAAAAAGAGCGTCGGCCAAGTGGTCAGCTATTAGCCGGTTCGACTCCTCAGGAAAAGGCCTGAACTTATCTCCTGTGCGAAGTCCGGCTTCGACATGTCCGAAAGGAATTTTGTGGTAGTAACTAACCAGCGAGGCGACCAAAACGGTCGTTGTGTCGCCTTGCGCAAGAATCCAGTCGGGCTTTACGTCCTCCACGACTGGATCCAAGTGAGAGAGCAGTTTACTCGTTAAGTTCGATAACAATTGGTCCGGTTCCATGACTTGCAGATCGAAGTCGGGGCGAATTCGGAATATCTGCAGTCCCTGTTCCAATAATTCTCGGTGTTGCCCCGTAACACAGACGACAGATTGGATCCTTTCAGCCTTTCTTTCAAGTTCCTTAATGACCGGAGCCAGTTTGATGACTTCAGGGCGCGTCCCCAGTAGAGTAAGAACCACTAACAGGTTTTTCACCGCATTAAATGTCAAACGTTCTTCAATGGCCGAGCTAGATCTTCACTCAACCGGCATCTCAAAAGCGCTGCGTCGAGGTAGAACTTAACCGCCCAAGGGATTTCCACATCCGGAAAGTAGGTGGCATTTTCGCCGTAACTTCCGCGGAATCCACCCGAGTGCGTCTGGTTTGCTTCTAACCAATTCAACGCCTTTTCAGCCGGCTCACGTTGCCCAATCTTATACCAACAAACTGCTAGCTGAGCCAAACCTGGAGTGCAGACCCATGAAACGCCCTGCATGGCCCGAACAGATCCGTCGTCCGCTTGCTCTTCCCGAAGTCGATCAAGGATAGGGATAGCCGTCTGGCTACGCCCCAGGTCTATCAATGCCTCCAACTCGTACGCGAGAAAATGAGTCAACGTACTAAGCCTTAGGCTGCCTGCTGAGTTCACATAATACTCTAAGCTGTTATCTACGGCAGATCTGTATTCTGGATTCTGAAATATCTCAGCAGCCCGGAGTAAGGCGGGTAAGACGTACAAATGACTACTCATCGGGATTGATCTCGAATACCGTCGGACCCAGATTGAATCCACGTCGAAGCCTCGCGCGCCGCCTGCGATGGTTCGTCTGTAAAGGTACTTCGCCGAGCGTCTTCCGGATTCAAGGGCCCCGGGGACGAGCTCGGACGCGGCCAGAGTACCGCGGAGGACTTGACCTGTATCAAATACGTGTGGAACCCCATCAGCACTCGGGAACGAACCATCTTTCCTCTGAATGCGGATCAACCAGCGTGTGAATCTAGCGGCCAATTCTGGTTCATCGTAACTCATGAGTGTGGGAATCAAATAGCCGGTAACTTCGGGATATGATGCGTTATTCGATGACGAAAGGAACATGCCACCGTCAGGGTTCTCGTTGACATGCAACCATTCGATCGCACGTTTCACAGGGGTTGCCGCGGACGCAACGTAGTCCCTACGCCCCTCAGATTCTGAGTGCCGCAGGCTTGGCCTCAGTCGCGAAACAATCGGTAGCCAAAACGTATTCACGGTGGCCCTCCCCATCAATCACTTTGAAACAAAAATTAGCGCTCTTTCGGTTCGCCTTTTTTTGCGCCCTTGATTAGTCAACCACGACCAACCATCCTTAACATAACGTCTCTAGGTTCGGAAGTGGCTTCGATGATGCGCCACTTCTTTGCCGACGGAAATAAAACGATTTTCTTCTCTCATGGTCAAGTTTGGGACGAGCACCCAATCCACCATGTAATAAGCTATTGAATATAGTTTGACATGGCCTCTTTTGTAATCAGCAGGCGATCGCGATGAGCGTGGTTCGAGCTCTATTACCTCCAATCCGCGCCAGCAGGCTGATTCAGCGAGCCGTGTATACAGAGGCTCCCGAGTAACACATTAAAGAGGACAGGGGAATGATGCCTAGTATGCGTTTTCACATCCATCATCTTTGATGAAGTAGATGATGTTCTATGCTCAAGTTAGCAAGTCGGAATCGAACCTTACTCAGGCTTTCAAGGACCCCTTACATTGAGCTTTATCTTAGGTTCAATGAGAAAGAGAGGTACCGCCGCATCAAATATTGTCAAGCTCTGAGACGATTATCGAAATTGAACGTGAGAGACGAGGTGCCTGGAGGGGTGTTAACACAGCAAGGAGAGTTCTACCTGAGAACCTTCGACGGCATTTACCTCTTCTATAATTTCTCGGACGACAAGTATACCCTAGGAGACGGACAGGCACTAGACTTCAGGCCTGCTCGAACAGTTCAACCCTTGGAGAGGTTCCTCTTGAGTTATCTCAAAGAGGGAATGATCTACTTTGATGTCGGCGCAAACAATGGGTACTATTACTGCCTTAAGGTCGCAAAGGCTGTTAAGGGTTGTAGAGTATATGCGTTTGAACCAGACCCGAGAATCCTACTCCACTTGCGAAATAACATCTTGTACAACAGCGCTCAAAGCGTAACTGTTGTATCGCAAGCCTTGTCAAACTTCACTGGAAGCGCTCGGTTGACCGAATATCTTGGAGCCAGCAACTTTCTTCTTGTCAAAGTTGGTCAAACTTCGGTTTCGACGATCGACGTCGAGTGCACCACTCTTGATCAATTTGTGCTACATGCAGGTATGGAGAGACTTGATTTGATGAAAGTCGACATAGAGGGAGGCGAGCATAACTTCTTGGAAGGTTCTCGCGCAACGCTCCTCAGGCTCAGGCCGATAATGGTGTTAGAGTTGAATCCAAATCTACTGCACCGAAGTGGGAGCACTGTGAGTGCCGTAGAATCATTATTGTCTGAATTGGGATATGTCTGCCGTCATGTCAAGGATTCTAACGATGCAATTGCGATTCCTCGCGAGAAGGCGAGTCTTCTGACTGAGAGCGATGATCTGTGGCTAAACAAGAACTGAAATGGTTCTAACATATCGCATAATAGGTGCGGCCTCCAGTGGTTGAAGGGAGATTGTTAGTTGACATTGAAGCTAGGATTTGTGGCAAGATTATGGTATTACTTTAGGCTTGGCTATTCCACTTACCTGACATTTCTTCTCGGATACGTTTCCACTTTGATCACAGTTTATTACCTCGCCATCAAGAACATACCTGAGCTGCTGAACGTTTTTCCTAAGTTTGTTCCTTTTGCAGTTCTATCCACAGTGATCGGGGTTCCGCTCTCAATAACAATCGGTTGGCTGCATCTGAAACGAAGTGCGGCTTTCAGTGCTGAAGCGGACATTAGTGCTGAAGCAAATCCTTACTATTACAAGCTCTATCCCGGGTATGTGAAAGAGGTTCAATACCCTGTTTACTTGGAACTGCTATTGCAGATTGAGCGGCTGATGGATGCGCAGCACGCCCTTACTCCTGAGGACCGGGCGAGGATCGAAAGCTTGGAAGAGAAGCTTCGCACATTGGTTTCAGGAGGATTTGTAGGTAGCCCAAGAAGGTATGATATGCGCACACAGTAGCCAACGGACGCGCTATTCTAAGATGACGGGAATATTGCGCGGACAGAGATACGGAAACCTGCAGTACACTGGTGGCAGTCTATGGGCCCCGTACACTCTTGCGCTCTGTTCAGTTAGAATTTTCCTGGTTCACCATGCCCATAGCGCATTACTTTGCGATATACTTCAACGACTTGGCTTTCCAACTTATCTGGTGCCCAGAATTTGCGCGCATATGAGTAGGCGGAACGTCCAAGTCGTTCGCGCTCCGATTTATCGTGCAGAAGTTTTTTCATGGCTGCCAGGTACCCGTCTTTTGAATCTTCAGCTCGACTGAGCCAATCGCCGCTGAGTTCATCTTTGGCCCCCATAGGCCGAGCATTGACGATTATGGGGAGCCCTGTCAGAGCCGCTTCGATGATCGTCTTGCTGATTCCAAGACTGATTTGATTGAATACGTAAATGTCTGCTCCACGCATCGCTGCCAGCACCTGTTCGTTGGGTAGCGCTGGTATGAATTTGCAACGAGACTGGCACTTTAGTGTCTGGGCAAGGTTCTTTAGTCGTTCGTGCAGATCTCCTGTACCGATCATGATAAGTTCCGCCTCTGGTAGTTCTGCGATGGCCTGCACGATGTTAGTGGGATCTTTGAATAGACTCTCTTGTCGTCCGACACAGAGAAAGCGGGCAAGCGGTTTCCGCAACTGATAATCCGCCTTCTGGATAGCAGTGTATCCCACAGCATTGTAAATGAGGGAGAAATTTCTGACCTGATGCTTCTGCAAGTAGGGCGTGACCGAAGTATATACCACGATGAAATGATCAGCGTACTTGAGCGCGGGTGCTTCAACAGCCTTGTGTGCTTGCGAATACAATTTTGCTCGGAAGGTAGTCGCGACTGATCCACGTAGATCGACGTCTGGATTCCCATGAAGTGAGACGACAAATGGCGTGCCAATGCTTTGCTTGATCCGTGCCGCCAAGTAGCTATTGAATGAAATCCCATAGCAGCGAACAAGATCTGGGTGGATGTTGCTGGCCAATCTAACTCCTTTAGCTGCCCAGCGGTTCAAGAGAAAATTCCGATATCCCAATGTTTTCGTAAACAGCCGTCTGTCTATCGGAACATTGTATAAGTACAGTCTTGCATGTCCCACGGTCATTTGAACATCCGCCGCCTTCGCCTTGTCGTCGTTCGTCATCACAATGTGCACTTCATCAAACAGTTCGCCTGGATTGTAATATCGGGGTATGAACTCGCCTTTCTTGGCTAGAGTGCTCAGGGCATCTGCGACAATGACCATTAGGCGGCTTATGGTAGATCACACTCCTCTCAGTCGAGCAGTATAGGTCGAGCTCACGGGTTGTACAACCCCTTTTGACATTCCGCACAATTAGGTATTGTAATCACGAACCACATGTACAAACAGGGCCAGTTATGTTTCGCTTCATGTCAATAGTTTGGCGCTTATACTCTCAGATGTCGTCCCCAAAACACATTTGGAGCTACCTTCGGAGGGGAAAAGTTGGCCTGTGAGAAAAGAGCCCTTGACGTTTCACAGTCGTAGTGTTGTCTGCTGGCTGCGCCGTTGGAACAGATTTCATTGTCTTGCGAAGTGCTAACGACCAATGCAGCGCTCGTAACACTCGACACTCCCCTAGGTGTGGTAGATGGAATACGCGTTCCTATTTCATGATTATGCGAAGAGTGGCCGCACTCGTTGGTTCGCGGCCTCAAGCCTTCCGGTAGTGATCCCATTGGAGGGAAGATGAAAAATACGCGTTAGGGTCTTTGATCACACTCTGTCATACTGCCAGGTTCTGGAAGAGCGTTGCGCATCTAACCCATTCTCGCTCTTGTTGATTGTCCAATGGCCTGTTCAACCTTTTTTGCCTCCGCTCTCTACGCAAGCCCATATGAACGCCCAAGCATTCGTCGCTGATTGCTGAGGCGCCAACTTCATTCACTACGCTTCATGAACGTAACCCTAACTTTCGAGCGAGCTCTCATAATTCCAGAGATTTGTGTTTACGACATATCATAATGTGCCGAAATGAAAAATGACGAAGTGGCCAAAAACCGCTAACAACCTCATCCAACATGCGATATCCCGCGTCCAGCTCGAATAACCGCCTCCAGTAGCGATGAAGAAGAGGACGAAGCCAAATCGGCTTGTCGCCCCAAAGTGGTAAAAATTGGAATACCCGATCCTTCTCAACCCGAAATCCGGCGCTCTCAACGATGTGGCGCGCCTTCAACAACGGAACGTGGCACGGTACTGCGAGATCGGGGTAAGACTTGCATACAACAGTATTGAGGGAATGGAGGATGCCGAATTCGAGTATCGCCACGCCATTTCGTTCAAGGACCCGCGAACATTCTCGTACAACTTGTTCTACCCTCGGGACGTAATAGAGAGATGAGTATGAGTAGATCAGACTGACACTCTCACTTCTCAACGGAAGTCTACGCACGTTCCCGACAATGCAAGAAATGTTATGATTTGAGGCCGAACGCATTTTTGCCTCTGCGATCAGCTCCGGACTGAAGTCAACGCCAATGGCGCTCTCTACATACGATGCTACTCTTAGCAGGATATCTCCAGGCCCACAGCCCAAATCAAGCAATCTACCATGATCATAGAAATTACGAATCAGCTCCAATTTGAGTTCAGTCATCTTTGCAGCATAGCAGTTAGGAATGTTGCTCTTGTGCATCATTCTTGGGACATAATCTGTTCTGTACTTAGTGCGTTGGAATCTCTCAACAATGTCATCTTGCATCGGTTTTCTCAATCCTAGCTAGAAGTCGCTTCGTGGTGTTTGCTATGTAGAGAATTTCCTTTGGGGACAGGGAGGGGCGAACTGGCAGGTTGAACACGCGCGGGTAAATCTCTTCAGTCACGGGGAGAACCCATCTTGAATATCGTGCGCCTTCTTTACGAAGATGCAACGGTGTGTACATTGTCTCCGTCTCTATGCCTGACTTTGTGAGCATACTTCGCATGCGTTGGGCATTGTGAGTGTTGTCTGCCAAGACAATGAACTTGGTCCAGACATTTTGATCGTCTTTGCCAGCTATCCTCAGTTTAGGCGAATTCTGGAGGGTCGCCAGCATCGTGTTTGCATTTCGTCGTCTCAGTTGCAGAATCTCGTCCATTCTGTCCAGTTGGCGATCAAGTAGCTGTACGTCCAACAAGTCCATTCGGTTGTACTCATAAGAAGACTTGAACGGGAGTACAGGCATGGAGGGCCTTGGAAAGAGTAAACTTGCACCTTTACGGTAGTGAGCCTTAAGGATGTAAGAAAATCGAGAGGGTGCACGAGTTGGGTTCTCTGAGTTGAGTTTCGACTTCTCGATGAGTATTGAATCCAGAGCTGTTCTCGCGACAAGCATTCCTCCAGCAGTTGCCATTAGATTCTTCCCTAAGCCAAATGAGTAAATCGCCATCGGTGCTTCTGCTTCCCAGTGCTTCTCTCCTTCCTTCCCGCCTAGTGCTTGGCAGAGGTCTTCGATCGCGACCGCACCATACTGTTCTGCTTTCCGACGGATTACCTTAGTGTCGTTAGCATACTCTCCCCCAAGATGAACTATTACGACAGCTAGTGTTTTTTTTGTTAACAAAGGCGACACAGTTTGTTCTGTCACGTTCAAATCATAACCCACGTCGGCGTATACTGGAGATAATCCGCTGCAAACTACCGCGTCGAGCAACGCTAGGCACGAGTATGAGGGAATGATTACTTCGTTACGGTCTGGCCTCATTCTCTTCAACGCACATAGGGCGAGTGACAATGCTGTTCTGCCACTGCTGGTTGCGACTGCAATGCCATGTTGCCTTGTTGCGTCAAGAAAACGTGCCTCGATCCATTTCTGATCGAGCTGTTTCGGTTCGTTGCCGCTCATCCAGTTAAGTCCCGTCTCAATCTCTTTTTCCTTCCAATACGGCTCTAGGAACGGGATGAGGTGGCCGTGAGGAAGCAGATACGTACCTCTGAGCGCGACTAATCCCTTCGCAGCCCACGATCGTAGCTTCCCTAGGTTAGGTTGCGTATGTTGCGTGTTCACGTCGATTTTGCCTTCTAGACACTCGCGGCAACAGAGCTGGTCGAATTCATAAGGTAGGCTCCTCAGAATCTAAGCGAATGGAAAATGCTTCCACTATCATAATCAGATCGAGCCATGTTTACATTGCTCAACAGTTTAGAGGCAAGTGCCATGGAAGTGCAAGACCTAGCGACGATTGATTCTGCGTCATGGGATTCTCTCGTCAATGCTTCCGACGATACGTGGCTTTGGCATACCTGGCGATGGATAGAAGACGTTGCACGACTTGACTCCTTGGAGACGCGATATTTCGTCGCAAGGCTTAACGGAACGAATGTTGGCGGTTTTCCTCTGCAAATCCCGACAAGCGGCAGAATGCGGAGAGCATACTCCCTGATGCGTGGGTCGGCTGGTCCATTTTGCATTCGTCAACTCTCACCAAGCGTTCGACTTGGCGTCCTTCAAGGGCTGACATCAGCCGCGATAAGGTGGGCTCGTGAGAAGACAGTCGTGTCACTTTCATGCTCACTTCCGCCTTTGGCAAAGAACAACCTGAGCAACTCTAATGGCGTCAACCCCCTTGTGACTGCCGGATGGCGTGATGTCTCTACACACACTAGGATCGCAAGCCTCCTGGAGCCAGAGCCGACGATTTGGGCGCGCTTAACTCACGACGCACGTCGACAGGTCAAGCTGGCAAAATCTAGAGGTTACACTGTAGAACGAGGTGATTGGAATGACCTGCTCGAAGAATACTATTTAGTTCATACAGAGACTTACCGACGTACCGGAGCCGTTCCTCATCCTAAATCGTATTTTCGATTAATCGCCGGAACTGCAGTACGCGGGGAGGCAGCATTGTGGGTTGGTAGAGATCCCTCTGGAAAGGCAGTTGCGTTTCATAACTGTGCCAGGTTCAAAAGTGGTTCAGTGTACAATACGGGCTGTTGTAAGACCGATCACCTGCGTTCCGGGATCAATTACATGTTGTTTTGGCAAGCACTAATCGGGGCCAAACAGGATGGATGCATGCAGTACGAGATTGGCGAAGTGTTTCCAGGCGTTCTTGACGGAAAACTTAGAGGACTAACAGTATTTAAAGAGAAATTTGATGGCGAATTGTACCCATACTATCGCGCAGAAATTAGACTTTTCGACTTAGCCCCAAAATACATCAGGCTGGCCGCAATCCTACCGCGTCCGATAAGAAAATTGTTGAAATCATTGACGATATAGTAGGGATTTGAGCCGGGCAGTTATTCGTGCTGGCTCTATCTTATCGACGCATAACCCGATCCCTACCTGATTTCATGGCTTGCGGGCAGAGATCCCCAGTTCAGTCAGTCATCTTGCTCTTCTGGATCACCTAGTGCACGCAGGTTGAGCAAAGTTCCGATGGCGCCGTTAATCACGGTCTAAATGCGTTTGAAGGATAGCAGGCGGTTCTGTCAACTTGACAAGGCATAGCAGGCGTACCAGACGTCTACAGCCTAGGTCTCGCTCGGCCTCTCCAAAACATAGAACACACAATTCGTGTTGACATACGCCTTCTCCATGATTAGCCGAAAATGCTTTCTTAGAATTTCCCTGACGACTCTTTTCCCGGCTCCTCGTTGGCTGAGATCCCAGTGGTGCACATCAAGTTTGTTGTCGGGAAGGTCTGACTTGATGAAAGCGGCTCTCCATGCAGAAAAAACATGAAACCTGAATCGTATCAGGCGTTTGAGAAAACGTAGAAAATTGATAAGGTCCTGATAAGGCTGTAGAGGGAGATACGTATACAGCCTGCCCTCACATGACACAATTCTTCCGTATTTAGTTCGAGCGGGGAATAGACGGATTGTTGGGTAAGGGATTGATAACACCAGAAACTTGCCCACTACAGGTTTAAGGTTGACAATTGCGTCTTCAAATTGAGAGAAGCGGAAATGCTCAAACACCTCAGATGCTAGAACAACAGTGAATGTATTTGCTATGTCCAGTTGCGCTCTAACATCTTTCAAGTAATCTGGGTGGAGGTCAGGATCATTATCCAAAGTCTTGACTACGATGCCTTTTCGTCTTAGAAAATCACTCACCAGATGATCTCCCACTCCAATTACTAGGACATTTGATGGTTTTAGCTCCATCACGTGATGTAACTGCTGGTAGTAGTGTAGGAAAGTATAAGGCGTATAGTCCGCGTTGACATTAAAGTGACTAGGACCAAGCGCCCGCACTATTTGGCCTGGGTCCGCGGATCCACAAGATGAGCGGCAACTTAGCAATCTGCTCGGCGGTCTCCCGTGTAATTTCTATTTAATCCAGTGGCTATCTCCTGCCACATGATACTCGATACTTGTTGATTCCCAATCGAAGATTCGCCAAGTTTCTTCTAAGTTGTCTATGATCATGCGGCAGTTCGCAAGATAACCCTTAAGTTGCTTCTCCGGAATGGCGCGATACAGCCTATGACCAGCAACGATTAGAATACAATCGAAATCTGACAGTCGGTCGGGAAAGGCGAAGCTCGAGGCTCCTGTCAATTGCTTGATTTCATTATCAGAGTAATACGGGTCGTTTACTCTAACCTCAACGCCACGTTCTTCTAGCCGCCTGACGATCTTTATTGTTGGGCTTAAGACATGGACCTTCAGGTCCCCTTTGTAGGATAGGCCAAGGATCCCTACCTTCTCGAAGCCTCGATCCGCTATTCGGTCTGCTAAGATTACGGGCATGCTGCTATCGGTGGAAATAGTTTCCCTAAGAATGGTCAGGAATTCCGGTTTCTCAGCGCCCTGCAAAACGTACTTTGAGCTTACGGGAATACAGTATCCACCACTTCCGAAGCTGGGATGAAAAACGCCAACGTTCCATTTCGTTCCGACCAATCTCAGCACCTCCACCATATTCAGACTTGGGAAAGCTAGGCTTAGCTGGTTTGCGAGCGTAATCTCCACATGCCTGAATGCGTTCTCGACACTTTTCACAATCTCGGCGTGTCTGTGATCGGGCGCAGGAATAAGCCGGTCACAAACGATGCTCAGC
>Ga0187777_10002159_pt1 | contig 12641 bp, 8 predicted proteins | sample 1015_Q2_SP5_10_M_FD_132416 | JGI IMG/M metagenome (GOLD analysis project Ga0187777, IMG submission 132416) | Tropical peat soil microbial communities from peatlands in Department of Meta, Colombia - 1015_Q2_SP5_10_MG | ecosystem: Environmental > Terrestrial > Soil > Wetlands > Peat | place...
CATCGACTGCACCGAGGCGAAGAAGTCAGCCCCCACGCGGTCCATCTTGTTGATGAACGCGATCCGCGGGATACGGTATTTGTCGGCCTGTCGCCAAACGGTCTCTGACTGGGGCTCCACGCCGGCGACAGCATCGAACACCGCGATCGCGCCATCGAGTACTCGAAGGGATCGCTCGACCTCGACCGTAAAGTCCACGTGCCCGGGCGTATCGATCAGATTGATGCGAAAATCGCGCCAGAACGCCGTCGTGGCCGCAGACGTGATCGTGATGCCCCGCTCCTGCTCCTGGACCATCCAGTCCATCACTGCTGCGCCCTCGTGGACCTCACCCATCTTGTAGGTTCGGCCCGTGTAGTAGAGGATGCGCTCGGTGGTCGTCGTCTTACCGGCGTCGATGTGCGCCATGATCCCGATGTTTCGCACACGGTCGAGCCTGACCTTGCTGCTCGGAGCCGCTCCAGTCTTTTCAGCCACTGTTCCCACTTACCACCTGTAATGCGCGAAGGCCTTGTTGGCCTGCGCCATTCTGTAGAGATCGTCCTTGCGCTTGAACGCGCCGCCCTGCTGGTTCAGAGCGTCGAGGATCTCATTGGCGAGCTTGTCCGCCATCGATTTCTCACGACGATCGCGAGCGTAGGTCACGAGCCACCGCACGGCGAGCGTACGAGCTCGGCGCTGCGGCACCTCGACAGGCACCTGGTAGTTTGCCCCACCTACACGGCGCGACCGTACTTCGAGCACGGGCGTCACGGATTTGACCGCCTGCTCGAGCACATCCGCTGGCGGGCGACCGGTTCGCTCTCCGACGCGCTCGAGTGCGGTATAGACGATCTGCTCAGCGGTCGACTTCTTGCCCTTGAGCATGACCTTGTTCACGACCTGGGAGACCAGCTTCGAGTTGTAGAGCGGATCCGGGTCGAGTTCGCGGACGGGTATTTCGGCGCGGCGTGGCACAGCTACGAACCTCTCACTAGCTCTTCTTCGCGCCGTACTTCGAGCGCGCCTGCTTGCGATCCGAGACCCCGGCAGTGTCGAGCGCGGCGCGGATTACCTTGTAGCGGATGCCCGGGAGATCCTTTACGCGCCCGCCGCGAATGAGCACGACCGAATGCTCCTGCAGGTTGTGACCCTCACCAGGGATGTACGACGTGACCTCCATCCCGTTCGTCAGCCGAACTCGAGCGACCTTGCGTAGGGCAGAGTTCGGCTTCTTCGGGGTGGTCGTGTACACGCGGGTACACACGCCGCGCTTCTGCGGGGCACCGCGGAGCGCTGGAGTCTTCGTCTTCGACCCCTTGGGATGCCGGGCCTTGCGCACGAGTTGATTGACAGTGGGCACGCGACGACTACCTCTCTCTGGACGCAACAAAAGGCCGGCCAGGACCAGCCCCAGCACAGCCCACGTCGGCCATGGTAGCAGCTTGCGACAGCCTGTCAACGCGCTATTGTCCGAGCAAGGAGCGCGGCCGCACTCGAGAGCACTTTGAGAGATGTTTCTCGCTGACAGCCTCAGCTGGACGACGTTTGGCATCGCCGTTGGATGCGCCACCTTCGCGGCGGTCCTCCTGCTGATTCTCGTCGTCGTTCTCGTGCGCCGCCGGCCGCAGACGCAATCCCTCGAGCTAATGCTCCAGGAGTCGTCGACGCGGGTCGAGTCGATGTTGTCTGACCTGACCAACGCTCTAGACAGCGCTCACGAGGAGAACGCCCGCTCTCGCCAGCTCGCCGAGATCGGATACACAATCGACCTGAACGAGGTGCTCGCACGAACGCTCGAGGCCTCCGGCGCATTGCTCGGAGTCGATGCCGCGATGGTCCTCCTCGATGAGCACGCGAACCAGAACGGCCCGGTGGTTGCCACCGTGGGACTCTCTACCGACGAGGCCGCGAGTCCACCTGGCCCGGGACCGCCGGACTGGTCGCGCACCCGCGCGGCGCTCATCACGTACCTGTACCCCGAGTCGGGTGGCCCCGCGGATCCGATCCGCGGCTCGATCGCCGTGCCAGTTCGGAGCGAGACAGACCTGGCCCTGGGCACGCTGTCGGTCTTCTGGCGAAGCTCACAGCCCGATCCCAACGAGGAACAGGTCGCTCTGCTCGAGGAGCTCGCACTTCGAGCTGGTCCCGCGATCGAGAACGCACGTCGTTTCCAGGAAGCTCGACAGCTGGCAGATCTCGATGCGCTCACCGGGCTGCACAACTATCGCTTCTTCCATGAGACGCTGGCTCGCGAAGTGACGCGAGCGCACCGTTACGATCGCCGTCTTGCTCTCGTCATCTTCGACATCGACGACTTCAAGGCTGTAAACGATCGCATCGGCCACCTCGCCGGCGACGCCGTGCTGGCCGAGGCCGCGCAGCGCGTCCGTAGCGTTGTGCGGGGCGCGGACATCGCCTGCCGCGTCGGGGGCGACGAATTCGCAGTGATCTTGCCTGAGGCCGCCCAACCGGACGCGGAGGCGCTCTACCGGCGCCTCGAGGTCGAACTTCAGAACTGGCGCACCGGCGATACGCCGCTGCGGCTGTCGGCGGGGATCGCCGAGATTCAAGCCGATGACGACGCGATCAGCCTCTTCGAGCGCGCTGACGCCGCGCTCTACCGCGCGAAGGAAGGCGGAAAGGGGCAGGCGATCGCGGCTTCTGCCGGCTAGCCGCGTTCCGCGAGCTGGATCCCTTCAGCGCGTTCCATACTCCTCGCAGCTGTTAAAGACGCCGTAGGACCCAGGCCTGTACTTCAAGCACACCTGACTCGGCTTGGCGAAGTAGCGGTCGTAGGCGCGCTGCGTCACGAAGATCACGGCAGTAATCAGCGCAATGGCGCAAGCGACATAGACAGTGATCCGAAGCTGACTGCCCACCCCCCGATGATCGACAGCGGGCCGACAGCCTTGAGTCTCGGGCTTGGGGGCGTTGGGGCTGGCCGGCATGCCGGCCAGCCCCTACCGCGCTACTCGTCCGGAATGTCGTCCAGGTCGAGGTCGAAGCCCCTAAGACCTCCGCTGCCGGCGTCGATCTCCTCGAGCGCTGCGAGCAGCTGCTCCTCGGTCCCACCGCGAGCGAACGCGCCCGCAGGAACGCGCTCTGTGGGCCCGATCTCGAGCGTGCGGTACTTCTTGAGGCCGGTCGCGGCCGGGATCAGCTTCCCGATGATCACGTTCTCCTTCAGACCGAGAAGGCGATCGACTTTGCCCTCGATCGCGGCGTCCGTCAGCACCTTGGTCGTCTCCTGGAAGGACGCAGCGGACAGGAACGATTCTGTTGCGAGGGACGCCTTGGTGATGCCGAGGATGATCGGCTCATGTGTGGCGGCCTCCTCGCCCTCGGCCTGCGCGCGGTCATTTGCCCGCTCGAGGGAGACCTTGTCTACCAGCTGCCCCGGCAGTAGGTCGGTATCCCCAGCGGTCTCGATCCGAACCTTCTTCATCATCTGGCGGACGATCAGCTCGATGTGCTTGTCGTGGATCTCGACGCCCTGTGACTTGTAGACCCTCTGTACCTCCTCGACGAGGTACAGCTCCGTTGTTGTGCTGCCCTTCAGCCGCAGCAGATCCGATGGGTTGAAAGACCCGTCCGTGATCGCATCGCCGCGCTCGATCGTCTGACCATCCCGGACACGCAGCGGCGTCCGTCTCGCGAGCTGATAAGCAACCTCGCCATCCTCGCCTGAGCTAACTATGACCTTGGGGCCGCGTTCGGTGTCCTCGACGGTCACCTTGCCGCCGATCTCGGCCAGGGTGGCTGCGCCTTTCGGGTTTCGCGCCTCGAAGATCTCGACGACGCGTGGGAGGCCCTGAGTGATGTCAAGGCCGGCAACGCCACCCTGATGGAACGTACGCATCGTCAGCTGAGTTCCGGGCTCACCGATCGACTGGGCTGCAATGATTCCGACGGCGTCGCCGATTTCGCACATCTCGCCGGTCGCGAGAAATACCCCGTAGCACTGACGGCACACACCGAACTCGCTGCGGCACTTGAGAATCGAGCGAACGGGTACGAGCAACTTCTCCGCACCCTCGTCGCCAAGTTCATCCCACATGCGGCGAAGCAGCTTGACCGACGTGACCTCGCCCTTCTCGGCTAGCAGGGTTTTGCCGGGCTTTCCATCCTTCAGCGGCTTCATCAAATCGATGGCCAGTATCCGGCCCGGGAGCGACGGGTTGATCCAGCGATCCCGGACGTTGCCCGAGAACGGATCGCGCTCGACGACAAGCAACGGCAACTCGACACGGGCAGTTGTTCCACAGTCGTCCTCGCGGACGATCACGTCCTGCGACACGTCGACCAGCCGCCGTGTGAGGTATCCGGAATCAGCCGTGCGGAGCGCCGTGTCGGCGAGTCCTTTGCGCGCGCCGTGGGTCGAGATGAAGTACTCGAGAACGGACAGACCTTCCATGAAGTTCGACTTGATCGGGCGCTCGATGATCTCGCCTTTCGGGTTGACCATCAGACCTCGCATGCCGGCGAGCTGGCGAATCTGCGTGAACGATCCGCGGGCGCCGGAGTTGGCCATCATGTAGATCGGGTTGAGCTCCCACATTGTCTCGCGCATGGCCGTCGCCACGCTCTCGGTCGCCTCCGTCCACAGTTCGACGATTGTGTCCTTGCGCTCCTGATCGGTGATCAGGCCGCGGTCGTAGTCGCGCTCGAGGCGCTGCACCTTCTCCTCGTACCCGCCGAGGATGCCTTCCTTGTCCGGCGGGATCACGATGTCGTTCTTCGAGATCGTGATGCCAGCTCTTGTCGCGTACGAGAAACCAAGGCTCTTCACCTTGTCGAGCACGCCGGCGAGCCGCGGAGCGCCGTACTCGTCGACCAACTCGGAGATGAATGCCCCCATCACCTTCTTGTCGAGCGTGCGATTGTGGAACGAGAACGTCGTGCGCTCGAACTCTTCGCCAATCGCCTCCTGGAGAGCCCTCGCGACCTCCTCGTTGAAGATGACCCGGCCGGGGGTGGTCAGGATCAGCTCCGTACCCCACCGGTATTCGATGGGACTCTGCAGCGCAACGTCCTGCTGACCGTGCTCGAGCGCGAGGATGACGTCCTCCTCGGTCGTGAAGCGGCGCGGGCGCGGGTCGAGCTCGTCCGCCGTCATGCGGTTGAGGTCGTGCGCGCAGTATGTGAGGTAGTAGCCCCCGATGACCATGTCCTGCGTAGGCGTCGAGAGCGGCTTGCCGTGAGCCGGTGAGAGGATGTTGTTCGCCGACATCATCAAGATGCGCGCCTCAGCCTGTGCCTCAGCCGAGAGGGGCACGTGCACCGCCATCTGATCTCCGTCGAAGTCCGCGTTGAAGGCGTGGCAGACAAGAGGATGGATTTGAATCGCCTTGCCCTCCACAAGGACCGGCTCGAATGCCTGGATGCCGAGACGATGCAGCGTCGGCGCACGGTTGAGCAGAACCGGATGCTCGTGGATGACCTCTTCGAGGACATCCCAGATCTCAGGAACCATCGACTCGACGTGCTTCTTCGCAGCCTTGATGTTCTGCACCGACTTGCGCTCGACAAGCCGGCTCATGATGAATGGTTTGAACAGTTCGAGAGCCATGAGCTTCGGGAGCCCGCACTGGTGCAGCCGGAGCTGGGGGCCGGCCACGATCACCGAGCGGCCGGAGTAGTCGACACGCTTGCCGAGCAGGTTCTGGCGGAAACGTCCCTGTTTGCCCTTGAGCATGTCTGACAGCGACTTGAGCGGCCGGTTACCAGGGCCGGTAACAGCGCGACCCCGGCGACCGTTGTCGAAGAGCGCATCGACGGCCTCCTGAAGCATCCGCTTCTCGTTGTTGACAATGATCTCGGGCGCGCCGAGATCGAGGAGTCGCTTCAGGCGGTTGTTTCGGTTGATGACGCGTCGATACAGGTCGTTGAGGTCGCTGGTCGCAAACCGCCCACCGTCGAGCTGCACCATCGGTCGAAGCTCGGGTGGGATCACGGGAACGGCATCGAGCACCATCCATTCGGGCCGGTTCTCAGACCTGATGAACGCGCTGACGACCTTCAACCTCTTGATCGCGCGCTGCTGCTTCTGCCCCTTTGACGTCGCGATGACGTTGCGGAGCATGTCGGTTTCTCGCTCGAGGCCGAGCTCCCTCAGCAGATCGCGTATCGCCTCCGCGCCCATACCACCCTCGAAGTAGATCCCGAACCCGTATGGCGAGCCGAAGCGGTCCTTCAGCTCACGGAAGATCAGCTCGTCGTTCACGATCTCCTTCGGCTCGAGATCGCGGAAGCGTGCCCACGTTTCTTCGAGCCGCCCGCGAGCTTCATCGGCGGCTTCGCGCGCGTCCTCCCGCCGAGACTCGATGTCCTGGTACATCTCGCGCACCTTGAGTACCCACTGAACGATCGAGTCGAGATCCTCCTTCTGCATCCGGCTTTCGGCCTTCAGGCAGAGATCATTCGCAAGCTCGCGGATCTCCTCCGGAGACTCTTCTTCGATGCTCTCGACGAGCTCCCGAAGCAGCCCGCCCCCGAGGTCGCGCGTCTTCTCTATTGCTCGCTGGTCAACCGCGGCAGCGAGCCCGGCGTCTTCGCCGAGATCACCACCCGTCAGGAGTGCTTCGCGGAGCCTCGAAATGTGCCTCGTGATCGCACCCTTCTTTGATCCGGACGCGGCAGCTGCCTCGGCGTGCAATGGCGCGAGCGCATCGCGAATCTGAACCGCTGCCAGCGCCACGGTGTCGAGTTCCCTGCTCGAGAGGTCGCGGTCGGGTCGGATCGCCGCGCGGCGGACAAGGTCGCGGATGCGCTTCTGGTCCTCGGTCGTGACCTGCGCCGCAACTTCCACGAAGATGCCACCGACAGCTTTCCGGCCCTCGTCCAGGGTCGGCAGGCCTGCCTCCTCGGCCCAGGTCGAGAGCCCGCGCGCCCAGAACTCATCGTCCTCGTCGAAGTCCTTCTCCTTGCCCTTTCCGAAATAGTCGCGCCGGCGGCTGAGCCGTTGCTCAAGCGCAGCGAGCTGCTCGTCGCGGTCTACGTAGATCCGCTCGTGCTCAGCGCGCACCTTGTCTTCGAGATCGGCAAGGTCGGCCTGGCGCTTCTCGCGATCGACCTTGGTGACGATCGACGCAGCGAAGTACAGGACCTTCTCCAGCTCCTTCGGGGCGATGTCGAGCAGGTAGCCGATCCGGCTCGGCACACCCTTGAAGAACCAGATGTGCGAGACCGGCGCCGCGAGATCGATATGGCCCATTCGCTCGCGGCGTACCTTCTGGCGGGTTACCTCGACGCCGCAGCGCTCGCAGATGATGCCCTTGTAGCGGACACGCTTGTACTTGCCGCAGTAGCACTCCCAGTCCTTGGTCGGACCGAAGATCCGCTCGCAGAACAGGCCGTCCTTCTCCGGCTTGAGCGTGCGGTAGTTGATTGTTTCCGGCTTGGTTACCTCGCCGGACGACCAGTCACGGATCTGCTTCGGGGATGCGAGACCGATACGAATCGCGTCGAAGTTGTTGATATCGATCAAGGTGTCTCCTGACTCCCTGTCGTTGTTCCTTGTCCTTGCGGCCCGACGAGAGCGGCCGGTTGCTTACTCCTCGAGCTCGAGGTCGGCGAAGTTCGGCTCCTCGTCGAAGGGGAGACCGTCCTCCTCGTCCTCCGCTTCGTCTTCCTCCTCATCGAAATCGGATCCGGCGTCGAGGTGGTCCTCTTGCATGGTCACGTCGCTCAGCTCCTCGTCTGCCGGCAGCGCGAGCTCGCCCGCCTCGTCAACCCGCTCCTGGCCCTCCTCGAGCTCCTCAGCTGTCGGCGGGCGCGCGGCAGCGCGGAGCGAGCCTGGCGAGAGATCGATACCGAGCTCCTCGGCGGCCCGCAAGAGCTCGTCTTCCTCCTCTCGTACCTCGACCTCCGCCCCCTCCTCCGACTCGACTCTTATGTCGAGCGCGAGGGACTGCATCTCCTTGAGCAGCACCTTGAACGACTCTGGAATCGACGGCTCTGCGATGTTCTCGCCCTTGACGATCGCCTCATAGGCCTTCACTCGCCCAACGGTGTCGTCGGACTTGATCGTGAGCATCTCCTGGAGCGTGTAGGCAGCGCCGTACGCTTCGAGCGCCCACACCTCCATCTCGCCGAAACGCTGTCCGCCGAACTGCGCTTTGCCACCGAGCGGCTGCTGCGTCACAAGCGAGTACGGCCCGGTAGACCGCGCATGGATCTTGTCATCCACGAGGTGCAGCAGCTTAAGGATGTACATGTAACCGACTGTCACCTTCTGCTCGAACGGCTCGCCTGTCCGGCCGTCGAAGAGCCGAACCTTGCCGGAGCACCAGCGCCCGCGCGGGCGGGCCTCGTCCACGGTGAACTTGATCGGTGATTGCGGGTTCTGCTTCACCCACTCAACAAGCGCCTCGTCCACCTGCTCGGGCGTCGCGCCATCGAACACGGGCGTGGCGATCGGGGTCGAACCATTCCCGGCCGCCTGGGAGACCGACTGTGGCTGCCCGTCCGCGAACACACCGTGGAAGGCCGCCCAGCCAAGGTGTGTCTCGAGGATCTGGCCAATGTTCATCCTGCTCGGCACCCCGAGCGGGTTCAGCACGACGTCGACGGGTGTTCCGTCCTCGAGAAACGGCATGTCCTCAGCGGGCACGATCTTGGCGATCACGCCCTTGTTGCCATGGCGGCCGGCCAGCTTGTCACCCTCAGCGACCTTGCGCTTCTTCGCCACGTACACACGGACGAGTTCGTTCACACCCGGAGGAAGATCATCGCCTTTGTCACGGGCGAACGTCTTTACGGCGATCACCTTGCCGCCCTCGCCGTGCGGCACCTTCAAGGAGGTGTCCCGCACCTCGCGCGCCTTCTCCTTGAAGATCGCCCGGATCAGCTTCTCCTCCGCTGTCAGCTCAGTCTCGCCCTTGGGCGTCACTTTGCCGACGAGCAGATCGCCGGAGCCGACCTCGGCGCCGATCCGCACGATGCCTCGGTCGTCGAGATCGCGCAGCGACTCCTCCGAACGGTTCGGGATGTCGCGCGTGATCTCCTCGTCGCCGAGCTTGGTCGAGCGCGCGTCGATTTCGTACTCGTGGATGTGAATGGAAGAGAGCAGCTCGTCCTTGACAAGCCGCTCTGACACGACGATCGCGTCCTCGAAGTTGTAGCCCTCGAACGGCATGAATGCGACAAGCAGGTTCTTTCCCAAGGCCAGCTCGCCGTTTCGGGTCGAGCTCCCATCTGCCAGGACCTCTGCCTGCGCGACAGTTTGGCCCATCGAGACGAGCGCCTTTTGATGGATGAGGGTGCCCTGATTCGACCGCATGAACTTGACGAGGGTGTAGTCGTCGCGCTCGCCGCTCTTCGTTTCGACCGTGATGCGCTCGGCGTCCACGTCGACGACAGTGCCAGCGCGATCGGCGAGCACAACGTCTCCGGTGTCGACCGCGGAGCGGTACTCGAGCCCGGTGCCGACCAGCGGCGGCTCTGTGATCAGAAGCGGCACGGCCTGGCGCTGCATGTTCGACCCCATCAGCGCACGGTTGGCGTCGTTGTGCTCGAGAAACGGGATCAGCGCCGTCGCGACCGAAACGATCTGCGCCGGGTTGACGTCCATGTAGTGCACGCCCGACGGCGGTACGGACACGATGTCGCCGCCAGCCGAGCGGCACAGAACGTGAGCGTTGACGAACTTGCCCGTCTTGGCATCCACGGGTTCATTCGCCTGTGCGACGATGAATCGCTCCTCCTCGCTCGCGTCGAGGTAGACGATCTCGTCTGTCACTTTGCCGTTTCTCACAACCCGATACGGGGTCTGCACAAAGCCGAACTCGGAGACCGTCGCGTACGAGGCGAGAGACCCAATCAAGCCAATGTTCGGGCCTTCCGGCGTCTCGATCGGACACATCCTGCCGTAGTGAGTGGGATGCACGTCGCGCACCTCGATCGGGGCGCGCTCCCGCGTCAGCCCGCCGGCCCCGAGCGCGGAGAGGCGCCGCCTGTGCGTAAGGCCGGCCAGTGAGTTCGTCTGATCCATGAACTGCGACAGCTGCGACGAGCCAAAGAACTCCTTCAACGCTGCCTGCACTGGACGGACGTTAATGATCGTCTGCGGCGTAATCGTGTCCACGTCCTCGGTGGTCATACGCTCGCGAACGACGCGCTCCATCCGGTAGAGACCAACCCGAAATGCCTCCTGGATGAGCTCGCCGACGGTGCGGAGCCGTCGGTTGCCGAAGTGCTCGTACTCGTCGAGCTCCTTGGCGATCGGCCCACGCGGCAGTGTCGCGGCGTCGGCGGCATAGTCCCGCGAGTCCTCGGGAACACCGAGCTTCCTCGGCATGTCGACCAGCCGGCGCACGAGAGCGACGATGTCCTGCGTCGTCAGCACTCGAACGCCTTCGGGAACCTCTACGTCCAGACGCTGATTGAGCTTGTAGCGTCCGACCTTCGTCAGGTCGTATCGCTTGGGGTCGAAGAAGAGCCCGCGAAGCAGGTTCCGCGCGTTCTCGAGCGTCGGCGGCTCTCCGGGGCGCTGCTTCTTGAAGACCTCGATCACCGCCTCGGCCTCGGAGTTCGCCGGATCCTTGTCCAGCGTGTTCCGGATGTACACGGAGCCGTCGAACAGCGCGAGGATCGCCTCGTCGCTCGTCGTGTCGAGAGCCCATCCAGTCGACAAGTCCTCAGCAGGCAAGGCGCGAAGCAGCGTCGTGACGTGAAGCTTGCGCTTACGGTCGATGCGTGCGAAGACGAGACCCTTCTTGTCGATCTCGAGCTCGAGCCACGATCCACGCGACGGCATCAAGTTCGCTGTGAAGACCGTCTTCGTCGGATCCTTCGGCTCCATCAGATAGGCACCCGGGCTGCGGACGAGCTGCGTGACGATTACCCGTTCAGTGCCGTTGATGATGAACGTGCCCTGGTCGGTCATCCTCGGGAAGTTCCCCATGAAGACCTGCTGCTCGCGAATCTCGCCCGTCTCCTTGTTCACAAACCGGACCGTCATCGACAGCGGAACCTCGTAGGTTAGGTCCTTCTCGCGACACTCTTTGATCGAGAACTGAGGCTCGCCAAACTCGTACTCCCCGAATTCAACGGCGAGCGTTTGGGTGTAATCCTCGATCGGTGAGATGTCGTCGATCGTCTCCCGGAGGCCCTCCTTCATGAACCACTCGAAGGAGGCCTTCTGGATGTCGATCAGGTTTGGAACATCGAGAACGTGGTCGAGACGCGAAAAACTCTTGCGCTCACGCCGAGCGGCGACCTTACTGGCCAAGAACGCGACCTCCCCTCCGGCAGGGTAAAGCGATCAACGAGGCATGCACAGACGCGAACGGCGGTGCGACCAGCAAATCTATCAGACGCACACGCGCATGCGCAAGCGAAGCCCGGGCCGGGCTCCGCGCGTAGTCCACAGGACTGTAGCGCGTTTCCGTGGAAAATCCAAGCCGCAGGAACCGTGCTGGTCCCCGGCTTCGCCTCACTGCTACTTCAATTCGACGGTTGCTCCTGCCTCTTCGAGCTTTGCTTTGACAGCTTCGGCCTCGTCCTTGGCGGCACCCTCCTTGACGGGTTTCGGCGCGGCATCGACGAGATCCTTCGCCTCTTTCAGGCCAAGGCCAGTGATCTCCCTGACGACCTTGATGACCTGGATCTTCTTGTCGCCGGCCGCCGTGAGAACAACGTCAAAGTCGCTCTTCTCCTCGGCGGCGGCTCCATCGCCTGCGCCCCCTGGCGCGGCAGCTACGCCAGCCGCTGCTACGGCGACCGGCGCGGCGGCGGTGACGCCCCACTCGTCCTCGATCTTCTTCTTAAGCTCGACGAGCTCGAGAACGGTCATGCTCCCAAGCTGCTCGAAGACATTGTCGACCGTGCTCATTCCTGCTCTCCTTCCTGCTCCTGCGCGGAGGACTCCTCCGCCGGTGCTTCGCCTGTGGGTCCAGTGGATATTTCCTCCCCATCCGCGGGCGCACGCTCTTCCCCTGCGACCGGAGTCACGCCCTCATCGGAGGCCGGATCGACCGTCTCTGCTGGCGGCGCTGGCCCCGCAGCTCCAAGCTGGTCTATGCGAGCGTCCAGCAACCCGACAAGATTCTGCAGCGGAGCGCTGACGAGACCAACGAGACTCGTCAGTGGCGCAACGATCGCGCCCAGCACCTGGCCGCGTAGCACCTCGGTCGGCGGCAGGCTCGCCAGATCGCGAACCCCATCCGCCGTTACGGCCTTGCCGGCTAGAACCGCACCCCTCAGCTCGAGCCGCCGGGTTGCGCGGGCCGTCTCGTTCAAGGTCTTCGCCACCGCAACCATGTCGCCGTCATGGACGAACGCGATCGCGATCGGACCTGTGAGAAGCTCGAGCAATGGCTCGACGCCCGCGGAAGCGGCGGCCCTCCGCGTCAGGGTGTTCTTGCAGACGCTGAAGCGTGCACCATGCTTCAGCAGCTCGGAACGAACTCCATCGAGCTCGGCGTGCGTGAGACCTCGGTAATCGGCGATGATGAGCGTCTCCGCAGTGCGTAGCCGCTCTGTCAGCTCGGCGACCACAGCCTCCTTCTCTGCTCTCAACATACTTTCACCTCCTTCACGAAATCGGCCCGCTCGAGGCGGGCCGTCGTTCCAGGCGTTCGGAGTAGCGTCCGACCGCTGCAACCTACCGGGCCGCCTCGGCCGGTCCTCTGCCACACGGGCTGCCGGCGTCTTTGGCG
>Ga0187777_10002160_pt1 | contig 12641 bp, 14 predicted proteins | sample 1015_Q2_SP5_10_M_FD_132416 | JGI IMG/M metagenome (GOLD analysis project Ga0187777, IMG submission 132416) | Tropical peat soil microbial communities from peatlands in Department of Meta, Colombia - 1015_Q2_SP5_10_MG | ecosystem: Environmental > Terrestrial > Soil > Wetlands > Peat | place...
TCTCCTGTTTCTCGGCACCTTTCTGTACGCCATCGCGTTCGTCGGCGGGTTCGCCGCGCCGACGCGTCTTGACGGCGCCGCGGACACCTCGCTCGTCACGGCGCTCCTGATCGACTCCGGGCTGCTCGCCGTTTTCGCCGTTCAGCACAGCGTCATGGCGCGCCCCTGGTTCAAAGAGCGTTGGACCCAGATCGTGCCGTGGACGATCGAGCGATCCACCTTCGTGCTCGCGGCCAGCCTCGCGCTCGATCTGCTCTTCTGGCAGTGGCGCCCGCTCGGCGCCGCGGTGTGGACCCTTCAGGACGCCTCGGCACGTGTCGCGGTGTGGACGCTGTGCGCGTCAGGCTGGGCGCTGGTCCTGATCTCGACGTTCATCATCAACCACTTCGATCTGTTCGGCCTGCGCCAGGTGTGGCTGCCGCTCGTCGGCAAGCCCTACACGAAGCTGACGTTCGGCACGCCGGGCCCGTACCGGGTCGTCCGGCATCCGATCTATCTCGGCTTCGTGCTCGCATTCTGGATGACGCCGACGATGACGCTGGCGCACCTGGTGTTCGCGGCGGCGACGACCGCCTACATCCTGCTCGCGATTCAGTTCGAGGAACACGATCTGGTCACTGAACACGGCGCGGCGTACGAAGACTACCGCAGGCGCGTGCCGATGATCCTCCCGTTGGGAGCCAGCGGCGACCCGCTACCTGTTTCGGGTATCACTCGGAAAAAGCACCGAATCGATGGCCCGGAACACCCTACAATTTCCGCGTGAACGTCTCAGGGCCCTTCATCAGGAGGCCCATCGCGACGAGCCTCCTGATGGCGGGCCTCGCTTTCTTCGGCGTGCTGGCCTACCGCGCCCTGCCGGTGAGCGACATGCCGAACGTCGACTTCCCCACGATCAGCGTCAGCGCGGCGCTGCCCGGCGGCGACCCCGGCACGATGGCCTCGTCGGTCGCGAGTCCGCTCGAGCGTCAGTTCACGAGCATCGCCGGTCTCGACGACATGACGTCCGCCAGCTCGGCCGGCGCGTCGAGCGTCACCCTGCAGTTCTCACTCGACCGCGACATCGAAGGCGCGGCCGTCGACGTTCAGACGCAAATCGCCGCGGCGATGCCGCTGCTGCCCCAGGGCATGCCGGCGCCGCCGTCGTTCCGGAAGACGAACCCGGCCGACTCGTCGATCATGATCTTCGGGTTCCTGTCGAACACGCTGCCGCTGTCGGCGGTGACCAACTACATCGAAACGGTGATCGTGCCGCGAATCTCGATGGTGAGCGGCGTCGGCCAGGTGACCATCAACGGGCAGCAGCGATACGCCGTGCGCGTGCAGGTCGATCCCGACCGGCTCAAGACTGAGCAGATCGGACTGAACGAAATCGATCTGGCCCTGCAGAACTGGAACCCGAACGTCCCGACCGGCCAGCTGTACGGCACGGGCTCGACGTTCAACATCCGCACGAACGGCCAGCTGCCCGACGCCAACGCGTTCAGAAACGTCGTCGTGGCGTACCGGCAGGGGGCGCCCGTCCGGCTCGGCGAAGTCGCGACGGTCATCGACAGCGTCGAGAACACGCGCACCGCGGCGTGGATGTATCGAAAGACGGACGAGGCGCGACGGGAAGTCGCCGTGCTGATCACCAAACAGCCCGGCGCGAACACGATCCAGGTGACCGACGCCATCCGGGCCCTGCTGCCCGGCTTCAGCAGGGCGCTGCCGCCGTCGGTCCATCTGCTCATCACCCGCGATTACTCGAAGAACATCCGGCAGGCGTTCGACGACATCCGCACCACGATGCTGGCGACCTTCGTCCTCGTCGTCGCCGTCATCTTCGTGTTCCTCCGGAACCCGTCGGCGACGCTCATTCCCGCCCTGGCGCTTCCCTTCTCGATGCTCGGCACGTTCGCGGTGATGGTGCTGCTCGGCTACACGCTCGACAACCTGTCGATGATGGCGCTCATCCTCTCGATCGGGTTCGTCGTCGACGACGCGATCGTCATGCTCGAGAACATCGTGCGCCACCTGGAGCACGGCGAAGCGCCGATGACGGCCGCGTTGAACGGCTCCCGCGAGATCGTCTTCACCCTGATGACGATGACGACGTCGCTCGCCGCGGTGTTCATTCCGATCCTGTTCATGAACGGACTCCTCGGGAAGCTGTTCCGGGAGTTCGCGGTCACGATCACCGCGGCCATCGTCATTTCCGGCGTCGTGTCGATCACGCTGACGCCAATGCTGTGCAGCAGGTTTCTGAGGGCGTCGCACCTGCACGCCACGAAGGGGCTGTCGGGCCTGATGGAACGGCTGTTCGCCGGCCTGCTCGGCGGCTACGCGTCGAGCCTTCGCTTCGTCCTGCGGCACCGCGTCGTCATGCTCGCGACCTTCGTGGGAGTGCTCGTCGCCGCCGTCGAGATGTTCGGCGTCATTCCGAAGGGCTTCATTCCGGATCAGGACAACGATCAGCTGAACGTGTCGGTGCGGGCGGCGCAGGGAACGTCGTTCGCCGAGATGGTGACGTCGGCGCGGCGCGTGGCGGACGCAGTGATCAAGCACCCGGACGTGACCGACTTCTATCTCAACGTGCCGGGCAACAACACCGCGTCGCTGGCGGTCGTGCTCAAGCCGCGGCTGGAGCGTGCCCTGACGTCGGCGCAAATCGCCGCCGAGCTTCGTCCGCAGCTCGCGCGGATGCCGAACGTGCGCACGGCGGTCACCGTGCCGGCCGCGATTCAGATCGGCGCCAGGGCCAGCAACAGCAGCTACACGATGAGCGTACAAAGCGCGAACGTCGGCGAGCTGTACTCGTGGGCGCCGAAATTCGAGCAGGCGATCGGCGATCTGCCTGAGCTGCTGGATACGTCGTCGGACCTGGAAATCAAGAGCCCGCGCATCAACGTGCTGATCGATCGCGACAAATCGGCCGCGCTGGGACTCGACGCCACCGTCGTCACGAATGCTCTCAACGACGGTCTCGGCCCGAAGTGGTCCTCGACCATTTACGGCACGCAGGCGCAGTACCGCGTGCTGCTCGAGCTCGACCCGAAGTTCCAGGAATACTCGGACTCGCTGCGGCGCATTTCGTTCAAGACGTCGAAAGGCGCGATCGTGCCGCTCGAATCGGTCGTCCGCCTGCAGCAGACGGTCGGACCGCAGACGGTGAACCATTCGGGGCAGCTGCCCGCCGTCAACGTGTCGTTCGGCCTGAAGCCTGGCGTCGCGCTCGGCGCGGCGACCGATGCCATCCACACGCTCGCGCAGCAGCTGCTGCCGGCGACCGTGACGACATCCTTCCAGGGCTCCGCGAAGGTGTTCCAGCAGTCGCTCAGCAATCTCGGCCTGCTGCTCTTCGTCGCGATCGGCGTCGTCTACATCGTGCTCGGGATGCTGTACGAGAGCTACATCCACCCGCTCACGATTCTGTCAGGACTGCCGTCCGCGGGCCTCGGCGCGCTGCTGACGTTGTGGATGTTCGGCAGCGAGTTGAACATCTACTCGTTCGTCGGCCTGATCATGCTGATCGGCATCGTCAAGAAGAACGCGATCATGCAGATCGACTTCGCGCTCGAGCAGGAGCGGCAGCACGGCAAGGCGCCGAGCGACGCGATCTACGAAGGCTGTCTGATCCGCTTCCGGCCGATCATGATGACGACGATGGCGGCGCTCATCGGCGCGGTTCCGATCGCGCTCGGCTGGGGCGCCGGCGGCGAAGCGCGCCGGCCGCTCGGACTGGCGGTCGCGGGCGGGCTGATCGTGTCGCAGCTCATCACGCTCTACCTGACCCCGGTCCTTTACACGTACATGGCCGCGTTCACGCGGCCACGGGCAGCGCGGGCTCGCTTCGCTCACCTTCGTCCAACGGACGCGGCGATCTCGTCGTAGTACTTGTCCAGGCTCTGCCCGACGAAGGTTGCCGTGCTCACGGTGTGATCCCAGCCGATCTCCTTCAGATACGCCTTCAGCGCGTCGGTCGCCTGCGCCTTCGGCATCCCGGCCTTCACGAGTTCGGCCATCTTCGCGTTCATCTTGTCGAGCGCGGTGATGTTGTCCTGGACGTCCTTCCGCGTCAGGAGCTTGCCGTGCCCGGGAATCACGACGTCGAAGTCGAGCGTCAGGATCTTCTCGAGCGTTCGCGGCCACTCCAGTCCGCTGCCGCCGTTGCCGTAGTCGATATACGGCATCCCGTCGATGATGAGATCGCCCGTGTGCACGACGCGCAGATCTGGAAAGTAGATGACCGAATCGCCGTTCGTGTGGCCGCGTCCGAAATGGATGGCGCGCGCCTCGACGCCGCCGAGGAAGACCGACAGCTCATCGTCGAACACCACGCGCGGCGCGCCGGCCTGATTGTTCCGGAGCATGTTCTCACGAACGTTGCGATGCGCGATGATCTCCGTCAGGCTGATGAAGTTCGCGTCGCCGCCGGCGTGGTCCGCGTGATGGTGGCTGTTGATCAGGTACTTGATCGGCAGCGGTGACACGCTCTTGATCAGGCCGAGGATGTCCTGCGTGTGCTGCGGGAACTTGTCGTCGACGACGATGAGGCCTTCGGTCGTGACGCGAATCGCGACGTCGCCCGGCTCGTGCAGCAGGTCGTCGTTGCGCGCCGTATTCCACGGGCCGCGGATGAAATACAGGCCGTCCTTCACCTTTTCGATCCGCATCGGCTGAACGGGCGCGGCGGGCTGCTGTCCGACGGCGCGCACGGCCAACAACGCTCCCGCGATCAGCAACACGCCGGCAACCGCAAGACGTCTCATCGGTCCACCTCGCGGCGAATGATACAGCGGCAGGCCTGAAGGCCTGCACTACGCCGGTCACGCGCCTGCACTACACCCCTCACTCGTAGTGCAGACCTTCAGGTCTGCCGTGAACGAACGTCTGGAGCGCCGCCTCGTATTCCTCCGGCGTATCGATGTCGGCGAAAGCGCCGGGATCCTCGATCGGAATATCGCCTGTCGCGCTGGCATGAGCGCGGATGACCGGCTTCGCCCCCGCCACCGGGTCCGCGCGGCGAAGCGCGTCGAACACGGGACGGCTGACGAGCAGCGGGTGGCCGTGCTCGCTGCCGCGCGTCGGCCGCACGATCGGAACGCCGGTGCGCCGATAGGTCTCGACGACCTTGCGGACCGTCTCGGCGGAGACGAAGGGGACATCGACCAGCGTCACGAGGACGCCCTCGACGCCTGGTCGATCGGCGACCGCAAGACCGGCGAGCAGCGAGGACAGCTGTCCGCGTTCGTAGTCCGCGTTCTCGACGAACCGCGCGGCGAGGCCCGACGCCGCGAAACCGCGCGCCACGGCTTCGCCGTCATGTCCAACCACGACGACCACGTCGTCCGCGCCCCCCTCGAGGAGCGTTGCAACGACGCGCGAGAGCAGCGTGTGGCCGTCGCCGGCGGGCAGGCTGGCCTTCGTCCGGCCCATGCGCGACGACCTGCCGGCCGCGAGCACGATCGCGGGAATCATTACAGTAGAATGTCGCAGATGAGCGACGTCGATATCCACATCCGCTGTCAGCGCTGCGGCGCCGAAATGGAGTTGCGCGATCCCGCGCCCGGCATGCCCTGGACGCCGGATCAATTCTGGGTCTGCCCTCGCTGCGGGCGCCACTTCTGGACGACGTATCCGCCGCCAAACCGCGAAAAGCCCAAGCCCGCCGGATCGGAGCCTGCCGCATCCTGACGTTTATGACTCGTTTCGAAAGCGTCCCTGTCTCACGCCGTTGCAACGGCGACTCTGACGATCCCGACGACTTCGACGACGAAGACGACGAAAGCTGGGACGACGAAGGCGACGACGAGAACGGGGACGACGACGACGACGACGAGGACGACGACGAAGAGCCCGAAACCTGGCAGGTGTCCGACCGCCGCTGTTGCCCTAAAGGACAGTCCCCACTTGACTTCGGGCATTGAACTGCCTAGACTGACCCCGATTTTCCAGCTCAGCTAGAAGCTGGGCACGGCTGGCGCGGCGTCGTCGGAACGGAGGCTTCGGTATGCCAACGGGGACAATCGCTCGGCTCCTGATCGACAAGGGCTTCGGATTCATCCGGGACGAGAGCGGGATCGAGCACTTCTTCCACCGCAGTTCCGTCCGAGGCGCTGTGTTCGAGCTGCTCCGGGAAGGGCAGCGCGTGGAGTTCACGCCCGAAGATTCACAGAAAGGCCCGCGTGCCGGTGACGTCCGGCTCATCGAGGGCTAATCGACGATTACCCGTCCTCCCGTCAGCCGCTCGATTTCTGCCACGACCGCAGCGGTTTCGCTGAGATTCTGAAACACGCTTTCGGCTCCCGCGGCGCAAAGCGCCGCGGGATCGAATCCACCTGTCGCGACGGCAATACACCCCGCGCCCGCTGAGGCCGCGCACGCGACGTCGAGCGGCGTGTCGCCAATCACGACGGCCTGCGCCGGGTGGACCCGCGGTCCGCCGGACCTGACCACGGCGTCGAGCGCGACATCGACCAGATGATTGCGATCGACCGCGGTGTCGCCAAAGCCGCCGCCGCAGAAATACCGCCAGAGATCGAAGTACTCGAGCTTGGCTCTCGCGCCGCCCTCGAAATTGCCGGTGAGGAGCGCAAGGTAAACGTCGTCGCGGCCGGACAAGTGGTCGAGCAGTTCACGGACGCCGGGCATGATGCCTTTTCGGGGCCCCGGTTTCTGGAGTTCTTCCGGGAGGTGGCGGAGGTACGCGTCGCGAAAGCGCGTGACGTCGGCCGGCGTGACCTCGACGCCCTGCGACGCGGCGACCTGCCCGACGATCCAGGCGTCGGTTCTGCCGGCAAATGGGACATCGCCGGCGGCCTCGCGAAAGGCCTGGCCCCAGACGTCGCCGAACGCCCGCTGCATCGATCGCAGGCCGGCCCCGCCGGTAAGCACAAGTGTGCCGTCGATGTCGAAAAGAAGGACGGTAGACAGCCTGTCTATTCTAGCCTTCGCTGCGGACGTTGCCGGCGCGCGGACCTTTCGCCGAGGGCTCCTCTTCGAAGCTGACGCGCTGGCCTTCGTTCAACTGGTCGAAGCTGCCCTGAACCGAACTGCGGTGAAAGAACCACTCCTGGCCGCCGTCGTCGCGAATGAACCCAAAACCCCTGTCCCGAACGAGTCGCTTGATCGTGCCGCTCGGCATCCGAGTCTCCTTGGGCGCGAGTGCCCAAGAGCGACATATCAAGTTCCGTTCCACCTCAACCTGTCAGATCACCTCGGATTTGTGATCGAGCCGGCAAGCTCGGCCGCGAATTCCTGAAAGAGTCGATACGCCCGTGTACACCGTCATTTCGAGACGTTGATGGTGATCGTCGTGCACAGGCCGCTGATGGCCTTGTGAAGGTCGTCGCCAACCGCGAGCGAAATCCGGTGACGGCCGGGTGTCAGCTGCAGGTCGAATTCCGAGGCGCCGGTGCCAAAGTGCACCCATTGCGGCGTGCCCTTGACGATCTCCGTCCCCGGCTTCAGGCATGCCTGATCGACGCCGACATGGTAGTGGCCGACGCCCGGGCGCGCGGTCTTCACGTCGCCCTGCGGCACGGCCTGAATCTGATAGTTCTCGATGCCGAACTTCATGTGCACCGGGCTCGTGACCGTGGCGCCGTTCTTCGGCTCGACGAAGAACACGCGCGGCTTCTTCCCTTTCGGCGCTCCGGTCTGCGCGCTCGAGGCCGGGACGACGGCGATCGCGAGCGCCGCGGCGGCGGCCAGCAGGTGACGCATTCTCATGGATGTCCTCCGGGGCGACATTGTAACGGCAGACCTGAAGGTCTGCACTACGACTGTCCTGGCGTCGACTGTCTGGCGTCACGGCGTGACGGTCGTAGCGCAGGCCTTCAGGCCTGCTCTTCAGAACCAGCGGCGACTTTCGCTCAAACGCCCCGTGGCGGCATCGAGCATCAGCACTCGCTCGGCGGCGGAGGCCGCAAACGTCTTGTCGGCGGTCAACACCAGCGACGCGGTGCGGCGCGCGGCCAGCGTGGAGCGGAGGTGTCTCCCCACGCCGGTCCATTCGGTCCGCGGGATCGCGGCGTTCACGTGCTCGAAGATCACCACGGCGGGGCCGAGCGCCAGCGCGCGCCCGAGGCGGAGCTGCGCGCGCGCGGCGGCGCCGAGCTCCGCGACCGGCCGCTCCCAGGAACGTTCGGGCAGTCCGACTTCACGCGCGAGCGCTTCGGCGCGCTGACGCACGTCCTCCGGCGGCGGCTCAATCTCCAGCGTGAACGGCATCGACAGGTTCTGCACGACCGACAGCGGCTCGAGCAGCACGGCGCGCTCGCTCACGATCCCGAAGCGATCGACGACGGCGAGCCAGTCTGCGCTGTCGGTGATTTCGCTGGTCGGGCGGCCGAACAGCCGCACGTCGCCCCGATCCGGGAGCACCGCGCCCGTGACGAGGTTTACGAGCGTCTCGGCCATGGGCGCATCGACGCCGACGATCGCCGTATTCTCGGCTTCGGCAATCGCCAACGCGGCGATTCGCAGCGGCCGCAGGCCATGGTAGTCCTTCGACACCGCCGACAGCTCGACGACCGGACGGGTAGCCGTCACGCGCCGAGCAGCCGGTTGACCTCGTCGACGATGCGGGAAGACTCGGCGAGGGCGGCGATTTCGATCTTCATGGCGGCCGCGTTCGCGAAAATCGCGGCGTAGGCGATCAGGGCATGGACGATCGGCGGCAGCACATGGGTGTCGACGCTCGCGCCCATGATTGCCGCGACCATCGTGGCGCCCATGGCCGCGGTGCCGTATGAAAAGACCGGCTTGCGCGCGACGGCGAACCGGCGGTACTGATCGCCGTTCAGCCCGCCTTCGGCCATCGCGTCCTTCACGGCTTTGCCTTTGCCGATCAGATAAAACATCATCATCGAGTGGGCGAGCAGCGTGATGAGCGTCGAGAAGATGCCGAACGAGATGTGCAGCGAGACGTTCGTGCCGATCAGGCCGAGGACGACCGCCGCGGCCTGGCCCGCGATGCCGATCGCCACGCCGGTGAGAAGCGCTTGAGCCAACACGCGATGATAAACCAACTGCCATCGCCCTTCGTGGTCGAGTGGCTGCCGCGCATCGCGCGCCTGGTGCCTCCGCCGGCGCGCGCGCTCGATCTCGCCAGCGGACGAGGCCGCCACACGCGCCTGCTCGCGCGCGCCGGCTTCCACGCGTTCGGCGTCGATCTCGACCGGAGCGCGCTGGTGGAGACGCTCGCAACCGCGCGGGCGGACGCTCTTCGCGTCAGCGTCTGGTGCGCGGATCTGACCACCGCGCCGATTCCCCGCGAAGCGTTCGAGGTTGTGCTCGTGACGCGCTATCTGGACCGCGGGCGGTTTCCGGACATCTGCGCCAGCGTCCGCGGCGGCGGCGTCGTGCTGTACGAGACGTTCACCATCGGTCAGCGGGCGCACCGCGGTGGACCGCGGTCGCCTTCGCACCTGCTCGAGCTCGACGAGCTTCGGCGGCGGTTCGACGGGTTCGAGGTGTTGTTCTACGAAGAAGTACGGGAGCCTGAAGCGCTGGCGAGAATCGTCGCGAGAAAACCGGTGTAGGTCCGGCTCTAGCCGGACCTCCCAGCCCTCGACTTCAGCCGCTCGAAATCCTCGCGCGGCAGAGACACGGCACCCGGATGCTCGGGGCCGTGCGCGTCGCCGTGAAAATCCGAGCCGCCGGACAGGCCAAGTCCGTACGCGCGAGCCATCTCCACATACCGTCGCGTATCGTCCGGCGTGTGATCGGAATGGTATGCCTCGAGCGCGTCGACCCCCTCGGCCACGAACTGCGGGATCCAGTCGTCGTGCCTCAGGAGCGCGGGATGGGCCAGCGACGCGAGACCTCCGGCTTCATGGATCCGCGCGATGACCTCGACGGGCGTGGGGTTGGCGCGTGGGACGTAGGCCGGCCGGCCGCGCTCCAGCCATTTGTCGAACGCCTCGTCCGAGGTGGTCACGTCGCCGTGCGCCACGAGCGCGCGTGCAATCCACGGGCGGCCCGCGCTCTTCGTCTCGTCTTCGACCGCCGGCCTGACGATCTGGTCGGCGTCGAGCGCAATCCCGTGGCTCCGCAGCCGATCCACCATCGCGCGCACGCGCTGGATCCGTTCGCGCCGCTGCTCGGCGAGGAAGGCCCGCAGCCCCGCGGACTCGGTGTCGACGAAGTAGCCGAGGATGTGGACGTCGCCGTCGTCTCGAACGGCGGTGACCTCGATGCCGGAGACGAACTCGATGCTGGAGGCCGCGCAGGCCGCCGCCACGGCGGCGCAGCCGGCCACCGTATCGTGGTCGGTCACCGCCAGCACGGTGACGCCGGCGTTTCCGGCGCGGGCCACGAGATCGGCAGGCGCCAGCCGCCCGTCCGATGCCGTCGTATGGGTATGGAGGTCGATCACCGCGCGGCTTTGGCGGCGGAGGTCCTTCGTGAGCCCCGCTCGCGGAGCGCCCGGTACTCGCGGGTCAACAGGTCGAGGTGCGCGCGCTCCTCTTCGGCGAACTCCAGGAAGATCTGCTTTCCTTCGGAGTCCTCGAACCGCTCGCCGTAGCGCTTGAAGAACTCGTGCGAGCCGCGCTCGCACTCGATCCCGATCTGCAGCGCCTGGGCATCGTCGACGCCCTGCGAGAGGCGCTTTGCGCCCGCGTCGAAGAGGCCGCTGGCGGCGCCTTTGAAGAAGAGGAACGTCGGGCGCGACTCCAGATCCGAGTCCTTCGAAACGAGCTGACGGTAGCGCTTTTCGAGGATCCCCAGATGGTGGCGCTCTTCGCCGGCCAGCTTCTGGAACACGCTGCGCCCGCGCGGATCGGCGGTGATGGACGCCGCGCGCGTGTAGAATTCGAGGCCGCTGCGCTCGGTGGCGATCGCCATCCGGAGCGCATCTCTCGCGAACACCAGCTCCGTCGTCGTGCCGTCGATGGGGGGCGTCTTCTTTCCGGTGCGGCAGTCCTCGCACGTGCCGTAGATCTGGACCACCGCCTGCCCGACCGCGAACCCGCGCGCGGCCGCGACCTCTTCCATCAGGGACTCGACGTCGGAGCTCAGAAACTCCGACGACTGATGACACCTGGTGCAAATCAGATGGAAGTGCCGCGGATGGCGGTACGACGGCTCGTAGCGGGAGCGCCCTTCGCCGAAGTCGACCTTCCGCGCGATGTCGGCGTCGACCATCCACTGGAGCGTGCGATACACCGTCGCGCGGCCGATGCCGGGCTCCACAGCGCGGACGAGATCGAAGAGGTCGTCCGCGCTGAGGTGGCCTTCCTGACGCAGAAAGATATTCAGGATGCGGTCGCGCTTGCTGGAGCGCTTTCCGCCCGCCGGCCGGAGGTTCGTGAGGTCCGGAAGAGGACGATCCAACCCGATCCCGGACTTAGTGCGAGTGCTGCTCGTCGACGGAGAAGGAGGAGCCGCAGCCGCAGGTCGAGGTCGCGTTCGGGTTCTTGATCGTGAAGCCGCCGCCGGTGATGGTGTCGACGAAATCGACTTCCGCACCGGTGAGGTACCGGATGCTGATCGGGTCGACGAACAGCTTGATGCCGTTCGACTCGAACACCTGATCGCCGGCGCCCTGGCCGTTTTCCTCGATCATCAGGCCGTACTGAAACCCGGAGCAGCCGCCGCCCTGGACGAACACACGCAGGCCGCTTCCGACCTTGTTTTCCTCGGCCAGCAGCTCGTTGATCTTCGACGCAGCCGTTTCAGAGACGTTAATCATGAAACTATTATAGCAGTCCAGTGCCGTATCTCGCTCTCGCGGCGCCGTCCAGAGCGGCCGTCACTCACACCGCCAACTCACGGTGGGACAACCTCTTAGAGGGACATCCCGACCTTCGTCCCGCGGTCGACCTTCAGCGCGCCCTGATCGCGGCCGTCCTCGATACCTCGGCCGCTCTCGAAGGCGGACCGATGCCGAAACTCTCCCTGCCGCCGAAGTATCTCGCGCTCAAGCTGACGCGCGGGACGCCCGTCCTCGCCGGCGAACCGATTCCGCTGCCGGCGCCGCTCCTGAAGAGCGTCGTCTTTCGCATCGCGGGCGAGCTCGCCAACGGCGGAGCCGGTGAATCGGCCACGCACATCGCCGACGCGATTCGCGAAGGACGGCTCGACAGCACGTCGCTCCTCACGACGTCGCTCGGGCGCGACCAGCCGGCGCTGCAGAGCGGCGCCGTCCATCTCGGCCTCGCGCCCGATCTGTTGTGGCTCATCGCGGAGCTCGCCGTCAGTCCCGTCGCTCACCTGCTCCAGCGCACGCTGCTCGGGAATCCATCCGCCGAACTGCAGCACGCGCTGGCGTCATGGAACCGCGGCTACTGTCCGGCCTGCGGCTCGTGGCCGGCGATCGCGGAGGTCGTCAACCAGCACCGGATGCTGAGGTGTTCGTTCTGCGCCGCGGCGTGGGAGCTCACGACGTACTCGTGCATTCACTGCGGCGAAGCGGGCGAAGCGTTCGTCACCGCGGCTCCCGACGTCGAGCGCAAGGACCGGCGTCTCGAGCTGTGCGGCTCGTGCGGTTCATACCTGAAGACCGTCGACGTCGGCGAGCTCTCGCCGTTTCCGCTGATCGCCGTCTCCGACATGGAGACGATGGATCTCGATATCGCGGCGGTGGAGCATCACTACGGCCGGCCGCCGCTCAGGAGCTTCGCTGTGGGGCAGAGTTCAAAGGGCAAAGGGCA
>Ga0187777_10002161_pt1 | contig 12638 bp, 10 predicted proteins | sample 1015_Q2_SP5_10_M_FD_132416 | JGI IMG/M metagenome (GOLD analysis project Ga0187777, IMG submission 132416) | Tropical peat soil microbial communities from peatlands in Department of Meta, Colombia - 1015_Q2_SP5_10_MG | ecosystem: Environmental > Terrestrial > Soil > Wetlands > Peat | place...
AGTTCCGGAGCGATCTGCTGCAGTTCTGCGATCGGAGAATTGACGAAGCTTGCCGTAACTATTGAGGCTGCCTCGCCGCCCGGAGCCAAATTCGGCGCGGGAGTTGCCGTCGCGCTGGGAGCTTTGCTTTTAGTGGCATCAACTGAGGTTGTACCCTCTGCGGTCGCGGATGCACCTGTCGGTTTGCTGGGAGGCGAGACTTGAGATTTCTGGGGCTGACCCGGTAGCGCAGGTCCCTCAAAGCGAACATCTTCGATCGACGCGTTAATTTCAACCTGGTGGAGAATGGTAATGAGTGACGAATTTTCCATCCGTTGGACAACCATGAATGGTAGCTTGAGTCCGCCTACGTCGCGGTAGTCCGAATACAGGCGGTCGGTTGTAAAAGCCGGACCTTGGCTGGCTAAGACTGGCGCGAACGTTTCCCACCGCAACAGCAAATAGGTTTCTGCGTCAAAGTAATACGTGTTGGTCGAGAGCGATTTGGGGTCGTCAGCACGGATTACCCACGCGATCCGATCTGCAACTTTCTTTTTGCCTTTTAGGAGTAGTCGCACATTCGATCCACGAGCTGCAAGCGGCACGGGATCATATCCTGTTTTGCAGTCGTATTCGTTTCCGGGTTTCGGGTTGAATTCGTGGCGGACACCGTCGGGGCCGATGTACCAAGCCAGGGTGCCATTGCAGCCATGCGTCGTGAGCACTCTCCTATTCGATGTGTACAGCGAGTAGGAACGAAGGTTCGGAGCTTTAAAGTAGAACTCGAAAGTTCCTTTTTCGTTTTTTCCACTGGGCGGGGCGAAAGGACGTCCAAAGCCGGTCAGGTTGCCGGAAATTTCGCCCTTTTCAGCAAAGGTCTTGATGGATGCGATTTTGTCGGAGCCGCCAATCGCCTGAATGTAGTTGGCAACAACCTGATCAGCACTAATCGGGTTTTCTTCGGCGAACAGTGGTCGCTTTCCGGTGACCAACAAGGCGGCAAGCAAAGTTGCAAACAGGAGGTATGTTCGGAAGATCACCTCGTCCTCCCGTCAACCTTGTCGGCGAAATAGGGGAGGCGCACCGGCGCTGACACAGAGTTTCTGCACACGTATTGTCCACAAAAATGCCACTACGGCTTCTTCTGCGAAAGTTGTTTCTCGGTTTCTTCGATAATTTTGCGAAACTGTGCGACGGCTGGAACTGCGGGGTCGCTGAGCGCATCTTTGGCGGTATAGCGCCAAACGGGAGGTGCGTCCAACGGGTATTCAACTTGCCCGCGAAAGACGATGAACATGTCCTCCGATGAACCGATTTCGGTTTGAGGATGAGGGCTGGTCGGGGGCATCGCGGTGGGATCCGTGACAGGAGTATTCCGTCCCTGTTGAGCACCAATCCGAATGCCGGAGTCGGTTGGTTGGAGGATCACCGGGCGGTCGTTCGGAACGCCGCCAATTGTGGGATTCACGTTTTTTCCGTTGCCGCGCCGAACCGAAATGACCAAGTCGGCAGTCTGCGCGTCCGTGACCAGCGTAAATCGTCCCCAAGTCAGAAGCGCCGCTTCTACATCTGAGCGAGCGATTCGATTTGCGTTGGGATTCGCGGGAGAAATCCCGGTGTCGGGATCGATGACGACCAGAACCGTTCGTGCTTGCAAAACATAGGCCGGCAGAATCTTTTTCTTGTCCTTGGCGTGGGCGGATGGGATCGACAACGCAAGCAGCAGAATCAGCGGAGACCAGTGACGGGCCATATCTTCTCCAAGTAGCTGGTCAACTTCACGCCAAATCATAGACCGGAACGCACAGAAGGTCGAGATGAAGCCTTAGCTGTCCCAAGGCCAGTCAGCCGGCTTTCTGAAACAACAGGCCGAACTGGGCACATTCCTAGACTCCGCTGACCGGCAAGTGCCAGGAAATGCGGATGCTCCCGCTGTGCGGCGGGCGCAGGCGAGGAAATAATTGCAAGTTATTGCACAGCAACGCCGAGGTTAGGCGACACACCATCGTTTGCTTATTGACAAGGCACTCTTTTCGGGGCAAACTCCGCTCAGCGCGCGCCTAAGGGTGCCAGTGTAGCTTCAACTGGGACTCCTGATCGCGGTTGGAGACCAGGGCTTTCGCCAGCCCCGGTAACGATTGATGCCCCGAAGCCCGGCTTCACGACGCCATTTCTCGGAAGATATCGAAGTGAACGACGCAGAAGAAGCGTTAGGGGACAACCGCCGCGAAGCTTTACCTCTCTCCCATTACCTGACCGCTCTGGCCCCATACGGTGACGGATCCGTTTCAGCTGGGGTGGCATTGGATCTGGTTTTGAACGACATAATAAGGCGGGCCTGTTTGGCCACTAACGCGTCAGCAGGCGCGATTGCGCTTGCTGATCATGATGAGATGGTCTGTCGGGCGACTACCGGAGAAAATGCTCCCGATCTGGGCATGCGGCTCGATACCAGTCATGGCCTTTCGGGCGCCTGCGTCACGACGAAGCTGTGGCAGCGCTGTAATGACACAGAAAACGATTCGCGCGTGAACGCAGCCGTGTGCCGCCATCTCGGGGTTCGTTCCATCCTCGTGGTCCCGGTTCTCAATGCGAACGAGTTGGTTGGGATCATTGAGATGTTTTCAGTTCAGCCTGACGCCTTCAGTGATCGCGAGACCGAAGCTTTACAGACGTTCTCTCAAGAGGTGGTCGAAAACTTGCGGCGCGCGGCAGAAGCGCAAGCTTTGCCATCCCTATTGCAAGCAAAGGACACAGAGTCTGTGGCGAGCTTGCCCGAGTTAGTCACTATGACACCAGTTGCGAACCAACCCGATCTCTCCAGCACATCCACCCAGAGCCCGGAAGCCCAAGCACCGAGGGACTTCTCCACAACAATATTGCTCGTCTGCGTCGTGGTATTGGCTTTGATTGTGGGCTGGGTGATGGGCCGTTCCGCATGGAGGCATGGCCCCCGTCAAACCGCACCAGCAACGAAACAATTAGCCGCACCGGCGGAACAAGGCGCTGGTGAACCCACCGGCGCGTCTGAACAAGCTGCCGGTCAAAGCCCATCCGTCTCAACTGCTCAACCGAAGCTCACTGGAACAGGAACGGCGGACGGTGGATTGGTGGTGACTCGCGACGGTAAGGTGATTTTCCGAACACCCCCACAAACAGTGAACCACCCGGTTGGTCACATAACAAAAACGAATGGTGCGAACAAGAACTCGGCGCGCATCGCGCCAGACGCTGCGGAACACTACCTGATCAGCAGGGTTGAACCGGAATATCCTGAGCAGGCAAGAAAGGATCAGGTGCAGGGTTCAGTGGTTCTCGAGACGTTGGTAGGAACGGATGGTTCGGTTCAAAAAATTACGCCCGTGAGCGGTAATCCAGAGCTTCTGCAAGCGGCGACGCAAGCGGTCCAACAATGGCGCTTCCGTCCTTTCCTGAACAATGGGCAGCCGCAAGAATTCACAACTCAGATTACGGTGGTTTTCCGTTTGCCGTAATTTCTTCCCAGGGGAAACGCAAGGACCTGTGGTTGGCGTTTGGTTTCCCGATCGCGAACCGGCACGGTTCCGAGCCTACGCGAATCTTCGATCTTCGGATAAGCGAGTACGCCTCCTGCTTGCCCAAGCATGTGCAGGGTCAACTCAACACGGCTAGTAACTCCAAGTTTCTCGAAGATACGAAACAAGTAGTTTTTAATGGTATGTTCGCTTAATCCCAGCAAGGTGGAAATCTGGCGATTGCTTTTTCCTTCTGCGACCAAGCAGGCAATTTCTTCCTCGCGTCTGCTCAAGCAACCTGTGACGTGGAGTTGTTCCGCCCGCGTCGCATGCTCAAACAGGACATCAAGAACGTATTCGATTTCCGCTGAATGAGCCCAAACTTGCCCAGCGTATACGCAGCGGATGCACTCCCACAGTGAGTCCAGGGAATCGGCCCGATGGAAGATGCCACGCGCACCCGAAGCAAGTGCTTCTACGACGACAGCTCGATCCGACGATTGCAAGAGAGCTACGATTCCCAAGGAAGGATTCAAGCGGTGAATTTCAAGCAGGAAAGTTGGGCTAAAAATAGTTTCGACAGCAATCAGGACCACATCGAATCTTGTCTGCTGGAGTAGCCGCAGCGCCTGTTGTGGCGCAGTAACCGGAATACATTCACACTGGCCCGTCGCCTGCAGCATTTGAGCGAACGAACGACAGCTCGTCATTGCGGGGTCCGCGACCAACACCCGAAGCTTGGGAATCGAATTTGGCAGTGCAGTCAAGAACGGTGCCTGAACCCAGTGTTAAGAAACCGGAGCATTGTACTGAGATGATGCAGCGCGAACAAGAGTCCTGGGTCTCCATTGCGGGTGGCAGATTCAACTCGAGCTCACCAAGTCAGCCAGGGTAGCGCTATTCGTTGGCGCGGCAAGCATGATTTCGGTAGAATTGAACGAGCGGCGTGGTTCTCCCCCTGATTTTTCTTAAGCCGAAAGACTCTGTGACTTTCATCCACTTGCTAAGACACTTGGCTGGGAAGCACAGTCAAGGCGTAGGCTGCGAGGCATCCCGGCTTTCAGGACCGGAATCTATCAGGGCAACACTTTCTAGCCTATCGACATAAAGGAATCTGCATGTTTTTGAAGTATTTTGGCTTGACGGAGCAGCCTTTCGGGGTAACGCCGGATCCACGCTATTTATACCTAAGCTCCGCCCATCGAGAAGCGTTGGCGGCCCTCTACTACGGAATCGAGGCGAACCGGGGCTTTCTGGGCTTGATTGCCCAGCCGGGAATGGGTAAGACGACTCTTTTGTTTCACTTGCTGGAAAAATTCCAAGCCTCCGCGCACACCGCTTTCATTTTTCAGACGCAATGCACTCCACGCGAGTTCATGCGCTTCCTGCTGTCCGAGGTTGGGTACGAGGGCGACACGCAGGACCTGGTGCGATTGCATGAGGAGTTCAATCGCCGACTAATCCAGGAAGCGCGTGCCGGCCGGAGAATGATTTTAGTCATCGATGAGGCACAGAACCTGGCCCCAGAGGTGCTTGAGACTGTTCGGTTACTGTCGGATTTTGAAACGCCTCGGGCCAAGTTGATGCACATTATTCTCTCCGGCCAACCACAATTAGCCGACAAATTGGCAAGTCCGGGTCTGGCGCAATTGCGGCAGCGGGTCTCGATACTCCACGGCCTCGAGCCGCTGACTTTTTCCGAGGTTAAGAGCTATATCGAGCACCGGCTGAAAATTGCCGGCTACAGTGGAGATGCTCCCTTCACCCGAGAGGCTTACGAGATCATCGCAAAGTTCACGCAAGGCATACCGCGGAACGTGAATAATTTTTGCTTCAACGCGTTTGCGTTAGCATGCGCCTTGCAGAAGAAAATCATTGACGCCGAGATCGCAAAGGAAGTGATTGCAGATCTGGACATCTCGCGGTTCACATCAGAAGCACAATCTATAAGTCCGTGCTTTGAGCCATTGTCGGAGAGCGCGTCCGAGCTTGCATCCGCACTGGAGAATGCGACGGAAGGAGAAACGCTGTCGCCGGCCGAGGCTGCGGCCTACATGCAGGAGGTTGTGTTAAAGCTCAAAACGGGCCGCTCGTCACGCCCGAACACAGGTGGCGTGGAAGCAATCGCAAAAGATCGCGCCTAGTGTTTAATCGTTCTTGCGCTGATTACAACAGCAATTGGTTGGCGGTTTTTTGGCTCTGGGGAGTGGAATGGGCCATAGGGTCAGTTTTTGTCCCTTCCGGCACATGCCCCATGCTGTAAGCGTAGAGGACCACTTCCACACGCTTAGAGACGCCTAGCTTGTCAAAGATGCGGAACAGGTAGTTCTTAACCGTATGCTCAGTCAATCCGAGCCGCTGCGCGATCTCACGATTCGAGAGACCCTCGGCAACGCATCGTACGACTTCCTGCTCACGACGGGAGAGTAGCTGAGTACCTTTCGCATCAGTCACCCGTAGCGGCAGAGCCTCGCCGAGCGCGTCGAGGAGGTAGCGAAGCTCCTTACTGTTAGCCCAGATCTGGCCCTGATGCACGCAGTAAATACATTTTGCCAATAACTTCAACGAGCCATTACGCGAGAAAATGCCACGCGCGCCGGCTCGGAACGCCTCGACGACCTGACTGCGTTCGCCGGAGTCCAGTAGCATGACGACGCGAGTTTCAGGACTGGCGCCACGCACTTCGCGCACTAGTTGAAAGCCTTTGCCCTTGTTGCCGTTGACTTCGACACTAAGGATCAGGACAGATGGTTTTTCTCGCGAGATAGCACTAAGGATGCTCTCCGCATCGGGTGCGGCTTCCATGACATGAAAACGACTATCTCGTTGTAAGGCCGAGGCAAGCAATTGACTGCTCATGATGTTGCTGTCGGCAGCCAAGACGCGGATCACTTCAGAAATTTCCGGCAAGCTAATCACGTGCGCCACGAGCGTTCCCCCACATGTTTGAAAATACGTAAGTTATTGAAAACTTCGGACGAAAAGACGGGGATCAATCCAACGGGAGGAGAAAGTCCCACCTCCAGTCGCTACGCTGGCGACTAGTGATCGGGACTTTATTCTCACAAGTTCGGCTTGTAAATGGCACTTTGGTGCTACAGATGACGCTAAAGCTCGCAAAAGACGTCAGTTAGAGGAGCGTGACTTAGAGGTCTGCAAACCAAATCCTTCTTGCGCCATGCGGACGATTTCACGCCCAATGGCCAGCGATGCAGTTGCGGCGGGTGATGGAACATTCCAGACGTGCAGGATTCTTCCGGTACAGACAAATTGGAAATCATCAACCAGGGATCCATCGGGGCGAAGCGCCTGAGCCCGCACACCTGAGCCATTGGAGATCAGATCCGAGCTGGAAACGTCTGGAACCAGCTTCTGGAGAGCTTTCACAAATGCAGATTTGCGAATTGAGCGGTAGAATTCGGCGCTGCCATCCTTCCAATGTTTTGCAGCCATTCTCCAGAATCCTGCATAGGAGAGGGTTTCAGAAACGTCGCGCAAATTGAAGTCGGTCTTTCGATAACCTTCCCGCTTGAATGCCAATACTGCATTAGGTCCCGCATCCACCTCACCGCTAATGCGGCGGGTGAAATGCACACCAAGAAATGGAAATCGCAAGTCAGGAACCGGATAAATCAAGTTCCTTACGAGATGTTTTCGTTCGGGTATCAAGTCGTAGTATTCACCACGAAAGGGGACGATCTTTACTTGAGGTTTCACACCCGACATTTCAGCAATGCGATCACTGTGCAGGCCTGCACAGTTGATCGCGAAGCGGGTAAGGAACGATCCCTGGTTGGTCTCTATAACCGTCTCGCCGGAACGTAAAATGACATGCTTCACCTCGGTCGAGGTTTTCACCAGACCGCCATGTGAGATCACAAGGTCCGCATACTTTTGACACACCTTCTCGTAGTTTGTGATCCCGGTACCCGGGACGTGCAACCAGGCGACACCGCCGCAATTGGGTTCGATCGCACCCACCTGTGCGCGATCCAGCATTTTCAATCCGGCAATCCCATTCGCTTGGCCTCTTTCGAGGAGTGTATGTAAGCGGGGGAGCTCATCCTCGTTGGTGGCCACAATCACCTTGCCGCAAATCTCAAAAGGAATTCCGTGTTCATGGCAAAAGGAACACATGGCAGCGGCGCCTTCAACGCAGAGCCTAGCTTTCAGGGAACCGGGTTTGTAGTAAATTCCGGAATGAATTACTCCGCTGTTGTGTCCGGTTTGATGTTGGCCGACGGCCTGCTCTTTCTCTAAGACCAGCAAGCGGAGGCCAGGAAAAGCACGCGAAAAGTGCATGGCTGTAGCAAGGCCAACGATTCCTCCCCCGATGATTACGAGATCCAGCGGTTGATCCGGCATGTGAAAATAGTGCTAAATTCCAGGCGAGATGTCGAGAACCAAACCAGATGCCAAGCTTGATTGCTTTCGCGCTGGAAGCTGGAGGATAATCAACTGCAGTGTCGTCGGTGGCGAATCTCGACAGATTGTACTAGCCCGTGAACCTCCCCAACTCCATTACGCTCACGCGCATTGCCAGCATCCCGGTGCTGATTTGGATCCTCTCGAGCAGCCGCTTTGACAGCACCCATGGAGAAAAAGAGCTGCTGGCTTCCGCATTGTTTATCGCGGCCTCGATTACCGACGGGATTGATGGTTATCTGGCGCGCAAACGCGGTCAGATCACGACCATGGGCATGCTGCTCGATCCGCTTGCCGATAAACTCCTGATCGCCGCCGCATTCGTAACCCTGGTGCAGTTCAATCCAAGTTTGGTTCCGGCATGGATTGCGGTGATCATTATTGGGCGCGAATTTCTGGTTAGCGGACTACGCTCCATTGCCGCGTCGGAAGGGTTCACGATCGAAGCCAGCGATCTCGGAAAATTTAAAATGCTGGTGCAGATCATCTCCGTGGTCGCGGTGATCCTCGACCACCGGTGGAAGGATCTAACAATTTACGGACCCTACATATTTCCAGTGCACTGGATTGCTCGCGTCGCAATCTGGTTTATGGTAGTTCTTTCTCTCGTTTCGGCAGGTGACTATTTCATCGCGTTCTGGTCAAAGATTGACCGCCAGGTGGTACGCAGCCGCCGCCGGGCATTTGTTTTAAGTCGCCGGAGAAAACGTGATGTCGCTCCAACCTGAAGACTCGTCTGTCAGTGTGGCAAGCCAGGCGAGCTTGACCGACCAGCCCGAGTTCGACCAGCAGGAACGCAAGATTCTGCTTCGGCTTGCGCATGACGCAATCGAGTCGGCATTGGATGGGCGCGAAATTCCCCTTGATCCCCCTTCGCCGCATTTGGCGGAAGCACGCGGTGCATTCACGACGATTTATTTGCAAGGCCAGTTGCGCGGCTGTGTAGGCTACGTTTTTCCGGTCGAATCGCTTTATCGCACAGTAGCAGACACGGCGCGCGCGGCCGCCTTTGAGGACACCAGGTTCTGGCCAGTAACCCGTGAAGAAGCGCCACAACTGCAGATTTCGCTTAGTGTTCTGTCCGGTTTGGAGGAGATACAACCCGATCGAGTGGAAGTTGGGCGGCATGGGCTGGTGATTTCATGGCATGGGCATCGTGGGCTGCTCCTGCCGCAGGTTCCTGTCGAATATCACTGGACACCCATAACTTTCCTGGAACAGACTTGCCGGAAAGCTGGACTCCCAACGGACGCTTGGAAGACAGGGGCTCGAGTGGAGGCCTTCACGGCAGAGGTGTTCGGAGACAGTGATCTGAAATAAGGATCACGGCTGCGTGGGAATCGCAGCAGAGCAAGAAAAAGCCGGAAGGCAAAGCTTCCGGCTTGTCAAAATGACTTCCCTCAGTTACTGAGGATCGAGTTCCACTACGTCGCCGATGTGGACGTCCTCTAGCGCGAATACGATCATTCCGGTTGAGGTTGTTGGTGTCGAGCTGAGAACGAGAATCTCTCCTATGGCTCGCCGCGGTAGATCGGCCACGTGAATTACCGGACCCTTGCTGCGATCGAGCATGCTCGATTCAAAAGACGGCGGTTTGGTCTGGGTGTCATCCGCCGCGGAGGCCTTGAACGAAAGTGAGTCGACCGGGTTATGCAGATCGGCTTCATAGGAACGTACCGCGCGCATATAATCGCCGGGTTTCACGCCTTGGTTTGAACCTAAGTTCAGGTAGACCTTCATTCCGGTTCCCAGTTCTGTGTCGAAATCCTTTGCCATAACGATGCGGCCGCTGGACTTCCCTGTCGAAGGCAGAAAACGGTCGAAATGCAGTGGTCCGTGCATCGGAATGCTCGCCTTCTCAACAAAGGGCGTTACGATATCGCCAGGCATCATGGGACCGCAGCTCACTTCAATATGTGCGATGGCTGTCCGGTGCCGCGTGTCCACAATGCGTATGGTTCCCAACTCTGCATAGGGCTGGCCCATCGCCTTCAGTTGCGCAAACTGGCCTTGATAGATTTCAAAGCGATTCGGATCGCGCAGCTCACGCACGACGGAGTACTGCCTACCGAGCTCGTATCCTTTACCGGACAAATAAATCAGTTCGTCGAGTCCGTACTTGGTGGTGTTCGGCGTATCCAGTCCTCCGGCAATAAAGTTGGCATCCGGCACCAGATTCTTACTGACGAACCCGGCGCAGTAAAGATCGGAAGAGGTCGGCGTGGGAACACGTTCGATCGGAAAATTGACGTTCGTGGACACGGTGCCTGAAGGAGCGGTTTGGTCGGCGGTGGCAGCAGGTTGCTGCGCAGCCGCAGCAAGTGTCAGGCTCAAAAAGAGCAACAGCACTGTTTTGTTCATGTTACCTCCGAAGCCGGGGCGGTCTGACCCACCTCGCCTCCGTTAAGTTGCAGAAAAATAGAAGTTTCCCAGCCCGGACAGTAACAAGGGCAGTAAGACGGGTCAAGGTTACGGCGGTGCCATGCAAGCTACGTTAAAAAGTTTTGACCACGCCAAGCATAATCGGTTGTTGCATCTGAACTTACGCACCTGTAATATCGCGCCACTCATAATTTAATGAGCAATGCCGGTAATTTTGTGGCGCGACTCCGCCCGCTTCGGCTGCCCCGGGTTTGCGTGGCGGTCATCGCAAACGAGCCCAGTCAACTCTTAGAGAAGGCGGAAGCCTTGGTCCGCGACAACGAGTTCCTGGAGCTCCGGCTGGATTATCTCCCTCGGCCTGGGTTTGCGCTGTCGAAAATCAAACAATTTACCGAGTCTCATCCCCATGTGGCCGTGGTAGCCACCTGCCGCCGGGCGGGAAGCGGCGGAAAGTTCAAAGGGACAATTGCTTCGCAACTGGACATATTAGGCAAGGCGGCTGCCGCCGGCTGTCAGTTGGTGGATCTCGAGCTGCAAACCGTTGCGCGCCTGAAGCCGTCGCAGGTGCAACGTCTTCGCGACGCGGCGGCTCTCATCCTTTCCTATCACGATTTTCATGCCACCAAAAACCTGGAACGAACACTGCAAAAGATGACTTCGATCTCAGCTGATTTTTACAAGCTTGTGACCACGGCGACCAACCTGTACGACAACGTGCTGATGATGAAGTTCATTGAGCAAAATAGTGACAAATACTCTTTAATCGGCGTGTGTATGGGGGAACAAGGAATCATCAGCCGGGTGCTCGGATTGCGGGCGGGTAGCATTTTTACCTTCGCCGCAGTGAGCCACGATGAAAAGACAGCTCCGGGGCAAGTGACTGCGCAGGAATTGCGAAGTATTTATCGAATCGAGCAGGTGGATGCTGCCACTCGCGTGTACGGTGTGGCGGGAGATCCCATATCCCACTCGTTGTCGCCAGTGATCATGAACACCGCGCTGCGGCGGGAGACGGTGAATGGCGTGTATCTGGCTCTACATGCGAAAAGCTTAAAAGACTTGCTGACCTGTGTTCGCGAAATCCCGCTGCACGGGCTTTCCGTCACCATGCCGTATAAAGAAGCAATCCTTCGTTATCTCGATAACACCGACCCTTACACGGCGAAAATCGGCGCGTGTAATACGGTGGTTCGGGCCCAGGATGGAAAACTTTATGGCTTCAATACCGATACGGCCGGCATTGTGCGACCGCTGCAACAACGTCTTGAGCTGGAGAAAGCCAAGATACTGGTCCTTGGTGCAGGCGGGGCCGCGCGGGCGGCCGTCTTCGGATTGAAGGAACGGGGTGCGGAAGTTTACATCCTGAATCGCACCCCGGCACTAGCGCAGAAACTTGCACGTTCAGCGCGCGCACGAAGCCTCAAGCGCGCCGATCTGAAACGCCTTTCGTTTGACGTCATTATCAACGCCACCCCGGTGGGCATGGGAAATGGCCGCGAGTCCCCTTTAAAGGAAGATGAAATCAAAGCGCGATACGCGTTTGACATGGTTTACGATCCCGTCGAAACCCGGTTTCTGAAGCTAGCCAGAGCGGCCGGGGCCGAGGTCATTCCCGGCATTGAAATGTTTGTTCAGCAGGCGGCCCGGCAATTCGAGATCTGGACCGGAAAACCAGCGCCCATCGAGGAGATGCAGCGCGTGGCCATGCTCACGTTGCAAGAGCGAGAGCAATCGCGACCGGCATGAAGGAAAGCGCTCTCCTGATCTCTGCTTCGATCACAGTCCCGCGAGGAGAAATCCGGATGGGTAGTGGCTTAGTTTGAATTCTCGCCCAGCGGCAGTCATCCTGAGCGAAGCCGCCTTTCAGGCGGAGCGAAGGATCTCGCGCGGGGTTCCCAGATGCTCCGCGCCAGATCCCTCGCCCCGCTGGTAAAAACGCGGGGCTTCGGGATGACTCACCAAACGGGAGTTTCAAACTGAGCCACTACCTCCGGATGGCTGCTATTGCGCCACACCGGTAGGTTAAGTACGATTTTAAGTATCGGCTAGCTTGGAATCGGTGCGGCAATGACCGACCAAATCGTCTCGCACTATCGCATTCGCGAAAAGCTGGGTGCGGGCGGAATGGGCGTGGTCTATAAAGCTGAGGACATGCGCCTTGGCCGCATGGTCGCCCTGAAATTTCTCCCCGAATCCTCCAAGCGCGATCCTCGCGCGCTCGAACGGTTCAAGCGCGAAGCACGTACAGCTTCTGCGCTCGATCACCCCAATATCTGCACCATCTACGAAATCGATGAAGACCAGGGACATCCATTCATCGCGATGCAGTTGCTTCAAGGGCATACTTTGCGGGAGCAG
>Ga0187777_10002162_pt1 | contig 12637 bp, 6 predicted proteins | sample 1015_Q2_SP5_10_M_FD_132416 | JGI IMG/M metagenome (GOLD analysis project Ga0187777, IMG submission 132416) | Tropical peat soil microbial communities from peatlands in Department of Meta, Colombia - 1015_Q2_SP5_10_MG | ecosystem: Environmental > Terrestrial > Soil > Wetlands > Peat | place...
CGAGCAGGTCCGCGTGCAGCGCGGCCTGAACCTGAAGCCGTACGAGGTGCAGAAGAACTACATCAAGGCGGTGGGCAAGGGCATCCTCAAGGTGATGTCCAAGATGGGCATCTCGACCTACCAGTCCTATTGCGGCGCGCAGATCTTCGACGCGGTCGGCCTGTCGTCCTCCTTCGTGGAGAAATACTTCACCGGCACGGCGACGACCATCGAAGGCATCGGCGTCAAGGAGATCGCCGAGGAATGCGTGCGCCGCCATCGCGACGCCTATGGCGACAATCCGATCTATCGCAACATGCTCGACGTCGGCGGCGACTACGCCTTCCGGCTGCGCGGAGAGGACCATGCCTGGACGCCGGAATCGGTGTCGCGGCTCCAGCATGCCGTCCGCGGCAACCTGCCCGAAGAATATCGCGCCTTCGCGCAGACCATGAACGACCAGAGCGAGCGGCTGCTCACGATCCGCGGCCTGATGCAGTTCAAGTTCGCCGACAAGCCGATCCCGCTGTCGGAAGTCGAACCCGCGTTCGAGATCGTCAAGCGCTTCGCGACCGGCGCGATGAGCTTCGGCTCCATCAGCCGGGAGGCGCACACCAATCTCGCGATCGCCATGAACCGCATCGGCGGTCGCTCCAACACCGGCGAGGGCGGCGAAGAAGCCGACCGCTACGTCCCGCTGCCAAACGGCGACTCGATGCGCTCGCGCATCAAGCAGGTGGCGTCGGGCCGCTTCGGCGTGACCACCGAATATCTCGTCAACGCCGACGATATCCAGATCAAGATGGCGCAGGGCGCCAAGCCGGGCGAGGGCGGACAGCTTCCGGGCTACAAGGTCGACAAGAACATCGCGCGCGTGCGCCACGCCACGCCGGGCGTCGGGCTGATTTCGCCGCCGCCGCACCACGACATCTACTCGATCGAGGATCTCGCCCAGCTGATCCGCGATCTCAAGAGCGTCAATTCCGAAGCGCGCATCTCGGTCAAGCTGGTGTCCGAAGTCGGCGTCGGCACTGTCGCCGCCGGTGTCGCCAAGTGCCGCGCAGACCATGTCACGATCTCCGGTTTCGAGGGCGGAACGGGCGCGTCGCCGCTCACCTCGCTCACCCATGCCGGCAGCCCCTGGGAAATCGGACTCGCCGAGACGCAGCAGACGCTGGTGCTGAACGGACTGCGCGGCCGCATCGCCGTGCAGGTCGACGGCGGCGTCCGCACGGGACGGGACGTCGCGATCGGCGCGATGCTCGGCGCCGACGAATTCGGTTTCGCCACCGCGCCGCTGATCGCTTCCGGTTGCGTCATGATGCGCAAGTGCCATCTCAACACCTGTCCGGTCGGCGTCGCGACACAGGATCCGGTGCTGCGCAAGCGCTTCACCGGGCAACCCGAGCACGTCATCAACTATTTCTTCTTCGTCGCCGAAGAGCTGCGCGAGATCATGGCGAGGCTCGGCTTTAGGACGCTGAACGAGATGATCGGCCGCGTCGACCGGCTCGACATGGTGCACGCCATCCATCACTGGAAAGCCAAGGGCGTCGATCTCACCCGGCTGCTGACACAGCCGCAACCCAAGCCCGGCGTCGCGATCTACAATTGCGAAACGCAGAACCACAATCTGCAGACCGCGCTCGATCACGATCTCATCAAGGCGGCGGCGCCCGCCATCGAAAGCGGCCAGCCCGTGCGGCTGGAACGCAAGGTGCGCAACGTCGACCGCACCGTGGGCGCGATGCTTTCGGGCCAGGTCGCGCGCCGGCACGGCCATGCCGGACTGCCCGAGGACACCATCCTGATCCGCTTCGAAGGGACGGCGGGACAAAGCTTCGGCGCCTTCCTCGCGCGCGGCGTCAGTCTCGAACTGACCGGCGACAGCAACGACTATGTCGGCAAGGGGCTCTCGGGCGGCCGCGTCGTGGTGCGCCAGCCCAAGCCGACGCGGCGCGAGCCGACGGAGAACATCATCGTCGGGAACACCGTGCTCTACGGCGCCATCGCCGGCGAGGCCTATTTCGAGGGCGTGGCGGGCGAACGGTTCGCCGTGCGCAACTCCGGCGCCGTCGCGGTCGTCGAAGGCACCGGCGATCACGGCTGCGAATATATGACCGGCGGCGTCGTCGCCGTGCTCGGCCTGACGGGCCGCAACTTCGCGGCGGGCATGTCCGGCGGCATCGCTTATGTCTACGACGTCGACGGCCGGTTCGAATCGCGCTGCAACAAGTCCATGGTCCGGCTCGAGAAGATCGACCTCAATCCGCCGGCGGACGAGATCGGCGCGCCGCGCCAGAAGTCGCTGAGCGTCACCGACAGCGGCATGGGCGATCCGCTCGGCTTCGACGCGCAGCGCCTGCGCATCCTCATCGAGCGCCACCTGCTGCACACCGGAAGCGCGCGCGCGCGTCACCTGCTCGAGAACTGGGACACGACGTTGACCCGTTTCGTGAAAGTCATGCCCATCGACTACGTCAAGGCGCTCACAGATCTGAAGCGCGAGGCCTCCGGCGCCCGCGCCGTGGCCGCGGAATAGCCATGGCCAATCCGTCGGGGTTCCTGCAGGTCGAGCGTCTGGATCGCGGCTATGAGAAGCCCGCGGAGCGGCTTCACACCTATCGCGAATTCGTCAAGCCGCTGCCTTACACGGAAGTGGCGCGCCAGGCTTCGCGCTGCATGGATTGCGGCATCCCCTATTGCCACAATGGCTGTCCGGTCAACAATCTGATCCCCGACTGGAACAATCTCGTCTATCGCGATCAATGGCGCGGCGCGCTCGAGACGCTGCATTCGACGAACAATTTTCCGGAGTTCACCGGCCGCGTCTGCCCCGCGCCGTGCGAAGCCTCCTGCACGCTGAACATCCAGGACAATCCGGTGACGATCAAAACGATCGAATGCCAGATCGTCGACCGCGGCTGGGAAGAGGGCTGGATCCAGCCCGTTCTTCCCGCGCACAAGACCGGCAAGAACATCGCCGTCGTCGGGTCGGGCCCGGCCGGACTCGCCTGCGCGCAGCAGCTGGCGCGCGCCGGTCACGGCGTCACGGTCTTCGAGAAGAACGACCGCGTCGGCGGCCTCCTGCGCTACGGCATCCCCGACTTCAAGATGGAAAAGCACCTGATCGACCGGCGCATGCGCCAGATGGAGGCCGAGGGCGTCGCCTTCCGCACGGGGGTGGAAGTTGGCGCCGGCATGTCCGTCGCGATGCTGCTCCAGGACTACGACGCGCTCGTCATGTCGGGCGGTGCCGAGCTGCCGCGCGATCTGGAAGTCGAAAACCGCGAGCTCGACGGGATCCATTTCGCGATGGACTTCCTGACCCAGCAGAACAAGCGGGTCGCGGGCGACCCCGAAGAGCGGGCCGCGCCGAACGGAACGCTCAGCGCCAAGGGCAAGCACGTCGTCGTCATCGGCGGCGGCGACACGGGTTCGGACTGTATCGGCACGTCGAACCGGCACGGCGCGGCATCCATCGCACAGCTCGAGATCATGCCCAAGCCGCCGCTGCACGAGAACAAGGCGCTCACCTGGCCCGACTGGCCGCTGAAGCTGCGCACGTCGTCGAGCCACGAGGAAGGCTCGGAGCGCGACTGGTCCGTGCTGACCAAGCGCGCGCTCGGCGAGAACGGCAAGATCAGGGCGATCGAATGCGTGCGCGTCGAATGGGTCAAGGGCGCGGACGGCCGCCAGCAGATGCGCGAAGTTCCCGACAGTGCCTTCGAGATCAAGACCGATCTCGTCCTGCTCGCCATGGGATTCGTCGGCCCGCGCACCGGCGGGCTGGTCGAGCAGTCGGCCGTCGCGCTCGATCCGCGCGGCAACGTGAAGGCGAGCGTCGCGGACTACAAGACGAGTGTGCAGAAGATTTTTGCCTGCGGCGACATGCGCCGTGGCCAATCCCTCGTCGTCTGGGCCATCCGCGAGGGTCGCCAGTGCGCCCGTGCGGTCGACGAATTCCTCATGGGCGCCTCGGAACTGCCGCGCTAGGCGCCGCCGAACCGACCGTAAACTCGAATTTAGCATGCCTCGGGCTTGACCCCGACGGGCCTTGAACGACAATCGCGGCCCATTCGCGCGCAGCAGCCGGTTCACCCTTGGCGCGCAGGAAACAGACATGACAAAGATCGCGCGCTGGGCGTCTCTCGCCTTCGTCTTCCTGCTTCTCGCCGTACCTGCTGCCGCCAAAGACGTAGCGCCGGTACAACCCTGGCCGCAATTGTCGAGCGACCTGCCGGCCGATCGGGACATCCGCTTCGGAACGCTGCCCAACGGCATGCGCTATGCGATCCGCCGCAACACCTCGCCGAAAGGCGCGCTGTCCGTGCGGCTGCGCATGGATGTCGGCTCGCTGATGGAGCGCGACAACGAACAGGGCATCGCCCATATGCTCGAGCACATGGCGTTCCGCGGCTCGAAGAACGTCGCCGACGGCGATGTGGTGCGCAAGCTGCAAAGCCTCGGTCTGACGTTCGGCGCGGACACCAATGCCTACACCACCGCGACCCAGACCGTCTTCATGTTCGACATGCCCAAGAACGACGCCGCATCGATCGACACGAGCATTCTGCTAATGCGCGAGATCGCGGGCAATCTCAACATCGACCAGTCCGCGCTCGACACGGAGCGCAATGTGGTGCTCGCCGAAGCGCATCTGCACGACGTGCCGGGCCAGCACTTGGAAAAATCCAATCTCGCCTTCCTCTATGGCGACCGCGCCGCCTCGGGGCTCATGCCGATCGGGCTCGAAGACATCATCGCGCATGCCGACGCCAAGCTGGTGCGCAATTTCTACGACGCCTGGTACCGGCCCGAGCGCGGCACGCTGGTCATCGTCGGCGACATCGATCCGGACCAGATCGAGGCCAGGATCCGCGCCAGCTTCTCGGACTGGACCGCACGCGCCCCCGCGCGCGTCGCGCCGCACTACACGCCGCCCACCGCGCACGCTGATCCGGTGAAGCTCTTTGCCGAACCCGGCGCCCAATCCTTCGTGCTCTTCGACTGGGTGACGCCGTTCGACGCGACACCGGACGACAAGGCGAAAGAAACCCGCGAGATGAACCGCTATGTGGCGCTCGCGGTTCTCAATCAGCGCTTCAGCGCGCTCGAACATGGCGCGAGCCCGCCCTTCATTTCCGCGGTCTCGAGCCACGACCAGGCCGGTACCGTCGCCGACACCAGCGAAATCGCCGTCAACTACCGCACCGGCGAGGCGATGGGCGGGCTCGAGACGGCCGAACGCGTCTGGCGCGAGATCGTCGCCAACGGCGTGCGTCCCGATGAGCTGCAACAGGTCATTGCCCAGCTCCGGACGTTCTTCGAGAGCCGCTCCACCGCCTCGGAAACCACGACGACGCCGTTCATCGCCAACGACGTCGTCCGCTCGCTCGACGAGGACACCGTCTATACCTCGCCGGCGACCGATCTTTCGCTGTTCAACGACGTCGCCAAGGGCATGACCGTGCAGGGCGTGAACGCCGCGCTGCGCGAGGCCTTCAGCGGAACGGGCCCGCTCGTCTTCGTCAGCGGCCCGAGTCCCTTGACCGGGGGCGAGGCGGCGGTCACGTCCGCGCTCGCCGATGCCGACAAGACGCCGCTCGCGGCATCGCAGGCGACACCGACGCCCGTCTGGCCCTATGAGGCGTTCGGCGTCACCGGCAAGGTCGCGTCGCGCCGGACGGTCGACGATCTGGGCGTCACTTATGTGCGGTTCGAAAACGGCGTGACGCTCACCGTCAAGCCGACGCAATTCCGCGCCGGTCAGGTTCTCATCGATGTCGACTTCGGCAACGGCCGCCTCGACCTGCCGCGCGACCGCGTCGCTCCCGCCTGGGCGCTCGGCGGCGCCTTCGTGCAGGGCGGGCTCAAGCGCTACGGCGTCGAAGATCTCCAGCACCGCATGGCGGACAAGGTATGGGGCGCCTCGCTCAGCATCGGAGACGATTCGTTCACGCTCTCGGGCCAGTCGCGCGCCGAGGACCTGAATACCGAAATGCAGGTGCTTGCGGCCTATTTCACCGATGCGGCGTGGAAACCGGCGGCGTTCGACCAGGTGCGCATCGCCGACGCCGGCATCCAGAGCGAGACCGAAGCATCGCCGAGCTCGCTTCTGGCGCGCGAGTTCTACGGACTCGTGCATGACGGCGACACGCGCTGGCGGGCGCCGACGCTCAACGACATCAATACCGCGACCGTCGACCAGGCCAAGGCGATCGTCGAGCCCGCGATGGAGTCCGGACCGGTCGACATCACCATCGTCGGCGACGTGACGGTCGAGCAGGCGATCGCGGCCGTGGCGCCGACCTTCGGCGCGCTCGCGCACCGTTCCCCCGGCGGCCCGCCGCCGAATGCCCACGAAGTCTTTCCCGGGCCGACGCCGCAGCCGGTGCGGTTGACGGATTCGGGAGCGCCCAATCAGGCCGTCGCCGCCATCGCCTGGCCCACGAGCGGCTTTTTCCCCGACATGCAGTCGCCGCGGACGCTGCGCGTGCTGGCGGAGATCTTCAGCCAGCGGCTGCTCGACGAGTTGCGCACGAAGGAAGGCATCACCTATACGCCGGGCGCATCGACCTACACGTCGCTGGTGACGCCGGACTATGGATTCATCTATGCGCTGGCGCAGATTCCACCGGACAAGATCGACACCTTCTACGACGTCGTGGCGCATGTCGCCGACGACCTGAAGACCAAGCCCGTCGCGGCCGACGAACTCGAACGCGCGCGCGGTCCGCGCATCGAGGACATCCAACGGCAGCAACAGACGAACGAATACTGGCTCTCGCTGCTCGCCGGCTCGCAGACCGATCCCCGGCGCCTCGACGTCATCCGCACGACGCTGCCCGATCTCCAGGCCGTCACCGCGGACAAGCTGCAGGCCGCGGCCGAGACCTGGCTTCTTCCGGACAAGGCTTACAAGGTGATTGTGCTGCCCGGAGCGGCCCCTTAGAAAAATACACTAAACTATGCGTATAAATTCCTGCCGCTGCGAAATGCTGCGGCATCATGGTCTTGCGGTTTGACGCCTCAACGATGGCAAACCTTCGAAGCGGCGGTATGCGGGCCGTTGCTCTCTGTGGATACGCCGCTACAGTTGATGACGTACCGGGCCAGCAGTGCCCGGATGGTGAGGAACATGAGCGATCTCGAGACCTTTCGGACTGAAACGCGCGCCTGGCTCGAAGCCAATTGCCCTCCCTCCATGCGCGGAAACACCGCCGTCGACGACGACGACAATTCGATCTGGGGCGGACGCAAGGCGACGTTCAAAAATCCGGAACAGAAGCTCTGGCTGGACCGCATGGCGGCGAAGGGCTGGACCGCCCCGACCTGGCCGAAGGAATATGGCGGCGGCGCGCTGTCGGGCGCCGAGGCCCGCATCCTCAACAACGAACTCGGCCGCATCAAGGCGCGTCCCGCGCTGATGTCGTTCGGCCTGTGGATGCTCGGGCCGGTACTGCTCGAATACGCCACCGAAGAACAGAAGAAGGAATTTCTGCCCAGGATCGTGCGCGGCGAAATCCGCTGGTGCCAGGGCTATTCCGAACCCGGCGCCGGGTCGGACCTCGCCGGCCTGCGCACCCAGGCCGTCGACAAGGGCGATCACTGGCTCGTCAACGGCCAGAAGATCTGGACATCCTACGCCGACAAGGCGGACTGGATCTTCTGTCTCGTGCGCACCGACAATACCAAGAAGCACGAGGGAATCTCGTTCCTCCTGTTCGACATGGCGTCGCCCGGCGTCGAGCCGCGGCCGATCAAGCTCATTTCCGGGCAGTCGCCGTTCTGCGAAACCTTCTTCACCGACGTGAAGGTCCCCAAGAACCAGCTCGTTGGCAAGCTCAACGGCGGCTGGGACATCGCCAAGCGCCTGCTGCAGTACGAACGCCAGAACATCTCCTCGGGCGGATTCGGCGGCGGCGGCGGCGGCGCCTACGATATCGAGCATGCGGCGCTCGACTATGTCGGAAAGGATAGAGGCCAGATCGCCGATCGCGACCTGCGCGCGCGCATCACGACGCACAAGATGGAAGCGCGCGCTTTCGCGATGACGGTGCGCCGCGCCGAGGAGGAGTCCAAGCAGGGCAGGGGCCCGTCGGCGGCGACCTCGATCATCAAATACGCGGCCGCCAAGATCAACCAGGAGCGCACCGAGCTCCTCGTCGAGACTCTCGGCTCGCAGGGACTCGGTTGGGAAGGCGACGCCTATAAGCCGCACGAAATCGCCGCGATGCGCGGGATGCTGCGCGCCAAGGGCAACTCGATCGAAGGCGGCACGAGCGAGGTCAATCTCAACGTCGTCTCCAAGCGCGTGCTCGGCCTGAAAGACCATCAATAAACGGGAGAGACTCATGTCAGCGGTACTCGAGTCCGATCTGGAAAGCTTTCGCGCCGAAACGCGCAAATGGCTCGAAGCCAATTTTCCCAAGTCGCTGAAGGACGCCAATGCGCTCAGCTTCTTCGAAGGCTTCGGCTCCAAGGATCCGGACTTCCTGACGTGGAAGAAGGCGATGGGCGAAAAGGGCTGGGGCGTGCCCACCTGGCCCAAACCATATGGCGGCGGCGGCCTGACGCGCGCCCAGGCCCGCGTCCTGCAGCAGGAACTGAGCCGCATCGGCGCCTTCAATCCGATCGGCGGCATGGGCGTGGCGATGTTCGGTCCGACGCTTCTGGAATATGGCAGCGAGGAACAGAAGCGCCGCCACATGCCCGGCATCGTCCACGGCACCGTCCGCTGGTGCCAGGGCTATTCCGAGCCCGGCGCCGGCTCGGACCTCGCCTCGCTGCGCACCCAGGCGGTCGACAAAGGCGACCACTTCCTCGTCAACGGCCAGAAGATCTGGACCAGCGGCGCCCAATATGCCGACTGGTGCTTCTGCCTGGTGCGTACCGACAACAGCAAGAAGCATGAAGGCATCTCGTTCCTGCTCATCGACATGCGGACGCCGGGAATCGAGACGCGCCCGATCAAGCTGATCAGCGGCAATTCGCCCTTCTGCGAGACCTTCTTCACCGACGTGAAGGTGCCCAAGGAAAACCTGATGGGCCCGCTAAACGGCGGCTGGACGGTCGGCAAGCGCCTGCTCCAGTTCGAGCGCGACGGCCAGGGCGGCAATGCGCGCGGCGCCAGTTTCCGCGGCGGCGACACGCGCTCGCTCGACGAGATCGCCAAGGCCTATCTCGGCACCGACGAGAAGGGCCGCATCGCCAATCCGGAACTGCGCGCCAGGATCGCCAACAACATGATGGACGCGACGGCGATGCGCCTCACCGTCCAGCGCATCAACGACGATGCCAGGTCGAACCAGGGGCCGAGCGCCGTCACCTCGATCATGAAGAACGCCAACGTCCGCATGGTGCAGGAGCGCGCCGAACTTCTCGTCGAGATCATGGGCAGCCAGGGTCTCGGTTGGGAAGGTGGCGCCTACGGCGCGCACGAGATCGACCACACCCGCAACTGGCTTTCGGGCAAGGCGATGTCGATCTACGGCGGCTCCAACGAAATCCAGAGCAACATCATCGCCAAGCGCATCCTCGGTCTGCTCGACCATCAATGACGCCCCGATGCCCGCACGCCCCGGGCGAGGGGTGAGAACACCGAAACGAGAAAGAGACGAAGAGAATGTCAGCAGCAGAAAAGATCGATCCGGAACTGGAAGCCTTCCGCGCCGAAGCGCGTGGCTGGCTGGAAAAGAACTTCCCGCCGTCGCTCAAGGGCAAAGGCGCGATGATGATGGGCGAAGGCGGCCCGGAAACCAGCGCCGATTTCGCCAGGTGGAAAAAGGCGATGGGCGAAAAGGGTTGGGGCGTGCCTACCTGGCCCAAGAAATACGGCGCCGGCGGATTGAGCCAGGCCCAGGCCCGTGTGCTGCAGCAGGAGATAAACCGCATCGGCGCCTTCAATCCCATCGGCGGGATGGGCGTGATGATGTTCGGCCCGACGCTGCTCGAATTTGGCAGCGAGGAGCAGAAGTCCAAGCACGTCCCCGGAATCGTCAAGGGCGAGGTGTGGTGGTGCCAGGGCTATTCCGAACCCGGCGCGGGCTCCGATCTCGCCTCGCTGCGAACGCAATGCATCGACAAGGGCGACCATTTCCTCGTCAACGGCCAGAAGATCTGGACCAGCGGCGCGCAATATGCCGACATGTGCTTCTGCCTCGTGCGCACCGACAATACCAAGAAGCATGAAGGCATCTCGTTCCTGCTCATCGACATGAAGTCGCCGGGCGTCGAAGTGCGGCCGATCAAGCTGATCAGCGGCAACTCGCCGTTCTGCGAGACCTTCTTCACCGACGTGAAGGTGCCCAAGGAGAACCTGATGGGCCTGCTCAACGGCGGCTGGACCATCGGCAAGCGGCTGCTGCAGTTCGAGCGCGCGGGCATCGGCGGCAACGTCGGCGGCGGCGGACTCAACCGCGCCGGCGAAACCCGCACGCTGGATCAGGTGGCCAAAAACTATGTCGGCGCCGACGCGAACGGCCGAATCGCCGATGCCGACCTGCGCGCCCGCGTCACCAACCACATGATGGACATGCGCGCTTTCATGCTCACGATCCAGCGCGCCCAGGCCGAAGCCAAGGGCAATGCGAGCCCCGGCTTCACGACGTCGATCTTCAAGAATGCCGGCTCGCGCATCGGTCAGGAGCGCGCCGAACTTCTGCTCGAGATCATGGGCAATCAGGGCCTCGGATGGGAGGGCGACGGCTTCACGGCGAACGAGCTCGACACCGTCCGCGGCTGGCTCGGCGGCAAGGCCACGACCATCTATGGCGGCTCCGCCGAGATCCAGAACAACATCATCTCCAAGCGCGTGCTCGGTCTTCTGGACCACCAATGAGCGCGGCTCCTCATGCTTCGACCGGCTCAGCATGAGGTTTTGCACCAGCACTCGTCCTGGGCCTGTCGAAGGATGAGCGAAAGAACGAAGAAAACGAGGATAAGATGGCAGTACTGAGCGAAGAACAGACGATGATCCGCGACGGCGCAAAGTCGTGGGTGCAGGAAAAATCCCCCGTCACCGCATTCCGCAAGATGCGCGACAGCGGCAACCCGGACGGCTTCGACCGCAATGTGTGGAACGAGATGGCCGAGATGGGCTGGGCCGGCATCCTCATTCCCGAGGAGTTCGGCGGCACGGGCCTCGGCTATCTGACGCTGGGCCTGGTTCTGGAAGAGACCGGCCGGACGCTGACCGCATCGCCGCTGATCTCGACCGCCCTGACGGCGACGACGGCGCTGTTGCTCGCCGGCAGCGACGCGCAAAAGAAGAAATATCTGCCGCAGATCGCGGAAGGAAAGCTCATCGCCACGCTCGCGGTCGACGAAGGCGCGCATCATGCGCCCGACAAGGTCGCGCTCAAGGCCGAGAAGTCGGACAAGGGCTACAAGCTGAGCGGCAAGAAGAGCTTCGTGCTCGACGGCGGCTCGGCCGATCTCATCATCGTCGCGGCCCGCACCTCCGGCAAGCCGGGCGACAAGAGCGGCATCACGCTCTTTCTCGTCGACGGCAAGGCGAGCGGGCTGACGCGCGAGAGGCTGAAGACGGTCGACAGCCGCGGCGTCGCCAACCTGACGCTCAGCAATGTCGAAGTCTCCGGCGATGCGGTGCTCGGCCCCGTCGATGGCGGCCGGGACATCCTCGAGGCGACGCTCGATCGCGCGCGCGCCGGACTCGCCGCCGAGATGCTGGGCCAGGCCGCCCAGTCCTTCGACGTGACGCTTGAATATCTCAAGACCCGCGTCCAGTTCGGCCAGGTGATCGGCTCGTTCCAGGCGCTCCAGCACCGCGCGGCCAAGATGTTCACCGACCTGGAGCTGGCGCGCTCCTGCGTCGAAGGTGCCCTTCAGGCCATCGACAAGGACGCCAACGACGTGGCGCAGCTCGCCTCGCTCGCCAAGGCGAAGGTCGGCGATCTGGTGCATCTGGTGTCCAACGAGATGGTCCAGATGCACGGCGGCATCGGCATGACCGACGCGCACGACGCCGGTCTGTACCTGAAGCGCGCCCGCGCGCAGGAAGCGACCTTCGGCGGCTCGTCCTACCACCGCGATCGCTACGCGACGCTGCTGGGTTACTGAGTTTCAAACATCGCCGAACGCGAAAGGCCGGGTCCACGCCCGGCCTTTTTCTTTTCAGACGGGCGCGAGCGGGACGTGCGGTCCGGGCGGCAGCACGACGCGGATCGCATCGCCCGCCTTGACCTCGCCGCCTGCGATGACGATGCCCATCACGCCCGCCTTGCGCACGAGGTTCCCGCCGGCGTCGCGTCCGAGCGTCGCCTGCATCAGCCCGTCCTGAAGTCCGTCGAGCTGGGCGCAGGGATTTCTGAGGCCTTTCACTTCGACGATCGCCTCGGCGCCGAGATGAAGCCGGGCGTTCAGCGGCAGGGCGAGCAGATCGACGCCGCGGGTGGTGACGTTCTCGCCCATGGCGCCCGCTTCGACGGCAAAGCCGCCGCTGCGCAGCTCGTCGTGCAGTTCGGCGTGGATCAGATGGACCTGTCGCAGATTGGGCGCGTCCGGATCGCGTTTCACGCGGGACAGGTGCTGCACTTTCTCGCCCAGATGGGCATCGCCCGCGACGCCGAGACCCGCGACCAGCATGATGCTCTCACGCTGCGGCTTGCTGAAATTGTGCCCGCGATCGCTGGCG
>Ga0187777_10002164_pt1 | contig 12636 bp, 8 predicted proteins | sample 1015_Q2_SP5_10_M_FD_132416 | JGI IMG/M metagenome (GOLD analysis project Ga0187777, IMG submission 132416) | Tropical peat soil microbial communities from peatlands in Department of Meta, Colombia - 1015_Q2_SP5_10_MG | ecosystem: Environmental > Terrestrial > Soil > Wetlands > Peat | place...
AGATAGACCGGCTTGCCGTCACTGCCGGTGCCGAGCGGTTCGGTCTCGATATTCCTCAGTATCGTGCCCGCAATCGCGTAAGCAACGACCAGGGGCGGGCTCATGAGGAAGTTGGCCCGAATATTGGGATGGATGCGCGCCTCGAAGTTGCGGTTGCCCGAGAGCACCGCGGCGCAGACGAGATCATTCCGGATAATCGTTTCCTCGACACCGGCATCGAGCGGACCGGAGTTACCGATACAGGTCGTGCAGCCGTAAGCCGAGACAAAAAAGCCGAGCTTTTCCAGGTAGGGCAGCAGTCCGGCTTTCCTCAAGTACTCAGTCACGACACGGGAACCCGGAGCGAGTGATGTCTTTATCTGTTTTCTGACGGTGAGTCCCTTCTCCACAGCCTTCCTAGCGAGTAAGCCGGCGGCCAGGAGAACCGCCGGATTGGAGGTATTCGTGCAGGAAGTGATCGCCGCGATGATCACATCGCCGGAGCCTAGCTCGGTGCCGTCTCCGGTCTTAAAGCGTTTCGGGAGATCTTCCCCCTTTTTCCCAAACCCGTTTCCGGTCACGGGTTTCGTGAAGAGGGCGGAAAACCTCTCCCCGAGAGCCGGGAGATCGATGCGGTCCTGAGGCCGCTTCGGTCCGGCCACGGAGGGCCTGATGCCTCCGAGATCGATTTCGAGTACCTTCGAGTAGTCCACCTCTCCGGGCTTCGGTATTCCGTAGATGCCTTGCGCCTTGCAATACGCTTCAAACGCATGCACTTCATCGTCGGTACGGCCGCTGTCACGGAAGTAACCGCATGTGGTATCGTCAGGGGAAAAGAACCCCACGGTAGCGCCGTATTCCGGTGCCATATTGGCCACAGTCGCCCTGTCGGGCACGCTGAGCGAGGCAGCGCCCTCTCCGAAGAACTCGACAAACGTGCCGACCACCTTCTCTCTGCGGAGCAGCTCCGTGACGGTCAATACCAGATCCGTTGCGGTCACCCCCTCCCGCAGGCTGCCTCTGAGGTTCACTCCTACCACGTCCGGGGTGAGAAGATAGACGGGCTGTCCGAGCATGCCCGCCTCTGCCTCGATGCCGCCGACACCCCAGCCCACGACCCCTACTCCGTTGATCATCGTAGTATGGCTGTCTGTGCCCACGAGCGTGTCCGGGTAATAGAGGTCTCCTTTCCTGTGGAGACCGCGCGCCAGATATTCGAGGTTCACCTGGTGCACGATGCCGATGCCGGGTGGGACAACCTTGAAGGTTCTGAAGGCATTCATGCCCCACTTCAGAAACTGGTAGCGTTCACCGTTCCTTCCGAACTCCATCTCCATATTCTTCCGGAGCGCATCAGGCTCTCCGTAATAATCGACCTGCACCGAGTGATCAACGATCAGGTCGACCGGAACAAGCGGCTCAATGATGCCGGGATTCTTGCCCATCCTGGAGACAACTCCGCGCATCGCGGCAAGGTCGCAGAGAAGGGGCACGCCGGTAAAGTCCTGAAGAATGATGCGCGCCACTACAAAGGGAATTTCGGCAACGCGCGGCGCATTGGGGCGCCAGCCGGCAAGTTGCCTGACGTGTTCTTCCGTGATCTTCCTGTCGTCGAGATTGCGGAGCACCGATTCGAGAACAATGCGGACGGACACCGGCAGTCGGGAAATCTTGCCCAGCCCGGCCTGTTCGAGCGCGGGGAGAGAATAGAATTTCCCCTTTTTCCCCTTGCCCGGGTCGAAATCGCGGAGCGTGTTGAAAGCGTTATGGCCCACGTTTCTCCTCTGAATCAGTGACGCATGCTAAATGACGAACATATCGACAAACTCATGCACCGACATCCCTTCCAGTTTCTCACGGTCCATGCATGCATCGAGGATCCTCTCCTGCTGCTTTGCCGGAAAGCGGCGGGCCAGATTCGTCTTGAACTTTTCTACGAGGAAGGGTATCCCTTCCCCGCGGCGGCTGCGGTGGCCGATGGGGTATTCGACTTCGACCTTCTCGGTCTCTGTGCCGTCCTTGAAGAATATCTGGATCGCGTTGGCGATGGAGCGCTTCTCCGGGTCATGATAATCCCGGGTATACTGAGGGTTTTCGATGCAGGTCATCCTGTCTCTCAGTGCATCAATCCGGGGGTCGGCAGCCACCGCGTCTTCGTAATGGGCGGCGGTGAGTTCACCGAAGATGAGACCGATCGCAACCATGTATTGGATGCAGTGATCACGGTCTGCCGGGTTATACAACGGACCCTTCTTGTCTATGATTCGGATGGCCGATTCGTGGGTGGTGATTTCTATCCTTTCGATCTCAGCGAGTCTCTCCTTCACTTTCGGGTGGAGCTTCAGCGCACACTCCACCGCTGTCTGGGCATGGAACTCGGCCGGGAAGGAGATCTTGAAGAGCACGTTCTCCATCACGTATGAGCCGTAGGGCCGCTGAAACGTGAACTCACGGCCCTTGAAGAGGACATCATAGAAACCCCAGGTCTTCGCGGTCAGCGCCGACGGATAACCCATTTCACCTTTCAGTGCCATCAACGCGAGCCTCACGCCCCGCGCTGTGGCATCGCCGGCCGCCCAGGATTTCCGGGAGCCCGTGTTCGGCGCGTGGCGGTAAGTTCTCAGGGATTGCCCGTCGATCCACGCGTTTGACAGGGCGTTTATGATCTCTTCCCTCGTGCCTCCGAGCATCCCGGTTACGACTGCCGTCGTGGCGACTTTTACGAGGACGACGTGATCGAGACCGACACGGTTGAAGGCGTTCTCGATGGCGATGACGCCCTGGATCTCGTGGGCCTTTATCATGGAAGTCAACACATCCTTTATTACCGGAGGTCTCTTGCCTTCGGAGACGGCCTTGCGGGACAGATAATCCGCTGCCGCGAGGATCCCTCCCAGGTTGTCCGAGGGGTGTCCCCACTCGGCGGCAAGCCAGGTGTCGTTGAAGTCGAGCCAACGGATCATCGCGCCGATGTTGAATGCGGCCTGCACAGGATCAAGCTCGAATTGGGTTCCGGGCACCCTCGCACCGTTCGGCACGATGGTACCGGGAACGACCGGTCCGAGGAGCTTCGTGCAGGCCGGATACCCGAGGGCCTCGAAGCCGCAGCCCAGGGTGTCGATGAGACAGTAACGGGCCGTGTCGTAAGCCTCAGGTGACGAGATTTTGTAATCGCAGACATAGTCGGCGATATCGACCAGGACCTTGTCAGGGTCGGGACGGACATTGGAGATGTGAGAACCCATATCTGTTCCTCTTACCTTTCCTTAACGTATTTTATCCGCAGAGACGAAGCCGAGGTCAAGACAAAAGTTCTCGGTTCTGCTTTTCCACCGCTGCAATCGTCGCGTTACTTCCTGTCCTTGATCGGCACATACGCACGGTCTTCCTCACCGATGTAGTTCGCCGAAGGCCGGATGATCTTGTTGTCGAGCCGCTGCTCAATCGCGTGCGCTCCCCAGCCGGTGGTCCGTGAAATTACGAAGAGCGGAGTAAAGAAGGAAGTCGGAACACCCATCATATGATAGGAGACTGCCGAATACCAGTCGAGGTTGGCGAACATGTTCTTCTCATTCCGCATGACCGTCTCGATGCGGTCGGCGACGTAAAAGAGATTCATGTTATCCCCGTCGTTGCAGAGATTCTTCGCTATCCCCTTGATGATCGGATTTCTCGGGTCGCTCACGGTGTAGACGGGGTGACCGAAGCCGATGATGATCTCCTTGTTCGCCACGCGGGTCTTTATATCCGCCTCGGCTTCACCGGCATTGCGGTAGCGCCTCTGGATTTCGTGGGCCGCCTCGTTTGCGCCGCCGTGCTTCGGTCCCCGGAGGGCGCCGATGGCGCCGGTGATGGCCGAATAGATATCGGAAAGCGTGCCGGTGATCACCCGTGCGGCGAAGGTCGATGCGGTGAACTCGTGCTCGGCGTAGAGAATCAGGGACTGGTCGAGCGCCTTCTCATGAAGGGACAAAGGCCTCCTCCGGTGGAGGAGATGGAGAAAGTGGCCGGCTACTGAATCTTCGTCTGTCTCGATATCAATCCGGACACCGTTCTGACTGTAATGCCACCAGTAGAGGAGCATCGACCCGAACGAAGCCACGAGCCGGTCTATGATGTCCCTGGCCCCCTGGATATTTCGGTCTTCCTTCTCGGGAAGCACGGTGCCGAGGACGGAGCAGCCGGTCCTGAGCACGTCCATGGGGTGGGCGGCTGCAGGGATGTGCTCGAGTATGGTCTTCACCTCGGCAGGCAGACCGCGGAGGCTCTTCAGTTTCTTCACGTAGCCCTTCAATTCCGATTCTGTCGGCAGGTCGCCGTGTACGAGAAGATACGCCACTTCTTCAAAGGTGGCCTGTTTTGCAAGCTCCACGATATCGTAGCCCCGGTAGTGCAGGTCATTTCCGGTGCGTCCTACCGTACATACTGCGGTATTGCCCGCCACCACACCCGAAAGGGCAACCGACTTTTTCACTCTTGGCGCGACGGTTTCTGTCGAAACGGCGGTTTCTGAGTTATTGCTCATCGTTTTTTCTCCTTCGAAAAGATTGTATTGAGCTTTTCTTCGAAAGCATGGTAATCAAGATAGTCGTAGAGTTCGGCCCGCGACTGCATGAGATCCACCACATGTTTCTGGGTTCCCTCCCTGCGGATGGCGCTGTATACCGAAAAGGCGGCCTTGCTCATGGCCCGGAATGCAGACAGCGGATAGAGGACGATTGCGACATCGGCCCTGCGAAGTTCCCCGATCGTATAGAGGGGTGTGGAGCCGAATTCGGTGATGTTAGCGAGGATCGGCACTTTCACCGCACGAGCGAATTTCCTGTACATGGCGAGATCGGTTATCGCCTCGGGAAAAACCATGTCGGCGCCGGCCTCAACGCATGCGCCTGCCCGGTCTATGGCAGCATCGAGTCCCTCGACAGCGAGGGCATCGGTTCGTGCCATGATGACGAAGTCCTGGTCTGTTTTGGCGTCTACGGCGGCCTTAATGCGGTCTACCATCTCCTCCTTGCTCACGATCGACTTGCCCGGGCGGTGGCCGCAGCGCTTTGAAAGAACCTGGTCCTCAATATGTACCGCGGCAGCGCCGGATCTAATCATGGACTTGACGGTACGGGCAATGTTGAAGGCGCCGCCCCAGCCGGTGTCGATATCGACCAGGACGGGAAGGTCGGTGATATCGGTGATGCGCCGAACATCGGTGAGCACATCGTCCAGGGTCGTGATGCCGAGATCGGGGATGCCGAGAGAGCCGGCGGCGACTCCCCCTCCCGATACATAGAGTGCCCTGAAACCGATACGCTCAGCGAGACGAGCGGCATACGCGTTGATCGCCCCGACAACCTGCAGGGGTTTCTCTTTACGAACGGCGGCACGGAAGAGGCTGCCCGGCGACGATCGCTTAACGGTGCGTGATTTTCCTGACTGCTTCAATGACTACCTCCCGAGTAACAACGAAAATAGTTACTTATCTTGACGATCAATAGACAGATGGGTCTACCTGCCGTTTTTGCGAACAACAGATGACTCTATCATATATCATGCCAGATTTTATTTGAAAGAGGCTTATGGGATGTTCGTAAATAAGAGTGGTCAGAAAACGGTCGGGACTGTGCGCGGTTCTTGCTCTTTCATAGAGGAATCGGAGGATAAACAGAGTCCCGAAGTCTCTTCTTCGGAGGACTACCCTCTGCAGATCGATGCACCGAATACTAAATATTGCATGCAAGATGGTGCATAAAGCAAGATCATTTCAGTCCGTGTTTCCCAATCTTATAGAAGAGAGTCCGCATCGAGACGCCCAATAAGACCGCTGCCTTTGTGCGGTTGCCCCCCGTCTCCTGCAGTGCGTGGACGATAGCAGCCCGTTCCGCCGCTGCAAGGACTTCTTCGAGCGGTCGCACCTGAGCTGAGAGGAGCGGCACCCCGCTTGCTTTTTCGAAGGAGAGGGGAGGAAGGTGACCCGCCTCCATTACGGTGTCCTGAGGCCGCATCGAGATCATCGCCCTTCCGAGTACATTTTCGAGTTCCCGCACATTGCCGGGCCACTCATAGTCGAGGAGATTCGTGAGCGCTCGATCAGATATTCCCCGCACCTCCCGTCCGAATTCCTGATTCAGCTTGAAGATGCTATGCTCGGCGATCTGCCGGATGTCCTCCCTGTGCTCCCTGAGAGGGGGGATCGTGATCGGGATGACATTCAGTCTGTAGTAAAGGTCTTCCCTGAACGTCCTGGACCGTACCTTCTGCTCAAGGCTCGCGTTCGTTGCCGCGATTACCCGCACGTCTGCGGGAATCGGCCTAGCGCTGCCGACGCGGATGATCTCTTTCTCCTGTAAGACCCTCAACAATTTGGACTGGAGAGAGAGGCTGATGTCCCCGATCTCATCGAGGAAGATCGTCCCGCTGTGCGCCTCCTCAAAGAGCCCCTTCTTCCCGCCCTTCAGGGCGCCCGTGAAGGCCCCCTCCTCATATCCGAATAACTCGCTTTCGAGAAGATTCTCTGAAATGGCTGCGCAATTGACCCTCACAAACTGCCCCTTGCTCCGGGGGCTTGCGCCATGAATGGCGTGGGCAAAGAGCTCCTTGCCTGTTCCGCTCTCTCCCTTCAGGAGCACCGTGGCAGGCGTCTGGGCGGCCATCCTCGCCTGCTCCTTTGCCCTCTCCATGGACGGGCTACTGCCGATGATATCTTCCCATTTGTATCGCGCTTCCAGATGGCGGAGCAATTTTTTCGCCTTCGAGAGTTCATCATTGAGGGCGATGATCTCGGAGATATCGTGAATGACCCCGACGCTTCCCCGGATCTTCTCTTCTATGAAGATGGGGGCGACATTGACGATCACCTCTTTCTTTGCGGGCCCGACCTTCATCCGCACGTTATGGACGGGCTTCCCGGACCGGAGGACCTTTATATGCATGCTCTCCCCCTCCGCAATGTCGACCGTGACCGGCTTGTTCAGCACGACATCTTTCGGCAATCCCGTGATTCTCGTATATGCCGAATTAACGATGATCGTATTGCCCTGTTCGTCCGCAACGGAGATGGCATCTTCGGTGGCCTCGATGATCGCCTCAAGGAGGCTGCGGACCTTCCAGAGGTCGGAAACCTGTTCAGCGAGAGAAGTTATTTCGGTTATGTCTCGGAACACCGCAACAGCCCCGATCGTCTCTCCCCTTTCGTTTCGAATCGGCACCCGATTCGTGACAATCACCGCATTCCCGAGGTTCTGCTTCTGATTCAGCTCCGGGGCACCTGTGGCAAGCACAATATGGAGACGGGTATTCGGAATCGCCTCCATCGCAGTACGGCCCATCACCTCTTTGCTCTGCAATCCGGTAATGCGTTCAGCGGCATGATTGAAGAGGGTCACGACGCCCTTCCCATTGACGGCGATCATCCCGTCATGGGTCGAGTCCAGGATAATCTCTATCTCTTTCTTCGTAATCGCATCCACGAGATCAGAACATTACACTCCGTGAAACGTTCTTCAAACTGCATTCACCCGTGAAGGGCGCTGAAAGATCCGATGTCCTTGTGATGCCATTTCCCCTGGGGCATCAATGGGAATCTTCTCGGAATGTCTCATTTCGCCGGTAGTGAAACCGTCACCGAGAACATTTTATCCTCGCCGATCTTAGCGGTAATCTCTCCGCCGTGCGACCTGACTATGTAGCGGGAGACAAAGAGACCGAGTCCCTTTCCTTCAAACTTTCTGTTCTCTATCGCCTTTCCGCGGTAGAAGGGTTCGAACAGATAGGGTATCTCCCGATTGCCGATCCCCTGGCAGGTGTTCGCTATGTTTGCCATCCTCTTCCCTATGGATTCGAAGGTGCGTATCACGATCGAGCCGCCCTCCGGGGTATATTTCACGGCATTGTTGAGAAGATTCTCAAAGACCCGTCTCATGAGGGCCTCATCACAGACCCACAGGGTTCTCCCCCGTATAGCGTTATCCACTCGAATGCCCCTCGCGAGAATGCGGGGCATCAATGCGCCAACGACTTCACCGATGAGTTTTTTCATGTCGACTTCTTCCTTGAACAGGTCGAGGGGTTTTGAACGGGACGAGGCGATAAGATAGAGGTCATTGAGAAGATGGATGATGCGATCGACTTCGGTCAGACCGAAACTGATCGTGTCGCGGTATTCCCCGGCAGTTCTCTCCTTTCGCAAAGAGACCTCGAAGTTGCCCTTCAGGGAGGCCAGGGGGGAGCGTAATTCATGGCTGACGCTCGAGGAAAAATGCTCCTGAAAGGTGAATACGTCGGATATCGGCTTCATAGCCTGCTTCACGAGGTAGCGGCTGACAAGATAGGAGAGCAGGAGCATCCAGGGAAGGGTGAGGATAAGGAGATTAAGAAAATTCTTGACACGCTGGATCTCCGGCGCAAAAGACGCAGCGATCCGCCCCGAGTACTTTTCATCGAGAGGGAAATACGCGACGAGATAGGTTTCGTTCCTGATCTCTTTCATTTCGAATTTCTGGCTGCCCAAAAAAGCGCTCGCGAGCAAGTCCCTGTTGATGCCGGTATAAAAGGCGCGTGTTGTCGGGGAGGCCACGACGATGTCCCCATTGGCGTTGAGAATCTCGAAATGGTACTCCTCCCATTGGTTCTTGAAGGTGTCGAGACCCGTGCGGTGGTACTGGTCGATAAATTCATTCTGGATCTCTTCTCTCAAGTGCCGTTTGAGGGAATTCACGATATTCTGATGGAAATAGATGAAGATTATCGTGAGTATGATGACCGTGAAAGTCATGAGGACCAGTACGAACCGGATGGTGAGGCGTCTCTGGGTGAGTCTAATCATCGCTGTCTGATGCGGAGACAGCCTCTATCATGTACCCCGTGCCCCTCACACTGCGGATGAAGTCGGCGCGAGTGAATTCGGTGATCTTTTCCCGGAGGGACTTGATATGGACATCGACGATATTCGTGTTCGGGTTGAAGTCGTATCCCCAGACACTCTCGATAATCTGCGTCCGGGAGACGACCCGACCCACGTTCTTCAGGAGATACATGAGTATCGCATACTCCTTGGGACGAAGGGAAACCTCTTTGTCGCCCACATATACCTTATGGGAGGGGATATCGATCCTGAGCGATTTATATCTCAGTTCCGTAATGCTGCTCTGTTTGCGCCTCAGGAGGGCGCGGACCCTCGCAATGAACTCGTCAAAGGCGAAGGGTTTTGTCATGTAGTCATCGGCCCCGCAGTCGAGGCCACTCACCTTATCCCGAACCGAGTCTTTCGCGGTGAGCATCATGACAGGGGTCTGTATATTCTTCTTCCGTACCTGCCTGCAGACTTCGATTCCGTTGAGCCCGGGAAGCATAATGTCAAGGATAATGAGGTCGTATTGATTCGCAAAGGCAAACGCGAGGCCTTCGTCGCCGTCTACAGCAAGGTCCACGGTATAATTTTCTTCCCCGAGGCCTTTCTTGATAAAGTTGGCGACGCCCTTTTCGTCTTCAACAAGGAGTATCTTCATACTTTATTGTATCTTATTTGGACCTTTTTGAGAAGGGTCTTTATCCGCTTATATCGCACCGATTCACCTTATCCGAAGGAGTAAGCTAGAAGAGATCGAAAGAAATTGAGCCTTCTCTTTAGAGTTCCTCCGCGAGAATGAGAAGAGGTATAGAGAAATCTTAGCTTGACAGAATGGAAAGCCACGTGATAGTGTTACGAAAAGAAGGAAAGTAACACCATGTCAATTATACGATTCGGCATATCACTCGACAATGCCCTGCTCGAAAGGTTTGACAGTCTCATCGGTAAGAAGGGCTATGCGAACCGGAGCGAGGCGATCAGGGATCTCATCAGGGATACGCTGGTAACGGAAGAATGGGAGGCTGCCGCCACCGAGACCGTAGGAACAATCACGATCGTTTACTCGCATGATAAGAGAGAGCTTACCGACACCCTCACCGATCTTCAGCACCGTTACTATGATTCGATAATCTCATCGCTCCATATACATCTCGATGAGCACAACTGTCTGGAGGTGATCGTGGTGAGAGGCAAGGCAGGGGACATACGTACGATCGCCGACAGACTGATCGGGACGAAGGGAGTGAAGCACGGAAAGCTCTCCGTGACGACGACGGGAAAGCACTTGAAGTAATTTTTTTCCGGCGAATAGCGACTGATGATAGTAACGCCAATTCTCTTTTGAGGAGGTTTAGGGAGAAATTGAAGACCGGCAATGGTCCTCTTCTTGCCTTAATGAGTGTCGTGATTCTGCTCTCCCTCTGCGGATCAGTCTTTGCCGCGATTCCACTCATCACCGAAACCACTTAACGACGGCGATGGAGGAATGAAGAAATGCGCAGCATAGTTATGTTGATGTTGTTGATTGCGCTCATTGCAGGGGGAAGTACCGCCTCCTTAGCCGAAAGCCCGGAAGGGGAGAAAGGCACTACCTATGCCACTTCCCCGCCCGAGGAGAAGAGCGGCTCATCTGGCAGTGATAAACAAATTCCGGAACAGGTAACCAGCGAGCACTGGTCCTGCAAAGAGATAGCGGAACTCGGGGGAAAATATGGAGCAAAAAAGAAGCTTCCAGATACGGTTGTAATCGAGGGGAAGTCCTTATCCAGAAGTGAACTTGCCCAGTACCTCCTCTCAGTACTTGACGTAGTAGTGGCAAAGTGTGACAAAGAAGGGGTTGAAGCGATTCCACGGGAGGATCTGGACCGCCTTGCCGCCCTCCACGAGGCGCTGAAGGCGGAACTGGTCCAATATGAAGGCTACACTACAACGAGAGAGACGATAGAAAAAATCCTGGCTAAGCCGGAAATTATTCCTTTTGAGTACAAGATCGGCGCTAAGGGGTTCCTCAGGGGAGAGGGGGCTGGCAACTTCAGGCTGTCTACTTTGAGCTACGCTCCGAATCAGAGTGAAGGTCGATTCATTTACAGGATTATCCCTTATGCTTATTGGGATCCAACCGACTACTTGGATATCCGTTTGGAGGGACAGGGTTATGGCATCCACGGCGGCGGTCAGGATTCAGACAAGTTTGCCCTGTACCAGGGATTCGTGGAAGGAAAGCTGCCCGGAAGCGATTTGTTGGCTCTGAAGGTAGGCAGACAAGAGTTTGTATATGGTAGCGCTTTCATTCAAGGGGCGGACACATTTTTTGACGGACTCTCTTTTGATGCCTTAAGGCTCAGGGTGCAACCGGTAGCGCCACTAACGTTTGATCTGTTAGGCGGCACATATGCCACTCCATTTTCCGGCGGTCTTGAGGGGTATTTGGCGGGCGTGTATGCGACCTATACCTTTTCTGAAGGAAACGCTGCGGAGGCCTACATGTTTCAGGACAACGGGTCGCCCGAGCATCACGCGGGGCAGCACCTCAGCATCTGGGGACTGCGTGGCACTGCAAAGCTCGGACCGGTTTCCGTTGAAGTAGAGCCAGACTATGAATCGGGACAGCTCTTCAATAAGACCACTGGCAGCAATGACAACATAAATGCATACGGAGGGCATGTTGACCTGACATATGGAACCACGATTGGAGGTTACAACAATAAGTTCTTCCTGAGCTATGCCGTAGGTTCCGGCGGCAGGGATGCGGCAGACGGTGTGAAATTCAATAGGGAATTTCGCAACCCCAACAATGATTCCCCGTTGATGGGAGATATGCACGTCATGAGCGATCTTTCGGGCATTAATGTCGCTGACCACCATGCCAGCGGTTTACAGATCTACACTTTGGGATGGGCGATAGATATCACAAGAGAGCTAAACTTTTCCGCAACAGGCCACTACGTTGTTGCCAACAAAGTGGAAGCTAACTTTAGCAGGCATATAGGTCTGGAAACCGATTTCAGCCTGACCTACACGATAAGTGACAACTTCTCGTTCATTCTCGCCTACGACCATTTCTTTACGGGACAATTTTTCTTCGATGCCTCCGGAAGCAGCGGCGGCATAAATTATGGATACGCCATGTTCCAGTTCAATCTTGCCAAGACAAAGCTGAAGGCGCCGAAGGCATGATAAGAGGATATAGCTATCCACCCGCATATATTCTCGGAGGGTTGATCTGGTCGGTCAGAGAAAATCTTGACATCGGTCTGGGTATTAAAGGCGGTTTTACGAAACCCGCTGCGGATGTAGCCATCCATGGCGGAATAACGTGGAGGTTTTGATGCATATACCTGACGGATATTTAAGTCCTCAAACATATGTCCCTCTCTACGGGGCGTCCTTTGTGTTCTGGGCAGTCGCTCTCAAAAAGATAAAGAAAGAACTCTCTACGAAGCACATCCCTTACCTGGCGATGGCGGCGGCCTTTTCCTTTCTCATTATGATGTTCAATGTCCCTATCCCCGGCGGGACCACGGGCCATGCCGTCGGCGGAGGCATCATCGCCATCCTCCTGGGTCCGTGGACGGCGGTCGTCGCAGTCTCTGTCAGCCTGTTGGTTCAGGCCATTGTGTTTGGTGACGGAGGGATCACCGCGCTGGGTGCAAACTGTTTCAATATGGCCGTGGTGATGCCCTTTGTAGCTTACTCCGTGTTTAAACTGATAAGAGGCAATTCGACTCGCGGCGCGAGGGTATTTCTTGCGGCCTTTCTTTCCGGGTATGTCGGTCTTTCTGCTGCCGCGATCGTCACGGGGATCGAATTCGGTATCC
>Ga0187777_10002165_pt1 | contig 12636 bp, 16 predicted proteins | sample 1015_Q2_SP5_10_M_FD_132416 | JGI IMG/M metagenome (GOLD analysis project Ga0187777, IMG submission 132416) | Tropical peat soil microbial communities from peatlands in Department of Meta, Colombia - 1015_Q2_SP5_10_MG | ecosystem: Environmental > Terrestrial > Soil > Wetlands > Peat | place...
AGTCGCGCTGCCTCGCGAACGCGATCGCGGCTTGGATCAGTTGTCTTCCGATTCCGCGTCTTTGATGCTCGGGTGCAATTGCTATTCCTTGGATCTCGAGCACGTGGGAGCTCGTGGTGATCTTGTAGAACGGGCCGAGCTTGACGTAGCCGACGACCTTGCGATCGATTTCGGCCACAAGGACGTCGGCGCATGCCGTGTTCTCGAAGAACGACGCGTCAGCCGCGGGGGGTGGGGCAGGACTGACGTGAACTGTCCAGGTTGCCATGTCGATCTGCCGCAGCGAGCTGTCGTCCCCGGGCCGGGCAGTTCTGATGCGCGATCTCGGCGGGGATGACATGGCTGGCATTGTTCGGCATGCAGGCGACGTGTTGTGGCTCGGCGCAGGCACCGTGCTGTGTTGCTGCTGTTGTCCGGCCTTGGCCTTACCGTGGTTGGCGTGCCGGCTCGTGGATCGGTGCGCTTGGTGGACGGATCCACGCGGGAGATGTCGTTGGCTGAGCCGACGGCTGCCACGGTGCTCTCGGCGGTTCCGTGGCGCTCAGTTCGCTCGCCTCGCGGGCAGCGGCATTTGCCGGTCTGGTATTGGTCGGCGACGACGGGCGGGCATGTGGCCTATGAGAGCCGGCCCGAGCTCGCCCGGTTGCTGCTGGCGGACTTCGATCCTGACGTTGTCGGGATCGCCGCGCAGCCGTTCCTGGTGCGGGACGCGGATAGTCGCCATGTTCCAGGCTTCCTGTTGCGCCGGGTGGACGGGTCAGTGGTGATCGTCAACGTCAAGCCCGCCGAGCAGCTCGAAGTCGAGCGGGTCGCGGAGACGTTGGCGTGGGCGGAGCGCGTGTTCTGCGAGCGCGGTTGGGAGCGTGAGGTGTGAAGCGGCGGACGCGCAACTGCTCGCGAACGTGCGGTTCCTGCCGGGCCATCAGCCGCGGCGTTGATCGACCCGGTGCTCGACACGGCTGCGATCTGGCCGACGGGAACGGTCCTTACGATCGCTGCGGCTGAGGCGGCGCTGCGAGCCGTGGCGGTGGTGGACCCGCGAGTGGTGGTGCTTGGGCTGTTGTGGCCGGGGCGGCTGCGGGTCGACCTGCAGCGGCCATTGACGAGCGACTCGGATCTGGAGGTGTTGTGGTGAGCGTCGCGTGCTTGACGATCGGATCGAGGGTTATGTACGACGGGGAGGTCTGCACAGTCATCGTGATTGCCGGTGACCGGGTGACGTGCAGCAGCACGTCTCGGGGCATGCGCTGTCGGTCCGGATCGCGTCGCTGCTGGCTGCGCCTGGCAGTGAGCTGCTCGATGCCACGGTCGCGGTGCCGGCCGGCGCGGTCGGTCCCGCGCTGGCGAGCCTGAGCGACGGTGAGATGACGGCGGTGGGCGAGCGGGCGGCTCACTTGCGGGAGATGTTGACCGGCTATCGCTCCGGAAGCCTGGAGCACGCGTTGCCGGGTGAGCCACGAGCCGCATACGCGCCTGGGGTGCCGTTGATGGAGCGCTACCGCGCGAAGGCGGCGGAGCTGGGTGTCGGGGTGACGAGTCTTCGTCGCTGGACGAGCGCGTTTGAAGCCGGTGAGGACCTGTTGGCGGCGCTGCCCGGCTACAAGGGTCCGGATGTCTACGGTCGCGGCGAGCATCCCGAGCTTGAGGCCTACTACTTCGTGGATGAGCGCGAGCTGATCATCCGCGAGTGGATCGCCGAGCGCTATCACCGCCGAGCGCACGACGGGCTGGTGGCGGCGGACGTGCCCGGTCTGGATCTCTCACCCAATGACGCGTTCGAGCTCGGGGTCGCGCGCGCCGGTCGGATGCTGGTCCCGGTTCGTGCCGATCTGGTCTACGAGTTGCTGCCGGTCGGGTGGCGCACGATCAAGCCCTACGGCGTTGAGCTGCACGGCCTGCGCTACGACGGCCCGTGTGTGAGCCCGTATCGCAACCGCATCAGCGAGATCACCGGGCCGCAGGCGGGGAAGTGGCCGATCCGGTTCGACCCGAGACGACATCCGGCGCGTGTTCTTCCAGGACCACGGCAGCCACGAGTGGCACACGCTCTGGTGGGAGCATCACAGCGCGGTCGCGGCGCCGTTCAGTGCCGAGACGCTCGCCTACGCGCGCCGGCTCGCGTCCAGACCGACCGGTTCCCCGACGACCGGCGCGCGCTCGGCGAGCTGCTCGAGCGCTGGGACGCGGACCTGACCCGCAATCCCACGGAGCGACGGATGGCGCTCAGACTCGCGCGGCAGCGCGAGAACCAGCTGCACGCGGCCGGCGATCCGCAGAGCGCGACGGTGACCGATCTCGCGAGCGTCCGTGCTGTCGCGAAGCGGACTGGTGCCGTCGAGGTCGACGAGCCGTCACCCACCGCCGAGCTGTTGGGCGATGACGACGATTCGGCCGAGCTTGATGCGGTCGCTGGCGATGAGCTCGATGACGGCCACTTCGGCGAAGCGTTCGGGAGCTTCTCATGACCAACTACGCGCTCGAGCGGGACTGCACGCTCTGCCGCCAAGCGGGCTGGCTCGCGCGTGTGTCATCACCCGTCCGCTCAGCGCCCGCTCGCTGCACGCGCGAGCAGCTCGACGCGATGGATCGGATCGAGCGACGTGGCTATGACAAGCAGCGCGCGGTGTGGCACGCGAACCTCGGACCGATCGTCACGCCACAGACGCAAACGCTGTTCGCCGAGCTCGACGAGATCGTCGGATCCAATCGCCAGGACGGCGACCGGGTTCGCGGCGCCGCCGTGCTGTCCGCGCTGCCGGGGTTGGGGAAGAGCACGATCGCGGTCTGCTACGGGGGGCGCTACCACCGCGAGCAGGTCGAGCTGCACGGCGAGCACACCGCCGGCGCTCACCTCCGGGTCCCGGTCGCCCACCTCGCGCTGACGTCGAGCACGACGATGCGCAGCCTGAACTCCGCGCTCTGCCGCTTCTTCGATCATCCCGGCTGGACGAAGGGCAACGCGAGCCTGCTCGCCGACCGCGCGACCGATTGCGTGCTGTCCTGCCAAACGCGGCTGATCATGATCGACGAAGTCCACGGACCGTCCTGGTCGCCTGGTGCCGGATCCGGATCACCGGCACCGAGCAGCTGACCGTCGAGCTGCTCGACCAGATCCGCAACGACGAAGCGGCCGAGCAGGCCCGCCGAGAGCTCGCGACAGCGTTCGAGCGAGGCCTGCTCACAACACGAACCCCCGCCACCACCGCACGAGAGGCGAGGGCAGCATGACCACGATGCGGTTTCCCATCCGCCTCGACCCGATCCCCGGTGAAGCGTTCGACAGCTGGATCGACGCCTACGCGCATCGACTCCTGATGCCCAGCAGAGATCTCGCTCACGCGCTCGGCATCCCCGAGAAGCTCATCCGGCTGCGCGGCGCCAATGTCGCAAAGGGCGACCCCAACCTAGACGCCGAACAGATCGCTCAGCGCCCGCGGAGTCGACCCCTCCACCACCCAGGCGCTCTGGTTCGGGCTCGCACGCTACGACCGCCTGATCGGATAGCACGTCGCCCGTGCGGCGTCGTGCCCCGGCGCGATCGGCTGGCTGGCGCGCGTACTGCGGCCGATGGTCTCAAGCCGCTGGTGCCCCGAGCTGCCTGCAGGAGAACGGCGGCCGCTAACTCACGAGTTGGCGACTGCCCTGGTACCTGGCATGCCCGACCCATCACACGATGCTCGCCAGCGTCTGCTCCGCCTGTGGCAGCCCGCAACGCCACGCCGGGCTGCGCGCCACACACGTCCCCGAACTGCTGAGCACCTGCGCGTGTCCGACCGCCGGAACACACGCCTCTGGCTCTGGGAGACGCTCACCGGCGCCCTACCCCGGCATGCACCGCCAGCCCTCCGACTCGCCACGCCCGAGTTCCTACCCGACCACCACCGCTTCGCGCTCGGCCTGCCCGCAGAAACCGTGAACCGACTCAACCAGCACGCACGACATCCACTCGACACCCACGGCTCCGCGAACGAACCGATCACCTGGACCCCCTCCGCCAAGGGCATCGCCATCGGATCACCTACCCGGCACCGACCCACACACGATCGACCCCGGAGCCGTCCACGACGCCATCGACGACCAGCCCACCCTCCGGCACGCAGCCAACCAGCTCGGCATCACGATCCAGCACCTTCACTACATCGCTCGCAACCACCCACGCGAGCTCCACGACCCAACAGCAGCGACCGCGCCCGCGCGCGTCCGATTCGCGGCCCATCTCGGACCACAACAGCTCCAGCAGCTCCTCGACCAAGGCAAATCACTGCGACAGATCGAGGCCTCCCACGGAATCGCGCGACGCACACTCCGCCACGAACTCGTCGCACACAACCTCCCTGTCCCGCCGAAGAACCATCACCGGTCGATCCACCGGCGCCAGCGAACAGATTGTCCATCTATCCCCGAACAAGGCAGCCCCGCGAGGCCGCCGATTGTCCATCAATGACCAGCTCCAGCGTCCATCTTCGTTCAATCCTTTCACGAACCCGAACGTTCCTGAGAACATGCCTGGCCGATGGCGGTGGATGTCGAGATCACGGCTCCCGGCGGCAGGCGCTTGAAAGGCGCGTTGGCGCGGCCTGAAGGTGCGGGCCCACACCCAGGCATGGTGGTCATCCACGAGGTGTTCGGTGATCAGCCCGAGATGCGAGCGGTCTGCGACGACTTCGGAGCACACGGCTACGTGGCCGTGATGCCCGATCTCTTCAGCGGCCGTGGACCCCATCCAATCTGCGTGGCGCGCACAATGGTCGCCGCGTCACGCGGCAAGGTGAGCGCCGACATAGAGGCGACGCGCGTCTGGCTGATCGAGCGCGACGATGTCGATGGAGAGCGGATCGGGGTGATCGGCTTCTGCATGGGCGGAGGGTTCGCGCTCGCATACATCGCCAGCGGACGGCCGGGCGTACGCGCTATCGCTGTGAACTATGCCGAGGTGCCGAAGGACCCGGCCAAGCTTCGCGGTGCGTGTCCGATCGTCGGCTCCTACGGGGCGAAGGACAGGATGATCGGTCGGACGCACGCGAACCGGCTGTCTCGCCACCTGGAGATGCTCGACATCGAGCATGACGTCAAGGTGTATGACGATGCCGGGCACAGCTTCATGACCGAAGGTCACCACCTGATCGGCAGGCTCGTGTACCTTCCCATGCATCTCGGGTACGCGGCGGACGCGGCGGCCGATGCCTGGCGGCGAGTTTTCGACTTCTTCGACGCCCGCCTGAAGGCAGCCTGAGGGCACCGTTCGCGACTACCGCGCCGGGACGTTGCCGTCCGGTCAGAGCCGCTCGGTACGAGGGTAGGATCGACGGTTGTCCACCGGATATCCCGACCCAGGAGCAGGAGCCCATGTCCTACACGCTGCCTAGTGACGTGGATGATCGTCCAATCGCCATCGACGGCGCAGGCACCCTCGGACGCAAGATCGCCTCGGTGTATGCCGCGGGCGGCACAGACGTTCGGATCTTCGACGTCTCGCAGGCGCAACGCGACGCCGCGCGCGACTACGTTTACGAGCACCGCGAGCAGATCGGGAAGACCCTGCGGTTGGACCGGTCCCGGGTGGGCGAGGTGGCACTGTTCGACGACCTGGCGGAGGCCGTGCAGGGGGCGTGGATGGTGGTCGAGGCGATCCCGGAGCAGCTTGATCTCAAGCGGGACGTATTCGCCCAGCTCGACCAGCTGGCCGATGCCGACGCGATCCTGGCGAGCAACTCCTCGTCGTTCCCGACGAGCCTCTTGATCGGCGGGGTGAAGCACCCGGAGCGGGTGCTCAACACGCACTATCAGCAGCCGCCTGAGCTCAACGCGGTCGAGCTGATGTCGTGCGGTAGTACCGACGAATCGCTGATCGACGCCCTGGTGGAGAAGATCCCGCAATACGGGCTCGTGCCGTTCCGTGTCCGAAGGGAGAGCGATGGCTTCATCTTCAACCGCATCTGGGCGGCGATCAAGCGGGAGTGCCTGATGGTCGTCGACGAAGGAGTGGCCGCACCCGAGGACGTCGATGGCATGTGGGCGATCTTCACCGCCCCGGGCATTCCGCCGTTTCGGCTCATGGACAGAGTCGGCCTCGATGTGGTGCTCAACATCGAGGAGCACTACGCATCGGTGCGCGCCGGCCTGCCGGAAGGCCCGCGAAAGCTTCTGCACTCGCTCGTTGACGACGGTAATCTGGGTGTCAAGAGCGGTCGAGGGTTCTACGAGTACCCCGGGTGAGCGTCCGGGGGGCGTCGTCGGGCGCTTTGTGAGAGACCGGCGAGGCGGCTCTCCAGAGCCGCTCCTCAGGCCCCTGGTGGGTTAGCTCCAGAGCGCGTCCCGCTGCAACCTTCGAAGTGCTCGAATGCCGCCCGGAACAAGTCGTCTGGCGGTGCGTCGACGGCCCCCACGACTGGATCGATACCAGTATCACCTACGCCCTCAAAGCCCGCGCCGGCGGCGGTAACACGCTGCTGTTCAGTCAAGAAGGCTGGCAGCAGGAGAACGAGTTCATGAAGTGAGATGGTCGGCGGCGCCTACGGCTGCTCGACCAACTGGGCCGCTTACCTCATGAGCCTCAAGTCCGGAGCCGAGGGCCATGGCTTCAACGCCTGCCCGGGCGGCGAGGCCGCTCGGCTGAAGAGCCAGGCGCCTGCATGTCGCGACCACCGCCAGCCTGCGAGGTGACTGTGCTGACCAACGAAGACTGGTTCACGACGAGCGTCCGGCCGTCAGCGGGCGCTGATAGATGACACTGAAGGTACGGCCCCGACCGGCGGGGAGCGACTGCTCGAGGAACTCGAGCTCATCCAGGCCCGCCCGGCCAAACCCAGCGTCCGGATCTCCACCACGAGATCGAAGCCCGGGTGCCACTCGGCGGGCACAGCAAACAGGTCCGCGACCCGATACTCGACCTCTGAGCCCGGGAAGCGCTCCCGGCACCGCCTGATCGCCGTCGGCGCGATGTCGAACGCCGTCACCCGGAAGCCGCGACGGCAAAGCTCCTCGGCGTCATCACCGTACCCGCAGCCGATGACCAACGCCGCCTCGCCACCGGGCCTCGGCTGGCGGTCGAGCCATGAAACGAGAGCCGGATGGGCGGCCAACAAGGCCCGGGGCACCGCCTCGAGGTTCTCGCCCGCCTTCGCGTACAGCTCCTCGAAGCCGACCTCGTCCTCACCTGCGTCGCTCACACCCTCGCACCGTGCGCGATGCCCGCCGGACATTGGCTGACAAACGTGGAACCGTGCCGACGGGCTGGCAGTGGCATTTGCCATCGTCCGAGCGAAGCGACTCCCGATCTTCCTCATCCTTGGGATCGGGAGTCTCCCGCGCACATCTTGAAGCTCGCGACCATTCCGGCGAGAGAGTTCCCAGCGTCAAGACCGGCGTATCGATGACAGTGGCGGTTCTGCGTTACCGTCCGCTATTAGCGCTATCACACCAGCGCCGGCTCGTACGGCTGCACTTTCTGTCCTGCCACCGTTATCGGCAGTGAGCCGTCCTGCCTTGAGATCAGTCCGTCGCGAGGCGCCGGTCCCGACGGAACGGGCGGTCGCCGACGCCGACCGTCATGCGGCGCCATTCACCGCGGCAACTGTCGGTCCTGTCGTGGCGAGGACCGGCTCGCCACGAATGTATCGGGTCGAGTTGACGATCACGTGACAGAGCGCGCAGGTCGCCGAGGCAACGCACCAGATGCAGATTGCCTGTATCAGGTCCAACTCGATATAGGTCAGTACCACCGACGCCGAGATAGCCACGACCGTGAACAGCATTCCGGCCGTTCGGGCACGCTGGCCAGGCAGGCACGCGGTCACGAATAGCAGCGTGTACCCGACTAGCCCGAAAACTGGTAGCGGAATCCCCGCAACGTGCGCGTACCGGGAATGCTGGACGGTTACGCAGCCGCCAGACGTGCCGCATATCGGCGGGACGTGCCTCAGGTACACGGTCGTGAGATAGGCCGCGATCGCGAGACCCATCAGGCTGAGCCCCCGGGACAACCAGGTCAGCTTGTCCGTGTGCGCCACTCGTGCCCATGTCAGCTCCGTTGCCAGGAGGCTGGAAAGGATTTCACGCGTGCGTTTCAACATCTTCTACTCCTCGCGGACCGGCGGATATCGCAATTATCAGGCGGCGTGGTGCCGATCCGCGGTGCAAGGACTCCTCGATCTCAACAATCGGCAAACAATCGCCAACCTGTATCCGGCAGCGAGCTTACCTGGCGAGTTTGGCCGGCTCGTCCAGCCGTGTGAGCTTCTGTGGGTTTGCAATCGCGTAGATCCGCGTGGCTCGCCCGTTCTCCACGACGAGGCTCACCGCGGCGAGCCTATCGTCGATCCCAGATTTGACCGGCAGGCGCGCCGTTGAGCCACACTGTCGTGCGCGACCTTGGGGTTGTGCCACATCACCTCGACTGGTTCGGGCACTGCACCGAGTTGATTGATCATGCCTTTGTGCAGCTCGGTGGGGAGCTCCGCCTTCGGAACGCCTAGCGCCATCGTGTCCTCCTTGTGCGTTGCCTGTTTGACATGAAGACACCGCCGAGGCGTTGGCCGTGACAACGGGATTGAGCCTCGGGACCAGCCGGGACCGCAATCGGGCACGAGATGCAGGCAGGACCTCGCAGCGCCGCGGTAGGCTTCGGGGAATGCTGTCCGACCCCTTCCGAGCCGCCGTCGAACACGGGAACATCGACGACGCCGGCGCCTTGTTCAGCGAGGACGCGGCGTTCCGAAGTCCGGTTCTGTTCAAGCCGTACGAGGGACGAGATCAGATCGTGAAGGTCCTGCATGCAGCCGAGCGGGTGCTCGGGCTTGGCGGCGAGTTCCGCTACGTGCACCAGCTCGAGGATGCCGACGACCGGGTCGCAATCCTCGAATTCGCAGCCGTGGTGGACGGTAAGCAGGTCGAGGGGATCGACAAGCTGACCTTCAATGAGGAGGGGATGATCACCGAGCTCAAGGTGATGATCCGCCCGGCATCTGCGCTCCAGCTTGTCGGCGCGAAGATGGCCGAGGAATTCGCCAAGGTCGGCCTACGCCTGCCGAGCTGATCGCCTGGCGCATCCGACCGACGAACCAGGTCCCGAAGGCAGCGGCGCTCCGCGATCCGATGCGACAAGCTGGGGGGGAAAGCACGACGCGGCGTGGGCTCATGGCCGCACCGCACTCCCGTAGGGAACGATGGAGAGCAACGACCCCACGCCATCAGGTTCGGCGTCGATCAGCTGGACCCAGTCGATCCAGGGAGTGATGTCGATGCTGCCGGGATCGTCGAGCTCGAGGAGGACCGGCCGGGCGTCGTTCAACAGGGTGAATACCCGCACGGGGCCGTTGGTGGTGACCAGGTGCAGATCCCGCATGCGGCGTCCGAGCAGCCGGGGTCCCTCACCGACGTCGTAACGAATGTCCAGGCTGGCCGCGTCGCTCACGGTGATGCCGTCCAGCAATCGGGCTCTTGGGCGGGCTCGCCGGCGGGCCGTCGTCGCAGGCATTGGCAAGTGGCTATCAATGTGATATTGTCTTGATAGGCGATCGGGTGGCCGACTCCCAGCCCACAGGAGGCATCCCGATGAGTGCACCCAACGACAACACCGCTGCGAAACGTCTGCGTGGATGGTGGCTATCTCCCCCGCGATCCGGCATGCAGCGCCTGCTTGCGCCATTTGAGTACCGCCACGTCCGCGTCTTTGGGGTCATACGTCTTGTCGGTGGCATGGTCGCGGCCGCTGCGGGCGTCGTGTGCCTCTCGTACAGCGTGTACGGATGGGCAGCCTTCTTCCTGGTTGTTGGGGCGCTGAATCTCGCGGGTGGCTACTGGGAACTTACTCTCGCTCGCTCCGCATCTGCCCGAACCTGAGCCTCGTTTACGACACCACACCCGCGCGGACGGCAGATCCTCCCGCGTGCACGTCTCCACCGTGCCCATCGCGATCGCGGTCGTCGGCGAGCAACTCGAGCAACTGGCTGCGGTTCGGTCCGGGGAGCCGGATGGGAGCTGGGATCGCGAGATGGTCGATCCGATCCATCAGCGCTTGCCGGCGCACTACCTCGCGCATCGTGGTCAGGCCGGCTCGGGTCTCCAGGTAGGCCCGAAAGACGTCGGCGTCGTGGGGAACTGCAGCCAGGAACCGCGCCGTTCGGGCCTCCGGTGTGGGTGGTTCCAGGTCGGTGCGGAGCGCGTCGATCTCGTCGCGGCGCAGGCGGTTCTCGCCGATCACGTCTTCGTAGCAGGGCTGCAATTCGGTTTCGGTGACGTGATCCCAAGCGTGGGCGAAGGCGGCCGGGTCGTGCAGGTGCTCGCGCACGACGTCGCGCAGACGCTGCGCGTGGCGCAGCCCATAGGTGATGCCGCGCCCCAGGGACGGGTTCGTGCACGCCCACGCGTCCGCGACCGCCGCGATGCCGGTCGCGACCGGGAGCCCGTCAGGGGCGAAGCGCCGGCATCGATCGATCAGCCCGCCCATCGCCTCAACGCCGGTGATGGGTTCGCCATCGAGCCAGTGAGCGTGAAGCGGACACGCGTGCACGACCGAGGTCCATACTTGCGCGTCCCGCAACCGCTTGAGTGGCTGGTCACCACTTGAGGTAGCGATCACGACGGCCCAGGTCCCGTTGTCGGCCGGGAGTGTGACCAGGAAAATCGTCCCGATCGGCGAGCCCACCGGCGCGATCATCCTCGGCACCGTCCCGTCAGTGGAGCGAAACGTCCGCTGGTAGTAGGTGAACCCAGAGTCCTCGGCCTCCTCCTGCACGGGCCGCGCTCCCACTTCGCGCAACCATTGCGGCAGCCGCGAGCGTCTGCCCGTTGCATCGACGACCAGGTCGGCGTCGATGTCCTCGCCCGACTCAGTCCACACCCCGGTGATATGCGGCGTCATGCCACGGAGCTTGCTCGTCAGGCCCTTGACGGCGACGCCCCGCCGCACCTTAAGCCCGGCGTGCTCCTCTGCCGAGCGCGCAAGCACCTGCTCGAGCACAGGACGCCGCGCGGTCAGGGTCACAAAGCGTTCATCCCCGGGTCGCTGCCTGCGGTCCGCAATCGTCGGCGGCATGCCGGCCAGGAAATCGAGCCGGGCCGCGCCGGCAGCCGAGAGCGACGCGATGACCTCGGGCAGCTCGGTCTCGAGCACCGCCCGGCCCGCCGGGAGCAGAAGGTGTGCCAGCCTGAACTGGGTGACGCCGCCGCGCTCCCAACTCGCCCATGCCCGCTCCGGCGTATCCGGCGCCCCAGCGGAGTCGCGTTCGAGTACCAAGATGTCATGGCCATCGCGCGCCAACATCATCGCGCTCGCCAGCCCACACACGCCGGCACCCAACACAACAATCCTCGACACGCTGCTCACCTCCCGCCGTACGAGATCGCCGGGATCACCGTCCCGGCGGACATCCGTGCTGCTTGCAACGCGCAGGTGGCGGCCCTCGAGTGGCCTTCCTCACTCGCGACTTCTCTGTAAATGCATTCCGTGGCCATTCGAGCCTCCCGGTAAGTGCTCCGTCAGTGTGAGGAGCTCAAGTTCACCTGTTAACGGCGAGGATCAATAACCTCACCCACAGACCACTACGGCAGGTTCGGACAATCGGTTCCCGCGCCCGACCGACCTCTTCATTCCGTCCTGGGGGATCGTCCCGAACCCCGCGTGCCCTGACCACCAGCCCGCGTTCACGGGCGATCTGGACTCCAGAGCCCACGCGCGCGCCGGGGCGGCGAAGCCAGCGTCAGCGCGCCGCCGGCCGGGAGCGCCGCCAGCCGGCAGGGCGGGCGCACCAGCCTCGTGCGGCGAGCGTCGCGTCTGGTTGGATGATCGTGGTGGTCGACATCACCGCCCCGGTTGGTGAATTTCCAGCCTGGCTCTCGACGTCGCTCTACTCGATCGCGCCCAGGGCACGGCCGAGCGTCCGGTTCGACGGCGGCGTGTCATGGCTGGAGCCGCCCAGTGAGCGGCCTTGACCAGCGCTCGGCTACGGCTCGACCTGGTCCACGTGAGGCGAGCCGTCCGGTCTGGCTCGCGCAGCGCCCCCTCGAACACGTGCATCGAGGTGCGTTGGGGTTGCCCGCGGCACGAGCCGCTGCGAGACGCCGGTGAGCCCTGAGAACCGAGCGCGGCGCTCCGCCGTATTCGCACACATCAGACCGAGCGAAGAGACGGACGTGGCTGCCCGGAGCAAGAACACGACGGTAGTGATCGTCGGAGTCGGACCGACGGGAGCGATGCTCGCAATCGAGCTGGCTCGACGGGGCATCGAGGTCAGCATCCTCGACAAGCAGCCCGCGCGCTCATCCGAGTTCCGCGCGATCGGGATCCACGCCCGGACGCTCGAGGACCCGGTGCGGATTCACCTCAGCGGGATCGACTCGCTCTATCCGTTCATGCTCACGCTGTCTCAGGCCGAGACGCACGAATCCTCGAACTCGTTCTCGATCGCGGTCACGTCCGACCCCACGAGCGTGCATGTCCCCAAGCGCGACGAGGACAGCGCTTCCGCACCTGCTGGCGGTGCGCGCGTGTCAGTGCCGCGAGGGACGTGTCACCGTGACTGGGTAGCCTATACTGCTGCGAGCATTGCGTGGACGACGTGATCGACATAGCGGTCTCCGACGCGCTCAGCTTCCCGCAGGACCCCCTCTTCCTTGAACCCGAGCCGGGTAGCGACG
>Ga0187777_10002166_pt1 | contig 12634 bp, 14 predicted proteins | sample 1015_Q2_SP5_10_M_FD_132416 | JGI IMG/M metagenome (GOLD analysis project Ga0187777, IMG submission 132416) | Tropical peat soil microbial communities from peatlands in Department of Meta, Colombia - 1015_Q2_SP5_10_MG | ecosystem: Environmental > Terrestrial > Soil > Wetlands > Peat | place...
CCCCCCGCCACGCCGATGCCGACGAGCCTCATCGTCCCCGCCACCGCTCCTACTCTACGCAGCGTGGACGCGATCTCCCGCCTCGCGGCCGAGCCCGAGCGGGCCGCGCTGTTCCTCGACGTCGACGGTGTGCTGGCGCCGATCGTCGCGCGACCCGAGGACGCGTCGGTGCCCGAGAGCACACGGCGTGAGCTTCGCCGGCTCGCGGCGCGCTACGGACTCGTCGCCTGTGTGACCGGCAGGGACGGTGATACGGCGCGAGGGATCGTGGGCGTGCCCGAGCTGCGGTACGCGGGAGAGCACGGCCTCGAGCTCGAGCCCGATGCTGCGGCGTACGCCGCCCGCGTGCACCGCTTTGCGAGGGAGTCGGGCTGGCCGGACGTCGAGGAGAAGCCGTTCTCCGCGGCGCTCCACTACCGCCGGGCGGCCGATCCCGAGGCGGCGCGACGCTCGCTCGAGGCAATCGCCGGCCGCGCGGCCGCGAGCGGCCTCCGGGCGACCCTGGGGCGCATGGTGCTCGACATCCTGCCGCCGGTGACGGCGACCAAGGGCACCGCGGTGCGGCATCTGCTCGACGAGTCGGGTCTCCGGCGCGCGCTCTATGCCGGCGACGACACCACGGACCTCGACGGCTTTTCGGCACTGGACGGTCTCGAGGTCGCGGTCCGGGTCGCGGTCGCGTCGACCGAAGGGCCGCCCCGGTTGCGGGAGCTCGCCGATGTCGTCGTGGACTCGCCGGCCGCCTTCGCCGAGCTGCTGGGCCGGCTCTAGATACGGATCGTGCGCGAGCGGCCGAGCTCGTGCCCGTGCCGGTCGAGCGCGATCGCATCCGCGAACCGGAGCCCGTCCGGCACCGCCAGCGCGGTCTCGAAGCCATGCTTCGGCTTGACGCCGACCGACCGCAGCGAGCCCGCCGCCGTTCCAGCACGAAGGCGCCACGCGGCCACCGCGGTCGCGCCGTTCCAGCTCACGAACGCAGTTCCCCGGTGCCGGCCCCCGGGTGCGACGATCACCGGCTCTCCCGTCGGACGCCCCGACCAGCCGAAGCGGAAGGCACGGTAGTTCATGCCGCCGTGGGGCAGCTTGGCGTCGAACAGGATCGTGCCGTTCGGGGCGAACTCGGTCACGTACGGCTCGTTGCCCCAGCCGACGACGACGTTCCCGTTCGGAAGCAGCTGGGCATTGCCCATGAACTGCGAGACGAGGCGGTTCGGGCGGTGCTCGTAGGCGCGTACGAGCGTCGCCCGCATGTTCGATGCGTCGAGTGAGAGCACCAGCACGCGCGACTGCGGCTGCACCTGAGGGCCGGCGCCGTCGTCGAAGATCGTGACGATGTCGTGGCCGTGATGCCGGGCATCGTGCTGCCAGGCGAACACGGTGCCTCTACCCATCGCGAAGTCGCTCCGCTTGCCGCCGAGCCGCCAGATCACCCGGCCGCTCGCCCTGCTCACCTTGTAGACGGCCCAGGTGTTCCGCGCCGAGACCAGCAGGTTGCCGTCACCGAGGAGATCGATCGAGTTGATGTGGAAGTAGTCGAGCGGGTGGCCCATGAAGGCGGCATGGGTCTCCTCGATCGCGACGTGGTCGAGGCTGCGCCACTCGAAGAGCACGCGGCCGCGCGGAAGCGCGAGCTCCTGGACGACGCCTCCGATCACCCGTCCGGAGGACGGACCGCCCACCGACGAGAGGTCCGCCTCCCGGACCTCGTAGCTCGTGACGAGGGCGGTGTTGTGGGGTGTGATCACGAACTCGTGGAGGTCGGACTGCCGACCGCCACCGGCCGGCAGCCGTGCAACCTGGCGATACGTGTCGTCGACGATCACGTGCGTGCCGCGACCGAGCCCGCTCTCGGACTTGCCCTCCCACCACGTCAGCACCGGCTTGCCGTGGTAACGCGCGACGCGAAAGTTCATCGCGCTGTTCGGCGTCGTCGGATGGAAGTAGACGACGTCGCCGCGATCGTCGAGGATCAGGACGCCACGCTGCCCCGGGCCCGCCGACGGCGCGAGGAACAGATAGCCGTCCGACACGCGCCCGGTGCGGAGGACGGTGAGCACCGGCGGTCGTAGGTCGGGGCGCGAGAAGAAGTGGTGAACCGCTCCCTTCGGAACTGCCGGAGGCGCAGCGAGCGCGAGGTCGCCGTCGAGCAGGCTCCGCAACGCGCCGGGCAGCAGCAGGCCGCCGCCCAGGCGGAGCGACCGCCGCACGAGCGCCTCCCGGGTGTAACGACTCTCGCCCTCGAGACCGCCGCCTGCGTCGAGGTACACGCGCGGAGCCTACAAGCCGAGACGCTCGCGCAACTCACGACCCTGACGCCTGGCGACGTCGAGCTCGGTGCGAGCCGCGTCGTCGAGCTGCAGCCGGATCCGGTCGGGCGCGCTCCGACGCACGGCGGAGACCTTCGACAGGTTCACGACGTACGAGCGATGGATACGCGCGAATCCCGTCCCGAGCCGGGCAGCGAGCTCACCGAGCGAGGAGGTCGAAAGGTACGAGCGGTCGTACGCGTGCACCCGGCTGTAGTCGCCGTCGGCCTGGACGTAGTAGACCTGGTCGAAATCGACCAGCTCGGAGCCCCCGGGCGCGACGACGGGGATCTTGGCCACCGCGTCGGGCCCGCCGGGAGCCGTCGCCCGGAGTCGCTCGAGCACCCGCGCCAGCCGCTCCGGGTCGACCGGCTTCAGCAGGTAGTCGAAGGCCTCGACGGCGAACGCGTCGACCGCGTAGCGCTCGTGGGCGGTGACGAAGACCACCGCGGCACGCGCGAGCGGCGCGAGCTCGAGACCCGACAGACCGGGCAGCTCGACGTCGAGGAACACGACGTCGTAGCCACCACGCCGCACCAGGGCGTCCGCGTCGGCCGCGGTCCCGGCCTCGGCGACGACATCGATGTCGTCGTGCTCCGCGAGCAGGTAGCGCAGCTCGGAGCGGGCCGGCGCCTCGTCGTCGACGATCGCGGCCGCGATCACGCCGCCGGCACCTCGAGCGAGACCACGGTTCCGAGCGGCGAGGAGCGCAGCCGTACCCCTGAGCCGTAGTGCGCCTCGAGCCGCAGCTGCACGTTGGCGAGCCCCACGCCGGTGCCGTCGCCGAAACCGGGATCGAGCACCCGTTCGAGCGCGTCGCGTGCAATTCCCCTGCCGTCGTCGCGCACCGTCACGCGCAGGCGCCCGCGCCGAACGCGCGCACGGACGACCAGATGCAGCGGCCGGTCGGTCTTACCGTGCTTGACGGCGTTCTCGACGAGCGGCTGGACGAGCAGCGGCGGCAGGCGAACCTGCAGCGCCTCGGGGTCGGCCTCGACCGAGACGTCGAGCTCGCTGCCGAACCGCGCCTGCTCGAGCGCGAGGTAGCTCCGGATGTGGCCGAGCTCCTCGTCGAGGGTCACGAACTCGCCGGGGCGCGCGAAGCGCGCACGGAGCGTGTCGGCGAACGCGAGGACGAGCTGCCGCGCACGCTCGGGGTCGGTGCGGATGAACGACGCAATCGTGTTCAGCGCGTTGAACACGAAGTGGGGCTCGATCTGCGCCTGGAGGGCCGTTGCCGTCGCCGTCCGCAGCGCGGAGAGCTGGAGCTGGGCCGAGAGCTGCTCGCCGAGCGCGTCGAGCGTCTGCACCGCCGTCTCGTCGAGCGGTGAACCGGCGGTCGCGTACGCGACGATCGCCCCGGCCGGCCCGTCGTCGAGAACGAGGGGCACGACCGCCGCGGCGCCCAGCGGGCAGGCAGCGTGCCCGCACTCCGTGCGCAGGCCGAGCGGCGCGAGCAGCGGACGCGCCTGCGCGAGCGCCTCGAACACCGGCCTGATCGGGCGGTCTCCGGCAGCGTGATGGTCGGCGCCCGCCCCGACGAACGCGAGCACGCGCTGCGTGTCCGTCACGGCGACCGCACCGTACCCCAGCTTCTCGAAGAGCTCGTACGCGACGGTACGCGCCGCCGACTCGGTGAGGCCCCGCCGCAGCTCGGGCAACGTAGCGGTGAGGAGCTCCAGCACCGGAGCACGGCGCCTCGGCCTGCGGACCCGCGGCATGATCGGGATTGTGCACGTGACGGACGTGGTCCTCGCTCCGCTGCGCGAGCGCTACGGGACGCCCGCGCTCCTCCGCTGGTGCGGCGAGGTGACGGCCGAGGAGCTCGCCCTCGCGACGTACAACCCGAACCGGCGGCACGACGTCACGCTCTTCATCCTCGACCCGCACGCGCAGGTCGCGCTGATCCGGAAGCCGCACTTCGCAGAGGGGATCTGGCGGCCGCCCGGCGGCGGCATCAAGCCCGGCGAGGACTTCGTGCACGGGGCGGCGCGCGAGGCTGTCGAGGAGACGGGGCTCGCGGTGACGCTCGAGCGCTACCTCGTCGATGCGAGCGCGCGATTCCGGCACGGGGACGACGAGGTCGACTGGCGCACGCACGTGTTCCTCGCGCGCACGGCGGACGAGAGGCTCGAGCCGCTCGACGCGGCGGAGATCGCCTCCGCCCGCTGGGGGACGCTCGACGAGCTCGGCGGCGAGCTCCGCGAACGGCTGCTCGAAACCGGCCGCGCGCTCTGGCGCTACCGCGTCGCGCTCCACGACGCCGCGCTCGCCGCGATCCGGTCCGGACGCGGGAGCTAGAGCTTCTGGATCCGGACGGCGGTGCCGTACGCGCAGATCTCGGTCCAGGTGCCGCCCATCTCCGACGTGTCGAACCGCATGCCGAGGATCGCGTTCGCGCCCTTCGCCTCGGCCTCCTCGACCATCCGCTGGATCACCTCGGCACGGCTGTCGGCGAGCGCCTTCGTCATTCCCTTCAGCTCGCCGCCGAACATCGACTTCAGGCCGGCCCCCATTTGCGAACCGACATTGCGCGAGCGCACGGTCAACCCGAACACCTCGCCGTAGACGTCGCTGACTGTATATCCCGGAACGTCGTTCGTGGTCGTGATCAGCACAGCTCGAGCACCTCCAGCACCTCGGGGATTGACGTGACGCGCGGGCCGTCGAAAGCCGCGAGATTCTCCCAGTAGGGATCCTCGCCGGGGCGATGGATGAGAATCGCGCGCATCCCGACGCGCTCGGCGCCGGCGAGCTCGTCGTTCGCGCCGTCCCCGACGAACACGGCCTCGTATGGCTCGACGCCGAGGAGCTCGCAGCAGCGCAGATAGATCCTCGGATCGGGCTTGGGGAGGCCGAAGGACGACGAGAACACCTCGGCATCGAAGAGCCCTGCGAACGGCGTCCCGGGCCAGGCGACCTCGACGTCCTCGCTGCACACCGTGATCAGCCCGACGAGCACGTCGAGCTCACGCAGGCGGCGAAGAGTCTCGACCGCCCCGCGGCGCGGCGCAATCGCTTCGCGCACGTAGTCGAGGCGGAGCGCGCAGACCTCTTCGAGCACCGACGCCGGGACGCCGGCATCCGTGAGGGCGACGCGGATCGGTCCGGTGTACCGGTTCGTGGAGCGCGGCCAGAGCTGGACGAAGTCGGGCGCGTGCCGGGAGACGGCGGCGACCATCGCCGCAGCCGCCTCGCGGTCCCAGTCGATGAGCGTCTCCCAGAGGTCGAAGATCACTGCGCGCGGGCGCACTCGCGCAGCACCTCCCAGGCGAGCTCGATGTCCGCCTCGGTCGTCCCGGCGTTGCCGATCGCGAGCCGAATGATCGACTCGCCGCGCAGCCGCGCCGGTGCGACGAACAACTTACCGGTCCGTGTTGCTGCGTCTGCGACAGCATCGTTGTCGGCGGTGCGATGCCGAAAGCAGACCGTCGAGAACGGATGCGGGGCGGACACCTCCCAGTCGGGGTCGGCCTCGACCCACGACGCGAAGAGTTGCGCGAGTCGCACGTGCTCGCGAATCAGCGCGCGCAGGCCTTCCGCCCCGTACCAGCGCAGCACGAACCAGAGCTTGAGCGCGCGAAAGCGCCGGCCGAGAGCAGGGCCGTAGTTCTTCAGGTCGAGCGCATCCTCGGTGTCGACGAGGTAGTCGCGCTCGGTCCCGAACGCGGCATGGAGCGCCTCCGGCCGGCGCGTCCACATCGTCGAGCAGTCCATGGGGACGAACAGCCACTTGTGTGGGTTGACGACGATCGAATCCGCGTTCTCGCACCCATCGAGGCACCAGCGGAGCTCCGGGCAAACCGCAGCCGACCCCGCGTACGCCGCGTCGACATGAAGCCACACACCGGCCTCCTCGCACCGCTGCGCGAGCTCGGCGACGGGGTCCACCGACGTCGTCCCGGTCGTTCCGACGGTCGCGACGACAGCCGTCGCATCGTCGAGCGGGAAGTCGGTGCGCATCCGGAACGCATCGTCGACCGGCACGGGACGAAACTCGAGCCCGATCAGACGCGCCGCCTTCTCGACGCTGAAGTTCGCGGCCTCGGACGCGTACACGACGCCGCCCGGACGCAGCGTGCGCGCGGCGGCAAGCGCGGCGACTGTCGCCGTCGACGCCGTGTCCTCGATGTGGCCGTGCCAGCCGGTGGGCAGGCCGAGCAGCTGCGCGAGCCAGGAGAGCGTCACCTCCTCCAGCTCTGTCGCCGCCGGCGAGGACGCCCACGTCATCGCGTTCACGTTGAGCGCAGCGATCAGCAGCTCGGCGAGGATTCCCGGCTCCGACCCCGTGTTCGCGAACCAGGCGAAGAAGCGAGGGTGGTTCCACTGCGCGAGCCCGGGGACGATCACCTCGTCGAGGTCGCGCAGCATCGCCTCGAAGGGCTCGCCGTGCTCGGGCGGAGACACGGGCAGCCGCGCGCGGACGCTGCCGGGCTCGATGGCCGTGGCCACCGGACGCTCGCCGATGCCGTCGAGGTAGGCCTCGACCCAGTCGGCCGCGCGTTCGAGATCCGAGCGGAACCCGGTCATGCCCGCTTCCTCCGCAGTCGCTCGATCTGCTTCCACGTGCGCGTGTTGAGCACGTCTTCCTTGCGCAGCCACGCGCGCCGGGCCTGGCCGACCCCGAGTGTCACGTAGTCGAGGGCGGCCACCTGGTGCCCGTCCGAGTCGATCACGAGCTTCAGCCCTGCCTCGCGAGCGGCGCGGGCGTGGACGTCGGTCAGGTCGAGCCGGTCGGGCTGCGAGTTGATCTCGAGGAACGTGCCCGTCTCGAGCGCCTTCTCGATGATGCGCTCGACGTCGACCGGCGCCGGTGCGCGCTTCCCGATCTTGCGATTGGTCGGATGCCCGATGCAGTCGACGTACGGGTGGTCCATCGCCGCCAGCACACGGCCGGTCGGATCGTGGTCGAACCGGGAGTGCACGGACGCGACGACCCAGTCGCGCGTCGCGAGCTCCTCGTCCGAGACGTCGAGCGAGCCGTCCGGCCGGATGTTGACCTCGATCCCCTTGAGGACGCGGAGCGGCGCCACCTGCGTGTTGACGGCGTCGATCTCGACCGACTGGAGGTGCAGCAGGTCGCCGCGAAGGCGCTGCGAGTGGTCGCAGACTGCGTAGTAGGCGTAGCCGCGAGCTCGGGCGGCCGCAACCATGGTCTCGAGCGTGTCCTTGCCGTCGGACCACGTCGTGTGCGTGTGGAGGTCGCCGCGCAGGTCGCGAAGCTCCACGAGCTCCGGCAGCTCGCCGGCGCGCGCGGCCTTCAGCTCGCCGCCGTCCTCCCGCAGCTCGGGTGGGATCCACTCGTAGCCGAGGAAGCGGTAGACCTCCTCCTCGGTCGCGAACCGGTGCTCCTCCCCGGTCTCGACCTCCGTGACCGCGTACTCGGACACCGAGAGACCGCGGCGGACAGCGTCCTCGCGCAGCGCGACGTTGTGGTTCTTCGACCCCGTGAAGTGCTGGAGGAGGTTGCCGTAGCTCTCCGGCGGAACGACACGGAGGTCGAAGCGCAGCCCGTCGTGCGAGACCACCGTTGCCTTCGTCGTTCCCTTCGCCGCCACCTCGACCACCCATGGAAGCCCGCAGAAGTGATCGACGAGCGCGGCCGCATCGGTGGCGGTGGCGATGATGTCGAGGTCGCGCACGGTCTCGCGCATGCGCCGGGCCGAGCCGGCGAGGCTCACCTCCACCGAGGCCGGATGGCCGCGCAGCTCCTCGACGGCGGCGGTGAGTCGGGGCAGCGCCGTGCCGAGCAGCCCCCGCCCGCGCTCCGGCGCCGCCTTCGGCCCCTGGGCGAGCGCCGAGGCGATCTTCGACTCGGTCCCGGGCCCGATACCGGCATGCCCGCGCAGCTGGCCGGACTCGACCGCCGACCGCAGGCCGTCCACGGTCGTGATCCCGAGCTCCTGCCAGATCCTCCTCGCCGTCTTCGGGCCGAGGCCGGGGAGGCGCATGAAGACTGCGACCTCGCTCGGCACCTCGGCCTTCTTCTTCGTCAGCGCGTGGACCTCGCCGTCGTTGACGGCCTCGACGATCTTGCCCTCGATCGTCTTGCCGATCCCCTGGAGCTTCGTCGCCTTGCCCTCCAGCGCGAGCTGCGCCACCGACGTCGAGGTCTCGCGGATCCGCGCGGCCGCCTTTCGATAGGCACCGACCCGGAACGAGTCGGCGTTCGAGAGCTCCATCAGGTCGGCGAGCAGGTCGAACTGCTCCGCGAGCTCGTCGTTCCGCGGAAGTGGCGCCACTTCCGCGATCATAGGCGGCGCGATACGGGCCACCGTCTGCCTCCCCACCTACAACGAGCTGCCCAATCTCGAGCCGATGCTACGGGCTCTGGGCGGCGTGCTGCGCGACGGCGACCGCGTCCTCGTGATCGACGACAACTCGCCGGACGGGACCGGCGCGGCGGCCGACCGCCTCGCCGCCGAGCTCGGCTTCGTCGACGTCCTGCACCGGCCGTTCCGCGAGGGTCTCGGGCCCGCCTACCTGGCCGGGTTCCGGCGGGCGCTCGACGACGGGGCAGAGCTCGTGCTCGAGCTGGACTGCGACTTCTCGCACGATCCCGCGGACGTCCCGAGGCTGATCGCGAAGGCCGAGTCGGGGACCGACCTCGTCCTCGGCTCGCGGTACGTCGCCGGAGGCTCCGTCGCGAACTGGGGGCTCGTCCGGCGGGCGATCTCGCGCGGCGCAGCCGTCTACACCGCCCTCTTCCTGCACATGGGTGTGCACGATCCCACCGGCGGCTTCAAGTGCTTCCGGCGTCGGGTGCTCGAGACGATCGACCTCGACGCGATCGGCTCGCAGGGCTACGCGTTCCAGATCGAGACGACCTACCGCGCGAAGCGCGCCGGCTTCAGCGTCGCCGAGGTGCCGATCCGATTCGCCGACCGCGAACACGGGCGCTCGAAGATGAGCCGTGCGATCGTCCTCGAGGCGATGTGGCGCGTGCCGCTGCTCCGGCTGCGGGTACGGTAGGCGCCGATGCGCGCGGTCGACGACGCGACGTTCGACGAGGCGGTGATCCGTGCACAGGGTCCGGTGATCGTCGACTTCACGGCTCCCTGGTGCGCTCCCTGCCGGGCGATCGAGCCGGCGCTGGAGGAGCTCGCCGGCGAGTCGGGTGTCGGCCTCGTCTCGGTCGACATCGACGAGAACCCGGCGACCGCGGCGCGCTTCGCCGTTTTGTCGCTGCCGACGGTGATGCTCTTCTCGGGCGGCGAGCCGCGCGAGACCGTCTTCGGCGCGCGGCCGAAGAAGCACTTCGCGAAGGCGTTCGCCCCTTATCTCTAGGCGCGGAAGTGCTCCCAGCCGCGGAGCTCGACCGGCGAGGCGTCGCGGAGGAGCTCCACCCCCTCGCCTTCCTCGACCCGCCCGATCGCCGTGAAGCCGGCGGCCCGGGGAACGGCGGCCAGCAGCTCGAAGTCCTCGCCGAACCCGAGGTCGGCCACGGTGGCGCCCGGTGCGAGCGGTACCCGGTCGAGCTCGATCACCAGTCGCACGCCCGAGCGGCGCGAGATGTGGCCGGCATCGACGGCGAGACCGTCGGACACGTCGATCAGCGCATGCGCCGACTCCGCCAGCCTGCGGCCCTCCTCGACCCGGAGAGGCGGGCGGACGTAGGCGCCCGAGCGGAACGCGGCGCCCGCGGCGCCGAGCGGACCGGTGACGACGACCACGTCTCCGGGCAGCGCGCCTGCGCGACCGGGCACCCGTTCGCTCCGGCCGGCAGCGGTGACGGAGACGACGACCTCGTTCGCCGCGGTCGTGTCGCCGCCGACGACCGGCACGCCGGTCTCGGCGATCCCTTCGTAGAAGGCGATCACGTCGGCGGAGTCGGCGTCCGCCGGAAGCGCGAGCGAGACGAGCAGGCCGAGCGGCTGCGCGCCGGACGCGGCGAGGTCGCTGATGTTCACCGCCGCGGCCCGCCAGCCGAGCTCGGTCCACGACAGCCGGTCGAGCCGGAAGTGGACTCCCTCGACCAGCGCGTCCTGCGTGAGGACGAGACCGCCGATCTGCGCGGCATCGTGCTCGACGCCGACGATCAGCCCGCGGCGCTCGAGCTCCTCGAGCAGCCCGAGCTCACCGAGCGACGAGAGCCTCGTCAACGGCCTTCCTGAGCAGGGGATCGCCGGCGGCCCGGATCGTCGCGACGCCGGCCGCACCGGCCGCGATGCACGCTCCGGCGTTCGAGGCGTCGATCCCGCCGATCGCGATCACGGGCACCGAAACCGCGTCGCAGACGGCGCGCAGCCCGTCGAGGCCGATCGGCGGCTCGGCGTCGAGCTTGGACGGCGTCGCCCAGACCGGCCCGGCCCCGAGGTAGTCGGCGCCGTCGGCGGCGAGAGCCTCCTCGAGCGTCGAGACGGACAGTCCGAGTAGCAGGGCGGCCGCACGTGCACGCTCTGCACCCGCGTCGCCCTGACCCAAATGCACGCCGTCGGCTCGAAGCGCGATCGCCGCCTCGACGTCGTCGTTGACGACGAACGTCACGCCGAGCGAGGACATGCCTCGGCCGCGCCCCACCAATTCCTCGGTCGACACATCCTTCACGCGCAGTTGCACGACCGTCGCGCCGGCCGCGACCGCGCGTCTCGCGGCCTCGAGATCCTCGACGAGCGCGTGCACCCTCACGCGAATCTCGCCCGCTCGTCGAGCAGCGCCGGGTCGAGCGCGGCGAGAGCGTCGTAGAGATTGACGTGAAACGAGCCGGGGCCCTTCGCTCCCGGCGCCGCGTTCTCTCCCGCGACACCGAACGCGGCGAGCGCCTCGGCCGCCGCCTCGAGCGGCTCCTCCCGCCGGACCGCGAGGAACGCGCCGGTGACGGCAGTGGACATGCAGCCGGTGCCGGTGATCGAGGCGAGCAGCGGGTGCCCGTTCTCGACCGCGACCACGCGCGAGCCGTTCGACACGTGGTCGATGCTCCCGGTGACGGAGGCGACGACTCCGAGCGCCGCCGCGGCCGACCGGGCGACCTCCGCGGCCGACGCGGCAGCTCCGATCGACTCGACGCCGCGGACCTCGGCGTCGACCCCGGCCAGCGTCGCGATCTCACCGGCATTCCCGCGGAGCACGGCGACGTCGACCTCGTCGAGGATCCGCTTCGCGGTGTCCGTGCGATATCGGGTCGCGCCGGCGCCGACCGGATCGAGCACGACCGGAACGGCGGCCGCATTGGCGGCGCGCCCCGCGAGCACCATCGCCTCGATCCACGAGGAAGACAGGGTGCCGATGTTCAGGACGAGCGCGCCCGCGAGGCCGACCATCTCCTCGACCTCCTCCGGGGCGTGCGCCATCACCGGCAGCGCGCCGATCGCGAGCGTCGCGTTCGCCGTCTCGTTCATCACGACGTAGTTCGTGATCTGATGGACGAGCGGCCGTGTCTCGCGCAGCCGCCGCAGGGTGTCGCCGGGATTCATCGTGCTCCTCTCAGGTGAAGGACGTCGACCGGGCCGTCGCCGGCGCCGAGCTCCACGAGCCCGTGGCGCACCGCGCCGGTCGCGGCGGACGCCGCGCCGCGAGCGGCGTCGACCAGGGACAACCCGCGCGCCAGCAGCGCCGCGAGCGTCGCGGAGTGCGTGCAGCCGGCGCCGTGGGTCGCCGGGACGTCTAGCCGTTCGACCGGGATCTCCACGTGGTGGCGGCCGTCGTACAGGTGATCGACCGGCGCACCGTGCCCGCCGGTGACGACTGCAGCAGGCGCTCCGAGCGCGACGACCCGCTCGGCCAGCTCGTCCTTGGCGACGAGTTCCGGCTCCCCGGTCAGCCGCTGCGCCTCGGTCAGGTTCGGCGTGACCACCGTCGCCAGCGGAAAGAGCCGCGAGACGAGCGCCTCCGCGGCATCGTCCTCGAGCAGCTTGGCCCCCGACGAGGCGACCATCACCGGATCGACGACCAGCGTGACCGGATGGGCCCCCAGGAAGTCGGCGACCGCCTCGATCACGGGACGCGAGAAGAGCATCCCGGTCTTCGCGGCGTCGACGCCGATGTCCGAGAACACCGCATCCAGCTGGTCGACGACGAACTGCGGCGGCACCGGGTGCACGGCCGTGACCCCGACCGTGTTCTGCGCGGTCAGCGCGACGATGGCCGTCATCCCGAACGCGCCCGCGGCCGCGAACGCCTTCAGGTCGGCCTGGATCCCCGCGCCTCCACCGGAGTCGGACCCCGCAATCGTCAACAGCTTCGGAACCAACGCTCTCCCTTCGCCGGTACTAGCCGGATCAGGTTCGACGGGTGTGTTCTCAGCCCCAGCGGGCACCCCGGTAACGCGAGGCTAGCATCGGCCGCGTGCTCGCCTCCCAGGCCTTCGAAGGGCTCCTCCAGGGGGAGGA
>Ga0187777_10002167_pt1 | contig 12631 bp, 8 predicted proteins | sample 1015_Q2_SP5_10_M_FD_132416 | JGI IMG/M metagenome (GOLD analysis project Ga0187777, IMG submission 132416) | Tropical peat soil microbial communities from peatlands in Department of Meta, Colombia - 1015_Q2_SP5_10_MG | ecosystem: Environmental > Terrestrial > Soil > Wetlands > Peat | place...
GCCCTCGGTCTCGCCGACGCGGAGGATCAGGGTCGCCCAGTCGGCCATCGAGATGTTCTTGCCCTGACCGTACGCGTAGAGGTCGCCCGGGACGCCGTGCGCTGCGACGGCGAGATGTCCCCGGACGCCGTCCGTGCAGAAACAGAAGTCGCGCATCGGGTCGAGCTGGCCGAGCTCGATGCGCTCGCGCTCGAGCGCCTGCGTGATGATCGTCCCCGTGACGTAGCGCGGGTTCTGCCGCGGTCCGTAGTTGTTGAACATCCGCGTGACGACGCCGGGCAGGCCGAACGCATCGTGGTAGTTCATCGTCAGGAAGTCGGCCGCGACTTTCGACGTCGCGTAGATCGACTGGGGGTTCAACGGCGATCGCTCGTGCAGGATCAGGCCGCCCTGCTCGTCGTAGTCGTGATGGTGCGCCACCGCGTCGCTGACGTTGCCGTACTCCTCTGACGTGCCCGCGGTGTCGAACTTTTCGAGCTCCAGGCCGTGGTCCACGACCGACTGCAGCAGATTCAGCGTGCCGATCGTGTTTGCCATGATCGTCTCGTACGGGCGGTGCCACGACTCGCCCACGTGGGCCTGCGCGCCGAGATGGAAGACATACGGCCGATCGTCTGCCTTGCAGAGGTCCTTCACGAGGTAGTCGACAGACGTGCGGTCCGTGAGGTCGGCGAAGTGGACGTCGAGTTGCCGGCGAATGTGCCCGATGTTGCTGAGCGCGCCGCTCGACGTCGCGCGGACGAACGCGTGTACGTTGGCGTCAAGTGCCACGAGCGCCTCGGTGAGGTGAGAGCCCATGAAGCCGTCGGCGCCGGTGACGAGGCACGTTCTGCCCGCGAACGAGTCGCCGCTCTCCCGCCGCAGCGCGGCAAGGGCGTCATCCGTCCAAGGTGAGTCGGATCCGTTTGTTTTCATCCGAGCGGTGGAGCGCGAGGAGCCGCTCAAGACTAGCCCGTTTCGCGGCCGGAGCGCCGTGCGCAACGGGCTGGTCACGGGCGTCTCGTACCTGACGCTGAGCGGCGCCGGTGCAATCGCCGGGGTCTACCTCGCGCACACGTTCGGACGCAACAGTCGCACTGACGGATTCATGGCGGCCTACGGCGTCTATCTGGTGCTCGTTCTCGGTGCGCAGGCCTTCCGGATGGTGGTCGTCCCCGATCTGACACGCGCCGAACAGGAGGGTCGCCTCGGCGCCGAGTTCGCAGGCTACGCCGTCGCGTTTCTCACACTCGCGCTCCCTGTGAGCGCGCTGGTCGCAGTGTTCCCCGACGCCTTCGGCAACGTGATCACGGGTCGGCTTCCCCACGAGTCGGCGGTCGTTGCCGGCGAGGCGCTCGAATGGCTGGTGCCGGCGGCGTTCGGTCAGTTGCTCGCATCGCTCGCAGCGAGCGCACTCGCTGCGAGGAACCACTATCTCGCGGCCGCCCTCGGTTTCGCCGTCGGCGGCATCGTCGGCCTTGTCTTCTTCATTGTGGAAGCGGATGCGCACGGCTTGCTCGCTCTCGCGTGGGGCCTTGCGCTCAACGGCGTGGTGGCAGCGGCGTTTCCGATCTGCGCGTTGTTCATTCACGGTGGTCGGCTGCGGCATCTGCACGGGAGTACGCTCGCCATCCGCGCGCGCCTGTGGCGGTTGACCTACGGCGCCGCCGTGCCGATCGCCGGCCAAGGCCTGTACGTCGTTGCGCTGCTCTTCGCCTCGGGGACGGGGCCGGGGAACGTCACGAGCTTGTCGTACGCGTACCTACTCGCCGCCATGTTCGTCAGCGCGACGGCGTTCTCGCTTTCCGTGATCGCCGCCGCACCGCTGACCAGACGCGGCGTCGACCCCGAAACCGCCGTCGACCATGTCGTGCACTCGGCCTGGGTGAGCCTGGCCCTCGTCGGCGCCGCCGCCGGCATCGTCGCGCTCGTGGGCGGCCGCGTCGTCACGGCGGCCCTGGGTCACGCGTACTCGGGTCAGGTTGGCGACGAGCTCGGTCGTCTCGTCGTCTATCTCGCTCCCTGGATGATCGCCTGGTCGACCTTCTCGATCGCCTATCCGCTCATCTTCGTGATGAGTCGTACCCGCCTTCTGATCCCGCTTGCGATCGGCGCGCTCGTAATCGATCTCCCCATCTCCGCGATCGGCCGTCATTGGGGCGGACTCACCGGCGTCGCACTCGCGCTGGGTGTGACCGCCCTGCTGCTCGTGCTCGGATTGATGGCCACGCTCGCACCGTCGCGGCTCGGGCGCGCCGTTGTCGAGCTCGGGCGGCTCGCGCTCGTGGTCGGTGCAGCGACTGCGCTCGCCTTCGGCGGCGCCGCACTGGTCCTGCCGGTGATTCCTGCGGCCGCGTTGGGGCTCGCTGTCTATGGGCTTCTCCTCGTCGCAGTCCGCGAGCTCGGTCTGGCTCAGGCGTGGCACTACGTGCGAGCCCTCCACTAGCTCAGCGGACGCTCCCCGTAGAATCCGGCCGATGAGCCCGGAAGAAATGCCCGCTCCTGCAGGGGTTTCGGTGGACGATGAGCTGGACGTCGAAGCGCTCTACGACCAACTTCGCGACGAGCTCGTCCACGGAGGCTCGAATGGGCGGAGTCGAGGAGCCGAGCTCGCGGCGTCGCGGGCGCTGGCCGAGCGTTTCTGGCCGGTGACGACGGAGCGGCCGATCGGCGGTGGACCCAAGGGGCTCGTCAAGCGGACCCTGCGGAAGTTGATGCGGTGGTACGTCGAGCCGCTTGCCGCTGATCAGCGAATGTTCAACGACTCGCTGCTGAAGCTCGTCGACGGTCTATCGGAGCGCATCGACGAGGAGAGTGCGTCGCTCGATCGCGTCGAGTTGCTGGCGCGCGAGCTCGAGGAGCGACTCACGCGAGTCGAGCGCCGGGACCGCGGGCCGGCGACGGTCGTTGCCGCAACGGTCGCGGCGCAGCCGGACGCCGGCGCACTGCCCGACTACTTCGCTTTCGAGAGCCGGATGCGCGGCAGCGTCGACGAGATTCGCGAGCGGCAGCGCCGATATGTGGCCGACTTTCGCGAGCGCGGTCCCGTGCTCGACATCGGGTGCGGGAGAGGTGAGCTCGTCGGCATGCTGCGGGTCGCCGGAGTCGACGCGCGCGGCATCGACGCCGACGCCGATATGGTCGCGTACGCACGCGGTGACCAGCTCCCCGTCGAACAGGCCGACGTCATCTCATACCTCGAGGGGCTGGAGGACGGAGCGCTCGGCGGAGTCTTCCTGGGCCAAGTCGTCGAACACCTCCCACCGCTCACGCTCGTGCGTGTTCTCGAGCTCTGCGCCGCAAAGCTCCGCGCGGGTGGGCTGCTCGTCGCCGAGACGATCAACCCGCTCTCGCCGATCGCACTTCGGAACTACTACGCGGACCTCACGCATGCTCAGCCGCTCGTTCCGGAGACGCTCGAGTTGCTCGCGCGGCAATCGGGATTCGCCGAGACCGAGATCCGCTTCGTCAACGAGCCGGCAGAACGGCTTACCGAGCCGGACGATCCCGTCATCGCCGGGAACGTCCGCCGCCTCAACGAGCTGCTGTTCGGCCCGCTCGACTATGCGCTGTACGCGTGGACCTCCGACAGACGATGACCATCCGGCCTCTCGTCCGGCGTTTCGACGCAGATCCGACACAGCCCGGTCAAGATTTCGCCCTTAGGCTGTCGGTGGGAGGGAGTGGTAGGCCCCGTGCTCTTGCGCGTGTGCCTGGAGAGGTGGCGGCGTGAGGATTGCGGTTTGCGCGCCCCAGGTTCCGTTCTCCCGCGGCGGGGCCGAGATCTTCGCCGACGACCTCGTCTCGGAGCTGCGCGAGCGCGAGCACGAGGTCGACCTCGTCACGGTTCCGTACAAGTGGTACCCCGGCGACCGGGTCCTCAGCCAGGCGTTCCTCTGGCGGCTGCTCGACCTCGAAGAGTCGGACGGCCGCAAGATCGACCTCGTGATCGCGACGAAGTTTCCTTCGTACGCCGTACGCCACGCCAACAAGGTGGTGTGGCTCTTGCATCAGTTCCGGCAGGCGTACGAGCTCGACCGGACCGAGCTAGGACAGTTCGGCGAGACGGCGGAGGAACGCGCAGCGCGTCGGGCCGTCCAGCGACTCGACCGCGTCGCGCTCGGCGAGGCGAGGAAGCTCTTCGCGACCTCTCGCAACGTCGCCGAGCGGCTCGAGCGCTCGACGGGTCTCACGGCGGAGGTGATGCCGCACCCACCCCAGGAGCTGCCGTATCGGACCGAGAGCTACGACGACTTCGTGCTGTCGGTGGGGAGGCTCGACCGGGCGAAGCGACACGACCTGCTGCTCGACGCGCTCGCGGCCGACTCGGCCCTTCGGTGCGTGATCGTGGGCGACGGCCCGGATCGTGGGCGACTCGAGGACGTCGCACGACGTCACAGGCTCGACGGACGCGCACGCTTCGCCGGACGTGTCGACGAGTCCGAACTCGCGGATCTTTACGCGCGGTGTCTCGCCGTGTACTACGCGCCTATCGACGAGGACTTCGGGATGGTGCCGTACGAGGCGTTCCTGGCAGAGAAGCCCGTTGTGACGACGACGGACGCGGGCGGCCCGCTGGAGATCGTCGACGATCGCCGCACCGGTCTCGTGTGCGAGCCGCGTCCAGCCGCTCTGGCCGAGGCGTGCTCGTGGTTGCGCGAGCACGTCGACGACGCGAAAGCCTGGGGCAGGGCGGGCAAGGAGATCGCGCGTCGCGTCTCCTGGGACGAGACGATCGAGCGCCTGCTCTCATCTTGAGAGTCGCCTACTACTCGCCGCTGCCGCCGGAGCGGAGCGGGATCGCCGACTACAGCGCCTTGCTTCTCCCCGCGCTGGAGCAGCTCGTCGAGGTGGACGTCGTGCGCCACGGCCGAACCCGCCCGGTCGCGGCCGACGTCGCGCTTTACCACATCGGCAACGATCCGGATGCGCACGGCTGGATCGTCGACGCGTTGAGACGCCGACCGGGTGTCGTCGTGCTCCACGATTTCGTGCTGCACCATCTCGTCGCCGGTTTGACGCTCGGGCGAAAAGACAGTCCTGCGTATCTCGCGGCGATGGAGCGTGACTCCGGAGTTGCCGGACGGTTGATCGCACACGGCGTGCTCGAGGGGCGCGTTGTGCCGCCGTGGGAGACGCGACCCGACGAGTTCCCGCTCACCCGTGAGGTCCTCGATGTGGCGACCGGTTTGATCGTGCACTCCCATCACGTCGAGGACATGGTCCGCGATGCCGGCTACGGCGGTCCCGTCTGGCGCATCGCGCATCCGGCCTGGCCGATGGACGAGGTGGAGCCGACGAAGCTGGACGGTCGCCCCGTGTTCGGGTGCTTCGGGCATCTCAATGCGAGCAAGCGCCTTCCGCAGCTCGTCGAGGGGTTCGAGCGTGTCCGACGGCGTCACCCCGAGGCACGACTGTTGCTGGTCGGCCCGGCTTCGCCTGGTTTCGACGCGACGCGGCTCGCCGTCGAAGGAGTGGATCGCATCGACTACGTCCCCGAGGACAGGCTCTGGTCATTGATGGCGGCGTGTGACGCGTGCATCTCGCTGCGGTGGCCGACGATGGGCGAGACGTCTGGCAGCGTCGTTCGCGCGCTCGTGCTCGGCCGTCCGCTCGTGGTCAGTGACGTCGGTTGGTTCGCAGAGCTTCCGGATGCCGTGGCGTTGAAGGTGCCGATCGACGAGCGGGAGCCGGACGCGCTCGCCGAGTCGCTCGAGCTGTTGGCCGCGAGCGAGACGACCCGGCTCGCGATGAGCGACGCCGCGAGGGACTACGTCGCCCGCGAGCACGACGTCCACGTCGTCGCCGACCGCTACGTCGCCGCGCTCGAGGAGGTGGCAGGCGGAGCAGCGGTTGCAGCTTCGGTCGTGTCCGACGTCGCGCGCGCTGCTGCGGAGGTCGGAATCGAGCCTGGAACAGGCGCCAGCGACGAGCTCGGCCTCCGCCTCGACGAGCTCGGGCTCGCGCGCAACGGCAGGCCCGAGCCGGTCACAGGCGGCCGAACCTCGCCGGTCGCGCGTGTGCCGATCTGGCTGTGGCTCACGGCGCTCGTCGTCTTCTCGGCACTGCTGCGCTACGGGTTTTCGAGACGGGTCGTCGCGCCGTGGATCATGGTCGACGAGCTGATCTACTCCGAGTTCGCGAAGAGCTTCGCGGCGACCGGCCACTTCCTGATCCGTGGCCAGCACGACGGCTCGTACGGCATCGTCTATCCCGTCCTGATCGCGCCTGCATGGCGTGTGTTCGCCTCGGTCCCGGATGCGTACGCGGCAGCGAAGACGATCGGCTCGGTCGTGATGTCGTTGACTGCGATCCCTGCCTATTTCCTCGCGCGCCGCGTCGTCAGGCCGGTCCCCTCGCTGCTCGCCGCGGCGCTCGCCGTGGCCGTGCCGTCGATGGTCTACACGGGGACGATCATGACGGAGACGGTCTTCTACCCACTCTTCGTCTGCGTCGCGCTTGCGTTGGTGCTCACGCTAGAGAAGCCGACGGTCGTCCGCCAGGTCGTGCTGCTGGCCGTCTGCCTCGTCGCGTACGAGACTCGGGCGCAGGCGGTCGCGCTCGCGCCCGCGCTGGCGACGGCGCCTTTGGTGCTCGGCTTCTTCGACCGGGAGCGCTTGCGGACGACGGCTCGGCGCTTCGCGGTGCTCTATGGCACCCTCGCGGCAGGCGTCGTCGTCGTGGTCGCGGTGCAGCTCGCTCGCGGGCACTCGCCGTACGACGTCTTCGGCAACTACGCCGCGACAGGGCACACCCATTATCGGGTCGGAGACGTCCTGCGGTGGCTCGTCTACCACGTCGCCGAGCTCGATCTCTACCTCGGTGTGATCCCGTTCGCGGCGTTGCTGCTGCTGCTCGCGATCGTCCGTCGGCTCGACCGTCCCGCCCGCATCTTCGTGATCGCAACCGTGTCGCTGTCCGCCTGGCTCGTGCTCGAGGTGGCGGCGTTCGCGGCGACACAGTCCCTCCGCGTCGAGGAGCGGAACATGTTCTACGTCGCGCCGCTCTTCATCACGGCGCTGCTGATCTGGATCGAGCGGGGCGTCCCGAGGCCGTGGCGCGCCGCGGCCGTGTGCGCGGTGATCTCCGGCGCGCTGCTCGGTGTCCTGCCCTACGACCGCCTGATCAACACTTCGGCCGAGTCCGACACGCTTGCGCTCTTGCCGTTGTGGTGGCTGCAGGAGCACCTGATCACGCTTGGCGAGGTCGGGCTCGTCGTCGTCGTCGCGGGAGTGCTGCTGGCGATCGCCTTCCTCTCTGTCAGTGCGCGCTGGGCCTATGCGCTCGTGGGCATAGTGTTTGCGTGGTTCGTCTTCGTCACCGAGCGCGTCGAGTTCTTCGACAACGGCTTCCCGAAGGCGTCGGTCGGTGCGCTCTACCAGGGAATCACGGCGCCGCACCGCGACTGGGTCGACCGCGCGGTCGGCCGCAGCGCAGATGTCGCGTTCGTCTGGTCCGGCGAGAACCACAACGCGCGTGCCTTCCAGCTCTGGGAGAACGAGTTCTTCAACCGCAGCGTCCGCAACGTCTACTACCTCCACGATCCGTCGCCCGGCAACCTCCCGGAGCAGCACTTGAGCAAAGGAACGGACGGGGCGCTGGTCTCCAACGGTGCACCCGTCCGCCCGCAGTACGTCCTCACCGACGTCAACGTGCACGTCGCCGGCAAGCTCGTCGCGCAGGACAAGTTGAAGGGCATCGTCCTGTTGCGCCCCGACGGTCCGCTCCGGCTCGCGTATCGCGTAGCCGGTGTCAATCCGACGGACACCTGGTCGGGCCGGCGCGTCACCTACACGCAGTTCCATTGCACCGGCGGTCGCCTGACAGTCGGGCTCTCGAGCGACCAGCACCTCTTCTCGTCTCCGCAGACCGTCTCGGCCGAAGGCATCAGCACGACGTTCCGGGCGCCTGCCGTCGCGAGCCTCTCCGTGCCGCTCAGGCGCCGCCCGGACGGAAGCTGTCGCGTGGTCTTCCGCGTGTCGCCGACCGCGACCCCGGCCCTCGTCGAGCGCGGGAGCACCGACACCCGGCGACTCGGCGTCCACTTCACGTCCTTCCGCGTCACCGGGACGTGAGGATCGTCTACGACGTCACGCCGCTCTCGCATCCGCCGACCGGTGTGGGCGTCTATATCCGCGGTGCGCTCGGAGGTATGGTCGAGGCGTCCGCAGGCGAGCACGAGCTGGTCGCGTTCGGCCCGGTGAGCATCCGCGGCTGGCGGACGCTCGACGATGCGCTCGACGGGCTCGTCGTCGACCGAGAGGTCGTCACCGTCCCGTTCGCGCATGCGGTGCGCCGAAGCTGGGGAGCGCTCGGCCACCCGACCGCGGAGCGGTTCGTCGGCAAGCTCGACGTCCTCCACTTCACGGACTGGATGCATCCGCCGCAGCGAGGCGGCGTCCGCGCGACGATGATCCACGACCTCGGCCCGCTGCGCTTTGCCGAGCGGCTGCATCCGCGCACGGTCCGCATGCACACGGCGAACGCACGCGAGTCAACGCGCTGTGACGTCGTCTTCACGAACTCGGAGTACACGGCGCGCGATGTCGCCGACACCCTGAGCGTGCCTCCGGAGCGCATCCGCGTTGCGCGTCCCGGGCTCGACTCGTGCTTTCGCGTCGACGGCGATCGTCACACCGCGGCGCGACCCTATGCCTTCACGACCGCGACCTCCGACTGGCGCAAGAACCTTGAGACGGTTCGCGCGGCGTGGCCTCACCTGACCGAGGGGCTCGAGCTCGTCTCGCTCGATGACCTCGGCTACGTCTCGCAGGAACGGCTCGCCGCTCTCTACCGCGGGGCCTCCGTCTTCGTCTACCCGTCTCGGTTCGAGGGTTTCGGCATTCCGGTGATCGAGGCGATGGCATGCGGGTGCCCGTGTGTCGTTTCCGCGCATCCGTCGCTGGACGAGGCGAGCGGGGCGGCCGCCGTGCGTGTCGATCCCGAGAGCGCGGAGGCGATCGCCGACGGCATTATCGAAGCGCTCGGGCGAAGGGACGAGCTCGTAGAGCGCGGGCTCGCGCATGCGCGAACGTTCACGTGGCTCGAGACGGGACGCGCGCATCTCCAGGGATACGCTGACGCGCTGTGACGATGCGCGTGACCATGGACGTGACGCCGCTCGCGCAGACGACCGCCGGAACGTCGCGATACATCAACGGGCTGCTTCGCGAGCTTCGCCGCCGCGACGACGTGTCGATTCGGATGCGCTCGTTCGGGGGCCGTGCCCGAGCGTGGAACCTCCCGCGCGACGCGGTGTGGTACCCGTTCGTCCTCGGCGGAGCGACGAGCGACACCGACGTGCTCCACTGTCCGACGTACCGAGGGCCGGTGGTCACGCGTTGCGCGGTCGTCGTGACCGTGCACGATCTCGCGGTCTTCCGCCGTCCGGATACGTTCCACCGCTGGTCACGGTGGTACAGCCCAGCCGTCGTCCCACGTGTCCTACGTGCGGCGCGGATGATCATTGCGGTGTCGCAGTTCACGAAGCGCGAGCTCGTCGACGTCCTGCGCGTCCCGCCGGAGAAGGTCACCGTGATCCCGAACGCGGTCGACGACGCCTTCGGACCGGAAGGCCCGGCTGCAGAGGGCGACTACGTGCTCGCGGTCGGGACGATCGAGCCGCGCAAGAACCTGGGGCGGGTCGCCGAAGCGGCCCGCCGAGTCGGTCTCGAGCTGCGCGTCGTCGGAGCGCGCGGTTGGGGGGACGTCTCCGTCAGCGGCAACGGCGTGCGCTGGCTCGGCGACGTGCGCGACGAGGAGCTCGCGCGTCTCTATCGAGGAGCGCGATGCGTCGCGTACCCGTCGCTTTACGAGGGTTTCGGCATTCCCGTGGTCGAGGCGATGGCGTGCGGCACGCCCGTGGTCACCTCCCGCGGTGGAGCGACGGAAGAGGTCGCCGACGGTGCCGCCGTGCTCGTCGATCCGCTCGACCCCGTTGCGATCGCGGTGGGGATCGAGCGGGCGCTCGCAGAGCGGGACGACCTATCTCGCCGAGGGTTGGAACGCGCGCGTCGCTTTACCTGGTCCGCTGTGGCCGAGTCGACGGTGGAGGTCTACCGAGAGGCCGCTGCGTGAGGCCGCTCGTCGCGGTCGACGCCGACGTCCTCGGCCGCCGGCGCACGGGCGACGAGACGTACGTCGAGCAGCTGCTCCGCGCGCTCCCCGAGGTCGCGCCGGACCTCCGCTTCGCTGCGATCACGCGCAGGCCCGAGCTCGTGCCGGAGGGCATCGTCCCGATCCACCTGCCCGCGCGTAGCCAGGAGCTGCGGATGGCATGGTCGCTGCCGAAGCTCCTGCGCCGCATCCGGCCGTCGCTCGCCCACTTCCTCCACTCGCTGCCGCTTCCGTGCCCGTGCCCGGCAGTGGTGACCGTGCAGGATCTCTCGTGGGAACGAGATGCGAGCGTGATGCCGTTGCGCGTTCGGCTCGTCTTCAAGACGGTCGTACCCCGTGCCGCGCGCAAGGCACGACGAGTGCTGACGATCTCCGAGCGGTCGAAGCACGACATCGTCGAGCTCTACGGCGTGCCCGAGGACCGCATCGTCGTGACGCACCTCGGCGTCGACCCCGCGTTCACACCGGGCGACTCGCACGAATCGCGCGACTCTTATCTCCTCTTCGTCGGCGCGATCGAGCCGCGCAAGCAGCCGCTTCTCGCGGCGAACGCCGCCGACGCGCTCGAGCGCAGGCTCGTCGTGGTCGGGCCGACGAAGGACCAGGCCCTGGCGGGGGAGCTCGCGCGCCGCGGTGCGGAGCTGCGTGGCTACGTGCCGAAGGAGGAGCTCGTGCGTCTCTACCGCAACGCTGCGTGTCTCGTCCTGCCGTCGCGGTACGAAGGCTTCGGCTTGCCGATGGTCGAGGCGATGGCGTGCGGCACGCCGGTCGCTGCGGCGACGGACCCGGCGATGCGCGAGGTCGCCGGGGACGCCGCGGTGTTTGGCGACGACGTCACCGAGACCGTGCGTCGTGCGCTGTCGGAGAGCGAGCGGCTCGTCGAGGCCGGGCTCGCCTGTGCGAGGAGCTTGAGCTGGGTCGAGACGGCGCGGCGGACCGCCGAGGCGTACCGCGAGGCGCTGGCCGCGTGAGCGTCAGCGGGATCATTATCTCGACGGGGCCGAAGGAGGCGCAGCTGATCGAGGCCTCCGCCCCAGCGCTCGCCCAGCAGGTCGACGAGCTCGTCGTCATCGCGAACGGCCTGGACAGCGCAGCGGCGCTTCCCGACGGCGTGCGTGTCGTGCAGAACGCGCGGATGCTCGGCTTCTCGGCGAACATCAACAAGGGCGTCGCCGCGACGAGCGGTGACTACGTCGTGGTCTCGAACCCCGACGCGATTCCGGAGCCCGGTGCAATCGACGCGCTCGTCGCTTTCGCGGACGAGCATCCGCGCTGCGGCGTCGCGGGCCCGAAGATGGTCAACCCGGACGGGACCTTGCAGGCGTCGCGGCGGCGCTTTCCCACCGTGGCCGGCACGATCGTCCGCCGCACGCCCCTCCGCCTGCTCTTTCCACCGCAGAAGTGGCAGCGCGGGCACTACATGCTCGACGCGCCGACGAATGCCCCGCTCCAGGTGGACACGATGCTCGGTGCGTTCCTCCTGATGCGTCGCACGATGCTCGAAGAGCTCGGTGGCTGGGACGACGGGTACCAGCTCTACGTCGAGGACATCGACCTCAACTACCGGGCGATGAGGGCCGGCTGGGAGCGATGGTGGGTGCCCGACGCGGTCGTCCGCCACGAGTACCAGGCCGTGATCGACAAGCGGTTTCTCACGCGGCGCAACTGGTGGCACACGAAGGCGATGCTGCGATTCCTGCGCAAGCACCCCGAGCGGCTGCTCGCGCTGCGCTGACGCCTAGGAGCGCCCGTGCCTTGGCGGGACGAACGTGAACTTCAACGACGCTCCGAGGTGGCGCCGGTCACCCGACGTGGGATCGAGCTCGGCCGGGACGAACGTGGGCTCGACGTCCACCTCGACGCGGAAGCGCGGTCCGGGTGCGGGGACGTAGAAGACCCTCGACTCGTGGCTGCGGATCACCCAGTGTCGGACCGCGGTGATCTTCCCGAGGTGCGGCTCCTTGTCGCTGCCGATCCTCGTCAGTCCCATCCGGATCGTCACCTTCGCCGGCGGGGTCGGCTCGCCGACCTCCTGTCGTGAGACGAGGATGCGCATCGTCCCCGCGCCGCCACCCGCGGTCGAGTAGCGGGTGTACGCCGCGCCGCCAGGCACGGACCACCCGTCGGCCGTCAGGCCCGTGACCGCGCCGCGCAGGCGCAGCGGCTCGGAGACTCGGTAGAGCGTCCACTTCTGCAGGCCGCCGCCGGCACGGTGGTAGTGGATCGCAACGGGCTGTCCTGCGATCTCGATCCCGGTCTCGGCGATCACGTAGGGGTAGTGCGGGTTGGGATCGAGTGTCCCGTCGATCCGGTGGACGTTCGGCGTCAGCACGGGCCCTGGCCCCTGCGCGGTGCCGTCGAGGCTCCACACCTGCTTGATCGACCGGTTCCAGAACTCGAGCAGCCACTCGCCGTTCTGGTCCGGCGTCATCTGCTGGCCGAGGTACAGCGTCGCCTGCCCATGCGTAGCCTTGTCGAGCCAGGTCGGATTGCCGCGGATGTTCGAGAGGAACGTCGTCGCGATCGAGTTCGAGGC
>Ga0187777_10002169_pt1 | contig 12614 bp, 9 predicted proteins | sample 1015_Q2_SP5_10_M_FD_132416 | JGI IMG/M metagenome (GOLD analysis project Ga0187777, IMG submission 132416) | Tropical peat soil microbial communities from peatlands in Department of Meta, Colombia - 1015_Q2_SP5_10_MG | ecosystem: Environmental > Terrestrial > Soil > Wetlands > Peat | place...
GGCGCGTTGCGATCCCAGCCCACCGCATGGCAGCCCGACCAGTTGCCGGTTGGCATTGCGCCGACATCAAGCGCCATGCGAATCGCGTCGCCGGTGTTGAAGCGGGTCCCGCGAATCTTGGCGAGCTCCCAGGTGGGGCCAAGATAGCGTGTGCGCATCTCTGTATTGGCCTGAAAGCCGCCTGCCGCCAACACCACGCACTTCGCTTTGACGTCGAAAGTGCGGCCCTCATGCTTCACACGCACGCCGCGGACGCCATCATCATCGGCGATCAGCGAAAGCGCCCGCGCATTGTAGACAACGGTGACGCCGTTTTTGGCGGCGATTTTAGTGTGCGCTTCGACCAGACCAGGACCGCCACCCCAGGCCTCGACAGTAAGACCGCCCCAAAATTTGAATTTGCCATCGATCTTGTACGCCTGGCGTCCATAGATAGGAATGAAACGGATGCCCTTCTTCTGCATCCAGCGCATCGTGTCCTTGCTGCGCGTGACCAGAAGTTCGCATAAATCAGGATCTGTCCGGTATTCCGTGACACGACCCATGTCGTCAAAGAATTTTTCCTGGGTATAAGTGCCGAAGTCGGTATTTGCTATTTCTTCATCGGTGAGGTCAGGCATCAGCGCACGCAAGTCATCGACTCCGTCATAGACACAGCGGAATGCGCCGGCAGTAAAGCGGCTATTGCCGCCGGATTCATTTTCCGGCGCGCGTTCCAGGACGAGTACGGAAGCACCGTGCTCGACAGCGGCATGTGCGGCGCAAAAGGCAGCATTGCCGGCGCCGACCACGGCAACATCAATTGATCGAGGCAACATGATCTGGCGCAAGGATGGTTCCGATGGATCGCAGTATCAATTTATAGTTCGCGCGGTCAACTGCGCCGGTTGGCGATGAAATTTGCCGCCGCCTTCAAAACTTCAGCGTCCTTGCCGAAAGGCGAAATGGCCTTTTCAGCTCTGCGAACAAGAGTGTTCAAATGCTGGCGAGCACCGTCGACACCCAGCAGGCTGACAAAGGTCGCCTTATGTGCAGCCGTGTCTTTGCCGGTTGCCTTGCCAAGCATGGCCGCGTCTCCCTCGACGTCGAGCAAATCATCAGCGATTTGGAAAGCTTCTCCAACCGCCGCGCCAAAGCGTTCGAGTGCCGAAAATTCTCTGCGGTCTGCCCCGCCGAGGATAGCGCCGCTTGAACAAGCGAACTGCAAGAGTGCGCCGGTTTTCATCGCTTGCAAGTTTCTGACATCGTCAAAATCGAGCTTGGGACGGGCATATCTGCCTTCAGCCGCGAGATCGAGCATCTGCCCCCCGGCCATTCCGCCGACACCTGCAGCGCGCGCTAGCGCAGAAACCAACTTCACTCTGAGGGCAGGGTCCTGGTGCGTCTGTGGCCGCGAAAGAATATCGAACGCGAAGGTCAAGAGGCTATCGCCGGCGAGAATCGCCGTAGCCTCGTCGAAGGCCTTGTGAACAGTTGGGCGTCCGCGCCGCAACGCATCATTGTCCATGGCCGGAAGATCGTCGTGCACGAGGGAGTAACAATGCACGCACTCGAGCGCGGCGGCGACCATAAGGGCTTGCCGGCGAGGCGTCCCAAAAAGGCTCGCGGTTTCGACTACCAGAAAAGGCCGCAGTCGCTTGCCTCCGCCGAGGCTGGCGTAGCGCATTGCGTCGAGCAGCCGGGCCGGGCGCAATTTCTCGCCCGCGACAGTAGCCGGCGCGAGCAGGCGCTCCAGCAACTTTTCGGTATCCAGTGCAACTTGGTCGAGGTGGCGTCTAAAACGCGCTGTCGGATCCGCCGTCGACATGCGCTTTTTCCTGCGGCCAGCCTGAATCTGGTTTTGTGACAATAAACTCATGGGGTTACCGGCGGTTTTCAGGTATCAAACAATTCCGGGTTAAATTCGCCGCTCGGTCGTGAGGTTCCAAAATCGATCGAACCACATCATGCAGGGGATGTTAAGGGTAGAGCGTCAATGCGATTAGGCGTCACCTTATAATGGAAAGTGTACTGGCAATTCTCAGTGGGGCGGTGTGGATTTACCTGCTCAGTGCCCGCGGCGGGTTTTGGCTCGGGCGAGTCAAAGACTCGATCGTCGCTAGTCGGCCGAACAAATGGCCCGCGGTGGTCGCCGTCATTCCCGCGCGCAATGAGTCCGAAGTAATAGCCGCAAGCGTCCAGTCGCTGCTGCGCCAGGATTATCCGGGGGCGTTTCAGGTCGTTGTCGTTGACGATGACAGCAACGATGAGACCTCTGCGATAGCTGTGCGGACGGCGGCAGCTATTCCCGGTCGGTCCTTGACAGTAATCAGAACCAACGGGCCTTCGCCAGGATGGACGGGAAAGCTCTGGGCACTCAATCAAGGCATCGCAACCGCCGAAAAATCACAACCGGAATATCTGTTGCTCACCGATGCCGATATCGTGCATGCGCCTGATACGCTGGCTTGGCTGGTGGCGCAGTCGTTGTCCGGCCGATTCGTCTTGACATCGCTTATGGCGAAGCTGCGGTGTGAGAGCTTCGCCGAGCGCAGCCACGTTCCGGCCTTCATCTATTTTTTTCAAATGCTTTTCCCATTCTCGTGGGTGTGCCGATCACATTCAAAGACTGCGGCGGCGGCGGGCGGCTGCATGCTCATATGCAGGGATGCGCTTGCAAGCGTGGGCGGGCTCGCCAGCATTCACAACGCATTGATTGATGATTGTTCGCTAGCTGCAAAACTGAAAAAGACTGGCTCGATCTGGCTCGGCCTGACCGACCGCGTGCACAGCATCCGGCCTTACGACACATTATCGGACGTTCAGAAGATGATTTCGCGGTCCGCTTATGCACAGCTTCGCAATTCGCCGTGGCTCCTGCTTGGGACGATCGCGGGCATGGCGATAACTTTCATCATTCCACCATTGCTCGCAATCTTTGTGGTGGGGCTGCCGCGATATCTGGGATTGGCTACTTGGGCGGCGATGGCGCTTTCATTCATGCCGACGCTGCGTTTCTATCGGCTATCGTTGCTGTGGAGCATGGCGCTTCCTGGAATCGCACTTCTTTACCTGTATTACACGGTGAATTCCGCTTATAAATATCTGCGGCGGCGAGGGGGCCAGTGGAAGGGGCGCGTTCATGTCGACGCGCCGAGCTTGCGATGACGACGAGTGCCCAACTTCGTTCTGGCAAAGGGTCCGGCGATGAGAACTTTCCGGTCGCATCCTGGCTGATCAAGCCGCAACACCGGCCTGTCATTCTTGCATTCTATGAATTTGTTCGCGTGGCTGATGATATTGCCGATCATCCGAAGCTTGAAAGTGCTGAAAAAATCGCACGACTCGATCGGCTCGAGGCGAGCTTGCTTGGAAACGACGATGATGAACCTGAAGGCGTTACGTTGCGCGCGGTTCTAAACAGGCGCGGGCTGTCCACACGTCATGCGCAGGACTTGCTGAGCGCGTTCCGTCAAGACGCGACCAAACTTCGATACGCTGATTGGGACGACCTTATAGATTATTGCTCGCGTTCGGCGATGCCAGTCGGGCGTTTCGTGTTGGATGTGCACGGTGAAGCAAGAGACGCCTGGCTGGCCTCAGACGCGCTATGTGCAGCCTTGCAGGTAATCAATCACGTCCAGGATTGCGCGAAGGACTATCGCTCGCTCGACCGCGTATATATCCCGCTCGATGCATTCAAAGCGAGCGGCGCTACCGTCGAAGAACTTGGAAACAGCAAGGCAAGCCAGGCGTTGAGATATTGCCTACAAGGAGTCGTAGGGCGCACGACGACCTTGCTTCGGAAAAGCGATGGGTTCGCCACCAGCGTCAACGACACCCGGCTCGGGCTTGAAATCTCCGTCATTCATTCACTGGCAAATCGTCTATTGGCAATTCTGAGCGTTCGCGACCCGCTTTGCGAGGTCGTTCATCTTTCAAGAGCCGAGGCAATGGCAACGGCCATAGGCGCGATTCCACGCGCCATCCTGTGGCGGCTGTTGCGAACCGTGGCGCCGGCGCACGGGTACCAAACCCCATGAATATTCAATTGAAAGACCAATCGCAGGCCGCGAACCGGGCCGGCGGCAGTTCTTTCTATCTGGCGATGCGCATTCTTAAGCGCGAGCAAAGAGAAGCGATGTTCGAAATCTATTCTTTCTGTCGTCAGGTCGATGACATCGCCGATAGCGCTGAGCCGCACCAGCAGCGCGTGGCAGGGTTAAAGGTGTGGCGACAAAATATTGACGCGCTCTATTCCGGTCACGTCCGACCCGGTCTTGAGCCGCTTGCGGGAGCCATTAACCGATTTGGATTGCGCAAGGAAGATTTCATGGCCGTTATCGATGGTGTGGAAATGGATGCCCGGAAAGATATTCGGGCCCCGAGCATGGCCGATCTCGATCTCTACTGCGATCGGGTTGCAAGCGCGGTCGGACGACTGTCAGTCCGTGTGTTTGGCATGAACGACGCCGACGGAAAGGCGCTCGCCCATCATCTCGGCCGGGCGCTTCAACTGACAAACATCTTGCGCGATATTGACGAAGATGCCGCGACAGGCCGGCTGTATCTGCCGCGAGAGGCGTTGCAGCTAGCTAACATCGAGACCACTGATTTAGCCTCCATTCTGTCGAATCCGCGGCTCGGCACGGCCTGCGCTTTTATTGTGGACCGCGCACGCAGTCACTTCACAAAAGCCAACGAAATTATGTCCAACTGCTCCCGCCAAGTGGTGCGGGCGCCGAGAATTATGGGCGCCGTCTATCGCCAGATGCTCGAAGACATGGTATCGCGCGGCTGGTCGCGGCCACGAAACCGTGTCCGGATGAACAAATCCCATCTGTTGTGGATTGCTTTGCGGCATGCATTTGTCTGACGGCGGTACAATCCACATTATCGGTGCGGGTTTGGCGGGGCTTGCGGCGGCCGTTCGGTTGGCCGGGGCAGGCCGGGCGGTGGCCGTGCACGAAGCGACGACACAGGCCGGTGGCCGCTGCCGGTCATATCGTGATCAAACCACGGGAATGCTGATCGACAACGGCGTCCATCTGCTGTTGTCGGGAAATCACGCAGTGCTGTCCTATGTTGAAGCGATTGGCTCACGATCAGGTTTGCAGGGGCCACCTGAAGCGGAGTTTCCCTTCATAGACCTGGCGAACGGGGAGCAATGGACCTTGCGTTTTGGCGACGGGCGCTTTCCCTGGTGGCTATTCGACAAAGAACGGCGCGTACCGCAGACCGGCGTCGTTGACTACCTGCCGCTCGTGCGTCTGGCCTGGACATCGGCGGACAGGTCCATTGGGCAAGTCATGAATTGCACAGGTCCGATCTACGATCGTCTGCTCGCCCCCCTGTTGCTTGCCGCACTTAACATCGCGCCGCGCGAGGGGTCGGCGCAACTTGCCGGTGCGTTGATCCGCGAAACCCTTGCGCTCGGTGGGCAGGCTTGTCGCCCACTGCTGGCACGCGATGGATTGAGTAGCGTATTTGTCGACCCAGCGGTTGATTATTTGCGCAGGCGCGGTGTTTCAATCGCGTTTGAGGACGAACTCGTCAGGATCAATTTATCAGAGGGGCGCGTTTCGCAACTCGAATTCGCGAACCATCGGGCCGGCTTGGGTGAAGGCGATGCCGTTATAATGGCTGTTCCACCCTACGTGGCAGCAAATCTTGTCCCAGGCCTGCGCACACCAACGATGTTCCGCGGGATCATGAATGCGCATTTCCGTATTGAGCCGCCGGCGAGTTTGCCGCCGATGTTAGGTGTCATCAACGGCACTTGCGAATGGATATTCGCCTTTCCCGGCCGGATTTCGGTGACCATAAGCGACGGTAGCCGGCTGTTCGACATACCCCGGACAGAGATGGCACAGAAGATATGGCACGACGTAGCCGCCGTCACGGGTCTCTCCGAAATTCCTCCGCCCTGGCAGATTGTCCGCGAGCGACGCGCGACCTTCGCCGCAACGCCGGAACAAAATGCCTTGCGGCCCGGTGCAGAAACAGCATGGAGCAACATGTTCCTTGCCGGTGACTGGACTGCGACGGGCTTGCCGGCAACGCTGGAGAGCGCGGTTCGCTCAGGTCATCGAGCCGCCGATCTCGCGAATTTCAAAATACGGGCCGCCGCATGAAGCTTGCCGCCGTGAGCGAATCTCACTTGCCGCCGCACGAAGTTGCCGAGCAATCGTGCGATGCCGCAGTGCGCGCCCTACTCGAATGCCGCCAAATCGATGGACATTGGGTCTTCGAGCTCGAGGCCGATGCGACTATTCCATCGGAATACGTGTTGCTGCGGCATTTTCGGGGCGAGCCGGTCGACGCGGCTCTGGAGCAGAAGGTCGCCGTTTACCTGCGGCGTATTCAAGGGGCGCACGGCGGGTGGCCTCTGTTTCATCAGGGCGAATTCGACATGAGCGCGAGCGTAAAGGCCTATTTTGCGCTTAAGATGATCGGCGATGACCCGAATGCCGCTCACATGCGGCGGGCGCGCGAAGCGATTCTGGCAAGAGGAGGCGCGGTCAACTGCAACGTATTTACGCGCGCGTTGCTATCTCTCTACGGCATCTTGCGATGGCGCAGCGTCCCGGAAATGCCGGTCGAGATCATGCTGCTACCGCGCTGGTTTCCGTTCCATCTTTCTAAAATCTCCTATTGGGGTCGCACCGTCCTGGTGCCGCTGCTGGTCTTGCAGGCGCTTCGCCCGCGCGCAAAAAATCCGCGCGGTGTAGCTATCGATGAATTGTTTGTCGAACCGCCCCAATCGGTCGGGCCGGCTTCAAAGGCGCCGCATCAGCGGTGGATCTGGTTCGTGTTCTTTCGCGGCATCGACATAGCGCTTCGGCCTGCGGTCAGGCTGTTTCCGAAAAGCCTGCGGCGCCGCGCGATAAAGCGCGCCGTCGCCTTCGTCACCGAGCGGCTCAACGGTGAAGACGGGCTCGGGGCAATTTTCCCTGCGATGGCGAATTCTACGATGATGTTCGATGTGCTTGGCAACAAGACTAACGCTGAGATTGCACGCGGCTCGGTCGAGAAATTGCTGGTTGTCGGCAATGAAGAAGCCTATTGCCAGCCCTGTGTATCGCCGGTTTGGGACACGAGCTTGGCCTGTCACGCATTGCTTGAAGCCGGCGGCAGCCAGGCGCGCGACGGGGCCTTCCGCGGACTTGACTGGCTGTTGCCTCGTCAGGTGCTCGACGTAAGGGGAGACTGGATTGCGCGCCGCCCGCAGGTCAGGCCTGGCGGATGGGCGTTCCAATACGCCAACCCGCACTATCCCGATCTCGACGACACAGCAGTGGTCGTCATGGCGATGGATCGGGCCCGCCGTGCAGGCGCCGGCGACCGCTTCGATCGCGCGATCGATCGCGCTGTTGAGTGGGTAAAGGGCATGCAAAGCGGCAATGGCGGCTGGGCCGCGTTCGATGTCGACAACACGTTTGACTATCTGAACAACATCCCATTTGCCGATCACGGTGCACTGATCGATCCGCCGACCGAAGATGTCACCGCGCGGTGCGTTTCGATGCTGGCTCAGCTTGGTGAAACGTTGGATGGGAGCAAGGCCCTGTCGCGAGGTGTCAAATACCTGTTCGCCACGCAAACCAATCACGGAAGCTGGTATGGCCGTTGGGGCCTGAATTATATTTACGGAACCTGGTCGGTGCTTTGCGCACTCAACGCATGCGGCATCGATCATAACTCTGTGGAAATGAGCAGAGCCGTTGATTGGCTGATATCAATTCAAAATCCAGATGGCGGTTGGGGTGAGGACGGTACAAGTTACACGCTCGACTATTGCGGGCACGAGCCAGCCGCGAGTACGCCATCACAAACCGCTTGGGCGCTGCTTGGGCTCATGGCCTGTGGCAAAGTTGGTCACCCGGCTGTGGAGCGCGGCGTGAGATTTCTTTTGCAAACGCAGAACAAAAATGCCTCCTGGGACGAAGAACGGTTCACCGCTACGGGTTTCCCACGCGTGTTTTATTTGCGATATCACGGATATCGAAAATTCTTTCCTCTATGGGCGCTTGCGCGCTACCGCAACCTGAAAGCGGGCAACATGTCGAGCGTGGCTTGGGGTATGTGAAAGGTTACCGCGCTAGCGATTCAAAACGCGCCTTTTGATTGTTGCTAAGCCTGCTGTAAAAATCATCGAACGCAATCTGCACTGTCGTTGCCGCGTAGTTCAGAGTGGTCAACTGGTCGCTGGCGGCATCGAGCCGTGCCATTGGATCAGCGGGAATCGGTTGCGCGCATGAGGCGATCATAAGCTTGGCCATGTCCGCCGATACTTTGTGCAAATTCTCAAGGCTAGCCGCCTGACCTTTGTTCGGGCGAGTTCTCATTTCGATTTCTTTGATCAGACGCTCCGCCTTTTCGGCGTTCTGGGCAGCGCAGGCTTGATATTGCCTGTTTATGCCGGTGTCATCGGTAGTTTTCGGATCAGGCGGCGGGTTATTTGCCGGTTGCTGACCAGTAAAGCCGCTTTTTTGTTCATTCGTGAGTGTATCGTAAAAGCTCTTGACCGGTGCGCGCCCTGAAATTGCAGCGTCGCGCACGGTCCAAAGTGTTTGCACCAATGTTCGCACCCGATCGGGCGGTGTAAGCGCATTCGAGGGACAATCGGCTCGGATGTCGTTCAGCGATTGCGTCACGGCCGACTGCAACTTGTCGAGCGCATCATGTTGGGCATCGGACAATTGCAATATTTGTTCGAAACGCGTGGCCGGCCAATTCTCCCGCGAATTTGATGCGCCCGCGCTGCAATTGCCCATGATATTGGCTGCATCTGTCACAGCCGCACCAGTGGTGGCAGTACGGGCGGATGCACGCGACATATCGGCACGTCCGGTGATTGTATCGGCGATTACGTCAAACCCACGTCCGCGCAGCCGTGAGGCGTAGTCATCTGGCCAGAACGTAAAGCCCACTACGTCTTCATACGCAGTAGGCCAGGCGGGCACGCCTGCGAAGCCAAGGCGGGATACCGTGATGGAAGAAGGCTCGCTGGGCGAGGCGGTGGCTGCCCGCGCTTCAGTGCTCGCGCGGCGATGGCGATGAAAACGTGGGTAGTGGCCGAAATGTCCAAGCACCTGGCGAAACGGCCGCGCAATCCCGCCCAGAATACCCTGAGGCGAAAGCTGCGCATTTGCCACGTCAAATGGCGAAATCCCCGCAGTCAAAATCGCCACGAATATGATGGTGCGCCTGCACATGGCCGAATCCGATAAGCCCTCCCATGTCAGATGGAAGGAACTCTAGGTTCGTACATAACGGACTAATCAGGCCGCCGGTTCCATACGGCGACTCGAACACATTATCCTATTCCGCAGCAACGACTTCGGCCACGCGCTTCTCTTGCTGAATTTCTTCCAGCTTGCGCTCGACGTGCTGTGAGAACACGTATTGCGCCGGCCTTTGGCGATCGAGCGGTATTTCAGGCTTCATGGCTCCATCGGTGCGCATGCCCCGCAAGCTCACGCCGAGAGCCTTGAGAGGATGAGCGACGGCATCCTGTACTGCGGACGCCTCGTAGCCGGAGTGAACCATGCAGTCCGCACACTTTTCGTAATTCCCGGTACCGTAGGCATCCCAGTCGGTTTCGGTCATCAGCTCCTCGAAGGTCCTGGCGTAACCTTCGCCAAGCAAATAGCAGGGCTTCTGCCAGCCAAAAATTGTCCGCGTCGGATTGCCCCAAGGGGTGCAGTGATAGCTCTGGTTGCCGGCCAGGAAGTCGAGAAACAGGCTTGACTGGCTGAATGACCAATTAGTCTTGCCGGGGCCCCGCTTGAAAATATCGCGGAACAGCTGCTTGGTCTTGCCGCGGTTTAGGAAGTGCTGCTGATCGGGTGCGCGTTCATAGGCGTAACCTGGGGACACCGTAATGCCGTCGACTCCGAGTTCCATCACGGTATCAAAGAAAGCAGCGACGCGATCGGCCTGCGCGGTATTGAACAAAGTGCAGTTGATGTTGACCCGGAAGCCACGCTCCTTCGCGTGCCTGATCGCGGTCACGGCGCGGTCGTACGTGCCGGGCTGGCAAACCGAGTGATCATGCATCTCCCTGTCGCCGTCGAGGTGTACCGACCAGGTGAAAAAAGTACTTGGCTCGTACTGCGACAGCTTCTTGTCCATCAGGAGTGCGTTGGTGCACAGATAGACAAACTTTTTCCGCGCAACAATGCCTTGCACGATTTCCGGCAACTGCTTGTGCAACAGCGGCTCGCCACCGGCGATCGACACCACCGGTGCGCCGCACTCGTCGACTGCATGCAGCGCGTCTTCAACCGACATGTTCTGATGAAGAATAGGATCGGGATAATCGATCTTTCCGCAGCCGGCGCAAGCCAGGTTGCACCGGAATAGCGGTTCAAGCATCAGCACCAGCGGATATCGCTTTTGGCCGATGAGACGTTGACGGATAACGTAGCTACCGACAAATAGCTTTTGCAGAAGAGGAATGCCCAAGATCACTATCCTTGCTGATTTGTTGCGAACCGGTCACGTCAAGTAACTCGACCGGAACTCTGAATTCGATGTGCTCATCCTGACCGGGCAGAGTGAAAACCTCCACCGGCTCGACCGCACGTAACGCGTTTATGACGTCACGGACCATCACCTCCGGCGCCGAGGCGCCCGCCGTAATGCCAACAACTTCGACGTTATGCAACCACTCTGGCTTAATCTCGCTGCCATTGGCGATCAGGTGGGTAGGAACGCCGGCTTCTACGCCGATTTCGCGGAGACGATTTGAGTTCGAGCTGTTTTGGGCGCCGACCACGAAAATCACGTCGACGAGCTTGGTCAACTCGATCAGGGCAGTTTGGCGGTTCTGTGTCGCATAGCAGATATCCTGTGTGCCCGGTCCCACCACGTCCCTGAAGCGGCGGAACAGCGCCGCGATAATGCCTTTTGTATCGTCGACGCTTAGCGTGGTCTGCGTCACATAGGCGATCGGCGTGTCGTCCGGCAGATCCAGTCCCACCACATCCGCTTCGGTCTGTACAAGAATAACCGGACCCGGAATCTGCCCAAGCGTCCCTTCAACCTCGGGGTGGCCGGCATGGCCAATCAGGATCACCGTGCGGCCATTGCGCAGGTAGTGGCGGCCCTGCGCGTGTACTTTCGATACCAGCGGGCAGGTGGCATTGAGAACGCGCAGGCCGCGCTCAGCCGCTTCGTCCTGGACCTTCCTTGCCACGCCATGCGCGCTGAAAATTGTAATCGCATCGGGCGGCACCTCGGACAGTTCTTCGACGAAAACGGCGCCCCGCGCCTTGAGCGCGTCGACAACCCACTTATTGTGCACGATCTCGTGCCGAACGTAGACGGGCGGACCGTACTTATCGATAGCGCGCTCAACAATCTCGATTGCACGTACGACGCCGGCGCAGAAACCGCGCGGTTTCGCCAGAATAACCTTCATTCCGGCGTCCCCTTGCCGTTCATAGCGTTGGCCTGCCGGCGGCGCTGGGCGCGTTGGGCAAGAGATGCAATTTCGGGCGGCTGCAATTCCGGCACATGACGCGATCCGAACACGTCAAAGACTTTATTGACGATGCCATTAGCGTCGAGCCCGACTTTGGCATACATGGCTGGCGGACTGTCATGATCAATAAAGATATCCGGTAGCACCATGCCACGAACCTTGAAGCCGGGCCGCTCCAGCGCGCCGGCATCGCTAAGCAATTGCATCACCTGAGCGCTGAAGCCGCCGATGGCGCCTTCCTCGATCGTGATCAACAATTCATGCTCGCGCGCCAGCCGCAGGATGAGTTCGCGATCGAGCGGTTTGGCGAAACGCGCGTCGGCTATGGTTGCCGAGATGCCGTGTGCCGCAAGTATCTCCGCCGCCTTGATGCATTCAGCAAGCCGTGTACCGAGTGAGAGCAGGGCAACCGTGTTTCCCTGTGTGATGACCCTGCCCCTGCCGATTTCAAGCGGGACGCCCACTTCGGGCATAGCCACACCGACACCATCGCCGCGCGGATAGCGTAAAGCGGAAGGGCGGTCGTTTATAGTCGCGGCCGTTGCAATCATGTGAACCAGTTCGGCTTCATCCGCAGCGGCCATGATCACAAACCCTGGCAGGCAACCGAGGTAGGCGAGGTCGAAAGAGCCAGCATGAGTCGGGCCGTCTGCGCCGACAAGTCCGGCGCGATCCATCATGAAACGAACGGGCAGTTGTTGGATCGCCACGTCATGCACGACTTGGTCGTAGGCGCGCTGCAGAAAAGTCGAGTAGATCGCGACGAATGGCTTGTAGCCTTGCGTCGCTAGCCCGGCGGCGAATGTAACGCCGTGCTGTTCGGCGATGCCGACGTCAAAAGCGCGATCTGGAAAGGATTTAGCGAATATGTCGACGCCGGTGCCGCTGGGCATTGCCGCGGTGATCGCGACGATCTTGTCGTCTTTCTTCGCCTCTTTTACCAGGCTCTCGCCGAACACCTTTGTGTAGGAGGGCGCGTTCGAAACACTTTTTTGCTGTTTGCCGGTCGCGACGTCAAACTTGACAACGCCATGGTACTTGTCTTGTGAGGCTTCGGCTGGGGCGTAACCTTTGCCTTTCTGCGTACGCACGTGCACGAGAAATGGGCCACTGTCGGCGTCGCGAACATTTTCCAGCACAGGCA
>Ga0187777_10002171_pt1 | contig 12602 bp, 5 predicted proteins | sample 1015_Q2_SP5_10_M_FD_132416 | JGI IMG/M metagenome (GOLD analysis project Ga0187777, IMG submission 132416) | Tropical peat soil microbial communities from peatlands in Department of Meta, Colombia - 1015_Q2_SP5_10_MG | ecosystem: Environmental > Terrestrial > Soil > Wetlands > Peat | place...
AAACGGGATAGAAGTGGCACGATGATGCCTAGCTCACACTTCAGCGCATCTGAACAGGTCCATAGCATCTGACGCTGCTCGACTACGAACATGGGGGAAATGGCTTTTTACCGAATGCTCTTCGTTCGTTTTAACTGGGCCCGAACGACGGTTGGAACCATTTTGGGCAGCTATCTCTTTTGTTTATTATTAGTGCCAGTCTCGGTTCACGCCCTTGATCCAAACAAGCGCCTCACGCAGTACATACATACTTCCTGGCGAGTACAAGATGGTTCCTTGCCGGCGGGCATGTATCATGTTGTGCAAACCTCCGATGGTTTCGTCTGGTTCTTATCTCTTCCCGGTGACATTTACAGATTCGATGGCGTTCGGTTCCAGCCTTGGCATTTGCCTGCTGGTGTTTCGATCGACAGCGCGCTGAATATCTTTGCTGACCACACAGGTGGACTCTGGGTGTTAGGACGCCATGAAATCGTGCGCCTGAAAGACGAAGTTGTCACTTCTCATTTCGAGTTGCAAGGCACCATGTTCCAAGGGGTAAGCGAGGATCCGGACGGCTCTTTGTGGGTGGCACGAAACGACGCCCCAGACGCACCCCTTTGCCACATCACCAACGACGTAATGAAGTGTTTCGGAAGAGCTGATGGGATACCGATTTCCTCGGTCGATACATTATTGCCGGATGGGAACAACGGGTTCTGGCTGGGAGGACAGACCGCTCTCATCCACTGGCACGGTGGCGTCTCAGAGAAGTACCAGAGCAAAACGCTGAAACCCATCGGAGTTGGTATTCAGAGCTTGGCACGTGGTCCCGATGGATCTTTATGGGTGGGCATACTCGGGGAAGGTCCAGGACAAGGACTTGCGCAATTCAAGGATGGCGCGCTGAGATCGTTCGTAACGCCCACGTTTGACGGAAGTCGCTTCAAGATTGGCGCCCTGATGTTTGACCGGGATGGCAATCTCTGGGTCGGCACCGTTGGAAAGGGGCTGTTTCGTATCCACGGAAATGTCGCGGACCATTACGACCACACCAGCGGCTTGTCCGGTGATTCTGTGTGGGCTCTTTCTGAAGACCGAGAAGGAATTGTCTGGGCTGGAACTACAAGCGGGATCGACAGTTTTCGCGACCCACATGTCGCCACATTCTCGCCGTTGGAAGGATTAGGGCTGGACTTAGCGGCGGGCGTTCTGGCCAGCAGAGACGGCACCATATGGGTAGCAAATGCCGGATCTCTCGATCATGTTGTTAAGGGAAATGTCTCATCGATTCGCAAGGATGAGGGTCTTCCCGGTGAGCAAGTCACCCGATTGCTGGAAGACCGGGCTGGCAATCTGTGGGTCGGAGTGGACGACGGACTATATCTATTCAAGGATGGGCAATTCCGCCGTATCCCTGGACCGAATCATCAACCGCTTGGAATGGTGATTGGATTGATCCAGGATATCGATGGGAATGTTTGGGCCGAGTGCGCGAGCAATCCACGAAAACTCGTACGCATCCGCGATTTTCGGGTGCGTGAAGTGTTCCCTGCCCCGCAGGTTCCACCCGCGTGGATGCTGGCTCCGGATCCAAATGGGGGAATTTGGATAGCGACTAGAAAAGGAGACTTGGTACTGTTTCGCCAGGGTGCTCAGCAAAAGTTTTCGCTGAACCCGAATGCTAAGAATCCGTCGCCCCATCTCATCTTAGCCCAAGCAGACGGCTCTGTCCTTGCGGCCTTCGACGACGGGTTGTTGGGATTCCGCGGAGGCAAGGTGCAGCGGATGACCACGAAAAACGGCCTCCCCTGTGACGGCGTCATTTCCTTCGTGCAGGATAAGGAGAAGCACTGGTGGCTCTACACTCGTTGCGGTGTTGTCGAATTTTCAGATTCTGAGCTCGAACGATGGTGGATCAATCCAGGGGTGGTCTTACAGACCCGCGTTTACGACGCATTGGACGGATCTCAACCAAACATGCCTTCTTTTAACTCAAGCGCGTGCTCTCCGGACGGGCGCGTATGGTTTGCGAGCGGAATCGTCGTGCAGGTTGTGGACCCGTCCAGACTCTCGCAGAAAGCCTTGCCGGCGGTGACCTACGTCGAATCGATAACGGTCGACCGAAAGGAATTGGCGGCCACCAAGAGCCTCAGGCTCGACCCCCACCCTCGCGACTTGCAGATTAACTACACTTCGCCTACGTTTCTGATTCCGCAAAAGGTGAAGTTCCGTTATCGGCTGGACGGCTATGACCGCGACTGGCACGAGGCGGTCACACGGCGGCAGGCATTCTATACGGATTTGCCCCCTGGAAGCTACACCTTCCGGGTAATTGCTAGCAACAGTGACGGCGTCTGGAACGACAGCGCGGGCAGGCTAGATTTCTCTATCGCCCCGGCGTTTTACCAGACCATCTGGTTCCGCGCTTTGTCCGTGGTCGCTTTTCTTGGTTTAGGGTGGGCGCTATATCAACTTAGGCTGCGGCAACTAGCACAACAATTCAACATACGCCTCGAAGAGCGCGTGGGCGAGCGAACCCGCATCGCCCGCGATCTGCACGACACGCTTCTGCAAAGCTTCCACGGGATTCTGCTGCATTTTCAGACTGGCATTAATCTGCTGCCGAGGTGTCCTACCGAAGCCCGCGAAGCACTTGAAAAAGCTATGCATCAGGCGAAGCATGCGATCGTCGAGGGGCGGGAGGCGATACAAGGGTTGCGTTCTTCGGTCGTCGAAACGAACGACCTTGCCCTGGCAATGCGGACACTCGGAGAAGAGCTTGCGGCCAACTCACAATCTGTTACCTTCCAAGTACATGTGGAAGGTACCCCACGAGATCTTCATCCAATTCTTCGCGACGAAGTCTACCGTATAACCGGAGAGGGCATACGTAACGCATTCCTTCACGCCGATGCACAACGAATCGAAGTGGAAATTCATTATGGCGAACGCCTGCTCCGCGTCCGGGTACGAGATAACGGCAAGGGCATCGATCTAAAGCTCATCAGGGATGGGCCCGAAGGACACTTCGGCTTGCGTGGCATGCGAGAAAGAGCCAAGCTCGTGGGTGGCAAACTGACGGTGTGGAGCGAATTGCGCGCCGGCACGGAAGTGGAATTAAGCATTCCTGCTGCTCGCGCGTACACAGTGCCTACCGAGGGACGGCCAATGCGGTTGATTGACAGAATATTTGCGAAGCTATCTGGCCGAGGCTAGTGAAGAGCCATGTCCGACGTGGCGAGTCAGATTCGGATCCTGGTTGTGGACGACCACCCTGTCGTCCGTGAAGGTGTCGCTGCACTCGTCGCTGGTCAGTCGGACATGCAGGTTGTTGGCGAGGCTTCGAATGGACGCGAAGCGATCCAGCAATTTCGGGCCCAGCGGCCCGACATTACGCTAATGGACATTCAAATGCCAGTAATGAGCGGACTAGACGCGTTGCTTGCGATCCGCGACGAGGCACCGGAAGCGCGAATCATTATGCTGACTACCTACACCGGGGACGCCCAGGTGCAGCGGGCAATCAAAGCTGGCGCTCGGGGGTACCTGCTGAAGAGTTCGTTGCATGAGGAGCTGTTGCAGACCATACGAGCCGTTTATGCGGGCAGAAAAGCGATTTCCGCTGAGGCCTCCTATGAACTCGCCGAGCACGCCACCGACGAGGCGCTCACGCCGGCGGAAGTTCGTGTGCTGCGGCTGATTGCGCAAGGGAATGCCAACAAAGAGATTGCAGGGCGGCTCTCCATAAGCGAGGAGACCGTGAAAGGCCAAGTCCGAAACATCCTGTCCAAATTGGGCGCGAAAGACCGTACTCAAGCCGCCATGATCGGGGTCAAACGCGGCATCATCGAGTTGTGATTCGCTCGAAAGAGTCCCTCGCTCGGGTCTTTTGAGGATAACGTTGGTGAGAGCCGCTTCGGCAACAATAGCCGGCAGTTCTTTAAGGCGCTAGTTTTAGGGCGGCCGGCCAGTCAAGAACCACAGAGTAAGCTTCTACAAAACCTTTGCGTGGTTCCAGCACCAGAAACTTAAGTCCATCCTTGGTGACGGCATACTGATTGACGGTGGGATCTGGGACCAGTCCGGTGTCGAACAGCACTCTCGGGACGCTAATCTTGGGAGAATGGCCGCTCTCCACAGTCGCCGACATCATCTTTCCTTCCAGGTCAATAAAGAAAAGCTCTCGACAGTCGCCCCGCCAGCGTGGCTGCGCCCCCCCCGCTCGCGAAACCTGTGTGATGTTATCAAACGAAGGGAACGAGGCGACAAAAACTTCCCATCTTCCCGTGCGGTTCTCGCCCCAGGCGATTAGCCGACCATCCGGAGACAAGTGGAATTCATCTTTTATGGTGCTGGATGAATACACTGGTTTAGGTTTGCTGTCCCCGCTCACCGAGATTGTCGACAGCGTCTTGGTATCGTGTGTCAAGAGAAAGCGCCCATCTGCAGACCAGTCTTCGATCCAGTGCCGTTCATTGTCACCATAGATGTCCTGTACGTGCTCAGTTCCGACTTCGATCTTTTCCACCAGGAAGGGCGGATCCGATCCACCGTTTGGAAGAAGATTGAACGCAATGTATCGTGAGTCTGGCGACCAAACCGGGTCCGACTGCGCGTGCGGGTCCGTGGTCAGAGGTGTCGTTGTATTGCTTGCGATGTCTATGAGCCACAGACTGCCGGTAGCATGCTGTCGAAACGAGTTTAGGGCCAAGCGCTTGCCATCCGGGGAAAGCGTGAACTGCTGATAATCGATTACCGGTTCGAGGCTGCCAAGCAGAGCGCCATCTCGGCTGTACCAGTTGAGCTGATCGAAAGGTGATCCTGCTGCTGTGCCATAGATAAGCACTCCGGTTTGCGACGCCGTGAACTCGGAAGTGCCCAGATAAGCGGGAGAAGCCGCGACATCGCGAGCCACCAACGAGGGTTCACCGATCTTTCGCAAAGCGGTCCAGTCCATGCGCTGGGCATACAGAGTCTGCCCTTGAGCGAACAGCAAGTAGTCCGGCACTGCCACCGCACGGCTTTCGCTGGCAAGCAAAGGTATCGGATCTCCGCCCTCTAGCGACTGCGCGTAAATTTTCGCTCCCGGATCTCTACTGGTCAGGCTTGTGCGAGCCAAATAGATGAAGTGCTTGCCATCGGGCAGGAACTGCACCCACATTTGGCTGACCTGACCAGGAAGCAGCGACGTTATAGGCGTAGCCTCTCCGCCAGTGGGCGATACGCGCAGGATCGGACTGTTCACTGCCCTAGCAAACAGGGTGGTCCCATCGGGTCCCCAAGCCCCTTGGGCCGTTTCTGGCGCGCTGCAAATCACTTCGGGGACTCCACCCGAGCGCCGAACCTTCTTCAGCTTGCTCCCCGCCCAGAATCCAATGAACTGTGAATCGGGCGACCAGAACGGCAAAAGCGCACCCTCACTCTGCTCAATCCGTTCCGCTTCAGACGAACTCAAGGGCCTGACCCACAATGCGCTGCGACCTGACGCGTCCGTGGCCGCAAAGGCCAACATTTCTCCATCCGGCGAAAGGGCTATGTGTTCGAAGGGGTGCCAGTTCCGATGTAGTGTCACACCCCCGGGCAGACCGAGGGACAGCCGTACTGCATTCTTCGATTGAGGTTTTCGGCCGAGCTGCCACCAAGCTAGTACACTGACAATTCCTACTGCCGTGACAATCACGAGCACTGACTTGCTCCGCCACCGTTGCGCCACCGCACCGGAAGGTGCTGGCGTTACAAGCTCAGCATCAACTTTCGTCCGTGGGGAGCAATGGAACTCTGGCACATAGGAATCGGGCGGAACTTCGAAACAGACCACTGGCGGATCAGTGGCCTCGGCATAATATTGAGCCAGCCGTTTTCGAACTTCTGTCGCGCGCACGCGAACGACCGCATCGTTTGAGGTGTCATAACCGGCGGGGCGCCCAAACATTTCCACGCCGATCCTTTGTTCAGACAATGCATCCAGTTCATCGGACAGGGCATGTTGCACCAGCAAGCGGAGAAGATCCTGGCACTGCTTGCTTCCGGCGAACGCCTCGCTGCGAATCACCAATTCGAGCGCACGACGAACTGAATCAGCCTGCTCTGCGCTAAGCTTGGCAGGCTTTTCGAACTGCTGCTCTGTTGACATATCTACCTAATCCTCACCATAAAAGTACACTTCCCGTAGCTCTTTTGAAATGATGCGGTTCGAGGTAGACTTGCTGGCAACATTCCTGTGCCGATTACTCACACTCACGATAAGGTTAGAGAGAATTGGCCATGAATTCCAGAGGAAAAATGTCGTGTTTTCGTGGATCAGCTGGGCAGCTGACTTTGAGGCACCTCTCGATTGTATGTGTCATTCCTTTTGTCGTCTTTGTCCTAGGCTGCCAAAGCGCCGGTGGGCCTGCTTCCGGCATCACGCTCACTGTCATTGATCAGGGATGGCCGGGCTCCGACCCACGACTCGGTCCAGAGCTGGAAGAATTTACGAGACAAACCAGTATTCGAGTTCAGATCCTGCCGGCTCCGGAAGCGGCTGTGGAGCAATTAGCAACTTGGCGCGAGTTGCTCGACAGCAGGGCAGAAGTACCCGACGTTTATGCCATCGACACAATCTGGCCTAGAGTTCTGGCGGATAGTCTCATTGACCTTAAGCCTTATGTGTCAGCAGAAGACATTGCAGCGCATTTTCCAGAGCTGATCGCTAACTATACGGTCGACGGCAAATTGGTAGCTCTTCCCTACAACATTAGCGAGGGCTTGTTGTTTTATCGCGTCGACCTGCTCGCAAAATACGGGTATGGGGCACCGCCCAAAACATGGGAAGCACTCGAAGCCATGGCCAGACGGATTCAGGCCGGCGAGCGCGCGAACGGCAATAACGATTTCTGGGGCTTTGTCTGGGAAGGTGCGCCATCTGAAGCATTGACCTGCAACGCATTGGAATGGCAGGTGTCTGAGGGTGGCGGAACGATTCTCGACGAGCAGGGCAAGGTAACCGTAAACAACCCGCATACGATCCTTGCGTGGAGCATGGCGGCGCATTGGGTGGGCTCCATTTCTCCGCCTGGTGTCACGACGTACAAAGAGTGGGATGCCTTCAATTTGTGGCAAGCGGGAAAAGCGGCGTTCATGCGCAACTGGACAAATGCGTACGTGGCAGCGCGTGCGGAGAACTCGCCAACAAGAGGCCACTTTGAAATAGCTCCCCTGCCGCGGGGCAGCGCGGGCTTCGCAGCAACTTTGGGTGGAAACGGCTACGGTGTTTCGCGCTATTCGCGTCATCCGCGCGAGGCTGCAATGCTTGTCCGCTTTCTGGCCAGCCCCGAGGAGCAAGCCAGCCGCAAGTCGGGTGAGCCGCCTACGATTCCAGCGGTGTACGAAAATGCCGACGTATTGGCTGCAAATCCTTACTTTTCCCGTTTTCTGCAAGTGCGCGAAGGGGCAGCATTGCGGCCATCTGTGCCGGCGGGCAAAATGTATCCGGAGTTATCGCGCGCGTATTTCACGGCAGTGCATTCGGTGTTGTCTCAAAGGCAGAGCGCTGCGCAGGCGGCGAGCGACTTGCAGGAGCAACTGGTGACAATGCTCAAGGCACCGGGAAGCACTGACGCAAATACGGCTCGTTCTAATGCTGCTGTCGCCTCAAGATGATGCCTTCAGCAGAAGCGCCCAGAGTTCGAGGGCAGCAACATGCCAACGACACCGCCCAACATGCCAGGGGAAGTGAAAAGGATAGCGTACTCGGCCGGGAGGCTGTTCCGTAAGAGTGGCCTGAGCATCGGCAAACGCCTAACCGCATGCTTTCTGCTGATCGTGGTGTCGATGATCGCTGCCGGTGCAACAGTTTTTTGGCAATTCACACAAATGATGGCTGCCACTCGCCGTCTGAGCAATGCCGACCAGACATCGCTTGCCCTCGTCCGCCTCCACTTGGATGTGGACACTTTCAGGGAAAACGTGGCTGGCCTGGAAAGCAGTCACGACGTGAAACAATTCTCAAGCGAAGCCGCGGAACTTCGGCGGAGTTTCCTTCACCATGTCGAAGACGTTCAGCAGACACTGAGTGCCGAAATTGCGCGACAAGATCCGACTATCCCTGCCTTACTGAAGGTGCTCAAGGTAACGCTTCCCTCCCAACTCGACACAGTGGTTCAGCTTGCTGACGCAGGAGATTGGACTGCGGTTCGCCTCCGGCTCAAAACACAGCTTCAGCAATTGATTGGTCTTAGCTCCGCCCTGGCGGAAAACGTGGGTCGGCAGGCACAGAATCAGCGGACCAAAGCGATTCAGGATACCGCGACCGCACAGAAACGCCTTTTTGTGGTGATATACGTTGCCGGGCTGCTGACATTACTACTGGCTGTCGCCCTCGGCTGGTACATCACTCAGAGTATTACGGCTCCGCTGGCCGAACTAGCCTCGGGGGCCCAAGCACTGGCGCGTGGTGATTTTCGACACGAGGTCCATGTCGATGGAAATGACGAATTGGCTGTCGTGGGGAGGGCGTTTAACCATGCCGGCCAGCAACTCCAGGAACTGTACGAAGAACTGCGAGAGCAAGCAAGCCTTTTAAGGCTCACCCATGACGCAGTTTATGTCCGCGATATGCAGGGAGTTATCAGCTATTGGAATCGCGGGGCAGAGGCCTTGTACGGATGGCCAGCCGAGGACGCGGTTGGGAAGCGTGCGCGTCAACTGCTGGAAACGGCCTCTCCATTGCCGTTCGAGCAAATTGAGGCTGAATTGCTCGCTAATGGCCGCTGGGAAGGCGAGCTTTTGAAAACCAAGAAGGACGGAATCCAAATCGTAGTGGCAAGCCGCTGGTCGCTGAAACGAGATGACTCGGGTGCGCCGGTTGCAACCATGGTGACCAGCAACGATATCACGGCACGCAAGCGTGCCGAGGAGGCTGCCCGCCGTAGTGAAAAAGAGATTCGCGACGTGATCGAAACGGTTCCGGCGATGTTGTGGAGCACCTTGCCTGATGGCTCGCTTGATTTCATCAATCATCGTTGGCAGGAGTTCACCGGTTTAGCTGCCGAGAACGCACTGGGGTCGAATTGGGAAGCTGTGGTTCATCCAGAGGACCACGGAAGGTTCGTTGCAGCTTGGCGTGCAGCCTTAGCTGCGGGTCAGCCAATCGAGAGTGAGGTGCGAGTGCGCGCAGGGAATGGAGAATATCGCTGGTTATTGGTGCGCAATGTGCCCCTCCGCGACGAGTTGGGCAAAATCGTTAAGTGGTATGGAACAAGCTTCGATATTCACGAGCGCAAGCGTGCCGAGGAAGCTCTGCATCGAAGTGAAGCGTATCTGGCTGAAGCACAGAAGCTAACCCATACCGGCAGCTATGCGTACGACGGCAGAACGAACACGTTTCCTTATTGGTCGGAGGAACATTTTCGAATCTGGGGCTTTGATCCGCAGGAAGCTCCTCCGGACGGTGAAACCCTGCTGCAACGTGTCCATCCAGAAGATCGCGAGATGGTGCGCGAGCTCTCCGTGAATGCAATGCGTGAGCGATCAGACTACATCGCCGAGTACAGAATCGTTTTACCCGATGGAACCGTTAAGTATATCGAGGCAATTGGCCATCATGTTTCCACGGAGCGCGGCGGGCCCATCCTCGTAATCGGTACACACGTCGATGTCACGGAGCGCAAGCGGGCCCAGGAAGCGCTGCGCGAGAGCGAGACGCGCTTTCGCACATTTGTTGACCACGCAGGGGACGCCCTCTTTGTCTACGATCTCGAGCAACACACCATTATTGACGTGAACCGGTCGGCCTGTGAGAGCCTTGGTTACACTCGGCAGGAACTGATCGGGCAGACGCCGTTGGCCTTCCATCTGGATTCGTATCAAGCAGAGATGGAATCAGTCGCCAAGCGGGCTCAGGCGGGTGAGACGGTGTTCGACACACACTGGCATCGGCGAAGTGATGGGACGCTGTTCCCTGTCGAAGTGCACACCAGCTTGGTCTCGTATGGTGGTCGTCGCTTTCTGCTGATGGTTGCCCGAGACATCACCGACCGCTTGCGCGCAGAGGAAGCTGTCCGCCAGAACGAAAAGCAGCTCCGCGAGGTCATCGAAACCATTCCTGCAATGGCTTGGACGAATAGCTCGGATGGATCATTTGAATTCGTCAACAAACGTTGGCAGGAATACACGGGTATCTCGGCGGAGAAGTCGGTAGGCTTCGGTTGGCAGGGTGCTCTGCACCCAAAGGACGTCAACCGTTACATCGAGAAGAGACGTGCCTCGCTAACCAGTGGAGATGCATTCGAAGACGAGGCTCGCGTACGTTGTGGCGGAACTGGAGAGTATCGCTGGTTCTTATGTCGTGCGGTGCCGCTGCGGGATGAGCGAGGAAACATCGTCAGGTGGTATGGCACCGCGACGGATATCGAACATCGCAAGCGGGCGGAAGAAAGACTTCAGCATGAGAACGTCGCGCTGCGTGTGGAGATCGAGAAAGCATGGATGTTTGAGGAGGTCGTAGGAGCCTCTGCGGCCCTCGGGTCCGTGCTTTCGGCCGTGTCCAAGGTCGCCCCTATGGATTCTACCGTTCTCCTCACCGGTGAAACGGGCACAGGGAAAGAGTTGATTGCCCGTGCTATCCACAAGAAGTCGCCTCGCTGTTCGCGGGCCTTCGTAGCGGTCAATTGTGCTGCGATTCCCCAATCGTTAATTGCCTCGGAACTATTCGGACACGAGAAAGGTGCGTTCACCGGGGCTCTGCAGCGTCGGCTAGGTGAATTCGAGTTGGCCGAGGGAGGGACGATCTTCCTCGATGAGGTCGGAGAACTGCCCATGGAGACGCAGATTGCTCTCCTGCGCGTTTTGCAGGAGAGGGAAATTCAGCGCGTGGGCGGCAGTCAACCAATTCCCGTCAATGTACGCATCCTCGCGGCTACTAACCGCGACCTGCAAAAGGCGATTGCGGCCGGTACATTTCGACAGGATCTGTTTTATCGTCTCAATGTTTTCCCAATCCACATTCCGCCTCTTCGCGAACGCAAAGAAGATATTCCCGTGCTCGTCGAGTACTTCATTGACCGTTTCGCGAGAAAAGCTGGCAAAAAATTTCGGAGCATTGAGAAGCGGGCACTCGATCTCCTGGAATCGTACTCCTGGCCCGGGAATATTCGTGAGCTCCAGAATGTGATTGAGCGCTCCGTCATTGTTTGCGATACGGAGACGCTAAGCATTGACGAAAGTTGGCTTTCCCTCGCAACTTCGGAGTCGCAAGGCCCGACCGGGTCATTGGGGAGAAAAAGCCCGGCGGAGGAAAAAGTGCTCATTGAAAAGGCCCTAACGGAATCAGAGGGCAGAGTCTCTGGTCCGTCAGGCGCAGCCGCAAAACTCGGTATCCCAGCCTCCACCTTGGAATACAAGATCCGCCTACTGAAGATCAACAAGCACCAGTTCAAACAATATTTGCACGAGAGTTAGCGCCACTCCGCAACTCGCAAGAATTGTGGATTCGCAGAATTTGCAACTATCCCCATCGATCAAGCGTCATTTTTTCAGTAAGTTATAAGTGGCTGCCGCATTGCTGTATCAAAGCACAGAGGTACGAGCAATGAGACCCGCCGTGAGACAACAACTTGATCCCAGCCTCCGCAGCGACGACACGCTCGCTTTCGATCAGGCTCTCCGTGCAAAAATTGTGGGGCAAGAAGAGGCCGTCGAGGCTCTCGTCGATCTCTACCAGGTGTTCCGTGCAGGTCTGAACGCTTCCGGACGACCGCTAGGTAACCTGCTCTTTCTTGGCCCGACCGGTTCCGGCAAAACACGCATCGTGGAAGCGGCTGCGGAAAATCTATTCGGCGATTCGAGGCTGGTCATTAAGGTGGACTGTGCCGAATTCCAGCACGCCCATGAAATCGCTAAACTGATCGGCTCGCCGCCAGGCTATCTCGGCCACCGTGAAACTCATCCCCTGATCACCCAAGAGGCACTCGCCGCTTCTCATACCGAGAAGCTTAAGCTTTCATTCCTGCTGTTTGACGAGATCGAGAAAGCCAGCGATGCCCTCTGGCAGCTGCTCTTGGGTATTTTGGATAAGGCCACGCTCACGCTGGGTGACAATCGCCGCGTGGATCTCTCTCAGACCATAATCTTCATGACCTCTAACCTCGGAGGTGGCGAAATTGCCGATCTCCTGTCTGGTGGTTACGGCTTCGTCCAGTCAAACGATAAGCCTAAGGTTAACCTCGACGAAACAGTCGAACGCACCGCCGTCGCAGTGGCTCGCCGCAGGTTCTCTCCGGAATTCATGAATCGCCTAGACAAAGTCGTAGTTTTCCGCCCCTTGCAGCGCAAGCAGCTTGAACAAGTGCTGGACATCGAGTTGTCGATGGTTCAGCAACGTGTGTTAGACGCGACAAAGGGACAGTTCTTGTTTACTGTCGCGCCAACGGCCCGCGACTTTCTGCTAAGAGAAGGGACCGACCAGCGTTACGGTGCACGCCACCTCAAGCGCGCTATCGAGCGTCATGTGGTCTACCCTTTTGCGAATCTGCAGGCCACCGATCAGGTTCGTTCGGGCGACCTGATTTGCATCAACTGCGAGCCCCAGCAAAATCGCCTTACCTTTACAAGGGAAGGCGAAAACGTGGCGCTGCCAGCTC
>Ga0187777_10002172_pt1 | contig 12600 bp, 12 predicted proteins | sample 1015_Q2_SP5_10_M_FD_132416 | JGI IMG/M metagenome (GOLD analysis project Ga0187777, IMG submission 132416) | Tropical peat soil microbial communities from peatlands in Department of Meta, Colombia - 1015_Q2_SP5_10_MG | ecosystem: Environmental > Terrestrial > Soil > Wetlands > Peat | place...
CAAGGCCGCAGGCCGCAAGCATGCCGATCTCGCGTGCGCTGATCCGCGCGCCGCGTCGCAGAAGCGTTTCACCGCGTGCGATGTCCGAACCGGCGTAGGAAATGAACTGTCCCGGCGCCGCGGTGCGCCGTAACTCAATCGCGGGCGGCGAGCCATCGATCAGTTCAGTATGCTCGATCATGACAACCGCGTCGGCGCCCCGCGGAATGACGCCGCCGGTGGCAATCGCGGTGCATGTCCCGTCTGCAACCGTGGTCGCCGGCGTATAGCCGCAAGCAATGACTTCAGTATTCAGCGTGAGCACCTTGGGATTGCCGTCGCTGGCGCCGAGAGTATCGGCCGCGCGGACCGCGAACCCGTCTACATTTGAGCGGTCGAATGGGGGCGCATCAACCGCGGCCACAACATCCCGAGCCAGCACGCGTGTGCGCGCGTCTGCAAGCGCTACACTTTCGGCCGCAAGCGGTGCGAGATCGAGATGCTTCTCGAAGCGTGCGCGCGCTTCTTCAGCCGATATGACCTCAAGGAATTGCTCCTGCCGCGCGGCAGCGCGCACGCGCGCGAGCAAACTGGCATCGCCACTCGCCCGGGCCTTTTGACCCTCGCTCATTTTGTGCAGCTCATGGCCAGGGCCTCACGGAAACCGATGAGCCGGCGGGATACCCTTCGCTGTCAGCTGGCACCAGAATCCATCCATCTGAGCGGGCAAGCGACGACAGTGGCAGATATTTGCTCGCAAGCGGTTCCGCCTGACCGGCGATGCGCCGCACCGGAACAACCTCGGCCAAACCGACTGTCGAGGTAACCTTGCGCGCGAGCGGCATAATCTCCGCCGGGTCGCTGTCGCTGCTCTTTGCCGCCGCAAGACGATCGAGCAGACGCCGCCCCACCACAAGCCAGACACCGAGTGCCGCATCGAGGCGCCCCGGCAGGAGTAGCACCGGCCGCAGCCCAACGAAGCCGAGCGCGGCGGTTTCACCTGGCGTGAGCGCCATGCCGTGCACTGCTAGTCGACCTTCTCGCGCAAGCACTTGCACGCTGTTATCGTTTCGTCCGCTGCCTGTACCGCCGATCGCAACAATCGCGTCCGAGCTTTCCGCCGCCATCGCGACATCGAGACCACGCCCGCTTTCGTCCAGCCGTGCAGCGGCGCCGCGACGCTCGATATCCGCGGAGATCAGACGCGCAGCAGCGCTGATGATGCCGCTACCGCGCAACGGCAGCACACGCACGCGCGGCTCGCGTACGGTTATACGCGCGATCCCGGTCGCAGCGAACGCAGCGAGGTCCGTCGCGCGTAGCCTCTCGCCAGCGCGCCGCAGCGGAATTGCTGAATCGTTATCTCCTCCCGCCGTCAAAACGCCGTCACCCGGATTGATCGCGACAAGGGCCTCAGCATGACTGCTTGTGACCTTCACCGCATCAAGCGGCGCGACGCTGTCGGTGCCTGCTGGCATTGTCTGTCCGGCCTCGATGCGTGCGGGTGTGCGCATGAGCTGGGCTGGCGTGTAACCGCTGGCGCCCAGGGTTTCGTCCGCGCTGAGCGCCCAACCATCGTGCAATGCAAGCGAGGACGCCGGACGAGCCGGCGCAAATGCATCTGATGCAAGCGTGCGCCCCATGGCCGCGGAGACGTCGATCGTCCGCTGGGTAATCGACTTCACATCCGTGTCGACCATCGCCAGCACATCGGCGAGCGGCGTGAGCCGTGAGATTGTCTGAACTGCCTCCGCCACCGCCGCCATTTTGCCGTGCTTGACCTTGTTACCCTCAAATACTTCAGTCAGTTTACCTCAACATCCCGGAAGGTTAAGCGCGGCTTTCCATAGTGAAATCGGGAGAAGTTTGCGTGTTTACGACCACACAAGGCAGGGCGCTTCTTACGACCACCACGGGAGCCCTGCCCCGTCCAAGCTGGTACACCGAAAACCTGCGGGGCATTCCACTCTCGCAAGGGCTTTCCCGCCTCGCTTACCGCGAGCAACATTTCGATTGTCTCGCCTGTCATGTGGCCTCCCAGCATCGCGCAGGCATCGACATATTCGTCGACGGTGACGCGCGGCTCGATGACGATGTCGCTGGCCGCGCCTGGGTGAGTTATGCCACCGAACGCATAGCGGGCATCGGAACTCCGCGTGTCGAGGTTCCGCCCGCGGGCTTCATGGCGGACAAAGGCCCAGGCGATTTGATGTGGGAGGTGATCGAAACACGTATGACGCCGCCGGTCACCGGCAGGATCGGCCCTACGTCATTGCAACTTGACCGCGCCTACAAAGCTATCGCGCCGATGACCGATAGGCCGGTGAAGATTGGTTCGATTTCGGCGCAGATTCTGGCGCTGATGCTCACCAATGAGCACTACAAGAACCGGTTCAATCTTTTAATGGATCTGTCATCAGCGCTGAATAGAGAATATCACGCGCTCGCTGATGTCGGCGCGCCGCTCGTTCAGATCGAGGAGCCGGCCATTCATCAGGTGATTGCCGATCCCAAGCAGCCGATCAAGCCGGAGCAGTGGGTTGAAGCATTCAATGTCGAGGTCAAGGGATTGCGTGACAAGTGCGAAGTGTGGTGTCACACCTGTTGGGGCAGCCCCGCCGCACAACGCGTAGCGAGCAAGGATCAGTCTTACAAAGCTGCCTTGCCTTATCTCGATCAGCTAGATGTCGATGTGCTCACGATTGAAGGCGCTTTCAACCGTGGCATGGACTTCGAGCATGTCGGCAACATGATCTCGAAGAACAAGAAAATCGCGGTTGGCGTCATCAGCCACCGCACTTTGCAGGTGGAGCGGCCGGAGGAAGTGGCCGATCTCATCCGCAAGGCTCTGAGGCACATCGAGCCGGAGCGGCTCATCCTGACCAGCGATTGCGGTTTCGGACGGCAGTCGATGAGCCGTATGCATGCATTCTACAAAATGGTGGCGCTCACGCGCGGCACCAATATTGTGCGCAAGGAATTGGGGATCGAAGAAGCTTGCATCCCCGCGACCGACAGACGGCTGTCGATGGTGCCATTGAGCACATGACCGAAAAGACAATGAATTTGCGCGGCCTGAAATGCCCGCTGCCGGCGTTGCGGGTACGCAAGATGCTGACCGGTCTCAAAACTGGCGATGTGATCGTGGCAGAATGCACCGATCCCCTGACGACAATCGATATTCCCAATCTGCTCCGCCAGACCGGAGACACGCTGGAAGACAAAAGTGAATCGGGCGGCGTACTCACATTTCGGATACGCAAGACCTGACGCAATCATTCAATCAAGATGGAAACCCTGAGCTCGCACGAAAGCGCCAAAATTTGCGCGCTGCGGAACCGAATATTGTCGTGCCTTGTCCTCGGACCACCCGTAAAATTCGCTGTGGCCGAATCGCTCAGGATCGCGCTGAATACGATATGCGCGCGTCGCTGCGCGCCGCCGGTCATAAGCTTCAATCTCTCGAGCGAGATCCTTCTCGGCGAACCGCTCTTCGTGCAGGGTCGTCTCGAGCGACAGCCGCGGCGTGATATCGCCTTTTTCCACCGGCCATCCAACACACATGCCAGCGACTGGAACCACCTTCTCGGGTAAAGCAAGCATCTTGCTGATGATGGCGGCGTGATTGCGAATAACACTGATCGGACAGCAACCGAGACCAACCGCTTCAGCCGCGCGCAGAAATGTCGTCATTACGATTGCGGCATCGACCGTAGCGTTGAAAAACAGATCAAGATGATCGTTGGGGAACGGCTTGCCGCGCATTCGGGAAATTCGCGGGAGCCGCCAACCGTTGGCGAGAAAGACCAAAAATACCGGCGCCTCACTCACCCACGGCATTTCGGGAAGAAGTTCGGCGATAACACGAATTTTCGACGACTCTCGCACAATGACAATATCAGCCTGCTGAAGATCACTTTTCGATGGCGCGGATAGCGCGCAGGCACACAGCAAACGCAGCAAGCTCGGCGTGACTTCGCGTGCGAGGTAACGGCGTTGCACCCGATGGGCGGCAATGCGCGCAAGCTCCTCCAGACCGGCTAAACTCGCATCGATTTCCAGCCGCTCGCCAAAGCGTTCCAGCAGCGCGGCTTGAATGGACTGGGCGAGCTCCGGCATCGAAACGTCTCCTTGACTGAATGGTTTGGTTGCCACGCTATCGTAGCGCGGGGATAATGGCCAAATGGAATGAAGAACTTGAACAATCGACTCGACGAACTTTCGTACTGTTTGCAACGGGATATCATCACGTGCGCGATTTCGTCGTGCCGTTGCCAACTTTTGACATAGCGCAACGCGAAGTTGGCGTCGCAAGCGTTTTATTTTCACATGTATGAGCCAACAGACCGTCGGTCACCGCACGTCGCCTTCCTCTGGCCAGCGCTCGCCGCTGCGTCGGCAAGCGATTTTGCCGCGGCTGTCGCAAAGCAGTTTGCGGACTTGGCCATCGGAGCCGACAGGGGACCTCCCCTGCACGAGCCGCAATGGGCAACGCGAAATACGATCACGCTTGAATTAAGGACTGTGCGCCTGCGCGATTTCAGCACGGCGCATGAAGGCGTTCCAGTTCTGCTCTGCGCGCCTTACGCGCTGCACGGCGCAGCCGTCGTTGATCTGGCGCCAGAGCACAGCCTGGTCGCCGCTCTGCGTGACAACGGACTGAGACGCTTGTTCGTTACCGACTGGCGCTCGGCGACTGCGGATATGCGCTTCCTTGGTATCGACGACTACCTCGCCGATCTCAACGTGCTGGTGGACCAGCTTGGCGGCAGAGTTGATCTCATCGGCCTGTGCCAGGGCGGCTGGATGTCGTTGCTCTATGCCGCGCGTTTTCCAACAAAGATTCGCAAGCTGGTGCTGGCGGGCGCGCCCGTCGATATCGCCGCCGCGCGGTCGGCGCTGACGGCGCTGGTCGATGCCAACCCGCTGACGGTGTTTGAAGAGATGGTGAAGCTCGGCAATGGCCTCGTCTTAGGCCAAAGGATGCTGAAATTCTGGGGGCCGGAAATGGCGGAGCCCGGCGATGTGCATCAGTTATTGCAAACCGCAAAACCGACTGGATCTGCCGACTTCGCTAGTCTCGAGGCGACATTCCAGGACTGGTACAAGTGGACGGTAGATTTGCCCGGAACGTACTATCTCGAAATCGTCGAAAGATTGTACAGGCGCAACGAAATGGCAACCGGCCGGTTCGTTGCTCTGGGAGAGTCCGTTGATCTGGCAAAAGTACGTACTCCGCTTTTCCTGCTGGCTGCGCGCGACGACGAACTGATCGCACAGGAACAGTTGTTCGCGGTCGAGCGCCTGGTTGGTACGCCGTCGCATCATATCCGCAAGGCCACCGCTCCCTGCCGGCACCTAGGGTTGTTCATGGGAAGGAAAATCCTTGGCGAGTACTGGCCAAAGATCGCGATCTGGATTTCCGATATCGAAAGCTCGCGCGTTGAAACGCCGCGACAACACGATGCGGAAATATTGCAACGTACGATATTGAGGTGACTGACATGCAAAACAAATCACGCAAAACGGACTTGTCGCCTGATGGTAATGATAGCCCATTGACGATTTCACCAGAAAAGGTCTGCTTCATCATTATGAAGGCGCGCGAATTTGACGCCAAAGATGCCGTCACTGAACCGGACCCCGGATCAAATCCATCCGATGACAACGATGCGGCGGTACTCGAAGATCACAGCGACGATCCGGTTGTCGAGGAGCTCACATCACTCATCAATTCGCTTTCGGAGGATGAGCAGGTCGACCTCGTAACCCTGGCTTGGCTCGGGCGTGATGATTACACGGCTGATGACTGGACAGCAGTGCGCGAAGAGGCCTCGCGCGTCCATAACGCCCGTACCGCAAACTATCTGCTAGGCATGCCGCTCTTGGGAGATTTCCTGGAAGAAGGCTTGTCAATGCTCGGCTATTCCTGTGAGGAATTCGAAATAAACCGGCTTTGAACATAACCTGCAAATTCGCAATCTGCTGATTCGACACTTATATGTATCGGCGTTGTTGACCGGGCGCATAATTCGTAAATGTCGAACAGTGACGTCGAAACGGTAGTCATCGGCGGTGGTGCGGCCGGCATCGCGGCAGGCCGGCGGCTTCACCAAGCCGGAGTGAAGTGTCTGATCGTTGAGGCTCGTCCGCGGCTCGGCGGCCGCGCCTGGAGCGTGACCGGGCCATCGGGTTTTGCGCTCGACCTTGGCTGCGGCTGGTTGCATTCCGCGGATCGCAATCCGTGGGTCAAGATCGCACAGGAGCAGGGGCGAACGGTCGACAAAACGCCACCGCCGTGGAGGCGGCGCTCTCTTCCTCTTGGATTTCCCGAGAATGGCCAGCGCGAATTCCTTGCCGCTCAGCAAGAGTTCTCCGCACGGGTAAGCGAGCGAGCGCGGAAAGAGCCGGATGTTCCCGTTGCAGCCCTGCTTCCGCGGGACGGCCGCTGGAACAATCTGATCACCGCCGTTGGCACCTATATCAGCGGCGCCGAGCTCGATCGCATCTCGGCGCGGGATTTTGACAACTTCGACGATACGGACGTGAACTGGCGCGTGGTCGAAGGTTATGGCGCTACGATTGCCGCTGCTGGTGCGAATCTGGCGGTCGTACTTGACTGCCCCGTAAGGTGGATCGACCACAGTGGAGAACGATTGAAAATCGAAACGGCGAAGGGACCCATCAGCGCAAATCAGGCGATCGTGACCCTGCCGAGCACCATTCTCGCCGAGGCCGATAAATTTTTTGCGCCGCATCTTCCAGAAAAGACGGAAGCTGCGAGGAATCTGCCGCTGGGCCTTGCCGACAAGCTCTTTCTCTCTCTCGAACGCGCCGAAGAGTTTGAAAAGGACAGCAGAGTGTTCGGAGCAACCGATCGCATTGCAACGGCGACATATCATTTCAGGCCCTTCGGACGTCCGCAAATCGAGGTGTATTTTGGCGGACATCTGGCGACGGACCTTGAGGCCGGTGGTGAGCGGGCGTTTTTCGACTTTGCTCTCTCCGAACTGACTGGACTGTTTGGCAACGCATTCGCCGGCAGGGTGAAGCCGATCCAAATTCATCCGTGGGGCAGCGATCCATTTGCGCGCGGATCCTATTCATACGCAGTGCCCGGCATGGCCGCTTGTCGGGAAAAGTTGGCCAGCCCGGTGGATGGCCGCCTGTTCTTCGCAGGCGAGGCTTGCTCGCGCAGCGAATTCTCCACCGCTCACGGGGCGTTTATCACTGGCGTAGCCGCCGCAGATCAGGCTATTCGCGCCCGTGGGCAATTATTGGGACGGTAACCTTATTCTTCTGCGTTCCGCTTTTTTGTGATGGCCATCACAGCCGGCAGACAGGCCTGCATTAATTTCTCGACCGTATGGGCCCACGTCCGGAGCTTCTCGACATTATTATTCGTTCCCCATAACGTGCGGTGCGAATTTCAGGCACATTGAATGTTAAAAGCATCAATGCGGATCCGGTTTTGGGGAGTCCGAGGAAGCATTCCCTGCCCCGGTCCCGCGACGATCCGTTATGGCGGTAACACGCCATGCATCGAGGTTCGCTGCGGCCAGCATATTATCATTTTCGATGCAGGCACCGGCTTGCGGCAACTTGGTATCGAACTTCTCAAGGACACGAAGATTCGAGACGTCGACATTTTCATAACGCATTGCCATCTCGATCACGTTTCCGGCCTGCCGTTTTTTTCGCCGTTCTTTCGCAAAGATTACCGGGTGCGAATTTGGGCGGGAAATCTTATGCCTTCGAACAGCATCGAGCGGGTGATGCGAGCTCTCATGAGCTCGCCATGGTTTCCTGTACCGATGGATGTCTTCAAGGCGTCCATCGAATTTCATGATTTTTGTTCAGGCGATGTTTTGAAACCCTACGACGATGTGATGCTGCGAACGGCGCTGCTCGATCATCCCGATGGTACCAATGGCTATCGCCTTGAATATGGCGGGCGCGCGTTTGCCTTGCTTTGCGATACCGATGGATTTCCTGGCAAGCGCGACGATGAAATGGTGTCGCTCGCGCATAACGCGGACCTGGCCGTGTACGACTCCACGTTCACCGATGAGGAAATCGTGTCGCGGTCCGGCTGGGGTCATTCGACATGGACGCGTGGCGTGCGAATGGCAAATGAAGCCGCGGTCAAACGCCTCTGCCTATTTCATCATGATCCGTCGCACGACGACGATTTCATGGATAGGCTCGCCGCTGAAGCGAGTGATGCGCGCGCGGGAACGGTCGTAGCGCGCGAAGGTCAGATTATCGATTTATGATTCGACCGACGGCCGCGGTTGCAATTGTCCGGGCATTTTGCTGGTCAAGCGCAAACAGTGGACGGTATGACACATTCTCGGCAGTGAGGATCGCCATCGTCCGGTTGTCCAGAATCAGCCATCGTTGTTCATAACGAATGGCCACGACAGCGTGGTCCACCTCATGTTTGTCGTCGTGTACGATAACGAACCGCAGATCGCCTTCGTCAATTCCCAGTTCGCGAAGCACGACATATTTTACGATTGCATAGTCTTCGCAATCTCCCGCGCCGCTGCCGAGCGTCTGGAGCGGTGATGCCCAATAGTCGACATAGCCATATTGAGCCCAATCGCTCGTCGGCCTGATGCTGAGATTGACCGCGCGATTGATCCAGCCAAATCGGGCACGGCCCTCATGCTTTCGGCCAAGTTCGACGATCGACAGAAATCGCAGGGCCGCCTCTGTACAGCTCTTTTGATCGGAACGGCAGGCAGAAAGCGCCCGCTCATCGCCAAGAATACGTGATTGAAGTTCGTTCCACTTTGCCGGCATTTCTCCCGGCGCGACTTTTACCGAGAGATCAAATGGCTCTGAGCTCGACGGCGGCGAGATGCGGTCGCTCAGTGCTTTTTCCGGCAAGGGCTGAGCTTCAGGAGCGTTGCTTGCATCTTTCTCAGTTGAGAGAGACGACTGGTCTGGGTGCATGTCTGCGAAAGCAGTGCCGCAGCAAACAGCAACCAAGAAAAAGATCCGCAGCGTCCGGATGAAAACAGACATGCTTGAGCGCCCCAGCATCCGGAATGTCGGTCGGTGTTTTCCGATCCCATTCCAAGAATTTGCCGGCCGTTATGCGCTCAAGCTTTTGCGACGGAGTTTACGTTTGCGAATGTAGGGCGCCTTATTGGGCACCGCGGTAAATCGATTCTGAAAACCGATGTCCGTACCGGTTTTTGCGGGCAGTTAGCCAATGGGCATCGCCGGCACGATGGTTACCCGAACGTTAATCTGACGGTCGGCCAATTCAATTGACAGACGGCTTCTTTTCGGTGGTCAGGAGAAAGATTGCCGTTATTTTACGCCGTAGCGTGAGAAGTCATCGGAGATCGACGTCTCAAGCTTCTTTGCCGCGGCGAGATCGGCATTGCCATTGACGGCATCGCCCTTTTTTAGCTTCGCAAGTCCGCGCCCATAGAGTGCGCTTGCCATGTTCGATTCGATGCGCAGCGCCGCGCTATAGTCTTCAATCGCTGCATCGAGTTGGCCCATTTTCAGGTAAGTCAAACCACGCGCGTCAAACGACGCGGCATCGTTAGGCTGAACAAGAAGCGCCTTGTTACAATCCGCCAGTGCCTCCCGCAATTCCCCGACAACAGCGCGGGCCCAGCACCGTCCGTTCCATACGCCTTTCAAACTGGCATTCAAGCGGATTGCCTCGCCGTAATCCTGGACTGCGCTCTGATATTCGCGCCGCTTCTGGTGCGTCTCACCGCGGTTGGCGAAAGCAATGGCATAATCGGGGCTGAGCTTGATTGCTTGATCAAAATCCTGAATCGCGCGGTCATATTCTCCTTTTTTCTGAAAAGCGACACCACGGTTATTGAATGGCTTGGAATAGGTCGGGTTATATTTGATTGCCAGGTTATAATCTTCGATCGCGTGGGCATAATCGCCCTTTACAATATAGGCATTACCTCGGTTGTTGTGAGCGACCGCTAAGAGCGCCGTAGTCTCTTTTCGGGAATTGATGAGCGCAGAGCATCCCTTGATCTGCGGATCGGGCGAACCCGGAGGATCCGTACCATTGCACGATTCAATATTGCTCAGCCGGTTGATGAATTCGTCCGATGGTTTGGCCGGTGAACTATCCGTTGGCGGCGCTGCCATCGAATTGAGCGTGGACATAATCAATAGAATAAAGACAGCGCTGCAAGTGGCAGTCGGGGCGAAAATGCAGCTGATCCCGGATTGCCGTGATGTCGAGTGCTCAATCGCACAAGTCGCCTTGTAGAGGCGATCAACCAGAGAGGTGAGCCGCACTGGCATCGCTTGCACCAACAGCTTTGCCAAATGAGATAGGGTCAACACCCCCGACAAATGTCGAGAGTGGGCTTGTTATCTTCTTTTACAGCGTCCGCGCCTCGTGATGCTGCGCGCTGCTTACCCTCTTCGATAAGGGTGGAAAATTTGACAGTACCGTCGTCCGAGATTTCGACGTGTGGTGTCGTCCCTCGAATGCCCATGGTTGCGACCGGCGTGTCAATCTTCATATCGCCGGTCTTTGCAATTTTGCCGGCGACAAAAGTGAATGTTCCTTTGGTTAAACTCAGAAGAGTCGAGTTTGAGGTGCTGTTTGGATCATACACAAATTCAGTCATAGCCATGCGAGCATTGCTGGATAGGTCGAACGCCGTGCCATCGGCGAATACAATACCGACCTGTCCATCCGCGCCTGTAGCGACGATATCCCCCCGATAAATCGGATCGCCAACCTTCGCCTGGCCGGGTTGACTACTGATCGCGGCCTGCACAACCACCGCATTGACATGTTCGACCGTAACCACGCCTTTGGCAGTCAGTACTTTTCCAATGGGCTTTATGTCCTGCGCTTGCGTCGATTCAGGAATAAGGCCACTAGCGGCCAGTATAACGCCGGTCAAAAAAGCAATAGTGAGTGCGCGCATAGTCCTACCCTTCGGGTGGGCGTCCCCGAATAAAATTAGCAGTATTACGGTGGCACATCAATAAACCCCGGATCTAAATCCCCCGCAGGACAAGGCGATCCGGCAGTAATCCGTTCCAAATCCCCGCACTTCGATCAAAAATCAGTGTAAAGGCCTCAAAATACATGATTAATTTGAACCTACAAATTGCATAATCGTTGATTTAAATTGTGATCAAGGCGATAGTTTAACAACAACCATTAACGAGCGCTGGCAGCGAACTGGGGCGAGATCCTGTCGGGGCTGAGCGCAAGCTGAAAAGGGCAGGGCCGAGTGTCCGGTCATTATCGCATTGTGCCGGACGACGGAGACACTGGCGCGTCAAAGCCCGTGTGGGGACCTGCGCGTCTTGTTGGCAAAATCGGGACGCTCGTCGGCACGTGCAGCCTCACGCGGTCGGACGGCGCCACGGTTCAAATCAAGCCTGGCGATCCAGTTTTCGAAGGCGACATTGTTGAGACTACGGCCGGCGGCCGAGTCGGCATTTGTTTTATCGACGGCACCGCAATTGATTTGTCCGACAGCGCCCGCATGGTGCTCAAAGCATTCGCCGGCGAAGAGGCCTCGTCGTCGACCCTGCTCGATGTGACGCGCGGCACTTTCGCTTTCATTGGCGGAGAGACAGCAAAAGCTGGGCGCTTCAGGATTGATACGCCCTTTGCAAACATCCGAGGTCACAGCCGCGCCGGTGGGATCGGCATGCTGTCGCTCGCCTCGTTGTTCTTCGCTGCCCTGGATGAGGCCCAGGCCGAGATATTGGACCCCGGTAATCTCTGGGAGGCCGTCGATCACGGCAAATATATACTCCATTTCCCGGACGGGACGGAGCGAGTTGTTGAGAGTGTGACCGAAACACTCGTTGTTCGTGGCACTAGTGTTGAAAGCGTTACGAACAGCATTGCGACGATGGCGACCCTTGGCGCCCAGTCACAAAGCCTAAGCAACCTTGTGGCGGCAGTAGTAAACCCGACAAACACGGGGCCAAGCGGATCGGGAAATGTGCTTCAGCCGCCGAGTTCGGACTTCATAAATATCAATCTAGCCCCGCCACCACCGCCACCACCGATCATTCCACCTATAAATGGCGGATCAGGTGGCACCACGACCACTACAGAAGTTTTTGTTCCAACTCCACCTCCACCACCACCACCACCACCGCCGCCGCCTGCCCCGACAAAAACAGCAGCCAGCGAACTGCCTGGGCAGACGGGTGACCCGATTCCTGACACGGCAACCGGTTCGGTCGCTTTTAGCTTCGTCTCTCAAGGCGCACCTACGTTTCAGTGGTCGACCGCCCTGTCGACCAACCAGTCGCTTCCTCCAGCCGTGGAAACTGCATTACAGACTGGAGCCCAGCTCACATTTTCCGGTCCGGACCTAACGGATTTCCAGTTCAGCATTCCGGATAAATCGCTCGACTTTCTAGCCCAAAACGAGACGCTCACCGTTACGTACAATGTAACGCTGACAGATGGTCTCGGACACACCCTGCAACAGCAGGTCATCATAACCCTCACAGGTTCCAACGATGCGCCGGTGTTCACCGCCAGCACGCTGACCGGGTCGATCACCGAGCTCACCGGCACGCTCAACTCGGCGACGGCCGACACGGCGAGCGGTGCGGTGACCTTTACCGATGCCGATC
>Ga0187777_10002173_pt1 | contig 12598 bp, 14 predicted proteins | sample 1015_Q2_SP5_10_M_FD_132416 | JGI IMG/M metagenome (GOLD analysis project Ga0187777, IMG submission 132416) | Tropical peat soil microbial communities from peatlands in Department of Meta, Colombia - 1015_Q2_SP5_10_MG | ecosystem: Environmental > Terrestrial > Soil > Wetlands > Peat | place...
CGTATGTTCCATCGAGCCTCCCGGTCCTCGTATTTCTGCTGAAACTTCCCATGGTCCTTTCGGCTCTGCTGACCGGCCATTTCCTGAAGAGAATGACAGGCGACCCTTGGGCCGCAATTTGGTGGGTGGCTAATCCCCTAGTGATCCTCATCGCTGTGATCTGGGGCCAGCTTGACCCGATTTCGACGGTGCTTGTCATTGCATCGTTGTTCTATTTCCAGAAAGGGAAGGCGAATCAGGCGTACTTGTTGGCCTCTCTGGGGGCTGCAGTGAAGGTTTGGCCGGTTCTGCTGATTCCGTTGATGCTGGTCGTAGATCTACGGAAGCGGGGACCGAGAGCCCTGAGGCCCCTTCTATGGTGTTTGCCACCTGTCTTGGTTACGGCGGGTCTTTACGCCGCCTACGGGAATCTGGTGAACAGCCTGTTCGTACTCCTTTACGCCAGGGGGATCCCTACCTTCTCCGGCGCCTTTACAGTAAATGGACTGACATGGCAGGAAGTGCTTGTTGTACTGAAGTCGCCCCCGGTTCCCCTGTTCCTCCTCGTAGGCATTCCGGCATACCTAGCGTGCTACGCCTGGGTGTACTTCAAGAGGGAAACTGATGTCGTGAAGTGGCTTATCGTTTCCATCTTGATCCTGTTTCTAACATACAACTATGTCAACCCGCAGTACTTCTACTGGCTGGTCCCGCTCCTGATACTTCAAAAGCGCAAGTGGATGGCACTCTTATTCACAGTACTCCCCCTGATCTACGTGATCTTGTCCTACGACTTGTTCTACTTCGTGTCCCCTGCCTTCCTCCCTGACCAGTTCGCCCTCGGAGCCTCGGTAGCTGATCAGATCAAACTGAATTTCTTCTACCAGTCAACGTGGCTGTTCATACTCGTTGGTGCACTCATACCTACCCTGGCGTACGTGTGGGCTTTCCTATCGGAAGTCCGGGCCCGGGGGTCTCCCGCGGCAATCAGCGTCGAGAACCTTTAACTCTAAACCGGGGCCGTTCCGGCAAAGAATTGGCGGACGAAGGGCAATATGTCAGGCTGGAGACCATCGGCAGGAGGACAGGACACCCCCACTCTGTCTTGGTCAGATACGTAATGTTCGATGGTTCAATGATCGTCTTCCCCCAAGCAGGGGGAAAGCAGGACTGGGTTGCTAACCTGAGGCTCAACCCTGAGCTCCGTGTTTATTCTGGGAATACGCGTTGGGCTGGGTCAGCAGACTTCGTCCGAGTGGACGGGCTCAAGGACCCCGTGCTTGGGGCCTTCGCAAGGAAGTACGGCGAGCTGGAGGTCCGGAAGAGGTACTGGGGACAGCTCGAATACGCCAGAATCTTACTTCACTCCAAGACACCCCAGGACTACCTCGAACTGGTGTACTCGGATCTGGAAACCGCCTTCGACGGAGTAGCCGAATCATACGACGAACACATCTTGAAGAATCCCATGAATCTCTGGTTGCGGGATCGCTCACTCAAATTGATGGCCAAGGTGTTCAGGCCGGGTGACGTGGTCCTTGAGATAGGGTGCGGGACTGGGACGGAAACACTGGCTCTCGCCAAACGCGGAATCAGAGTCATTGCTACGGACATTTCATCGAGAATGCTGGATGTGTTGAGGAAGAAGGCCGCGGCCGAGGGACTCCTGAGCATGGTCGTCCCAATTCATTGCAGACCATACGAGATAATGTCCAAAGTCAGGGATGAAGGATACGACTCGGTAGACGGGGCGTACTCCACCTACGGGGCCGTGAATACGGAGCCGAGGCTGGATGACATGCTGAGCAGTCTGCATGAAGTCATCAGGCCCGGAGGCACGCTGATACTGGGGGTCTGGAACAAGTTCTGCATCTACGAACTGGTTGGCTATGCGATGCGAGCAAGACCAGGAATGGCGGTCGCCAGGCTGAGGAACCCTGTCCCCGTTGGCAAGTCCCGTTTCTGCGTCACGACCAACTCCTTCTCTGTCGGGTCTCTTGACGACATCGTTCGTAGAAGGTTCACGCGTGTAGGTGTGTACGGTGTGGAGATTCTTCTCCCGCCATCAAACCTCGTCAGATACCTCCCACCTGGTCCCCTTCTGAAGATGGCAAAGACCGCGGAAAGTGCCCTTGAACCACACTTTCCGTGGAACAGGTTGGGGGATCACTTCTTAGCGGTGTACCTTCGTAATGAGTGACTTCACCCTCTTTGTTTGCACGTTCAACTCCGAGCGGACGCTCGATCGATGCCTGTTCTCCTTGAGGCGGAGTTCGCCCGACTCAAAGTTGGTGGTTGTCGACCACTCCAGCTCCGACGCGACGGGTGGCATTTGCGAGAGACACGGTGCCGAGGTCCACGTCGAGAACGTAGGCCTTGGACGGGCTCGTCAAATCTGTTTTGAGCTTTGCACCTCGAAGTATCTGGTTTTCATTGACAGTGATGTAGAGATTGTCGAGTACAAGTTCTTCGAAAGAGCGGCTCATGTGCTCGACTCCCCCGAAATGGGCGCGGTGGTCGGGATGGCGGTCGGACACCGCCTCGCCTACGGACTGCCTGCGAGTCTGCTCGTGCTGAGGAATTCGGACTTTAAGGGCATTCGAATCCCGGATTACATCGATGCGCGGGAGACGTATTTCATCCAAGGCCGGCTGGATGAACGCCACCTGAAGACAGCCTATCTTGCAGACGCAATGGTCCACAGGTCACAGTACAGGGGGATGAAGCCAGAGTGGGAGGGAGCCAACACCAGGTTGGCTAGCGGGGTCCACATTCGACAGCTGGCTTTCGCGTTGAAGGTGATCATCCTGATGAGCCTGAACAGCAGGAGCACACGTAACGTCGCCTACGTCCCGCTGTTCTATCTCAAGTTTCTGCGAGGCTTCGTTAACCCTATGACTTTCCAGAGGCTGGAGAGAGGTCCAGAGGGAGAAGATTGAGGATCCTCAATGAGAGGACGATGTTCAAAATCCTCATCGATGGCCAGGGGATGTTGCTTTCAGCCACCACGAAAAGTAGGGCGTATTTCCTCTTCTTCTCCAGTTCCTTCGTAGGATTGAGAGTGGGCCCAACAACCGATCCATTCCCAGGGATAGTCGAGATCTGCGGGTACGACATCCGGCGAATCATAAGTAACTGGGAAAGACTCTATCGGGTCAAGGCTATTGGCCAGCTCCCTTTGAAACCTTGAACTTCATGAAGATGTCTAACTTCGCGAACCAGAACGGAGACGTCGCGACGTCCAGCAGATGAAGTCGGGGAACACGCTCGAGAAGCACTCCCAACGGATTATCGAACAGGCCTGTACCCTTCCTCGATTCGAGCTTGAACTCCCTGGAAGCGAAGTGGGCGGGGGTCAGGACGAGCCGGCGGGTGCCGTAGGGCCAGACGTAGGCGCCCATGGGTGCACTACCAGTAGCCAGCTTCTTCAAGTCCCATAGAAGATTGTTGACCGCCAGATTCGGGACGCTGACTATGATTGTGGCGCCATCCCGTGCGACCCGAAGGACTTCGGCCATCACCGCACGTGGGTCTGGAAGCAGATGCATGACCCTTATCATGACAACACAGTCAAATGACGAATCGCGGAAGGGAATCCGCTGGATGTCTGCTCTTGACAGGTCAGCCTTTGGGGTCCTTCCCTTTGCAATCCCAAGGCTCCGTCTCGAGAGCTCCAGGGAGACGACAGAGACGAATATGGGCTCGAGGACTCTGGTGACTCTTCCGAAGCCTGCCCCAAGCTCCAAGCAGCTTTGCCCTGGTCGAAGCCATTCTCGGATGATACGCTTCTGAGAGAGGTCCTCGAGTTTCTTCCCGGTCCACACGTGCCTGTAGTCAAACTTCTCGTAGTCCTCCAACCAAGGTCGAGGCGAGTCCCCAGACATGCCAACCACGGGATCCAATCGACGGTCATTCTGCTGCCAAATGCATTGTCGACCGCAAAGTCTCGTATTCGGCCCGAAGTCCCTTGTACCTCCTGGACTCGTAGATCAGATGGTCTTCTGCGCATTTTACCTCGAAGAGGGCCCCTGACCTCCTCTTCTTCTTCAGCCTCTTGTTCAGCATGGAGGCTTTCAGTTGTATGTACCTCCTCATGACGACAAAGAGGAACAAGTTAAGCGGACTCCGCGCCCGGGTCCTGACCCGGCCACCATCCCAGGTTGGAGAATCGCCCACTGTCCGATCATATGCTGTTGGAAAGATCCCCGATATCCAGGATGCCTCGCGCAGGAGCCGCAGGTAGAGTCTGTGACCCATCATTGTTCTTGCTTCGAGGGCGTCGCGTGCGAAGAGCGGGTCTCTCCTTGAACTGAATGTCTCGAAAGCAAAGGATTCGTCCATTACGCAGCTGAAGCAGAAGTCCACACTTTCCTTGTGCAACAGACCATAGGCTCTGGCCAGCAGGAGGCCTCTGGCAAGGGATGTCCACATCATTCCGGACGGAGCGACGCAGAAGAGATCGGCATCTCTCGAGAAACCCGCAGAGCCGTAGGATGTCGACCCGCTCACGGCGACCACCTCGAATCTGCTCGTGTGCAGCATCGAGACGAATCTAGAGGCCCTGAGGAGGTTCTTCCGTGCGACCCCCCTGTTTTCTTCTTCTGTAAACGACGGGTCACGGGCTTGGCCTCTGTTGCGTTCGACTAGGAAACCGGACTTCAATTCGAACCTGGCGCTTAGCGTCGGAACCGACACGATTGCCGCCTCGACTTCGGATAGGGAGACTTCCTGTGGGAGGAGACGCGAGATCTCCTGAACCGTCATCAGAGAGCCATTACGTTTAGCGGCGCCATATAGGAGGCCGATTCGCTCCGCGCTATCGGCTGAGAGTGTCAATCGAACCGCCTCCAGATTGTATGAGCTTTACTCGAACGCAGCACATCGTAAACTGAAAGCAATCCTGCCAGCATCTCGCTCACGAAGGCTACGGGCAGGATGACGAACGACCTAGGACGGTTCGCCAGGGTCGAGACTAGTAGCCTGATTCCGATTGGTGGAGAAAGAAAGAGCAGAGATTCAATCGTTTTCGGGGGGGTTCCGATCTGTCGCCACACCTGTGCGTGGCCGAACAGTATCCTCCTTCTTTGCAGTATGACGTCGGAGATACGAGTAGGGGTCCGGATCTTGACCTTCGCGGCGGTTGAGACCTTTATTGAGAACCCGCGAAGCCTTGCCGTTGCGGCAAAGAAGGCTCCGTCGTTCACCGTTCGCGGTGGCAAGAAGGTAATCGCCCGGGTTCGGAACATAACGAGCTCGTCACAGCTGTGGTTCGAGATGTCCATGTGATTCAGCGCTATGGAACACCTGTTGTGGGCGCTCCACATGAAATCGAGCAAGAGTGGAATCGGGCCGCGTCCTGCTTCCGGCTCTGGCACGGCCGAAACAGCGCCTATCCTCCTATCCGATTCCATGGAGGACAGGAGTTTGGCGATGGCTCCGGGCTGGGGGCGCGAGTCAGAATTAGTGAAGAGGACCAGTGGGGTCTTGGTTCGGGCAAGGATCTTGTTGACGGCGTCGGCCTTCCCTTGGCGTTTCTGTTCCACCACCAGTTCCATACGGCCGTCTTCCCTTTGCAGGCGATCCAAGGCCGATATCGTTTCAGAGGAACAGTCGCTCGCTACGATTACGATCTTCTGCAACACCCCTTGGCTCCGGGAGCACTCGTCTAGGAGAGACGATACGACGTCGGCAAGAGCCGGCGACTCCCGTGCGGCGCAGAGGCCAATGGTATACTCAGCTGGGGCATTTGGATTCAGGCTGTCGTCTTCGTCAGCGTCCCTGTCGCCGGCGTTTACCTGGCTTCAACCCCTTCTGGTCTGTCTTACGAGCAGGTATGAGGCCAGGACGACAGCCGTCACCGCGATCACTACTACGCCCTCAAAGGGGAACTCTGGAATCCCACCTGAGGAGGAAGTCGAGGTGGTGGAAGACGACGGCGCAGCAAGGACCTTCACTGACCCCATCATGAAGGTGTGAATCGTGCAATGGTAGTTGTATACCCCTGCGGTGGTGTACGTGTGAGTGAAGGTCTGACCTGGTGCGAGGGTGTCAGAGTAGGAATTGTCCACAGCCACCACCGTATGGTTGGTCGTGTCGTGGTTCGTCCAGACGACCGTGTTGTTCACCCCTATGACTACGGTGATGCTTGCCGGGCTGTAGAACACGCCGTTATTGGGGTTCTGGGCTCCCGACACTATGCTGACGTTCGCCACCCCCGTGTTTATCGTGCCAACCGTGGTCGTCCCTTGGGCGATGGCTGCAGGAATCGCGACTGAGAGGGCTGCCAACGAAGCAATCAGAACAATAACTAGGGGCGGAGGCAATCTTCGTTTGATTCGCACCGAGGCTGCCTTGTTCCTAGCGGCCAATGTCAATACTCCCTTGGTTGTCGGATTTGACAATATCAAGGTTGTTCCAAATCGTTTCCAAATCTGGAGGGCAGGAGGAGTCAAACGCCGAGCCGAGGATTAGACTGTTATCCGGAGGAGGACCAGCAGGCCCCCGAACTCGAGAACGGCGACAGCGGCGAAGTACGGCGAGAGCTGCCAGTTGTAATACTCGTTGAGAAAACCACACAGGTAGGCCATTCCGGAGTTCTGGGCTACAAGAAGGCCGGAGAAGATCATGAGACCGTAGGTATACCCCGCGTGGGTCTTTGAAACCATCCTGGCGTAGAGGTATAGCAGCCCACCAAGGAGAACGATGTTCACCAGCGACATTCCCGTTGCTGCGGTAGCGTATACATCCAAAGCAGTTTGGGCTAATTTTCTTTACGATGGCTATTAACCGTTTTTCCAAATTCCGTAAGGGCGACCAACTCCTAAATAGAAACGAGATTACCACAATCTGAATGGAAGAGGACCCGGAGCTCCGTAGGACCCTCTGGTTCCTCCTCGGAGGGAAAAGGGGCGGCGAGAACAGGGCGAGGATAATCTGGAGCCTTAGAGGCAAACCCAGTAACATCAACCAGCTGGCGACCGAGCTCGACCTGCAGTACAAGGCGGTCCAACACCACATCAAGATCTTGGTGGGAAGCTCGCTGCTTACGCCGTCGGGGGAGGGATATGGCGCGGTTTACCTTCTCACCCGGTGGTTCGAGTACCACTTCGAGCAATTCGAGCAGATCAGCGTGAGGCTTGGGTTCGGGTCCAGTGCGCCGGCGGGCAAGCAAATCGGAGAACCGACGTAGCGCTCCTTCAGCTGGGCAGCGTCAGCGAATCGGAGCTACTCGCGAACCTCGCCTTGACCCGCCTTGGACACCTCGGGATACGGCCGGCGGGTCTGTCTCAGCGGTCGAAGGTCGACGGATTGACCAGGCTGAGCTCGGGCTTGCACACCTTGCACCTCTTCGCGCCGAACTCGTGGGCTGCGGTCGCAATACTGTCGACCCAGAACCAACCTCCCTGCCTTCCTTTGTTGAGGGTCACCTTGAGGTTGAAGCTGTCGGATTTGATACACTTCGCGTTGACCTTGTGTATTATGGCCGCCCGGTTCGAATCGGTGACGACAAAGTACCCTTCATCTGCGAGCCTGAGCCTGCGGAGCTCGTCGAAGGTCAGGATCTCCTTGGGTTCCGCCACAGGGAGAGTGCTCCCGGCCTTCTTCAAAAAGATGTGACTACGCCGGGATGCCCATCATCTTGTAGGCTTCAGTCAGGTTGGGCCTAATCCTGGCTCTTGTCTCATCGTAGTGATTCCTCCCTTCTGGGTCGATGATAATGGTCAATGGGCCGAAATCCTCGACCTCGAGGACCCACATCGCTTCAGGAGAGCCGAGGTCGAGCCATTCGACTCCACCCACTCTCTTGATGGACTTCGCGGCCAGAGCGCCGGCCCCGCCCGTGTAGATCGCGTAGGCGGCACCCAGCCTCTTGCAAGCTTCGGCGGTCTTGGGACCCATGCCTCCCTTCCCTACAATCACTCGCGCCCCGGTCTTTTCCAAGAACTCGGCCTCGTAGGCCTCCAGCCGGGTGGACGTTGTAGGCCCTGCAGAGTAGACTTTCCATTCCTCCCCGACCTTCCTTACGATTGGGCCCATGTGGTAAATCGCAAGTCCTCTGAGGTCGACCGGGAGCTTCTCCCCCTTGCTCAAAAGCTCAAGCGCCCGCCGGTGTCCGGCGTCCCTAGCGGTGACGACCGTACCTGTGAGGAAGAGGACGTCTCCCATCCGCAGTTTCCTAACCTCTTCGCCCATGGGCGAGGTGAAATGGTATTCGGCCATCTAGGCCCCTCTCCTGTTCAGGAACGGATGAGTAATGAACTCCACGTCGCCATTCGAAGAGACCTTCATGGCGCTCTTCCTGTCTTCCCAGCAGACCGCAGCTACTCCAACTGCGAAGGACGCTGGGTGGCGGTTGACGGCGTCGATGTGAACGTCCAGGGCAGTGGTGGCCCCGCCAACTCCGTGTGGACCCCAGCCGAGCTTGTTGATTGCCTGAAGGAGCGAGACCTCAATCTTTGCCAACTCAGGGTCAGGGTTGCGCTGGCCGATGTCCGCGAGGAGTGATCTCTTGGCGAGCTTCATCGCGATGTCCGCTGTGGGGCCGAGCCCGATCCCGACCACCACAGGTGGGCAGGGTTTGGGACCCTGTTCGAATATGTCGTCCAGCACCATCTTGTAGACACCCTTCATGCCCTCCGCGGGGGGTATCACCTTCGCAAGGCTTGGCGCTTCGCTCCCTCCTCCCTTCAGCACGACGGTGATTTCGGCACAGTCAGAGCCCGGGGCAATCTCCCACTCGATCCACGGAATCCTGTCGGCAGCGTTGTTGCCAGTGTTCTTGCCCGTGAAGATGTTCACTGAGTTCGGCCTCAGGGGGACTTCGGCGGTCGCCTTCACAGTTGCGTTCCGAAGGATTTCCTCGAGTCTGCCCAGGTAGGGAAACCTGTCGCCGACCTTGACGTAGAAGATTACAGTGCCTGTGTCCTGGCAAGAGGGCTTCCCTTCTGCCTCGGCCACTTCGAGGTTCTTCAGCATGGCGCCGAAGACCTTCTTTGCCAACTCGCTCGATTCGTTCTGCTGCGCCTCCTTGAGCGACTTTTTCACGTCTGGGGGCAGGTAGATTGCTGCGGCTGAGATGAGGCTGGCGACGGCCTCAGTAATCTTCCCCTCGACAGTCACCGCCTGCTGGCTCACGGAAGTGGGCCGACGGCGGCGGGGTTATACGAACTCCCCCTAAACTGGGAGGCGGACCGGCAAGTTCGGAAGTGCGGGGGGAGGGATTTGAACCCTCGAACCCCTAAGGGATGGGAGCCTCAGTCCCACGCCGTTGACCATGCTGGGCGACCCCCGCGCTAGGGCAGGCCGCCTTCGGGAATTCTAAAAGTGTTGTCCGCCCAACAAGCCTTTAACGAGTCGGGCGAGCGGGCCGAGAACGTGCCGGCGTAGCTCCTTGGGGCTCAAATATTCTTCCTGCCTATTGTGTCTGTGAGCGATTTTGAGCTAACCGAGCCAATGGTGGAACTGATTGGAGCGATGTTGGGGGACGGTAACATCTACGACAAACGTCCATATTACGTTGAGTATACCGGGGACCCTGTGAAAGACAATCATTACTTTAGGCACGTCCTGTTACCATTGGTCAACACCGAAGTTGGTAAGAACCCGCGAATGTTCGTGAGAGATCGAGGGCTGAGGTTTCGGATATTCAGCAAGGCGTTCGTAAACTGGTTAAAGGGAATAGGTATTCCAGCAGGCGAAGCGAAGGGGAACGCGAGTATTCCCGAGGTCATCACTTCGAGCCGATGTTTGATGAAGCGATGCGTGCGAGGAGTACACGATACAGACGGGAGCGTCTACTTCGATATGCGGAAAACATATGCGGCCCCGTACCCGCGGATTGAACTCCACATGAAGAACGTCGCATTGGTGGGTCAAGTCTCCACATTTTTCAGAGATATCGGTATTCCTCATAGTTACGTTCGGACGAAGAATTCCTTGGAGACGTCGGGAATCGAGCCCCTGAACAAGTTCCTCCACATGGTGGGATTCTCAAACGTCCATCATGTACTGAGAATCGCCAAGCACTACCCCGTGCTGGTCAGTCAGAACTGTTGCCCAACTCGTCTCGATTGAACCCTGCTCACATTTTAAAGGAAACGAATTTGCCCGTTCGGCTAGGCCGGCGTAGCTCAGCCTGGTAGAGATTCTTCCCAGACAGCGTTCGCCTCGTAAGCGAAAGGTCGAGGGCCCGAAACCTGCTCGGCAGGCGAGATTCCCTCCGCCGGCTCTCGTCTTTGTAAGCAGGTGGGGTGTTATGTCCCCTAGCGACTGCTTGGCTATGCACGTCCAAACCCGCGGCGCCGGCTTCAATCCATCATTAGACGAGTCGACTCCCAATTCTTATTAGAAGGCCACCTTAGAAGGCTATAATGTCGGGCCGGGTCGCTGACTACGTCGCTGCCGCCCTTGGCAAGAGGAAGTTGACCCTTCTCATCAGGAACACGAACCTCCTGAACGTTTTCACAGGAGAGACCTACGAGGCGTCAATCGGAGCCTACGGAGACAAGATAGTTTACGTGGGAAAGGACTCCGGACTCGAGGCAACACGGACCATTGATGCTGCAGGCATGACAGCCATCCCAGGACTAATCGAAACCCACATGCATGTGGAAAGCAGTATGGTTACTCCATCGAGGTTCGCGGAGGCGGTCCTTCCCCACGGGGTGACCACGGCCTTCGCAGACCCGCACGAAATCGCCAACGTGATGGGAAAGAAAGGCGTGAAGGCGATGGTTGACGACAGCAAGAATCTCCCCCTCAAGCTGTACTACTACGCCCCAACCTGCGTGCCGGAGTCGAAGGCGGTGACGCCAGGGGCGGAGCTGACACCTGAAGACATCGAACAGATGCTCAGCTGGAAAGGAGTCTGGGGACTGGGCGAGGTGATGGACTACCCAGCGGTCCTGAACGGAGGAAGAAAGATGGGGCAGATTCTTGAGCTGGGGGCCAGAAGCAATCAGGTCATTGACGGACATGCACCTCTACTCTCCGGGCGGGAGCTCGAAGCATACATCGTGTCGGGCGCGGGGGCTGACCATGAGAATTTCACCGTCGACACCACCCTGGAGAAGCTCAGGCTCGGCATGTACGTCAAGCTCAGGGGCCCCTATGTCCTTGACGTGAAGAGGTTCGTCGCCGCCCTTGAGGGAATCCCCCACCCCAGCAACTTGATCCTTTGCACCGACGACGTCATGCCCGACAACCTTGCGAAGCTGGGTCACCTGGACTACGCCTGCAGGGCGTTCATCGAAGCCGGGATGGACCCTGTGGAGGTGGTCAGGAGTGTCACTCTGAGGCCTGCGCTCCACATGCGGATGCCTCACCTGGGTGCCATAGCGCCGGGCAGGGTCGCTGATATCCTTCTCCTGAAGGACCTTGGGAGGTTCTCGATCGACCTGGTGATAGCGAATGGGATTCCGGTGGCTCAGGGCGGAAAGCTGCTCGCAAGGATACGAATGTCGAAGTTTGCCAAATCGGCCTGGGACACCATGAAGCTTGACCCTCTAGGGCCGGAAGACTTCGAAGTCAGGCCTCCCATTCTGAACGGCACCGCCTACGTAAACACGGTGGAATTTGGAGGGTCGGACAGAGAGGATGTGGGCGAGGCTTTCGCCGAGACGATTCTGACCAAACTGGGCCGTGCCAAGTTGGAGGTCGTCAACGGAAAGATGTCGCTTGGCGATATTGCGCTCGTGTTTGTTTTCGAAAGGCATGGGAAGGGCGGAGGCAGGGCATTTGGATTTGCAGGGAATCTTATCAAGAGGGGAGCAATCGCAAGCACTGTGGCCCACGACGCCCATAACCTTCTCGTCGTCGGTACGGATATCGATGATATGAGGAAGGCAGCAAACCTCGTCATCAGGAGCCGGGGCGGAATCGCAGCCGTGAGCCAGCAGAAGACGCTCGCATGGATTAAGCTCCCAATCGCGGGCCTGATGTCAGATCTTTCTCTCGAGAGCGTCGCCATGGAGATGGTCGCACTGAGGGGCGCTTTCAAGCAGATGGGGGTCCTCGATCACCCCTACATGCCTCTGCCTTGCCTGCTGGCCCTTTCCGTAATCCCCCATGCTCGAATCACAGACAAAGGCATTTTCGACGTGGACAACCAGAAGTTCGTTCCCGCCTTCGCCGGTTAGCAGGGGTTCGGCCTGAATCAGGCCGTAGACGCGACAGGCCTGTGGTTCATTCCCATCAGGACCTTTTCCGAGGTGACCGGGAGGTCGTCCACTGAAACGCCAGTAGCGTTCAGGACAGCGTTTCGGACAGCCGGCGCCGGGAGGACAATGGGAGGCTCTGCGATTATCTTTGCGCCGAAGGGTCCCAGCGGGCCGGGGACTTCGACGATGAACGCCTTGAATTCAGGAGGTATGTCCATCGAGGTCGGGATGTAGTAGTCCCCAAGGTTGGGGTTGACCACCGACCCGTCCTTGTGGAGAAGCTCTTCCATCATGGCGTAGCCCAGGCCCTGTACCGTGCCTCCATAGATCTGCCCAAGCACGCCTTGGGGGTTGACCGCCTTCCCAACGTCGTAGGCCGCATGGACCCCCACGACCTTGTAATAGCCGAGTTCGACGTCCACCTCGACTTCGGCGATCAGTGCTCCCCATGTATACTGGAC
>Ga0187777_10002174_pt1 | contig 12597 bp, 16 predicted proteins | sample 1015_Q2_SP5_10_M_FD_132416 | JGI IMG/M metagenome (GOLD analysis project Ga0187777, IMG submission 132416) | Tropical peat soil microbial communities from peatlands in Department of Meta, Colombia - 1015_Q2_SP5_10_MG | ecosystem: Environmental > Terrestrial > Soil > Wetlands > Peat | place...
GCCCGAATTTTCGGAAAGACACTTGCGATGTGGCTGGTATCGAGCCAGAAAGGATAGCGTGTGCCGATAAGAAATGCTGCCGGACAGGAGAATGGGAGAAATGTAAAGTCTACATCTCTCAATATTTCATTTCGGCCAGAATGGCATCTGCCAGATTTCGTTAAGACGAAAAAAGGATGAGAGGAGAGGCTGAAGCATTCTTCCGGGAGCTCCGGGAATCTTTCCGGGTCTCCTCTTCCTGCAGGCTACGAAAAATTAACCGGATTGTAATATTCCTGTAACAGAAGGGATGCTAAACTGACATGAAAGCAAGAAAGGAGGAGCATATGTATCAAAGAAGCGGGCTGATCTGTCGTCACCTGAGGGGGAGCTATGAAGGAGCGAGGTGCGGCTTTCTCAATCAGCTGGTCAGACTCGTTGAGGACGCTGACATAAGACTCTGCATGAGCAGGCACTTCGAAACGTGTTCCTACTATATGCTTTCATTGAGGGGATACGCTGCCGACCCAGGGGTGGTCTGCGATGGGGCTGAGAAATTGTAACACAATTGTAACATTGTCTTAATAAAGGTTTAACACTATTTTGCTTTACTAAAGACATGGTAATACTTGCAGAAACGAAAGTTGCCGAAATAAGATGTCCCTCATGCGATTCAGAGGCGCTTTATAAATATGGAAAAATCAGGACCGGCAAACAGAGGTTTCTCTGTCTGATGTGCGGAAAGCAGCATACCGAGGATGCCAAGAAGATTACGGCGCAGGGCAAACCGGTCTGTCATGAATGCGGGAAAATGATGCACCTTTATAAGATAGAGGGCGACCTCGTTCGGTTCAGGTGTTCCGGTTATCCGGAGTGTAAAACGTTCAAGAAATTCAGGATGAAGGAGGAGTAGGATGAGCCATTATATCCATAACGTCCCGGGCAGGTTGCGAGTAAAAAGTCCGGCAGTGAAGAGGAATCAGGATGCCGCGGATGATATCAGAAAGGCGCTGAGCACCATGAGCGGCATTGCCACTGTCGATATTAACCTTGTTACGGGCAGCATTCTGGTCAATTACAACCCGAAAGCCGTGCATGAGAAAGATATCATCGGCCTCCTTCAGCGGAAAGGCTATTTTGATGCCGCAAAGGCCTTGACGAATGACCAGTACCTCCAGGGCGTTGCTTCAAAGGCAGGGAATATCGTCGGGAAGGCGATCTTCGGAACCTTTGTCGAGAAGGCCCTTGAAGGATCAGCGTTGTCGCTGATAACATTCTTCATATAGGAAGCGAATCGATCCCGCCTTTCTTTCCCCTCGTGAAAATGAGCTGTCCCTTTTGACGATCCCTCAGCCCGAAAAATGAATGGATGAATTATAATACCCGAGAAGTGTGTTGCGTCACGAGCCGGGAGTGCCGATCACAATTTATATTCATTTGCCGGCATGACGGCGGTCGAGACAGATGGATTTCAGTCTCGCGGACGCCGGGACGTCCGGTGAGGTCATAGAGAAGGCGACGGAAAAGAAAGGAGGAGAGGAGAAATGAATTTCTGGGACAAGGTCAAAGGCGATCTCCAAAAAGGAGTGGAGGAAGGCATTACCTTCGTCAGGGAAGGGGCCTCCGTTGTGAAGAAGAAGGCGGAAGAACTCACTGAAGAAGGGAAAAGGCGGTATCGGATTTATGAGCTGAAGGCAGCGGTGCAAAAAGAGATCGCAGAGTTGGGCGGTAAGGTGTATGAACTGAGCGGTAAGGTCAGGAATCCGATGCTTGACAGCAAGGTGAAGGCGATTAGGGCGAGAATCAAGAAACTGGAATCGGAAATCATGAAACTCGAGGGAACCTTGAAGACCGGGGCCAGGAAACCGACTGCAAAGAAGAGGACCGTAAAGAAGGCTGCTACTAAAAAAACGGCGACGTCGGACTGAATAAAGCGAAGAGGCTTGCCGCACGGGCAGAGGACTGAACTTGCTGTCTCCTGCCCGATTCGCATAATGATCCATTTAGGTGACCGTGCTTCGCCTGGAAGCAGTCGCCCCCGGCAAACTCGTCTGGCGATAGGCAGACCGAACGGACCTACGAAGTCACCTATCCGAGGTGCACTGTGAGAAGATCATCCAGATAATCTTCGGCGTAGTCTGGTTCATTGGCTACGATGCGCTCTGCCTGAAGCCAGTTGTCGAGGTCATGGCCCTCGACTCTTCCGCTCTTTACGTACAGTTCACATGCCAACTGTGCGATGAGATCGTGCGGGTTCATGTCGATCACCTCCTCCTCCGAGCAGTATCTGCCATTATCGTAGCTCGTCGCCCAGCTTTCCGGCGGAGCTGCGGGGATATGATGTGCGGCCAAAAGCCTTTCGCTCTCATCCCCGACCGCGATTGCGAAAAGACGGGGATAGAGCTGTTTCGCATAGCGGAGCATCGCAGCGCCTAAGCCTTTTCTTCTCTGAGCCGGGCGGACCATGATGAAGGACAGATAACCATCGGGTTCGACGAACATGAACCCTCTTCGCCGAAAAGATATTCGAATGGTCTGCAGGGTACGAAACTCTTTCAGGACCTCCGACATCGCTACACTCCTTATGACTGCGCCGCTATCAATATCAGACAGTGCAATCATACCGGACTGAATTTACATTACATTGACAATAGTGTTACATGTCGATGAAATGTTGGTCGCGTCTCGGCCGAGAGGGTGGGGATGGGAGAAATCTACACGACTTTGATTGGAAGAGGCGGAGAAGGGAAAATGCCGGTGCTCCTCACTACACCATGGAGCATCAACATCCTATGTGAGGGCTGGACCCCTAATCTAACTCCCAATGAACCGGGGCTAGAAAGGATCCATCTTGAATTGTCTTCATTACTTTCCTTGCAAACTCCGCATCAGAAACTTCCGGACTGTAAGAAACGATTACCGAGGCCGCACTTTCATTTATGCGAATATTCCTTATATTCTCCAGAGACTCCAGGAGCGACTGCAGGCGGTTCGCGTAAGACCTATCTGTCTTCAGTCGGGGGACCCTCAGGCGGATGCGTCCACTGGTCTGGTGGAGGAGGCTGGAAATGGCAGCCGGCGCCGGCGATGCCTTCGCGTAAGCCTGATACCCTCCCCCCTTCAGACGTGCCTTTCTGCGCTCTTCCAAAGAGACGCTAAAGCCCTCCACGCTTTCAAAGTATGCGACCAAGTCAACAAGGAGATTCTGCAGGACCGCTAATCTCTCGCGTCCCTCCAACCCCTCTGCCCGGTCAGCCCGGTCAATGGCCTGAAGGGTACTCCGTACTGCCGTACTCTGGTACAACGCAGCATGTTTGCTCAGTTTATCGCTGATCTCCTCCTGGAACTGAAAGAGCGGGATAGACTCAAATACGGGGAGCGTAGCTGTGATCCCTCCCATACGCCGCACCACTGCTTGGCCGAGAGAACTTCTTTCGTCTATACTGAAACGAAAGGCATCCCCTGGAAAAGTGTGGCTCTCCCAGACTTTTCCTATCTCTCTGGTCATCTCTATTACCCTGGGGTCCTTTGTGTAAGGGCCGTACCGGTAAATGAGAAACGCCCACCCAAAATACTGGCTCAGATGAAAGAGGACCTTAAGTGCGGCCGGGGAACCATATTCATACTGATCCGGATACTCCTTTTTAAAATAAGCCAGATCGTCCTCCTCAAGAAGGCGGTAAAGTCTCAATTGCAGCTCTTCTGTTGCGAGGATAAAAGAATTTACGAATAGGGCAGCCTCCTCGTCGCGTTTGAGCTGCCTTCCTTTTTGCTGCTCCTCGCTCCAGGTCCAGACTGACCAGATGCCTGCGGCTAATGCCGACAAGACAGAAAGAATTAGTGTTGGATTCATATCTGCCCTCCTTTCCAACGAAGAGAAACCGACTAATATCTACCTTATAGCATGTTCTGCCTGCTCTTGCAACCTTAGCCAGTGCATCTTTCGGTGATTACACGGGATGATGATTAACAGGGCGGGCGCTGTTTGATATTTTGTGAGTCGCAAACTCAGGATATCCCGAGTGCAAGACATACAGGAATACGGAATGGAGGAGGATAATGAAGGCCTCGCGTCCCTCCATGAGAATGAATACTTGCGGAACCAAACACCTGGCGATTTGCGACTCTGTCTGCGACGAAAATGAATAAGGAGTAACCACAAATAGGTCACGACACGTTATTTTCGGTTTTCGGGGGGAGGCGAACTGTCTTCCTTTTCTTTTCCTATCTTGTCTTTCGGCGGAGTCACATTAATCTCATCAGGTTCGGATAGGCCTTTTTTGTAATTCTTGATTCCCTGGCCGATGCTCTTCCCTATCTCTGGAATCCTCTTTGCGCCAAACACAACAATGGCGATTGCGAGGATAACGAGCAGATCCTGCGTCCCAAGCATATATGACCTCCCTTCTGAAACGAGTTTCTTATTGCCGGCAAGAGCGCCGATTTCTTTCAGTATATACCTTTCCCGGCATTTTTCAAAGGCTCCGTCATCCCGCCCCCAGGGAAGACAGAATAGCCATAATTCTTTCGCCGAAGCAAGATTCTGAGAATTCACAACCTCTTAATCTTTCCTTCACATTATCGTAACATGAGACCTTTAAAATTTCGTTTAACGATTACAGGGGAGGGCCTCTGTTTAGACTTGCATTGCGATCTGTATCGCAACGTCTGCAAGATGAGTTCAAGAAAACGCTATAGCGGAAGAAGGAGGGCGAAGTGAAGAAAGTGTTGGTGGCTGTTGTGAGCGCTGTTTTCATCCTTGGCTTCGGTTACGCTTCATACGCGATCCACGACATGGATGCACAGGGAACGCCTGTGATGCAACCCGAAGCCGATGCTGCGAAGCTCTATACCTACATCATGAAACCGAAGCCTTATTTTAGTCGCCTGAAACTCTGGCCGGGGAAGAGGAAGCTCGTTTCAGGCAATGACCCGCACGGCCCTCTCACAACGACTTATCTCAATGACACCGCTCTCAGTGCGTTGAGCAAAGGGGACATGGTTGATGGCTCCTGCATCATAATGGAGAATTACAGCGCCGACAAGAGGCTTGAAACCCTTACCGTCATGTATAAGGTGAAGGGATACAATCCTGATGCCGGTGACTGGTTTTGGGTGCAATACTCCTCGAACAACGGATACGTGCTGGAGTCGGGGAAAGTAGATTCCTGCATTGCCTGTCACAAGTCGAGACAGGATACCGATTATCTCCATAAAGAGAGGGGATAGTAACTGACAGGAGACGACAAGATAGCTAGCCGGCGGATATCCTGGTTCTTTCTTGTCGTCCTCTTTTTTTCGATTCTTGTTTTTTCTCTTTATCGCGGAAGCGAGGCATCCTGCGAGGGAACCCATCTTTTCTCTGTCGAGCGCAGTAAAAACAGGAATCTCCTCTTCTACGATATTTGCCCCGATGGAAGCAGTGATCTGCCGGATCTGAACGCCGTGAACGTCTACTGGATTCTCGAAAACGGCAAAAAGGAAGAACTGAACGATATTGAGCGGACCTACGCCTACGGTATTACGTTTCAGGAGAAACTCGAGAGGAATAAGCTCATCATCGCTCTCGCTGCCTTCAGGGGAAGAAAGATCACCATCGAAAGGATAGACGAAAGATACAGGGCGGTGACATCTATCGACAACCGGCAAATTGTCATCGAAAAAGTCTTCATAAACTCTGTTGACAGACTCTTCGGGATGCCCGAGGTCCTCTCTATCGACATTTACGGTTTCACGAAGCCGGGGAATGTCCCGGTAAGAGAAAGAATCAGTCCATAAAAGGACCGGTCTATCGAACGGTTCTTCAGGAACGGTGACCGTCTGCTCATAGAGATAGACATGGAAAGAGGTAGACTTACAGGTTCGACGCTAGTGCACGCGTTCATGATCTCGATTCTCTTCGCTGCACCGGGTTTTCTTTTTGCCGATGACTGCAAGATAATTGATTCTAAAAAAACCGAGAGGGTAGAGGGGATGATTCTGCCCGATGGCGGCATTGTTCCGATTGCAAAATATCAGTGCGCGAGCGTAATGGTGCGCAATAGCGCCCGCGGAGAGCGACTCCCTCGTGATATTGTGGTGAGCGCCACTTTTACCGACGCCAATGTTGACGCCAAAAGGATAGATGGAGACCGGAAGCGCTTCAACGGAGGTGAGATCCAACAGTGCTTTGTATGTTTTCAAAGTGACTTTCCGATCGAGGATATTCGCTGCGAATTCAGAAAGAAATAACCGGCCTTGATCTGTCAGACACTGTGAGATCCCCGTACTCTTTCAGCTTTGTAAATTGTCTTTTTTTGTCGGTTGTATCGCGAAACAGTCATAGGCCACCCTTTCTCACTGATAGTTGGTGCTGCCCCGCCTCACGATGCGCCATCCCTTTAAGTCGTGCCAGCTCTTATCGGCGATGGCTGCACCCAGTGACTCGTCGTCTTTCGTGAGATCTGCCAATTCGCGGTTCTGGGTAAGGACGACGGTCTTGATTCCGGGTCCCGCGATAATCATAAGTGGCTCGATACGCATGTTCTCCAGTTCGGGGATTGTTGCGGGAGCGACGACGGAGCGCGCCTTCAATTGGATCATCCGGGCGCGGGTGTCAGGCCCTGCATCTTCCATGGCAAAATGCGCCATGTCCAGCAGCCTCAGACGAGCGGCATTCAGATCCTCTATCTGGTTAAGGTCTCTGGACTCAGGATGCTTGCCGAGCACCTTGACAAGGGTTGAAACCTCCTTCAAATACGGGCTTCTCTGGTTATCCGGGACCAGAAACATGATGACAAACCTCACCAACGGCTCACCTGGTTTACCATAATCGATGCCCTGAGGACTCCACCCGATAGAGCATATCAATTCTCCATCAAAGGTGACCGGTGCATGGGGGCAGGCCCAGCCATTTCCTAGGGACGTATTAGAGACGCTCTCACGAGACAGGACAGCCCCCACTATGTCGGTCCCGGCAGGGACTGAGGGAACCGCTTCCAGCAAGCTCGCGAGGACTTCAAAGGCATCTTTTTTGTCGTTGTCAGGCAGCTCGATAACGCGGCCATCTTCCAAGGCTTGAAGAATAGTATGGAGCATTTTACTCACCTCCGAATTTCTTGAAGAACCACTGCTTCACCTTATGTGTCATCACGCTGTAGAGAAACAAAAACGCTGCGATCCATCCCCAGTAACTGAGCGGCAGCCTCACAAAGCCGAGGGTATCAGCAAAAGGAGAGTAAGGGAGCCAGATTCCGATTGCCATGACAGCGAGGGTGGTCATCGTCATAGGCAGAGATGCGCGGCTCTGAATGAAAGGCAGACGCTTCGTGCGAATGATGTGGACTATGAGAGTCTGTGTCAGGAGGGATTCTACAAACCATCCCGTCTGGAAGAGCTGAGCGTGGACTTCGCGTCCGGCCTGCCCCTGAGCAACATCCAGAAAGGCCTTGCTGTTGAATACAAACCACATCAGAGCAAATGTAGCATAATCGAAGATCGAGCTGATCGGGCCGATGAAGATCATGAACCACTTTATGTTGCCGATATCCCATTTGCGCGGTCGCGCGATCTGCTCCTCATCCACGTGATCGGTTGGGATGCCGGTCTGGGAGAAGTCGTAGAGGAGATTATTCAGGAGAATCTGAAGGGGCTGCATCGGCAGGAAAGGCAAAAGGTAGCTCGCCCCCAGCACGCTGAACATATTACCAAAATTTGAACTGGCCCCCATGCGGATATACTTAATGATATTGGAGAAGACCTTCCGTCCCTCCAGAATGCCGTCTTCAAGGACGAGGAGGCTTTTTTCGAGGAGCACGATGTCGGCAGACTCTTTTGCCACGTCCACTGCCGAGTCCACAGAAATCCCCACATCGGCAGCGCGAAGTGCAGGAGCGTCGTTGATACCGTCACCCATATATCCCACAACGTGCCCGCACTGGCGCAACGACTCTATCACGAGTTCCTTCTGGAGCGGCGCGAGCTTTACCATCACATTCGCCTCGATGACAGACTTTGCGAGCTCTTCCCGGCTCATGCGTTCCAGGTCCTCACCGGTGACTACCCGACTGACTTCCAAGCCCACATCCCGGCATATCTTGCCGGTCACGAGCGCATTGTCGCCGGTCAGGATCTTGACTTGCACCCCTGTCTCCTGCAACAGTTTGACGGCCTTGGCAGAGGAGTCCTTGGGAGGATCGAGGAAGGCGATATAACCGAGGAGGATCAGGGCGGATTCGTCCTGGGTCGTGAACCGTGACTGCTCACGGGGGAATTCCCGGTAAGCGATGGCGAGACATCGGTAGCCCTCGTTGTTCAAACGTGAGACCTCTTCAAAAAGATCGTCTTTGATCATGTCGATCAAAGGATAAATCTCCCCGTCTAGTTGGTAGTGATCGCAGCAGGCATATACCTCTTCAACCGCGCCCTTACATATGAGGACATGGTCGTCCTCAAACTCGACCACGACGGACATCCGTCTGCGCTGAAAATCGAAGGGCAGCTCATCTACTAAACAGCAGGTGCGTTCCACTTCGAATTCCCTGTGTTCGAGGATCGCCCTGTCGAGGAGGTTGCGGTGTCCAGTCTGGTAATAGCTATTCAGGTAGCCATAACGCAGGACGCCCTCGCTCTCCTCCCCGGTGACATCCACGTGCTTCTCCAGGATGACGCGGTCCTGAGTCAGCGTCCCCGTCTTGTCGGTGCAGAGGATGTCGATGGCTCCGAAATTCTGGATGGCTGATAGCCTTTTGACGATTACCTTCTTCCTGGACATCGAAATAGCACCCTTGGCCAGATTTACCGTGACTATCATCGGCAGCATTTCAGGAGTCAGACCCACTGCAACCGCAAGCCCGAACAGAAGGGCCTCGAGCCAGTTTCCCTTTGTCAGGCCGACGATCATGAAGCAGCAGAAGACCATGACCACCATGAACTTGATCATGAGCCACGTAAAGGAACGCACTCCGAGATCGAAACTGGTCTCCGTGGTCCTGTCCGAAAGACGTTCTGCGATAGCCCCGAAGTATGTTCGGCCACCGGTATTGACCACAAGGCCGCGGGCTGTCCCGCTACTGACGCTGCTTCCCTGGAAGCAGGCATTGCTGAACTCGAGCACCTGCCGTCCGCCATTCCCAGAGACTTCCGCATTCTTTTCTACGGGCATGGACTCGCCGGTCAGCGTTGCCTGGCTCACAAAGAAATCTCTTGCGGTAAGCAGCCGCAGATCGGCAGGTATGATCGAACCGGCCTGAAGGAATACGATATCTCCGGGGACCAGTTCCGCAAGGGGAAGCTCTGTCTCCTTACCGTCTCTCAGGACAACCGCACGAGACCTGACTCTCTTCCCGAGCGCTTCCACCGCCCGGTTTGACCGCCGGTCCAGCACATACGACAACCCAACGCTCAACAGGATCATTACGCTCACGATGAGCGCCGACTTAAGCTCTCCGATTATGCCGGAGACGACCGCTATCACGAGAAGCTGGATTACGAGAGGGCTCTTGAGCCTTCGCACTATATCCTGAAGAAAATTGAGCTTTCTCGTTTGCGTAATCTCATTGCGGCCATGCCGCTCGAGGAGCCGTTCGGCTTCCTTCGTGCTTAATCCGTTCTCATTGCTTCCCAGCAGTTCCATAGCCTGGGCCGCCGGGGCCAGGCAAACCTCGAGAAGGCGTTTCTCGTCTTCGGTTCTGGTGTGCGGAGTGCTCGCTATGCTCCGGATCCAGGAAGGCATGAAGAAGTCGTAGAGGAATTTAAACATTACAGTCTCCTCCGTTTCCGGTGTGATGGTACATGAAGCGATGCCCTTCGCAAAAATCGGTTGCTTTTGGAAACCTGTTATGTTCGGGAACTCTGTCGAGGCAACTGCGCAGTGCCACCCTGCCGTCAGATAAGAGGATAGCCCGAGTTGGCTTGCTGATGATATGGTGTTTCATGACTCGTCTCCTTAGCCTGCCCAAGAGTCCATGCGGCCGGAGGCGAATCGCTCAGAATAGGATCAGAGGATGGAACGATTCAACACGGAGGCCGCATGGTTTAACCGATGCGGTCCGGGTTCTTCTTGTTCGTCTTGATTAAGGTTCTGAATAATACACTGGCCACTACTTCGGTCAATACTGTCCATGCTTTCCTCCTCTCAATCGATTTTTTCCTTTAGACGTTCATTGCCTTCCATTATAGATTATCGAGAAGTGTTTGTTAAGCAAAAAAGCCCCGAGTTAGGCAAGTAATGAATTTTGGGACGGTAAGTATATGTTTTGATACTGTTTTTCTCTATTGATCAGGGAACCATGTCAGAAATCAGAGCTGCTAGATTCTATTGCTGAAACTTTTTCGAAGCAGGCGGCTGAGATCGAGGATGCCTTGATTCAGGGGTCTTATTAAGCTCTGACAATCACCTCTTACAGCCTGCTGATTATTGCCACCCGCAACCTCCCCATACCGCCGGCGAGGAGGCTGCGGATTCGTAGTCGATGAAGATGCCAACATTGTCACTTTCAGGCTATGCCGATTGAGCCGAGACCACATCTCCCAAGTACTCTTCTGCAAAGGTAAGCCGATGAGCGATGATTCGTTCTGCCTCAAGCCAGTTGTCGAGATCGCGACCCTCCACTTTTCCGCTTTTCAGGTAAAGTTCACAGGCCACCTGTTCGATTAAATCATGCAGGTCCATTTCCATCACCTCCTCTCAAATCAGATGAATCTTGCATTTCAGTCCCCTCCAATTGAGCCAACTTAGATTCCATTCGCCTCGGGTTATTCGTTAACAAAGCGTCCGTTTCTTATCCTCACCATACACAGTTTTTCCTGCCGGAGAGTGAAGATGATTACCACTGCCGTAAGTCGGATAATCACTGTCGGGAAAGGTTTTCTCTATGAAATAAAACATGTAGAGATTGGGTTCCCCTGCGATAAGAATAAAGACTGCGAGTGCAGAAACGATAAGCGTTACCAAAGGGATCAAGATCATAATCCATCATAGCGGGCTCATGTTAAAGGAGTATTAAGGCAATATTAAAGTTCAGAGAAGGATAATGCATTAAGGGCAGGCTTGCCGAGCTTTTTTTCGGAAATGCTCTCCCATGGCTTATACTTGTAATATGAAGCGACCGCTCGTATGGATATTCATCGTCTTCACTTGCATTGCGATCGGTTGTGCGTCAGAAAAACATCTGAGGACAGAAGCGGCAAACCCTTCTGAGCTTACCGGCACTTTTAACCTTATACTTTACGGATGCAGGAATAGCAATGATATCCAGACCGTGGCGATCCTTGAAGTATCAGGAGGGCGATATACCTTTCAACCCTTTGCTCCCTCCTTCGATTTCAGTACCCTGAAGGACGTTCCTGCCGGGGAGGCTCTGAGACGGGCCGAAACCTTTGTGAGCCACAATCCTAATTTCCGGCGTGCACGGTTAAGCCGTATCCTTGATTCCGAAAATAGCACCATAGCGTATGAGGTGAGACCCCTCTATTTTCCTATAGTCTACGGTGTCGCTGATGTCGTAGACGTTGACTACCTTCTGGAACGGGACGGAACGGTCAAGGTCACGGTGAAGCTGAAGTCGTCTTTAGAGAGCCACCTCGGAAGCGGTGGCTTTTGTGAGCTATTCTGAACATAGGATGTCTTCATTCGCTTGCATTCGAGTTCCCGCGGCAAAACTTCAAGGAGGCCACTAACATCTGGAGTTCATTTTATTGATGAAAGAAAAATCCGGATACCTACGAATCCGAGCGCCATAGACAGGCCGCGAATAATCCATAATCCGCGGACGCGATTAGAAAGAAATGCACCCAGCTGTGCGCCCAAAAGTACCCCCAACCCAAGCGCGATAGTCCGGTGCAGCCCATGGGAGAATGTTCCGGTAGAGACGTGCACGAGCGTACCCGCAAGGCTCATAACCGCCAGGATAAAGTGAGAGGTCGCGGTTGCAATATGAACAGGGAAGCCCAAGAAATTACAGAGAACGGGTACATGGATGATCCCACCGCCGATTCCCAAGAGACTTGAAAGGTAACCCACGAACAGACTTACTATCAGTCCCGATGTTAAGTTGTAGGAGAACGTATACTGAGTCCCGTCACCGTCAACAATGGTTCTCTTGAACCATTTTCCTTTGCTGCCATCTTCTTTCAGGTTTTCCCGCTCGGGACGCGACACTATGAAGACCGATACGATGACCATCAAGATACCGAAGACTGCGTCAAATAACCGGCGGGGGATATAGGATGTGTTGAGTGCGCCGACAATAGCGCCGGGAAGAGTTGCGGCAGAGAGGAGAAGTCCTGACTTGTAATCAATCCTTTGCATCCGCCCGTATGCGAGCGAGCCTGAGAGGGCATTACAGAAGACAACAGCGAGCGAAATACTGGCGAGGATCTCAGGACTCTCCTTGGGATAGAGCATGAGCAAGACGGGCATTAAGGCAAAGCCGCCTCCGGCGCCTATGAGCGTTCCGTAAGCACCGACGACGAAGCCGAGGGGGATGAGCCATAGGTAATGCTCCATCGGTTACGGCGACGCGTCACGACTTCTTTTGCGGTCCATCCTCAGAGGATGATTCTTTTCTTGCTTCTATGGCTGAATCCTGCTCGTCACCAGAGATAGCCTTCTTAAAATCCTTTATGCTCTTGCCGAGC
>Ga0187777_10002175_pt1 | contig 12590 bp, 10 predicted proteins | sample 1015_Q2_SP5_10_M_FD_132416 | JGI IMG/M metagenome (GOLD analysis project Ga0187777, IMG submission 132416) | Tropical peat soil microbial communities from peatlands in Department of Meta, Colombia - 1015_Q2_SP5_10_MG | ecosystem: Environmental > Terrestrial > Soil > Wetlands > Peat | place...
ACGGTTGGGCCGGTATCAATACAATGATCAGTATCGGGCGGCTGCAGTTTGAAGTAGCTGATCGGTAGATGCATGGTTTCAGCGGCGATTTGAATGAGGCCTGAAGGTGCACCCGTCCCGTACTCGGTCATCCCGGTTCTGAATCCGATTTTTCCGTCATTGTCAACTTTCATATGTATTGCGGCAAAGTCACTCCCTTCCGGTCCGAGGCTGTTGCCATGATACATTATCGCTATACCTAGACCATGGCGTTTAGTACCGTTTTCCTTGGCGAAGGATGAGCGCTTCGCGTACCAATTGGATTCCTTCGCAGCTTTTTCGACACATTCCTCTAAGCCGCATGCTTCGTCGACTATTTGGCTCGTGGCCATCAGAGTTCCGGGTCGAAGGATGTTGAGCAGACGAAGGTCGACAGGATCCATTCCTAATTTCTTAGCAATTTCATCCATATGTGATTCCGCAGCGAAATGGGCCTGGGGGCCGCCGAAACCTCTGAAAGATCCGGCGATCGTGTTGTTCGTGTATACACAGTATGAGTCGGATTTAACGTGAGGGATTACATACGGGCCGGTTGCGTGGAATAATGCGCGGATTATAACAAGAGGGCCTAAGGATGCGTAGGCTCCCGTGTCTGCAACTAATCGTGTTTCCCATGCTGTCAGTTTGCCTTCTTTGGTGACACCTGCTTTTACGTTGATAACGAATGGATGCCGTTTGGTGTGTCCGATCATCGATTCTTCCCGAGTGTAGGCAAGTGCGGTTGGTCGGCGAGTCTTCACAGCGATCACCGCTGCCATGCCAAGAACGTCTACTGGGATTTCATCAGATTTTGGACCGAACGCCCCACCAGTGACGGCTTGAATTACTCTGACTTGATCCGGACGTAGAGAAAGAATCTTGGCTATTCCGGTCTGAACGTGAAAGGGACTTTGGATGGATCCGATGCATGTTACAGAACCATCTGATTCCGGAATAACGAAACCCGCTTCGGGTTCGAGTGGCGCGGGTTCCTGAAATTGTGTCAGATACGTATTTTCCACCACCAGATCTGCCTGTTTGAACCCGTCCTCGACGTTTCCCTTTCGTAATTTCATGTGTTTTGCGATGTTACCGTTGTCATGAATTTGAGGTGACTGTGGTTCTAGGGCTTTGATTGGTGAGAATACTGCTGGAAGAGGCGCGTATTCGACTTCTACTAAGTCCACTGCCTCATCTGCTATCGCTGGATCGTGCGAGGCGACCGCAGCTATTGGTTCACCTATGAATCTCACTTTGTCATTTGCGAGAAGGGGTTTGTCAGGCAATAGAGCTGTCGATTCGTTTATGCCGGGGATATCTTTTGCAGTTATTACCTCTACGACGCCAGGGTACTTCTTGGCTTTGGAGATGTCGATTCGATTTAATCGCGCGTGGGCATGAGTTGATCGTACAACTTTAACAAAAAGCGCGTTTTCTGGAACAATATCCATCGTGTAGATTGGTTTCCCTAAAACTTTGTCGAGTGAGTCTAAGCGTTCTACGTTCTTGCCGACAAGCAACATTTGTGGATATGTCTTTTTTTCAGAAGAATTTACCATTAATCGTCGCCTCTAATTTCAACAGCGGCCGATTTGACTGCTTGAATTATCTTATAGTAGCCGGTGCATCGACATAGGATTCCACTTATGCTTGCTTTGATTTCTTGTTCGGATGGATTTGGTGTTTGATCTAACAGGAGTTTCGTTGTCAAGATCATGGCAGGAATGCAAAAGCCGCATTGACATGCGTTCCACTTCGTGAAGGCATCCTGAAGTGGGTGAAGATTTTTTTCTGATCCAATGGCTTCGATAGTCGTCAGCTGCTTGTTGCGGGCTTGGATAGCGAAGATTAGACAAGAATTGACCAAGCGATTATTCATTATGACCGCGCAAATTCCACAATCTCCTGTACTACATCCTTCCTTCGCTCCCTTCAACCCAAGTCGGTCTCTGAGAACGTCCAATAATCTTTCATGCGAATCGACGATTAAAGCGTGGTCGTTTCCGTTGACTGTAAACTTCAGCAAATGTTTTGCCAATCAGTGTGCCTCCAGCTTGTGAATGCACTTACCCATGGCGCGTTTGAGCAGTACACATGCTACATCTGATCGGTATTCTGCGCTGGCCCTGAAATCAGGACTGGTTCGCAGTTCACTCCTGACAACAGACTCTAAGCGTGCTACGTCGCTTGTCGTAATAGTTCTGCCTTTAAGTTGTTCTTCTGTTCTTCTTGCGCGGGCAGGAATTTTTCCAGCTAGGCGGTTAAACGCTATGCGGGCTTCTTCGATGCGAGATCTTTCGTCGTTAACTCTCAGGGAGACCGCGCAGTTTACGAACGCTATTATGAGTGAATTTCTCATCCCGATCTTCTCAAACGCACATGCCGACAGATCGTCAACTTCATCGAACATAGTCTCAACCAAGATTTCGTTAGGCTTCAAAGCAGTTTGCCTCTTCGCCTTCAGAAATTCCTCAATTGAGATTATTCGCTCATTTCCCTTGCTACGAACGCGCATTCTCGCGTCAAGAACTAAGAGTACAGGCAGTAAATCTTCAGAAGATGAAGCAGCACAAATGTTCCCGCCAACCGTCGCTACGTTCCGAATCGCCGGACCACCAAACTTAGAGGCAACTTCTCGAAAAACCTCCAACCGGGAATCAATGATAGGCGACTGTATCAAATCTGAGATGCGGGTAAGTGCACCTACTCGGACTGTTTTATTTTCTTTCTTAACGTAATTTAATTCTTCCAATCCTGAGAGGTCAACTAACGTCCGTGCGCTCAATTGGCGTCTTTGGATTCGATTGATTATGTCGCTACCATTTGCTATGAGATGAATCTCATTTGATATTGGATGTTCGTCTAAGTAGTTTAGCAGATCTTCGAAATTAGCAGGTACATACATGTCAAATCGTCGCATTTTAGCCCTTGCCTCCCGCTGCAGAGGGCACTAATAGTATTAGGTCTCCGTCATTTAGTTTCCTCGAGAGAATCAGCGGAGCTTGAACCGCGTTGTTGATGTAAACGAAAATGTATTCGCGGAATTTCCCTTGTGAGTCGAATAACAACTCCTTCATGGCGCTGTAACGTTGAATCAGTATCTGAACCAATTCATTCAGAGTATTTGCTTCAAGCTCCAATTCGCTTTGTCCGACGTTTGTTCTCAGTTCATGGAAGAGTCTGACCTTTACTCTAGGAGCCATGAAATTCATCCTTATTCTGGAGCGCTTTGTAGACTCTTTCGGGTGTTGCTGGGAGTGAATAAATATGTGCGCCAGTAGCATCATAGATAGCATTTGCAATAGCAGCAGGTACCGCTACGATCCCTATTTCTCCCAGACCCTTCGCGCCGAAAGGCCCTATCTTTTCGTAAGTTTCGACTGGTTCAACTTGTATCTCAGGCATGTCTGCAATTGTCGGAATAATATATGTCGTAAAGTTATTCGTGAGGACATTTCCATCCTTGATGATTGTATCTTCCATTAATGCAAATCCTATTCCTTGAAGAATTGCTCCTTCGTGTTGTCCAGAATACGACTGTGGATTGATGATTTTTCCGCAGTCGGTTGCAAGAAAGAATTTGAGGACTTTTGTCGCTCCAGTCATGGTGTTAATTTCCACTAGCGCGACTCCGCTTGCGTACATGTACGACCAATGAGGAATTTCGATACTCCCTTCTGCTGGTTTTTCGAACCGTGGAACATTGAAACCGCCTATTACTTTCGTATCGACACCGTTTTTTTCGAGGTATTGTGCGATTTGGGCTAACGTTGCGATTTTCTTCCGGTTGAGGCTATTCACGTGAGATCGTTCGATGCGGAGTTTATCTAACGGTTCCTCTAGGATTTGTGACGCTGCGGTTAGCAGTAGTTGGCGCATCTTAGGGGCGGCAGCAAGTATCGCGTTTCCTCCTCGAACTAATGCCATGGATGCGGAGGTTGTTCCGGTGTCTGGCGCAAGTTTTGAGTCGGCAGAGGCAATGTATATGTCGTCGATGTGGCAGTGCAGGGCCTCCGCGGCTATCTGCGTGTACGCGGTGATCGCTCCCTGTCCAATTTCTGGACAGCTAATCCCGATTACGAATTTTCCGGTTGGAGTAATTTGGATTGACGCAGCTGCAAAGTCGGGGAGCGCTCCGAAACCGAACCCTTTCACACCGGTTGCAATTCCGATACCTCGTTTGCACCAGGCCGCAGTCTTTTCTGTCTTGTACTTTAATCGATTTTTCCATAGTTCAGAATTTTCGACTTTAAGAAGTGTCTCGTATACTCCAACACTGCCCCTTATCGCGTAGCCGAATGAGCCAATATCTCCTTCTCGCAATACGTTCTTCTTGCGTATCTCTAACCGATCTATTCCAAGCTTCTCCGCGATCATGTCGATGTTAGACTCTAACGCGAAGTTGACCTGTACCGATCCGAAACCTCTGAAGGCTCCGGATACACAATTATTGGTGTAAACGAGATATGCATCTATGTCTACGTTTTGGATTTTGTATGCTCCACAACTGTTCTCAACAGCCACATCTAGGACAGTGGGGCCTAGGGAGGCGTAAGCTCCTGTGTCAGCGATTATTTTTACTTGATTTGCAATTAGATTACCTTCGCGATCGGCCGCGGTTTTAGTAGTGATGATCATCGGATGTCGCTTTATTCCCGCGATGCCTGATTCTTCTCGTGTCCAAACGAGTTTGACTGGTCTTTGTGTTTTGGTGGCGAGCATAGCTAGGTGGATTTGGACGGTGTTCTCTTCCTTTCCTCCGAAGGCTCCTCCCACAGGGGTTGAGATTACTCTGACTTTCTCCGGTTTGATGCCGAGGGCTCTCGATACTTGCATTTGGTCTCTGTACGGAGCTTGTCCGCCGACGTAGAGAACGACGTTTCCATTTTCGTCGAGCATTCCGATGCCTGCTTCAGTTTCGAGGAACATGTGCATCTGTCTCGGAGTGCAGTAGGTGTGTTCGACTACTACTGCTGCATTTTGGAAAGCTTCCAGCGCGTTACCGTTTCGAACGGTCTCGTGTCGAAGGATGTTGCCTTTAGCGTGAACTTTCGCAGCTTCGGGGTTCATGGCTTCGACAGGATCAGTTACAACGGGAAGCGGTTCATAGTCGACCTGTACAAGTTGGGCTGCCTTTTCGGCAATCTCCTCGTTCTCCGCGGCGATCACCGCTATAGCGTCGCCTAGAAATCTTACCTTATCGTAGCAAAGTACGGGCTGGTCAGGAATCACGATCCCAAATCCATTCAGGCCAGTAACATCTTTGTGAGTTAGAACAGCGACAACGCCCGGTAACGATTCTGCTCTGCTCACGTCAATTCTTCGGATGAGGGCGTGAGGATGTTTGCTACGTGCAACTTTGGCCCATAACATATTTGGTAGGATCATGTCTGAGAAGAATTTTGTCTCTCCTGTGGTTTTACCTGCTCCTTCTTTTCGAGGGATACTCCTGCCTACCCATCGCAGGTCTTCGGTGGGGTTTGCGAGTGTCACTTGCAGAATCCTCCAGCTATAGGTGGGATGATCAGTATTTCATCTCCGTCATTGAGTTTAGAAGAGGAAGTTAATCTGATCCCGTCACGCACGATGTACAGATAGTCCTTGTTTTCTATCACGAGTGTATCTAGGAGGTCTTGAGTAGTGGCATTTTGGCCCAGTTTGACCTCGACTTCTCGGCTTTCAAGCGTGAGTGATGGAGCCCCGAAGATTTTTACTCTAACGTGGTTTTCTTTCACGTTTTCATTTCTCCCCGAGAACGGCGATGCATAGTGCCTGATAGACGAGTGATGAGACGATGTGTCGTCGATACTCGGCTGAAGCTCTGATGTCGTCTATCGGGGCAGCGTCCTGAGCTGCCAAGGCAGCTGCTTTGTGGAATACTTCTCGATCGAGTGGTCTCGCTTGAAGCATTTTTTCGCATTCTAGAGAGCGTATCACGGTCGGGGCTACTGCTCCCAACGCTACTCTTGCCTTTGAGAACGAATTAACGTTCCTTTCACGCAATACTACTGCCACGTCCACTAACGAAATTGCGTTAGCCCCGCGTAATCCTAGTTTCAGGTACGCGGCTCTGTCGTCGGGTCGTAGAGGTTTGAAACATATTCGTTCTATCAACTCGTCTGATAGCAAAGCGATTTTTCGGTATCCAAGATAGAATTGATCTACTGGTATTTCACGCCTACCTGTGACGCTTCGAGTGACTATTGTCGTATCCAGAGCGTATAATGGAGGTATGGTATCAGCTGCCGGTGATGCGTTGCCGAGGTTTCCGCCTATGGTTGCGGTGTTTTGGAGTTGCGTGGCACCAATCTGTCTTGCCGATTCAATAAGAATCCAAGCGTGTTTCCTGAGTATTGGCGAGTTAATTATTTCATTGTAAGTGGTTAGCGCACCTATCTGGATTGCATCTGGATCTTCTCTTATGAACCTCAGTGGTTTGAGTGACGAAATGTCAAGAAGTTTAGTTGTCTTAACGACACCATCTCTCAGCTGAACTATGAGATCTGATCCACCAGCGATGATTTTGGCATCATACGAATACCGTCTGCGCAGCTCTAATGCTTCGTCTATCGTCTTAGGTGTCAGTACGTCGATTTCTGAGCGCTTCAAGGCTATCGTTTCCAGTTCCTTGCAGCGTCTTCGACAGCAGCAATGATCTTGGTGTAGCCTGTGCATCTACATAGGTTTCCCGAGAGCGCCGTTCGGATTTCTTCTACGGTTGGCTTTGGGTTTCGCATAAGTAGTGCGGATGCAGAGACTATCATGCCGGGTATGCAGTGTCCACATTGCACTGCTCCGTGGTCGATGAATGCCTTTTGTACGGGATTCGGTTTTCCATCACGCATTAATCCTTCTGAAGTAATTATCTCTGAACCGTTAGCTTGAGAAATTATTACCAGACAGGAACATACAGGATGTCCGTTCATGATTACTGTGCATGCTCCACATTCACCCTTTGCACAATCTTCCTTTGGGCCAGTGACTTGAAGTTGTTCGCGGAGAACTTCGAGAAGGGTGTAGGCCGGAGGACACTTTACGGTGACAAGTTTTCCGTTTAATTTGAACCTAATGACGTGTTCCTCACGCAAAGTCGGCGTGCCTCTGAGAAATCTGACTCTCCTACTTTCAAATAGTTACCTCTTAACCATTCACGCAATCTTTCCGGCTTCATTCACCGTAATGGGGTAAGGAGTCGAAAGACTACCGTTTGGTTGCTTGATTGTTGAACTACGCATCGAGTTGCGCTCTATCTTCAGGGGGGCTATGCGAAATTTTCAAGATGCGCTAGATATCGATTTGCCTGTTTTATGCTAGTCCCTCGCTTGGTTCGAGTCAGGTTTCATAATAAGCCCACTCTTTCGTTGAATTGGGTTATCAATTCGTCAATCTTAGGCGTCAATGCCTGTATTTCTCCCCAATATCTTTCGCAATCATACCATTGGCGATTCAATTCGTCGACGTTGAACATTTGCTGTTCAATCCACGTGTAGTACTTCAAGTTATGTACACTCTTCCGGTCGTTATGATTAAGCTCCATCATTGAATCGGTCTTGATAGCCATTAGATGCTGACTGTAATCACGAATTGCGTGTTGCATGCGATATTCGCCTTGTTGTTTGCGTGCCTCTAGTAGCCTTGACTGGTACAACTGCGCTGAATCGGTGAATACGGTGAGGACGAGGTCGCCATGTGTCAGCTCATAATATTTTGCGAACTTGATCGCCATGAGGACGTTGGCTATGCTGGAGATGCCAAGCAGATCAAGCTGAGAAACGAATTCTCCCTGTACACCAATCTCTTTCACCAAGTAATCGCGTCCTGCCGGTTCGTTGAACAGCCTCAACAAATTCATAGGGTCACTATCATCAATTCCAATAACCAGATCAGTGTTTCTTACATTATGGATCCAGGGCACATGTTTGTCGCCGATTCCTTCGATTCTATGAGCTCCATATCCATTCATCAATAGCGTAGGACATTGAACGGCTTCGCCTGCGGCAATTTTCGAAGTTGGATAAACCTGTTTAAGGTAATCGCCAGAGGCAATTGTGCCCGCAGATCCTGTGGTGAAACAGACTCCACGAAAGTGACCTTTCGATTCTTTCTTGACCACTTCCTCAATTGCATGCCCTGTGACATCATAGTGGAACAGGTAGTTTCCGAATTCGGCGAATTGATTGAACACGAAGATATTCTTTCGAGTGCGCTTGAGCTCCCAAACCTTGTCGTAGATTTCCTTCACGTTACTCTCGCTTCCCGGTGTCGCGATTATCTCGCCTGCCACCGTCTTGAGCCAGTGGAATCGTTCCTGTGACATTTGCTCGGGGAGGATCGCGATGCTCTCACAGCCTAGGAGAGTGGCATCATAGGCTCCTCCCCTGCAGAAGTTTCCAGTGCTTGGCCAAACAGCCTTGTCCACGGTCGGGTCGAATCGTCCTGTAACAAGTGGTGGAACCAGGCAACCGAAGGATGCTCCGACTTTATGCGATCCTGTTGGGAACCATTTCCCAACCAACGCGATTATGCGTGCCTCAACCCCAGTTAACTCGGGCGGCAATTCTATGTAGTTGGGAATGGGTCGAAATAGTCCTCCCTTAGGTACGGGCTCATTCTTCCATGTGATTCTGAATAAGTTCTGAGGAGCTACATCCCAAAGCCCTATCTGCTTGAGCTGTTCCTTGATCTTATCGGGTGCAGCATTCGGGGTTTTCAGCTGAGAAAAGGTAGGGACGATAATATTCCTATCACGACATCGCTCCACCGTTCTCTTGAGACCCGCTTCATTCGTTGTTAGGTCAATCAGAAGTCTATTCCTCCCCGTTTTCGGATTCGTAGGCGGGGCCAAGAAAGCTTCGAGATTCGATCAACGGAAGAATCATCACTGTTGTTTCAGCCCGACTCCTATCCTAAGACTTATGCTTTCTCATTTATCAAACTCCTGCACGCCGAAAGCTAGGTGCATTAATCGCGTTCCAAGAGTTCTTTAAAATCCAGCGTCCGGTTTCTCTTCCGGGAATCATCGAAATAGTAATGCGCGACTTCAGCCAATATGTGAATATAGTCTGTATAAGTCTGTAAATCATCTGAAGTCTTTGCTGGACTGTATATGCCATCTGATAAGGAGTGAGATCATCAGAATTAGCCATACCTAATGTATAATTCTGATGGACAATTATGGCGATTATAGTCTGAAAGGAATACGTATCTAACACCCGTAGGCATGATTGTGAATAAGAGTTTAAGATGCTAAGCCGATGATACGAGGATCAAGAAAGTGGTAAAGCAACAGAGAGTAGCGTTATACCTTCAGGATAAACATCAGGTCCGAGAGGAACTCGATCTGGTACAATATGCAGAAAAGAGAGGCTTCGAAGCAATTTGGCATGCGGAGTCTCGGTTGGCTAGAGACGCCATAACTCCTCTCGCGGCCATGGCAGTTGTTACTGATCGAATCAAACTCGGAACAGGCGTAATAAATAACTGGACACGTAACGTCGGCTTGTGCGCTACGACTTTCCTCACTCTCGATGAATTGTCGAAAGGCAGAGTTCTACTTGGCATTGGCGCGTGGTGGGACCCATTAGCATGGAAGGTTGGGATAGACCGCAAGAAACCACTCAAAGCCATGCGTGAGTATGTCACTGTTCTGCAGAGACTCTTCAAGATGGAGAACGTTACTTTTGAGGGTGAATTTGTTAGAGTTCGAGATATTCGTCTTGACGTGGTCTATGGTGACCCGTCAACCCCACGGACAATTCCAATTTTCATAGGAGCGACCGGATGGGAGATGATTGAACTGACCGGTGAAATTGCTGATGGATTGCTTCTAAATTATCTTGTGTCACCACAATACAACAAGATAGCGATTGAGCATCTCAAAGAGGGAGCTATCAAGGGTAATCGCGAATTGAAAAAGATTGATAGGCCCCAGCTAGTTGTTTGCTCTCTGGATGAGGATGCGGATAGGGCATTGGATGACGCTCGGCCGTTGGTCGCTCAATATTTAGGCCAGCAACCTCACATCGCTAAAGCAAGTGGCGTGAAAGAAAGCTTAATCGAGGAAGTCAAAACCGCACTTGGCGGATGGCCAGCAAAGCCCGGCGGCTTAGAAAAAGCAAAACAACTTATTGACGATAAACTCGTTCGACTCATCACAGCAAGCGGAACAGCTGAAGATTGTGTAAAGAAAGTTCACGAGTATAATGAAACGGGATGCACATGTCCGATCCTCTATCCGCTAGGCGACGATGTTCGTGCTATGGTTGACGTCTTCGGAACCGATGACACATAATATGTGGCAACTTTACACTTTTGTCTTGTTCCAGAGCTTTCTGAAGTATTCTCTCGACCGTACAGCATCCTGATTCGAAGTGAACACTTCGAACGTTATCGTTTTGTCATAATTTAATTCCTTTAGCCAACGCACAACTTTCCTAAAATCTATTCTTCCCCTGCCGAGAGGTAGATGTTCGTCTTCTTCACCATGATTGTCGTGAATGTGGATGTGCACCAGTCTGTCTGAAAAAGTATCCAAGTAGGATCTTATACCAGCCATCCGGTTCTCAATATATGCGTGTGCAATATCAAAATGGAACATTAGCTTGGGAACTTTCTCCATGGCTACTGAGAAGTTCCGGAAACCTGCCAGTCCACCATCTTGTGACGGCACATTCTCTAGCATCAACTCCACTTTCATTTCAGCTGCAAATTCGACTAATTCGGTGATTGATTGTGTAAAGTTTTCGACGAAACCCAACGCAGACTCACGTGTAGTCCCGACTCGTCCTAGTCTTCCGTAAAAATGAAAATTCAAATATCGAATCTTCAGCTCGGACGCCACCTTGACCATGTCCTTACCTTCTTCGACCCACCCCCTTCGCGCCTTCAAATGGGATGATCCGAATTGCACCCAATACGCGGTATGTCCAATCGCAAACATTTCCATTTCACTCAACGAGTCGATGATAAGATCCCTCTGTGACATTAGTGTTTGAGGCGTCGCCTTTGGTTCTTCGATACCAATCTCTGTGAAATCGAATCCTAATTTCTTGAACCTAAGAATCTGTTCAACCACTCCCTCAATTGGGTCGGTCAGTAAACCGAATTTAGGCGTGCCGGCGTCCAATTCTATCACTTTGTCTTTCGCGTCTAACACGTTGTATTTGCTAGACCTTTCATATTCTTCGGTTTTGTTACGCTATGCTCTACAGTAAAATCCTGTAATGCCAAGCTTCCTTAAGAGAGAATGATTTAAGCTGTTAATGGCAACATACAAACCTACGATTTAGCCAAACTAATTAGTACTCGAATCGTTACCAGAAATTTAGATACGTCCAAAGATTCTCAGATTCTTGAGTTGAAAGTCATGAGTTCAATTTTGATCTCAGGCGGAATTGTAATCACAATGGATCCCCATAGGCGAATCATCAGAAACGGATCCGTGTATATTCAAGATGATCAAATTTCTGAGGTAGGGAAAGAGTCTGAAATCAAGAACACGGCGGAGCTAAAAATAAACGCCAAAGGAACGATAGTGCTTCCAGGATTAGTCGACGTACATGTTCACCTTGCTCAGGCGCTTATTCGAGGATGCGCCGACGACGTATCACTAATCGATTGGCTTCAAAAATATGTTTGGCCTCTACAAGGCAACTTCGACTTTAAGGACGGCAAAACTAGCGCTGAACTGTGCATGCTGGAAATGATAAAATCAGGTACGACGACGTTTCTGGAAAGTAACCTTAGCGCGAGGTATGGATTCGATGGTATCGCTGAGAGTCTCGATGCGTCGGGAATGCGCGGAGTCTTGTCCAGAACGGTAATGGGACTGCCCAGTTATGGTGGACAAAAAGGCATCATGCACCCAGGAATGATCGAGGACCCTGAGACTTGCTTACGCGAAGTGGAAAATCACCACAAGCGATGGAACGGGGAAGCAAACGGTAGAATCAGCGTCTGGTACGGGGCGCGATCACTGGGGGGATGCACTCCAGAATTATACCGGCAAATAGCTGAGGGCGCAAAGAAACTGGATACAGGCGTAACCATGCACTTGGGCGAAGTACAGGAAGACGTACAGTTCGCGAAGAGAGAGTACGGAATGAAGCCAGTTGAATTCATGAACGACGCTGGTCTTGTTAGAAAAAAAGTTGTGTTTGCTCATGGCGTCTGGTTTACAGAAGATGAATGGCGGATCCTTGCTGAGAATGGTGCAAGCGTTGCACATTGTCCATGCTCAAACATGAAACTTGCATCAGGAATTGCAAGGGTTCCGGAAATGATCGACGCCGGAGTGAACGTAGCGCTGGGGTGTGATGGTGGTCCAAGCAATAACTGCTACGACTTGATAAGAGAGATGAAATCGGCTTCATTATTGCAGAAGGTCAGATTGCTTGATCCTCTGACAATGAGAGCGCAAACCGTACTGGAGATGGCCACCATCAACGGCGCTAATGCTCTTGGAATGCAAGATGAGATAGGATCAATAGAGGCTGGAAAAAAGGCAGATCTTGTACTGCTGTCTCTGAAACACCCACATCTGACACCCTTCCACAATCCGGTTTCACATCTAG
>Ga0187777_10002176_pt1 | contig 12589 bp, 10 predicted proteins | sample 1015_Q2_SP5_10_M_FD_132416 | JGI IMG/M metagenome (GOLD analysis project Ga0187777, IMG submission 132416) | Tropical peat soil microbial communities from peatlands in Department of Meta, Colombia - 1015_Q2_SP5_10_MG | ecosystem: Environmental > Terrestrial > Soil > Wetlands > Peat | place...
CTCGACCTTCTTGAGAAGCTTGCGCTCGCGGTCGCGCGTGCGCAACTCGAGCGTGTATTCCTCTTCCAGGGTCGCGCGGTCCGAGGGGTCGGTAGTGATCTCGTTCTCGCGCAGGTGCTGCCCTGTGTCGTCGGCATTGTTGAGCAGCTGGGCGCGCAATTCGAGCAGCCGCTGCTTGAAGAATGCGCGCTGGGCGTCGTTCATGTAGTCCTTCTCGCCCTGCTTGAGCAAGTCCTCTTCGCTGAGCTCCTTGCCCTTCCTTGCCCCACCGCTCTCCGTGGTCCGCCCCGCTGCGGGCCGCGGTGCGGCCGGCGGTGAGCGCGGAGGGGCGCGGCGTCCCTTGCCAGCATTTGCTTGCGCCATGAGTTGCGTGATCCCTGTTTCCCTAAACCGGCGCCGTCTGCATCCACAATGGCGCCCCAACGAACCGGAGATTATAGCCTGAATCGCTCAGCGCAAGCGACCAGTTTCCGCGACCCACCTTCAACGAGGCCTCCCTCTCCCTCCAGGCGCACCGCATGCAAGCGGCTTCCGCTAGGCAAACCTCTGTAGGGGCCTGCCTTACCCGCCGCTTATAATCGACGCAAGAACGATACGCGGCGCCGGGCGTGACTACCCGGCTGCAACGATGACCGCATCGACGCTTACCCTCCTCCGGCCCGACGACTGGCATCTGCATCTGCGCGACGGTGAATCGCTGCGCGCGGTGGTCGCTGCCACGGCGCGCGTCTTCGCGCGCGCGGTGGTGATGCCCAATCTCGAGCCTCCTATAACCACGGTCGCGGCGGCCTCGGCCTACAGGGAGCGCATCGTTGGTGCGTTGCTGCCGGGATCGCGCTTCGCACCCTTGCTCACGCTATATCTCACGGATCAGACGACGACCGAGGAGATCGTGCGCGCGCGCCGCAGCGGTTTCATCGCTGGGGTCAAGTACTACCCGGCCGGCGCGACGACCCACTCCGAATCCGGCGTGAGGGATATCTCGCGAGTCTACTCGGTGCTGGAGGAAATGCAGCAGCAGAACCTGCCTCTGCTTGTGCACGGCGAGGCAACCGATCCGGAGATCGACATCTTCGACCGCGAGCGCGTGTTCATCGAGCGCGTGCTCAGCCGGATCGTGCGCGACTTCCCGCATTTGCGCGTCGTGCTCGAGCACGCGAGCACGGCGGAGGCCGTCGACTTCGTGACGGGCGCAGCCCCGCATGTCGGCGCAACGATCACTCCGCAACACCTGCTCTGGTCGCGCAACGCACTGCTTGCCGGGCGGATTCGCCCGCACCTGTATTGCATGCCGGTGCTCAAGCGCGAGAAGCACCGGCTCGCCCTGCTGCGCGCCGCGACGGGCGGCAGCCCCAAGTTCTTCCTCGGCACAGATTCGGCGCCGCACGGGCGGCACGCGAAGGAGAGCGCCTGCGGCTGTGCAGGCTGCTATTCCGCGCACGCGGCCCTCGAGCTCTATGCGCAGGCCTTCGAAGGCGCGGACGCGCTCGATCGCCTGGAAGGCTTCGCGAGCTTCCACGGCCCTGATTTCTACGGCTTGCCGCGCAACCGCGACAAGGTGACGCTGCGCCGCGAGGCCTGGAAGGTTCCCGAAGAGTACCCTTTCGGCGAGGCAAGCGTCGTGCCACTGTTCGCAGGCGAGCTAGTCCACTGGCGCGTCGAGGACGCGTCAGAGTGATAAAATACCGGCTCGAAGTCAGCCAGACCGTCGCTGTCGGCGTGAGGCAACTCATGTGCCGGCAGAGGAAAGTCCGGGCTCCGTAGAGCGGGATGCTGGGTAACGCCCAGACGCCATAAGCCAGACGCGCGAGCGTCGGCGAAAGCGAGGAACAGGGCCACAGAGACGAGTCGCATCCGACCAAAAGGATGCGGGTGAAACGCGGCAACCTCCATCCGGAGCAACACCAAGCAGGCGGACGATGACGCTGCTCGCTGAGTCCGCGGGTAGGTGGCTCGAGCGTCGCGGCAACGCGGCGCCTAGATGAATGACGGTCATAGCGCGCTCTTGGGGCGCGCCGTAACAGAACCCGGCTTACCGGCTGGCTTCGACTTGTACCCCGTGACGCCCCGCGGCGAGAGTCGCGGGGCGTCGCCTTTTTCACGCGACTGCGGCGACTAGCCGCGGTGCCTCCGGCGCCTGGCGTCGCGCAGAATCTCGCGCGCCGCGTTGTGTCCCGGCACTCCGCTGACGCCTCCCCCGGGGTGAGTGCCTGCGCCACACATGTACAGGCCGCGCAGCGGCCCGCGGTAGTCGCCGTGTCCGAGCACCGGCCGCGCCGCGAAGAGCTGATCGAGCGTGAGCTGGCCATGAAAGATGTCGCCCCCGACAAGGCCGAAGTCACGCTCGAGATCAAGCGGCGAAAGCACTTTGCGCGCGATCACGGTCGCGGCAAAATTCGGAGCGAAGCGGCTGACCGTGCGCAGCATCAGGTCGGCGACCTCCTCCCTCGCAGCGTCCCAGCTGCGCCCGTCCGGCAGCAGCGGGTTCGCGTGCTGGCAGAACAGGCTCGCCACGTGCTTGCCCGGCGGAGCGAGGGATGGATCGACGAGCGAGGGGACGAGCAGCTCGACGATCGGTTCGCGCGACCAGCCCATCGTGCGGGCATCGAAATACGCGCGCTCCATGTAGGCGAGCGACGGTCCGAGGATGATGCCTGAGCGCAGGTGCGGCCCGTCGCCGGGCAGGCAGGTGAATACGGGCGCCGCATCCAGCGCGACGTTCATGCGAAAGGTCGCCGAGGCGCAGCGGTAGCCTTCGATGCGTCGCCGAAACTCCGGTTGCAGCGCGGAAGATTCGATGAGCTGCAGATAAAGCAGCTTCGGATTCACGTTGGCGACAACGCGCGAGGCGGCGATCTCGGTGCCGTCGGCGAGCGCGATGCCCGTCACCGCGCCGTCGCGAGCAGTTACGCGTGCGACGGGCGCCCCGGTAAAAATCGCGACACCCTGCCTGCGTGCCTCTCGCGCCATCGCCTCGGTGATCGCGCCCATGCCACCGAGCGCGTGGCCCCACTGGCCGCGCTTGCCGTTGACCTCACCGATGACGTGATGCAGCAGCACGTAAGCGGAGCCGGGAGTGTACGGACTCGCGAAATTGCCGACGACAGCGTCGAAGCCGAAGGCCGCCTTGATCGGATCGGATTGGAACCATAGGTCGAGGACATCGCCGGCGCTTTTGGTGAAGAGGTCGAGCACATCGCGGCGCTCGCTCAACGAAAGACGCTTGAGCCCGCGGCCGGCTCTCCAGGCGCGTACGAGCTCGGCCGCTCCGCCTCCGACGCTGGGAGGCGTTTCGAGGAGCAGCACGCGCACGACGTTCGCGACGCGCTCGAGCATCGCGTAGTAGCCCGGCAGCGCCTGAGCGTCCTTCGGCGATCGACGCGCGACCTCCGCCTGCGTCGCAGCAAGCCCGCCGCCGACCTTCAGATAATCGCGGTCCGACAGCGGCAGGAAGTTCGCGAGCGGCCTCTCGACGATCTGCAGCCCCTGCGCAGCAAGGCGAAGGTCGCGGATCACCTTGGGATGCAGTAGGCTCACCGTGTAACTCGCCGAGGAGTTGCGGAAGCCGGGGTGGAACTCCTCGGTGATGGCCGCGCCTCCGACGACGTCGCGGCGTTCGAACACTGCAACTTTCAGGCCGCCGGCCGCGAGATAGCACGCGCAGACGAGCCCGTTGTGGCCACCGCCGACTACGACCGCGTCGTACCCGGATGCCGAGGGCGAGCGCACGTGCGCCGTTCTACTCCTCGCTCATCCCCGCGGCAACGATCGAGAAGCCATTGTCGACGTAGGTCACCTCGCCGGTCACCGCGCTGGCGAGGTCGGAGAGGAGAAACGCGGCAACATTGCCCACTTCCTCGATCGTGACGTTGCGCCGCAGGGGCGCCGTTCGCTCGACGAAGTGAAGAATCTTCGAGAACCCGCTGATGCCGGCGGCGGCGAGCGTCTTGATCGGGCCCGCCGAGATCGCATTCACGCGGATTCCCTCCGGGCCGAGACTCTGAGCGAGGTAGCGAACGTTCGCCTCGAGACTCGCCTTGGCGAGCCCCATCACGTTGTAGTTCTGGATCGCGCGCTCGGCTCCCAGGTAAGTAAGCGTGAGCAGCGCGCCGCGGCGGCCCGCCATCAGTGGCTTCGCTCCCTTGGCGAGCGCCGCGAAGCTGTACGAGCTGATATCGTGCGCGGTCGCGAATGCGGCCCGCGTAAGACCATCCAGAAAATCCCCGGCAAGCGCCTCGCGCGGCGCGAAGGCGATCGAGTGCACCAGCCCGTCGAGCGCGCCCCATTCGCGGCCGAGCGAGTCGAACAGTGCGACGATCTGCTCGTCGCTGGTCACATCGCAGGGAAAGATTGGGGCGCCGCCCAACTCCGCGGCGAGCTTGGCGACGCGCTGCTTCAGCTCCTCGTTAACGAAGGTGAATGCGAGCACCGCGCCCTCGCGCCGGCACGCTTGCGCAATCCCATAGGCGATAGAACGGTTCGACAGCAAGCCGGTGATCACTATCTTCTTGTCGGCGAGGAAGCCCATGCGAGGCTGCGGTGCGATGATTAGTCTGGCAGACTGAAGCGCCGGATCAGAGCAAGTCCCTGAGCGTCGGACCGTTGTTGAGCTGGATGACTCCGCAGGCGATCCAGCCGTTACGTTCCCCGAACACCGGTTTGGGATCGGGATCGACGCTCGCATGGATGACTACCGAATGGCCGATCACGTCGTCCGGACGTCCGGTGCCCACCGAGATGCCGGAGACAGTGGTCGACAGGTCCGCGCGTCCTTCCGATCCCGCGACCACCTGCGGCAAGTCTCCGCTGCGCTTGCGTGCGTCGCCCGCGATGTTCCAGACCCGGCCGGCACTTGCTGCGTTGGGGGAATTGCAGTTGCCCACTTCGTGAATGAAGAGGCTGTGCGGACCAGGAAGGAGCTCGAAGAATTGCCCCGCGACCACGACCCGGTTGCCGCGCTGAGCGAACGCGATCACGCCACGCACCGTGCTTCCGTTCTTGGGGCTGAGGTTGGCCACCGCGGTAACCTCGTTCGCGGCAGCGGGCTCCTCCTTCGCGGGCGGGCCGCCGCAGCCCGCCGCGCACAGCGTCGCGACTATCGCGAACCCGCGCAGCAGCGGCGCTTCAAGCCAGTTTGCTCTTCCAGCGCAACGATCCATGTCGTCAAGACTTCGTAATCACGCCACAGGCGAGACGCGCGCCGGAGTTGCCGGTCGGCTGCGTCTTGTAGTCGTCGGCGTCTTTGTGCACGATCACCGACTTGCCAATGATGTCCGCGGACCCAGTGCCGATGCTGACACCGCTCAGCTCGGCCATGAGGCTCGCATTGCCGCTTGCATCGGCCTGCAGCATCGGCATGTCGCCCGCGTGATGATCGGGCGAATCGGGGTTGCCGTGCGCCTTGCCTGTCGGGTTGAAGTGACCGCCCGCGCTCATCCCGTCCGACGCGCTGCAGTCGCCCTTCTCGTGTATGTGAAAACCGTGCCCCCCCGGTGAGAGCCCGCTGATCTTTGCTGTGACCGTGACCTTGTCGCCCTTCTGCGCGAAGGTGACGCTGCCCGCGGCGGTGTTGCCCGCCGTCGGCGCGAGCGTGGCCGTCGCCGTTTGTGCTTGAACGGCGGCCGCGAGGCAGCCTGCGACGAGCCCGCTCCACAGCCGTACCGCGGTCGAAATCATCATCTGCCTCCTCAACCTGACTCGCTCTGCGCTGCGACCCGCTGCGCGGTAGCCTGCGCATGATAAGGGCAATGCGCGCGCGTTGCCAAACGCGCTGCGTCCCAGGTTGCGCGTCGGGCGCATGGCCGGCCTGCGGCAATGCAAGCTCGGGGGTCCGGCGCGCGCACCGGATGCGCGATAGAATTCCACGCGATGCGGCGCCAGCCGCCGCGGCTACGTAGGACACAATCCGGGAGAACGCATGAAGATCAGGCGATACGGCGGCATGGCAGCGGTTGCGACAATGCTCCTCTTTGCAGCGGGCGAAGTGTCTGGCTATGACGGCCTGGTCGAGAAAAAGGTCTTCACGCTCGCCTCGTACACGACGGCAGGCGGCAAGACGATCAACAACGCGCGCGTGGGTTATGAGACGTACGGCACGCTCAATGCGGCCGGCGACAACGCGATCTTTGTTCCGCATTTCTTCACCGGTACCTCGCATGCCGCAGGCAAATACAAGACCACCGACGCCGCGCCCGGCTATTGGGATCCGATCATCGGCGCAGGCAAGCCACTCGATACCGACAAATATTTCGTCGTCAGCGCCGACACGCTCGTCAATCTGAATACGAAAGATCCGAACGTCACGACGACCGGCCCTGCGAGCCTCGATCCGGACACCGGCAAACCGTATGCGATGTCTTTCCCAATCGTCTCGTACGAGGACAGCGTTCGCGTGCACAAGGCGCTGCTCGATTCACTGGGGGTGAAGAAGCTGCAGGCGGTCGCCGGCGCTTCAGGAGGCTCGATGCAGGCGATGCTGTGGGCGGCGCTTTACCCCGACTTCGTCGCGCGCGTAGTTCACGTGGTGGGACCCGGGTTCGATATTTCGCCCTACGTCCTCCAGATGCTCGATGTGTGGACGCTCCCGATCAAGGTCGATCCGAAATGGAACAACGGGGACTACTACGGCCGGGATGAACCGGTCGCGGGTGTCGCGCAGGCGCTGATGATCGTAACCCTGACGGCACGCGCCAACGGCTGGGCAGAGAAGACCTTCGGCTACAAGTGGGCCGATCCGGGGAAGAACCCCGCCGCCGACATGGGCAACCAATTCACGATCGAGGATGCGCTCAACAAGGCAGGCGTGGCGCGCGCTGCGACGACCGACGCCAATTCAATGATCTACACAGCGAAGGCGAACCAGATCTACAACCTCGGCGACGCGGTCGGGAAGATCAAGGCCAAGATCCTGTTCGTCCCCGCGAAATCCGATTTGCTCTTTCCGCCCGAGCTCTCGCAGCGCGCGGCCGAGCGCTACCGCGCGCAGGGTGGCGTAGCCGAGGTCGCGGTGATCGACGGCGACGGCGGCCACCTCGACGGTGTTCTCAATGTCGCGAGACAGGGAGACGCGATCCGCGCCTTTCTGGCGCGATAGCGGCCGCAGCTCGACTTCATCGAGCCGCATGCGCAGGCGGCGTTCGATCTGCTGGTCGCGCACGTGGAGAACAATGCGCCGTTGCCGGCGCGCCAATGCGTGGCGCGCGGCGCTGCGATCGGTGCGGCGGGCTCGACGCCGGGACACTGCGCGAGCCTCCTCGTCGGGCCGTGACCGACCGCATCGAGTCATGACGGGGCGCTGTGGCGCCGCGCCGGTCGCGCCACGGTGATCCGGGTAAAATACAGCGGCCGCCTTCGAATAGGCGGCCGTTTTCTTCTTCTCGACCGCACTTCCAGCCATGTCGTTCATCATGACGCCCTCCGAGATCGTGCACGAGCTGAACAAGAACATCGTCGGTCAGGACGCGGCGAAGCGCGCGGTGGCGATCGCGCTGCGCAACCGCTGGCGCCGCCAGCAGGTGGCTGAACCGCTGCGCCAGGAGATCACGCCCAAGAACATCCTCATGATCGGGCCCACCGGTGTCGGTAAGACCGAGATCGCGCGCCGGCTCGCCAAACTCGCCGACGCGCCGTTCATCAAGGTGGAAGCAACGAAGTTCACCGAGGTCGGCTACGTCGGGCGCGATGTGGACACCATCATCCGCGACCTCGCGGAGACCGCAATCAAGCAGACGCGCGAGAGCGAGACGCGCAAAGTGCGCGACCGTGCCGCCGAGGGCGCCGAAGAACGTGTCCTCGACGCGCTGCTGCCGCCGGTACGCGAGGTCAACTTCGAGGACATGAAACCGGCGGACTCGGGAACGCGGCAGAAGTTTCGCAAGATGCTGCGCGAGGGCAAGCTCGACGAAAAGGAGATCGACGTCGAGCTCTCGGTGCTGCCGGCGCAGATGGAGATACTCGCCCCGCCGGGTATGGAGGATCTCACCAGCCAGATCCAGAACATGTTCCAGCAGATGTCCGGCGGGCGGCGCAAGACGAAGCGGATGAAGGTCGCCGATGCGATGAAGGCACTCATCGACGAGGAAGCGGCGAAGCTCGTCAACGACGACGAGCTCAAGGCGAAGGCGCTCGCCAACGTGGAGCAGAACGGCATCGTCTTTCTCGACGAGATCGATAAGATCGCCAGTCGCCAGGAGACGATGGGCGCCGACGTGTCGCGGCAAGGAGTGCAGCGCGATCTCCTGCCGCTGGTCGAGGGCACGACGGTGGCAACCAAGTACGGGATGATCAAGACCGACCACATCCTGTTCATCGCCAGCGGGGCCTTTCACCTCGCCAAGCCGTCCGACCTCATCCCAGAGCTGCAGGGACGCTTCCCGATCCGCGTCGAGCTCTCCTCGCTATCCGTAAAGGACTTCGAGCAGATTCTTACCGCCACGGACGCCTGTCTCACGCGCCAGTATCAGGCGCTGCTTGCGACCGAGCGCGTCGAGCTTGACTTCCAGCCCGAGGGCATCCGACGCCTTGCGGAGATTGCCTTCGCCGTGAACGAGAAGCAGGAGAACATCGGGGCACGGCGCCTTTACACCGTCATGGAGCGCCTCCTCGAAGAAGTGTCGTTCGACGCGGCGAAGCTCGACGGCAAGATCATCATGATCGATGCCAGCTACGTCGACGAGCGACTGGCCGGTATCGCGAAGGACGACAACCTGTCGCAGTTCATCCTCTAGCAGGCCAATGCTCGGGCGCATCCTCGGCATCATCCTGCCGGTGTTCCTCGTCATCGCGCTCGGCTACGCGTATGCGCGGCGCGCGAAGCCGGACATGACGTGGGTCAATCGCATCAACCTGAACGTCCTCGCGCCCGCGCTGATCTTCACGGCGCTCTCGAGCAAGGACTTCGACATCGCTGCTGACCAGTTGCTCATTGCCGGAAGCCTCGGCGTGGTTCTGGGCTCAGGCCTGCTCGCGTGGCCTTTCGCCAGGCTGCTGCACGAAGATCCGCGGACGTTCGTGCCGCCGATGATGTTCAACAACTGCGGCAACATGGGGCTGCCGCTCGCCGCGCTCGCTTTCGGAGCGAGCGGCCTGTCGGCCATGGTGGCGATGTTCGCCGTCTCCAACCTGCTGCACTTCACGATCGGTGTCCACATCGTGAACAGCCGGGCGCGCATTGGTCCCTTGTTCCGCAACCCGATGGTGATCGCAACCTTCGTCGGCTTCGCTTTCGCAGTGCTCCATCCGCCGCTGCCGGAATGGCTCGCGTTGGCGATAAAGATGGTCGGAGACGCGATGATTCCGCTCATGCTCATCTCGCTGGGCGTGCGCATGGCCACGGTGTCCTGGGGAGGCTGGAGCCTCGGTGTGATCGGGGCGCTGGTGTGCCCGCTCACCGGGATCGCGATGGCGGCGCTGCTGGCACCGGCGCTCGCGCTCGATGCGACGCAACAGGGCCTGCTCATCCTCTTCGGCTGCCTGCCGCCGGCGGTGATCAACTTCATGGTCGCCGAGCAGTACGAGCAGGAACCGGCCAAGGTCGCGTCGATCGTGCTCGTCGGGCACGTAGCGTCGATCGCCTTCGTGCCGCTGGGGCTGTCGATCGCCCTGCACTGACGCGAACGCGACAATCGCGGACCCGCTGCGCCGAAAGGCGCGGCAAGCTCGCGCTAGCGGTCCGGGCGCGGCGACGCGGCGGTCTCGACCTCGGGCAGGGCGGCGGCGGGCAGAGCCCACGCGGTCTCGAGCTCGGCCCCGTCCTGCGCGCTGAAGTGCGGATTGCGGATACCTTGCAGAGTCTGCACCGCGAATACTTCCTCCACGATGCCGGAGAAGCGCAGGAAGGCGACCGTCCTCCCCGTGTCGATGTTCACGACCCAGACGCCGCTCGCTCGATCGGGATTCTCTTCGGTGACCGGAATGTCGACGAAGGTGTTCGAGGCGCGCACCTGCGAGAGTCCGACGAAGGCAAGCGAGCCCAGGAAATCCAGCCCGCGGGTGAATCCAGGCAGCCGGATCACCGTCTCGACCCTGCCGCTGGCGAGATCGACGGTGGCGAGACTCCCCTTGCCCGACTCAAGGATCCACAGCCGGTCCCGGTAGAGCCGCGGCGAATGCGGCATCGACAGACCGCGAAGCGCGACTTCGCCTGTGTCGACGTCGATCAGCACCCCGCCGTCGCGCTTCTTTGGACGCCAGCCCTCGACCTCGTTGCTCGCGCCCAGCGCCGTGACGAACCTCGGGTGCCCGTTTTCCAGCGCGAGGCCGTTGAGATGGCAGCGATCGCCGGGGGCATACCCGGTGATGAACCGCGGGCGCCAGCGCGGGATGAAGCTGTGCTCCTGATCGAGCGTGCAGAGGCACGAAAACCGCGTGCTGACGCACCAGCACTCGCCTCCGGCAAACGCCATCTCGTGGATATCGATCGCACCCGTCACATGCACGTTGCGCATCAGGTACACGGCATCGCGCCCGTCGAGCCCCGGCAGACGCGAGGTGAGCGTCGGCATATTGCGGAAATCGTAGACCCGGTCCCAGGCGCCGACGAGAACGCGCCGCGCATCCGCCGCGATCCCCATGGGGCGCTTCAGCGCGACGTGCTCGGTATGCAACGCCTCGCCGTCGCTGTGCACGACGAACAGAACCCGTGCCCGTTCCGTCGTGCTGACGAGCAGCGAGCTCGCCGATTGCTGGAGCAACCGCGCGAAGCCGCGCGTGTGGACGCTGCCAAGGGCGTTGGCCGAGCTTTCTGCGGATTCGGTCACTTTATCGCGCTCCGGGCGCGTGAAAATCGGCCCGGATTGTATCAATAAGGCCCGCTCGCGCGCCGCGCGAGATATTCCATCAGCGCCCGCGCGCCGAAGGTCCATGGCGCTATCCGATCCGATCGGTTGACGCGATTGACCAGCGCACCGAGGCGCGGAGTAGCCACCGTAACGATGTCGCCGACAGCATGGGTGAACCCCTGGCCAGGCTTGAAGCGGTCCTGCGTGGGCGCGAACATCGTACCCAGGAACAGCATCATGCCGTCGGGATACTGGTGGTTGGCGCCGATCGCCTGTCCGACCAGCTCGAGCGGATCGCGGCTGATCAACGCCATCGAGCTCGTGCCGGTGAGCACGAAACCTTCGGGGCCGTCGATGCGCATGCTGAGCTCGCAGGCGCGCACATCGTCGATCCTGAATGCGTCGTCAAAAAGTCTTATCAGCGGACCGATCGCGCAGGATGCATTGTTGTCCTTGGCCTTGCCCAGCAGGAGCGCACTGCGTCCCTCGAAATCGCGCAGATTGACGTCGTTGCCGAGTGTTGCGCCGACGCAGCGGCCGCGGCTGTCTACAGCGAGAACGATCTCGGGTTCGGGGTTGTTCCATTCCGACCGGGGGTGAATGCCGATCTCGGCGCCAATGCCGACCGGGGACATCGGCTGCGACTTGGTGAAGATCTCGGCGTCCGGCCCGATCCCGACCTCGAGGTACTGCGACCACGCGCCCTGCTGGACGAGAACCTCCTTGAGGCGTGCAGCCTCGGGCGAGCCGGGGCGCACCGCCGCCAGATCCTCGCCGATCACCGCGACGATCGCCCGCCGCACGGCTTCCGCCTTCGCGGGATCGCCGCGCGCCTGCTCCTCGATCACGCGCTCAAGCAAGCTCGATACGAACGTGACACCGCTCGCCTTGATCGCCTGCAGGTCGCAAGGTGCGAGAAACCACGGCAGGCTCTCGTCGCGCGCGTTCCATCGAGAGTTGGCGAGCGTCTCTTCCAGGCCGGCGAGCCGCGGCAATGAGCTCGTGCCCAGGAGAGCTGCGGGATCGTCGAGCTCGAGCAGGCCGCTCGCCGTGGCGGCAAGTGCGGAGAGATCGTAGAGCCCGTCGCGCCGCACCTGCACCAGCACCGGTCCTTCCAACCGCGATACCCAGACGCGACCGACGAGCGTCGCCCGGTCGAGATCATCGGGCATGCAGGCAGAGAGAGTCAGGTTCTCGTTCAAGCGCGCGTTCGCGGACTGGTCCTATCGCGCGCATTCTAGCAACGGCGGGCGACGGTGCCTGCGCGCACGGACTCTGCTTGGGCAGGGCGTGGGGGCACGCGTATCATCGGCAGCCTCTGTGCAGCCCATAACCTCCCGCCCATGAGTATCCTGTCCGAACGCCAGCGCGACGAGGCAGCGCGGCTCCTGCTCGCGGCGCGCGGCTCCGGGAGACCGGGAAGCCGGCTGCCCGAGTCCTGCCGCCCGCTAACGCCTGAAGATGCGCTGGCCATTCAGCGCCGCGTCCAGGGCACGCTCCAGGCAGAGACGGGCGGTTGGAAGTGCTCGCTGCCGACTCCGGAACGCCCTGCCGCCTGCGCGCCGATTTTCGCCTCGACCATTTGCCGCAGCTCGCCCTGCACGGTGCTCGCGCACGGGCCAACCGTCCGGATCGAGCCGGAGATCGCTTTCGTGCTCGGCCGCGATCTGCCGCCGCGCGCGGCGCCTTACGGCGAGGGCGAAGTCCGAGCCGCGATCGCGGAGACGCGGCTCGTGCTGGAGCTGCTCGACTCGCGCTATGCGGATCCCAGCGTCGTTTCCTTCCCGGACCTTCTCGCGGATCAGATCAGC
>Ga0187777_10002178_pt1 | contig 12584 bp, 13 predicted proteins | sample 1015_Q2_SP5_10_M_FD_132416 | JGI IMG/M metagenome (GOLD analysis project Ga0187777, IMG submission 132416) | Tropical peat soil microbial communities from peatlands in Department of Meta, Colombia - 1015_Q2_SP5_10_MG | ecosystem: Environmental > Terrestrial > Soil > Wetlands > Peat | place...
CAGGGGAAGGCCGTGCATCCGTACATCGAGGCCCGGCGACGACTGCGCGAGGACCCGTCGTACGTGCCTCCGGTCGACCACGAGCTCCTGCGCGAGCCGTTGCGCGCGACGCACGGCGTCGTCGTGTTTCAGGACCAGGTGCTCGACGTCGCGATCGCACTCGCCGGCTTCACCGTAGGAGAGGCCGAGGGCCTACGACGCGCAATGAGCAGGAAGCGCTCACACGCAGCGCTCGAGTCGTATCGAGAGCGGTTCGTCCAGGGGGCCGCGGGGAAAGGGGTGGACCAGGAGACGGCGGACCGTGTGTACGACAAGCTCGTCGCCTTCTCCGGCTTCGGCTTTCCGAAGTCGCATGCAGCGGCGTTCGGACTCCTCGCCTATCAGTCTTCGTGGCTGCGACACCACTACCCGGCCGAGTTCCTCTGCGGTCTGCTGAACGAGCAGCCCATGGGCTTCTACCCGCCGGCGAGCCTCGTCCGGGACGCACAGCGGCGCGGCGTGGAGGTACTCCCGCCGGACGTGAACGAGAGCGACGCTCGCTGCTCACTCCAGCGAGGTCAGGTCGTGCATCGTGGATCGCGGGCGCACGATGCAAGACCTGACCCCGGCTACGCCGTCCGCGTCGGGCTCGCGTACGTCGCCTCGGTCGGAAAGGATGACGCGGAAGCGCTCGTCGCGGAGAGGGACGCGAACGGCGAGTTCCGCGACATCGGCGCACTCGCCTGCCGGACGTCGCTCTCTCGAGAAGCGCTCGAAGCTCTCGTCAAGGGAGGCGCGTGCGACGGGCTCGGTGGGAAGCGACGTGAACTGCTCTGGCAGCTCGGCCTCGTCTTCCGTCCCCAGTCCGTTCCAGGCACCGGCGGCGGGGCGAAGCAGCTCACCCTCGCGCTCGAACCGACGGTAGAGATGCCCACGCTCCCCGACCTCACCTGCTGGGAGCGGATGCTCGCCGACTACCGGCAGACGGGGCTCTCCGTCGGGCTTCACCCACTCGAGCTGCTCCGTCCGCACCTGCCGCCGAGGACGCTCTCGAGTCGCGAGCTGCACGTCGCGCCGCACGGCGCTCAAGTCGCCTATGCCGGCCTCGCGATCGCTCGTCAGCGCCCGTCGACCGCGAAGGGAATCGTCTTCATGCTGCTCGAGGACGAGTTCGGCCAGGTGAACCTGATCGTGCCCTCGCTGGTATACGAGCGGCACCGCGCAATCGTCCGTGGCGAGCCCCTCTTGCTCGTCCGAGGCCGCTTCGAACGTGTTGGCGAGAACCGGAACATTCTCGTCGTCACACTCGAGACACTGTCGGCGCTCGCCCGCGAGGTGGCCGAGCGGGAGGTGGCTCCTGCGCTTCCGCGGGCGCACCACTTCGGCCATCGCTGAGGTTGACGCCGCTCGCCGGGCGGGAGACGCTTTCGCCGTGCCGGAGGTCAGGTTCGCCCGTAGCGGCGATGTCGACGTTGCGTACCACACGCTCGGGAACGGGCCGACCGACCTCGTCTACGCCCAGGGCAACTACACGCACCTCGAGATCATGTGGGAGCTCCCGCAATTCCGCCGTTACTGCGAGCGTCTTGGCGAGTTCACGCGCCTGATCCTGTTCGACAAGCGTGGAATGGGGATGTCTGACCGCGTCCCGGGCGCCACGACGCTCGAGCAACGGATGGACGACATCCGGGCGGTGATGGATGCCGTCGGGAGCGAGAGTGCGGCGATCATGGGGGAGTCCGAGGGCGGGCCGCTGGCGCTCCTGTTCGCAGCTGCGCACCCGGAGCGAACACGGGCGCTTGTCCTCCAGGGGGCCGAGGTCCGAGAGCGGCAGGACGAGGACTGGCCCTGGGGCGAGGCGACGACCGAGGAGTTCGAGAGATCGATGGCAACGCTCCCCGAGCGCTGGGGGGAGGGGCGCGGGTTCGCCTTGCTCGTTCCGAGCGTGGGCGACGTCGAGTGGGGACGCGCGTTCATGGGCCGGTTGCAGAAGCACGCAGCCACCCCGTCTGCGATCGAGGCGTTCGCGCGGATGGCGTTCGACATCGACGTCCGCGACGTCGTTCCCACGATCAACGTGCCCACTCTCGTGGTGCATGCCGTCCGAGACGGCGTCTGCAGCGTCGAGAACGGGCGCTTTCTCGCCCGTACGATTCCCGGTGCGCGGTACCTCGAGCTCCCCGGCAAGGACCACGTCCCGTGGTTCGACCCGGAGGAGACGCTCGGAGAGATCCGGGAGTTCTTGACCGGAACGCGCGAGGCGAGCACACCCGACAGGGTGCTGGCGACGGTCCTCTTCACCGACCTCGTCGAGTCGACCGCGCTTGCGGTCGGGCTGGGCGACCGACGTTGGCGCGAGCTCCAGGAGCAACACCACGCGGCGGTCCGGCGCGAGCTCTCGCGCTTTGCCGGCCGTGAAGTCGACACTGCCGGGGATGGGTTCTTCGCGACGTTCGACGGGCCGGCCCGTGCGATTCGCTGCGCGCTCTCGATCGTCGAGGCGACGCGCACGCTCGGACTCGAGGTGCGGGCCGGGCTCCACACAGGAGAGGTGGAGGTGGCGGCGGAGAAGATCGCGGGCATCGCGGTCAACATCGGCGCACGCGTGGCGGGGGAGGCCGGGGCGGGGGAGGTCCTCGTCTCGAGCACGGTCCGCGACCTCGTCGCCGGCTCGGGCATCGAGTTCGCGCAGCGGGGCACGCGGAAGCTGAAAGGCGTTCCCGGTGAGTGGCGCCTCTTCGCGGTCGAGCGCGCCTGACTACCCATCTGGAGGCACGCCGAACCGCTTCTCCGCCGCGTGGTCGAACGACCGGCGGTACGCGTCGGCGGGCTCCTCTTCGAGAGTCGACGCGAACGTGTCGCGGATCTCCGAGAGCCGCTCTGCGATCGCCTCGACGACGAGCTGCCAGTCGCCGTAGGCCTCCTCGGCATCGTCCCGACCGGCGCGTCTCCATGTCCCCTCGGCCTCGCGCGCCTCGGCGAGCAACGCTGCATCGTCCAGCTCGAACAGATCGAGCTGGCGGCGCACGAGCTCCGCGAACCGATTCCTGCGGAGGATCACACAAGCTCTCCGTAGACGGCAAGGTGAGCTCTCGCCGACGCGTCCCAGGTTAGGGCGGCGCGCGCACGCTCGGCGCCGTCTCGCGCCGCCGCGAGCGTGGCCGGATCGTGCAGGAGCTCTCCCAGGGCGGCCGTGAAGGCGCCGACGTCGCCTGCGGCGACGACGCGGCCGGCGCCGAACGCCCGGACCGGCTCGGCCAGGCCGCCGACGTCGTAGACGACAGCCGGGACGCCTGCGCCGAGCGTCTCGAGCAGCGCGCCGCTCTGGTCGATCTCGGGCCTGTACGGAAAGAGTGCGACCGTCGAGTGCGCGAGCACGTCCGCAATCTCGTTCGGTGAGAGCCAGCCGAGGCGCCAGGTCGCGAGCTCGCCGGCCGCCTCCCGGTACGGCCCGAGCGGCTCGCGCGCGTCTCCGGCGACGAGGAGACGCGCGCCGTCGACGCCTCGCACCGCCGCGATCGAGTCGTGGAGGCCCTTGTACGGACGGATCAGGCCGAGCGCGAGCGCGGTGCGGCCGTCGTCGCGGCGGTCGACCCTCCGAGCGAACACTGGGTGGGGAATGACGCGGAGCTTCGAATCGTCCACGCCGAACTGGGCTAGGCGCGACCATCCGCTCTCGCTGTGCACGACGATCCGGTCGAAGCGGTCGAAAAGCGCCCTCCACAGCCGGGTTCGGTGCGCGGTCCGTCGCGGAAGCACGTCGTGGGCGGTGAAGACGAGAGGCCGACGAGAGCGAAGCAACCAACGGTCGAGCGATGGGAGCGTCGACCACTGGAGATGGACGACGTCGGCCTCGACGCCGCCGAGGCGCGCGATCCCGATGGGGTGCTCGAGCGCCTTGACGGCCCATCGCACGCGCGGGCGGGAAAGTCGCGACGAGAGCGGGTAATAGAGCTCTTCGACGCGGTAGCCCTCCGGCTCGGTCAGCGTGCCGAAGCGGAAGCGCGACGTGACGAGCTCGACGTCGGCTCCTGCGCGGGCAAGCGCGGCGGCCAGCGCCCTGTCGTACGGCGGCGTATAGGCGGGAGGGTCGACGAGGGCGATTCGCACCGCGCAAGGCTACAGCTGCAACATTCGTCCCTTCCCCGCGGCTTAGAGTTGAGGCGAAATGCCGCTCCTCGTCCGCAGCTGGAACCTCTTCCACGGCAACACTCATCCACCGGAGCGGAGCAGCCACCTTCGAGAGATGGTCGAGCTCGTCGTGGCGGACCAGCCGGACGTCGTCTGTCTGCAGGAGGTGCCTGTCTGGGCGCTTCCGCACCTCGAGGGATGGAGTGGCTATTGCTCGATTCCGGCGGTCGCCAGACAGGGTCTTCGGCCATCCGTGCTCGCAGGCTGGATCACGCGTCTACACAACGGGCTGCTCCGCTCCGCGATCACCGGCCAAGCGAACGTCGTCCTCGTAGCGCGAAAGCACGACGCTCGCGAGCTCGGGCACATCCAGATCAGTCAGGGGCCGATCGAGCGGCGGGTTTGCCAGGCCGTCCGAGTCACCGGCATCGTCGTCGCCAACCTCCACACGTCGTCCATCGACGAGGATCCTCAGGCTCAGGACGACGCCTCTCACGCGGAGCTCGAGAGGGCCCGCGAGTTCGCGGAGCGCCTCGCCGACGGGGCTCCCGTCGCGATAGCCGGCGACCTCAACCTCGCCGGACTCGGGTTGGAAGGATATTCCGAGCCCGGGCCGGGAATCGACCAGGTGCTCGTCCGCGGCGCGCCCGCCGGCCCGCTCGTGGTGTGGCCCGCGGAGCGACGCGTGCGAAACGGGCGCGTCCTCTCGGATCACGCGCCCGTCGAGGTCGCGATCGGATGACGTTCGCCGACGCGCGGGCGATGTTCCCGGTGCTCCAGCGGCTCGCCTACTTGAACACCGGCAGCTTCGGTCCTCTGTCCAGCGGGACTGCGGCGGCAATGGCGGAAGAGGGCCAGCGCGATCTCGCGGACGGGCGAAGCGGCCTGGCGTATTTCGAGCGCGGGCTGGCACTTCCAGACGAGCTGCGCGCCCTGAAGGCGGAGCTCGTGGCCGCTCCGCCGGACACCGTCGCGTTGACGGCATCGACGACCGACGGCTGCAACGTCGTCCTCTCGGGGCTGGGACTCCGGCCGGAGGACGAGGTGATCACGACGACCGATGAGCACTTCGGGCTGCTCGGGCCGCTGCACGCGTCGAGCGCTCGCATCGTCGTCGTGGAACCGACCGCAGAGTCGATCCTCGCCGCTGTATCCCCTCGCACGAGGCTGCTCGCCGTCTCGCAGGTTCTCTGGACCAACGGCCGCATTCTTCCGGTGCACGAGCTGCGCGAGGCATCGGGCCTTCCGATTCTCGTCGACGCCGCCCAGTCGGTCGGGGCGATTCCCGTAAGCGTCCAGGGTCTCGACTTCGTGGCGATCCCCGGCCAGAAGTGGCTCTGCGGGCCCGACCCGACAGGGGCGCTCGTCGTCGCGGATCCCGACGCGCTCCGCATCGCCCGACCGAGCTCCTTCTCGTTCTCCAGGGACGACGGCTTCGACGTCGCCGGGGCATTCGTGCCGCGACCTGGAGCTGCACGCTTCGAGCCGAACTGGATCTCGGTCGCAACGCTCGCCGGGCTGAAGGTTGCGCTCACGCAGGCTCCAGACTGGAGCTTCGAGCGCGCAGCTGCCCAGGCGGACCAGCTCCGCGCGATGCTCGCGGGACATGTGGACGTCGTCACCTCGCCCGAGCAAGCCACGCTCGTCGCATTCCGTCCACCGGACGGGCGGACAGCGGCCGAGGTCACGGGCACGCTGATGGACCTCGGAGTCGTCGTGCGGGAGATCCCGCGACGCGAGCTGGTCCGCGCCTCTGTCGGCTGGTGGACGAACGAGGAAGACCTCGACCGCCTCGTGGCGGGACTCTCATGAGAACAGGCGGCTGCCTGTGCGGCGCCGTGCGCTACGAGATCGACGGGCCGATCCGCGAGATCCTCGTCTGCCACTGCGTCGAGTGCCGGCACTGGGCCGGTCACGCCTGGGCGGCGACCGCCGCTGCCCTCACGGACCTCCGAATCGACGGCGACGTCGCATGGCGTCGGAGCCCGAGCTCGGAGTGGAACGCCGAGCGTGGGAACTGCGCTCGCTGCGGCTCGAGCCTCTTCTGGCACGCCGAGAACGGAGAGCGCATGGCGGTTGGCGCCGGAACGCTCGACGACCCGAACGGGCTACGCGTCGCAGCGCACATCTGGATCGACCAGGGCGCAGACTGGGAGCGACCGGCGCATGGCATGCCTGCCTACCCACGGGGCTTCCCGGCGGACGCACTCCCGCCCGGCTGGCACTGACGGGAGTATCGTCGGCACATGTGCCACGACGAGGATTCGCTTCCGCCCATCCCACCGATCTCCGGCGCTGCGGTCTCGCACGACGACCTCGTTCTCGAGGCTGCGGACGGCAACCGCTTCGCCGCGTTCGCGGCGATTCCCGACGAGCCGGACGGCGTCGGCATCGTCGTCCTCCCGGACGTCCGCGGGCTGTACCGCTTCTACGAGGAGCTCGCGCTGCGCTTCGCCGAGCACGACCATACGACCGTCGCACTCGACTACTTCGGCCGCACGGCTGGGATCTCCAAGCGCGGGGCCGACTTCGAGTACATGCCGCACGTCGAGCAGACCACCCCAACCGGCGTCCAAGCCGACGCCCGCGCGGCGGTCGAATGGCTTCGGGACGCGGGGTGCACGTCGGTCTTCACGGTCGGGTTCTGCTTCGGCGGCCGCAACTCGTGGCTCGCCGCAGCCTCGGGCCACGGCCTCGCGGGCGCGATCGGCTTCTACGGAAGGCCGGGCCCGTTCAGCGACGGTAGCCCCGGGCCGAGCCAGCGTGTTGCCGAGATGACGGCACCGATCCTCGCCCTGCAGGCCGGGGACGATGCTGCCATTCCCGTCGAGGAGTCGGAGGCGTTCGACCGGGCGCTGACAGACGCCGGTGTCGACCACGAAGTCGTGATTTACCCCGGAGCGCCGCACAGCTTCTTCGACCGGAAGTACGACGAGTTCGCAGAGGCGTCCGCAGACGCGTGGCGCCGCGTGCTCGAGTTCATCGTGTTGCGGTCGGAACCGTAGCTAGACGACGGCGTCGGCGGCCGTCCGCAGGCCGAGCTCGGGGCCGATCGGCTGCAGCGCCGCGATGACGTTCGCGATGTGCTCGTCGAGCTCGATGCCGAGGAGCTCGGCGCCCGCGTAGACCTCATCGCGGTGCACGCCGGCCGCGAACGACGGCTGCTTCAGCTTCTTCCGCACCGACTTCGGTTCGAGCCCGTCCAAACCGGTCGGCCGCACGAGGCCGCACGCGTGGACGAAGCCGGAAAGCTCGTCGCAGGCGAACAAGACCTTCCGGAGCGGCGTGTCGCGCGGCATGGCCAGATGCTCTGCGTGCGACAGGGCTGCGTCGATCAGCTCGTCAGGGTAACCCTGCTCGCGCAGGATCGGGGCGCCGTCTTGCGGGTGTTTGTCGAGCGTGGGATGGATCTCGTAGTCGAAGTCGTGGAGCAGCGCCGTGCAGCCCCAGAACTCCTCGTCCTCGCCGTACAGCCGGGCGTAGAACCGGACGGACGCCTCAACGGCGAGCGCGTGCCGAAGGAGCGCCTGGCTCTTCGTGTACTCCGTGAGCGTCGTCCATGCCCTCTCGCGGGTGACTTCCATGAGGGTCGGTACGATACCGCCCGCCTCATGCAGTCGTTCGTCATCGAAGGCGGCCGGCCGGTCTCCGGAACGGTCCGCGCCGCGGGAAACAAGAACGGCGCACTCCCGATCCTCGCCGCCACCGTCCTCGCCTCCTCCGAGATCCACCTCGCGAACGTTCCTCGCATCCGCGACGTCGAGACGATGGTCGAGCTGCTCGCCGACATCGGCGCCGACGCCGAGTGGACCGGTGCCAACGAGGTACGTGTCGATCCGTCGAAGGTTCACAAGACGGAGCTCGATCCCGAGCTCTGCCGGGAGATCCGCGCCTCGTTCCTGCTCGCCGGTCCGCTGCTCGCGCGGTTCGGTCGTGCCGTCGTTCCACCGCCGGGGGGCGACGTGATCGGGCGCCGCCGGCTCGACACGCACATCCACGCGTTCGCGGAGCTCGGAACCGAGGTCGAGCTGAACGGCGGCTACCACATGACGACGAGCGGGCTGCGCGGGAAGCGGATGTATCTCGACGAAGCGTCGGTCATGGGCACGGAGAACGCGGTCATGGCCGCCGTCCTGGCAGAGGGCGAGACGATCGTCGGCCACGCGGCGTGCGAGCCCCACATCCAGGACCTGTGTCGCTTCCTCGCGTGCCTCGGCGCGGACATCGAGGGGATCGGCTCGAACGTGCTCCGCATCCGCGGCGTCGAGTCGCTCGGCGGTGGACACCACCGGATCGGCTCCGACCACATCGAGGTCGCGAGCTTCGCGGGGCTTGCCGCAGCGACGGGAGGCGAGGTCGTGATCGAGGACGTCATGCCCGACGACCTGATCTCCATCGTTCCCGCGTTCCGGAAGCTCGGCATCACGCTCGAGGTGGGGGAATCGAGCGTGCGCGTCCCGGCCGGCCAGGACTTGCTCGTGGAGGACGATCTCGGGGGTCAGATCCCGAAGATCGAGAGCGGCATCTGGCCTGCGTTTCCGGCCGACTTGACGTCGATCGCGGTCACGGTCGCCACCCAAGCCCACGGCACCGTGCTCGTGTTCGAGAAGATGTTCGAGAGCAGGCTGTTCTTCGTCGACAAGCTCGTCTCGATGGGCGCGCGCATCATCCTCTGCGACCCGCATCGAGTCGTCGTCACCGGGCCGGCGAAGCTCTACGGCCAGCGGCTCGAGAGCCCTGACATCCGCGCGGGCATGGCGATGGTCATCGCTGCCCTCTGCGCGGAGGGACGCTCGACCATCGGCAACATCCGCCAGATCGATCGCGGCTACGAGCGGATCGACGAGCGACTGCGGGCGCTCGGCGCCTCGATCGAGCGGGCCGAGATCTAACGTCGCCCCGAGGAGGCTCAGCATGGGAAAGACCGTCGTCCGCACCGAGGCCGCTCCAGCCCCCTTCCAAGGTGCCCCGTACAACCAGGCGATCAGGGTCGGCGACCTCGTCTTCGTCGCGGGGCAGCTCGGGCTGAGGCCCGGTGACACAGCTGTGGAGGGCGACATTGCCCAGCAGACCGAGCAGGTGCTGCGGAACCTTGCGGCAATCCTCGAGGCCGCGGGAAGCTCGCTCGAGAACCTCGTCAAGACGACCGTCTACCTGGTCGATCTCGGCGACTTCGCCGCCATGAACGAGGTCTACGCGCGCCATGTCGGCGACACTCCCCCCGCGCGTGCGACGATCGGCGTCTCGCAGCTGCCGTCGGGCGCGCTCGTCGAGATCGAGGCGGTCGCACACCTCTAGCCCCACATGCGCCTGAGGGCGCTCGATCAGAATGACCGGGATGTCGACCTCCGTCCGTGAGTACGTGCGCTCGCTCGACCTCGACGCGTATGTCGTGGGGGGAGCTGTGCGCGACGAGCTCCTTGGGATCCCGCACACCGACGAGGACTTCCTCGTCCCGGGCATCGACCAAGCCGGCCTGCGGGCCGCGCTCGAGTCGTACGGCCGCGTCGACGACATGGAGGTTCACGGCCAGTTGGTCGGCGTGCGTTTCCATCCACACGACCCGGCGATCCGAGCCGCTGCGCCGGCCGGGATCGAGCTGACCCCGGCTCGCGCAGAGCGGAGCGTCGGGCCCGGCCATCGCGACTTCGCGATCGTCGCAGACGGCACGGTCTCGCTCGCCGAGGACTTGGCTCGCCGCGACTTCACTGTGAACTCGCTCGCCCGCCGCCTTGCGACGGGTGAGCTCGTCGACCCGTTCGGCGGGGTCGCCGACCTCCAGCGGCGTGAGCTGCGCACCGTGACGGAGCACAGCTTCCGCGACGACCCGCTGCGAATCCTGCGTGGACTCCGTCTCGTGAGTCAGCTCGCGTTCGGACTCGCGCCCGAGACCCTCGAGCAGATGCGCCACGAGGCGCTCGGGCTCGGGCACGTGTCCGCCGAACGGATCGGCGGCGGGATCGCCGCCGACGGACTCGGGGAGCTGTCGCGGCTGCTACTCGGCGTCGAGCCCGCCGTCGCGCTGCGCCTGGCAAGGGACACGGGCGTGCTCGTCGCGTTCCTGCCCGAACTCGGCGAGACGATCGGCTACATACTCGACAGCCCCCGCCAGCCAGTGCCTCTCGACGAGCACCTCTTCCTCGTCGCGCAGGCCGCCGCAGACGCCGATCGGTCGCTCGCAGTGAGGTTGGCGGGGCTGTTCCACGACGTCGGCAAACCGGTGGCAGATCGTTGGGGAGGGTCCCATGCCGCTGAAGGTGCACGGATTGCGGGCGGGGTCCTCGCCAGGCTGCGCTACCCGATCCGCCTCCAGCGCGTCGTCACGAGGATCATTGCGGCGCATGCCTTTCACGTCGAAGGAGAATGGGACGGTGTGCGGGCGCGGCGCTTCCTCGCGGAGCACGGTGACGAGCTTGCGTTCGAGCTCGTCGCACTCAAAGAGGCGGATCTCGCAGCGAAACGCGTCGTCGCAGTCGAGCTCGAACGCAGCGGTCACGTCCGCGCGGCGCTCGAACGCGAGCGCGGTAGCGCGCACCGTATGGTCGATCTCGCCGTCGACGGCTCCGACCTGCTCGAGGCGGGCTTCCGGCAAGGACCCGAGGTGGGGCGGGTGCTCCGACGGCTCCTGGACGCCGTGCTCGAAGATCCTGCGCTGAACGAACGGGCGACGCTCTTGGAGCGGGCAAAGGCAGAGATCGCGTGACCGCCGAGAGCGTCCGCGTGGCCTACGAGGAGGCCCGAGCGGCCGCCGGGTCGTCGGTGACGATCGTCGCCGCGACGAAATACGTGCCGCTCGAAGAAATGACGATGCTCATCGAGGCCGGCGTCGAGGTCGTGGGCGAGAACCGTGCGCAGGACCTCGAGCGCAAGCACGCTTTCTACGGCGACGCGTTCCGCTGGCACTTCATCGGACACCTTCAATCGAACAAGGCGAAGGTCGTCAATCGCATCTGCGAACTCGTCCACTCGCTCGACTCAGAGTCGACGGCCGGGCGTCTGACCGTTCCTGCGCTGCTCGAGGTGAACCTCACGGGCGAGGGGTCGAAATCAGGCGTCGCGCCCGACGCAGTCGGATCGTTCGTTGAACGCTATCCGGGCATCCGCGGCCTGATGACGATGCCGCCGCTGGCTGCCGAGCCGGAGGCTTCGCGGCCGTGGTTTCGGCAGTTGCACGCCCTCGCGGAGGAGCACGGCCTGACCGAGCTCTCGATGGGTACGTCGCAGGACTGGCGCGTCGCGCTGGAGGAGGGCGCGACGTACGTGCGCCTCGGCAGCACGCTCTTCACGGGCTGAGGCGCTGAGTGGTCCCCCAGGGATAGACGCTCACGCTTCGCGTGGCTGCAAAGCGCCGCAGGGCTGTGTCATGGATCGCCCACGTACGTGTCGAGTACGCGGGCTCCCCACGTCGTTGTCGTGCTCGCCTTTCGCCGGCGAACCAGGCCCGTATTTCACAGAGAGACCACTAGTTCGTCGCGCGAGGGGGCTAAGATCCCGCCCGCATGGGATTCTCCGACGTCTGGAACCGCACGCTTGCGTACTTCGGCATCGCCGAGGAGGACGACTGGGACGAGGACGGGCTCACGACCAACGAGGAGCTCGAGCGCGACTACAGGGATCGCGACCGACAGAACGTGCGAAAGCTGCCCCGTCAGCGCGAAGCCGACGACTGGACCGACTCGCAGGCCGATCCCGGGCCATCCCAGGCCCGGTCGCGCAACCGCCTGCGGGGTGTCGACTCGGGTCAGAAGGTCCATCTCGTCCTGCCGCGGAGCTTCAACGACGCCCAGCAGATCGCAGACCGCTTCAAGGACTCGGTGCCTGTGATCCTGAACCTGCAGAACGCGGACAACGAGCTCTCGAAGCGTCTGATCGACTTCTCGAGCGGCCTCACCTATGCGCTCGACGGGAGTATGCAGCGGGTCGCAGACAAGGTCTTCCTGCTCACGCCACGCAACGTCGAGCTGTCCGCCGAGGAGCGTGCCCGAGCGCTCGACCGCGGCGGGTTCTTCAACCAGGCCTAGCAAGCGCTGTAGGAGAGGCGTCGCGGGCGCCGAACCGGTCGGCCATGGGCGACGTTCGCGCCTGGGCGATGCTTGCGGTCTCGACTGCGACTCTCGGTCGTTTCATCCAGGTGTTCATCCTCGTCTACATCGTCCTGATCTTCGCGTACGTGCTCTCGAGCTGGGTGCAGCCGTCGTACTCGTCCCCGCTCGCGAAGGTGCAACAGTTTCTCCACGATGTCTGCGACCCATACTTGCGCTTGTTCCGCCGCGTGATCCGGCCGATAGGTCCTCTCGACCTCTCTCCGATGTTCGCAATCCTCGTCCTCATCGTGCTCAGTCGGCTGGTCGCGCGTTTCCTCTAGGAACGGAGGTTCCTCATGCCAATGACCCCAGTAGAAGTAAGACATCAGCAGCTGAAACGTGGGCTGTTCGGATACCGGCGGAAGCCTGTCGACGATCTCATGACCGACA